>Ga0207674_10003509_pt1 | contig 19152 bp, 18 predicted proteins | sample KBSCornC72_FD_184303 | JGI IMG/M metagenome (GOLD analysis project Ga0207674, IMG submission 184303) | Corn rhizosphere microbial communities from Kellogg Biological Station, Michigan, USA - KBS Corn C7-2 (SPAdes) (version 2) | ecosystem: Host-associated > Plants > Roots > Rhizosphere > Soil ... | reverse complement strand
GCCGGCTTAGGACTGCCCGCAGCCATAATGAAATACCCTCCTCCGTCCGTCCATTACGATTTCAACCGCTGTCAATTGTTGGTGGTCTGCGTCGCCTTCTCGGTCACCGCAGGACCAAGATCCTTGGTGGAGTCGGCGAGTTTGGTGCTTTCCGGTGAGCGCAGCCCCAACTCGACTTCAAACTGTGTGAGCGCTTCTTCGGCCATCACCTTCTCCATCTTTTCTTCAGCCTGGATGGAGGCTAATCCTTCTTGCGATAAATCCGCAGCCACGCGAGCCTTCCCGCGGTTCTTGTCGATCTTCCCCTGGATCATCTGCTCCAGTTGACCGAAATCCGTAGTGACGTCCATGTTGAAGGATTGCGCCAGAGCGGCAACTTCCGCCTCGGCGGAGCTCATCTTCAGTTCGGAGTCGTACTTCTGGATCTTTTCGCGAACCTCGCCCAGCTTCTTGGCGGCATGCTGGATCTTCTTGAGATTGTTCTCGTAGGCCTCTTCGTGCATCCGAAGTTGCTCTTCGTAGGCGGCCAGATCCTTCTTAGCCTTCTGTAACTCGAGTGCGAACTTCGCGGCTTCATCGCGCTGGCCGGATTTGAGGTAGGCCTTGGTCTGCGCCTCAAGCTTTTGCACGTGGTCGCGGGCCCCGGCAACTTGGCGTGTGACCCGTTCCACCAGTCCGCGGTAGGTCTCGAGACCCTTGCGGCCCTCTTTGAGCTGCTCTACCGCCGCATCATGTTCGTATTGCATCTGGGCGATCGGATCGGCCTCCCAGAAGATGTTTGCGATCTTGTTCACTTGCGCTCGAAACGCGCTCCAGAACTTTCCCAGAATCAATGGGAACCTCCTTCTTGACGACTCATTCTACTACTACGAAGAATCGAACAAAGACGTTCCAGGCAGGCAACCGACTGCAATGGAAGCGTTTAGAGGCGGTCTTCTTCGATTTGCCGAATCCGCCACGACTCTCGCACGTCTAATGGAGTAGATTCATGGCAACATCTCTGGCGCCTGTATTGAAGGCTCGAACGTTCGCCGAATTTGCGTTGCGTGCGGGACCGATTCTCTGGCACCGCATGGCGGAAGATAGGAAGCGTTCCGTGAAACCGGCTCCGCGCGTGCCCAATCTCTCTGCGTGGTCCGGCACAGGGCTACATGCAGCCTGGATTGGCCATAGCACCGTCCTCATTCGTGTGGATGGCTTCACGATCCTTACCGATCCGGTCTTTAGTACGCGAATAGGGATCGGAATCGGACCCTTTACCGTCGGGATGAAGCGCCTTGTCGAGCCCGCAGTCAGCCTATCTCTACTGATGGCGCCGGATCTTATCCTGCTTTCACACGCGCACATGGACCATCTCGACCGTCCGAGCTTGCGGAAGCTGGAAAATCTTGGGACGACAGTAATCACGGCCGTCGGCACCAGCGATCTTCTGCGAGTGAATCGTTATCAGGCGGTTCATGAACTAGGGTGGGACGGAAGTTCCCGGGTGGGGTCAGCAACCATACGTGCGATCGAAGTGAAGCACTGGGGCGCTCGCACGCGCACCGACGTTCATCGCGGATACAACGGATACCTCATCGAAGCCGGGCGTTATCGGATACTCTTTGGCGGAGACACGGCATACACGGATGCATTCCGCAAGATTCGATCGTCAAAGCCGGTGGATCTGGCGATCATGCCCATTGGCGCCTACGATCCGTGGATTCATGCACACTGCAATCCTGAACAGGCGCTGGCGATGGCCAATGACGCGGGCGCTGAGCTTGTGCTGCCGGTGCACCACCAGACGTTCCAATTGAGCAACGAACGGTACTATGAGCCGATCGAGAGACTCCTTCACGCGGCTGGCTCAGCCGAAGGCCGCATTCCGATTCGTGAAATCGGCGACGATCTTCATTTCAGCGCATAGGGTCCTCCTATTATTGGAGGGATGGCCTTCGGGTTGAAATCGCGCACGTCCTGGTTCCTCTGTCTCGTTTGCATCATCGGCGTCGGAATCCTATCGCGCGTAGTTCAGACCGGATTTGTGATTTTTGACAAGTACCTTGGCGATGCTTTGTACGCCGCCATGGTCTACGCGATTTTGCGGCTGCTCATGTGGCGCACTCGGGTTGCCGGGCCCGTTGTGGCGATAATGATCGGCATCGAATTGTTTCAGCTGACAATGATTCCATCGCACATGCTGGCAAGCGAGCATCTGATTGCAAGGATTTGTGCTCGGTTGATCGGTTCGGAGTTCAGCTTCCTGGATTTGCTCGCTTACGGTACGGGGATCGGATGCATCTATCTCGCGGATTCTTCACGCCCGTAAGCGTATACTTCGAATAGCAGCGAATCCACATTCGCTGTAAATCCATCTCAATTCCTTCCGCTCCAAACATTCGCAAGATACTGTTTGGAGACCAAGCCGGAGAAATCACTGCCATGACATCCAATGTCATAAACGTTCTGGTACCCCGAACAGTCAAGCCGGGAACCACTATCGATATCTCAGTGCAAGTAGACGCCACTCTGTCAGCCCCTATCACGATGCCTGTGGTCAAGAACACCATCGATCTTTATACAACCGACTGGAGTGGGTCGGGACAAGGCATCATCCTCAACGAGGACGGCTCTCTTCACAGCAGTGTGCACCCGGCGTCGCGGGGATCGATGGTTTCACTCTTTGGGACTGGGGAAGGGGCCTTAACCCCGCAGCTGCCCGAGGGAGCGCTTGTGATTTCTACTCTTATCCGTGATGTTGGGTGATCGCAGCACAACGAGACGGGTCACAATTGCGGTGTAGTGACTTGATGCCGGTGTCTAAAGGCGCTTAATGACGGTGAGCGAAGCAATTTTTGTTCCGGATTTCGCTGCGACCATCGATAATAGGACAAGCAGTCCTGCACCTAGAGTTGCCGGCTCGGGCACGGGCACAATCTCAATGGTGGGCACTGGCTGAAAAAACGCGTTAGGCGTACCGGTTGACGACACTGTGTAGTGGGCAATCGCGCTCCCTAAGATGGAAAAACAAGCGGGATCCGGTGCATGGGGCGGCGGCACGTGCGGATCGTCGGTTACGCAAAATGACCCGCCGACATTGAAGGGGACGTCATATGTTCCAGCCCCCGGCACGGTAGGCAGGGTGCCCTGAGGGCTGAGAAAGACAGACCCGATGGCAAACGGACTGCCGCCGTTGAAGCTCACGCCGGGAAGTATGTAAGACTTCGCGCCTAAGGTTAGGAGTCCATCCGCAGTAGGAACTTCAACGGGCAGCGGGTTTACCAACTGGAATGGAGCAAAGCAGAAACCGCAGTGATTGAGACCCAGAAAATCATTAAAGCCCGACGCGGAAAATCCATCGCCCGCAAATGTCCAATGGCCAGAACCCTCAAGGTTCCAGCTTCCGCTTGTAATCAGCAACGGACCCGAGTAGGCGCAAACTGTAAACCCCAATAGAAGAATGAGTTTGACCACGACGCCCCTCCGTAAAAATAGTATCAGACTTATCCGAATGGCACATGACTCAAGCTGGTGCTATGGGAGCAATGATGGAGCGTGAACTACCAAGCCACTAAGAATCTGTCATTTGGCAGAGCTGTAAGCCTCTTGGTTGGCTTACGTGTAGCCGTCCAGAACGTGATTGCCTGCAGCGCTTCCGCCAGCACACCACGCAGCTTGCATACCGGAGCGATCCTGCACGTGTTGGTCTCTGGTTCAAAGCACTCCACAATTCGGAAATTGGGTTCCGTGCTCCTTACAACCTGTCCTATGTTGATTGCCGCGGGATCCCGAGCAAGAGTAAGACCTCCGCTGCGGCCTACGGAAGCGTTCACAAATGCGTGCGATTGAAGCGTCTGCACCACTCGAACCAGGTGATTTCGAGAGATCCCGTAAGCTTCACTGATTTCGTGAGTCGAGACGGGGCGATCCCGATGCTCGCTCAGGTATAACAAGATCCGCAGAGAGTAATCTGCATGAAGCGTGAGGTTCACCTGGCGTACCTCCTGGCACGCCCGCCTCGAAAACTACTTGCTCGGGGAAGACGAGCTCTGAACGATGGAGGGCTTCAACGAGCCAACAATCGTCATCACTTCGCCCTTTTCTTTTTCGGGCACCTTCAATTGGCCTAACTGCGCGACTAGATCCTGTGCCACCGCATCGAAGGCGTCGCTGGTGACGGCTCGGCCTTTGTGCGCGGCAACCATATCGGGACCGGTGTACTTACAAGGACCACCGAGACCAGCACAGAGGAAGATGGCCAGCTTGGCCTTATAACTTGCCGTATTCTCTTTACTGGCACGCGCGTGAGCGAACCATTTGTTCACACGGCCATCCGCCAGGATTCGATCCACAAGGCCGTTTGCGACAGCTTCTATTGCGGGCTGTCCACCGAGCCGGTCATAAAGAGACGTCTCCGCGTTCGCCTTTTGAACTGATGTCCCACCAACCAGCAGGGACGCAACAAAAACAGCCGACACGAATCTTCGCATGTATTTTCCTTTGGAATGAATTGAACCTACCTGAGCAAACTATGTATTTAGTATGCATATTTCATCGCCGGCGGTCAAGACTTTCTTACGTCAGCGTCAGTGGTCGGGTCTCAAGCATCTGGTAAAATCACCCCGTCAGTGCTCGCCAGCGCAATTCGTAAGGAGAATCGAGAATGAGCAAGATAACGCTGAAAGTGAACGGCGGGACGCACACTTTGGATATCGATCCTTCGACTCCGCTTCTATATATCCTGCGTAACGATCTCGGCTTGCAAGGTCCGCGTTTCGGTTGCGGACTTGGCCAGTGCGGAGCCTGCACGGTGCTCATCAACGGCGTGGCGACCCGGTCATGCATTACCCCGACTTCCAGCGTGAAGAGCGAAATCACCACGCTCGAAGGACTGGCTAAGAACGGTGTTCTACACCCTATACAGCAGGCCTGGATCGAACACCAAGTTCCGCAGTGCGGCTTCTGTCAGAACGGCCAGATCATGACCGCCAAGGCGCTGCTGGACAAGAATCCCAATGCGACGGACGCCCAAATCCGCGAAGGAATGGCCCGGACTCTGTGCCGCTGCATGACGTATTACCGTATTCAAGCGGCCATCAAGGTTGCGCAAAAGAAAATGATCGCGGATGGGCCGGCTGCGGCGAAGGAGGTGCTCGCATGACACCCTTTACGAAAATTCCGAAACAGATCGAAGAAGTTTTATCGCGCAGGAACTTCCTCCAGAGCGCGGGCATGCTGGTCGTGAGCGTCGGCCCATTGGTCTCATCCGCTGTCGCGCAAACACCTGCAAGTGGGCAAACTGGAACCCCGGGGGCTCCCGGTCCATATCCTGACCCCAACTTCCGGCAATTGGATTCGTGGATCGTCATTCATCAAGACAACACAGCTACTTTTTATGTCGGGAAGACAGACTGTGGCCAGGGCACCGGGACGTCTTTCCGGCAGATGATGTCCGATGAACTCGACATCGCCTATGACAAAACCAACCTCATCATGGGCAGCACCGATGTCACCGTCGATCAGGGCGGATCGGGCGGCTCGGATGCGATCCAGACGGATGGCTGGCCCATGCGCCGCACGGCCGCCGAGGCTCGGCGAGTCTTGTTGGAGATGGGATCCCAGCGATTGGGAGTGCCGGTGAACCAACTCGCAGTAAGCGACGCCGTGATCACAGTGAAAGCGGACCCGTCGAAGAAAGTCACGTACGGAGAGCTGATCGGCGGAAAGAAGTTCAACGTCGCCCTGACGGGGAACAACGTTGACGCGACCACCGGTGTGGCGAAGGTGAAGACGGTACAGGAACTCAAGATCGTCGGCCAGTCGCCCCAGCGCTATGACATTCCTCCCAAGGTGGACGGCTCGTTGAAATGGGCTGTGGACGTGAAGGCTCCCGGCATGGTGCACGCGCGCAACGTGAAGCCGCCGGTGGCGGGCGCCAAGCTGGTCAGCATCGACGAGTCTTCGGTTCGAAGCCTGCCTGGATTCATCAAGGTAGTGAACAAGGGCAACTACGTCGCGGTGGTGTGCGAGCGGGAAGAGCAGGCCATCAACGCGGCCAGACAGCTCAAGGTCAACTGGGAGAAGCCCACGACGGCGCCCTTCCCGGCATCGGAAGACCTGTTCAAATACATGCGGACCGCGAAGCCCACGTCGGTGGGCAGGCCGGTCGAAGTCGGCAATCCGGACGCGGCACTGGCCTCCGCGGCGAAGGTGATCGAAGCCCAGTACGATGTCCCGTTCCAGGGACACACCGCGATTGCTCCAGCCCATGCCATGGCGGATCCATCCAACGGTCAGATGACGATCTATTCGAATGACATGAAGTCGTATGGCATGCGAAACGGCGTCGCTCAATTTCTGGGCATACCGCGAGAGCAGGTCCGTGTGGTCTGGATGGAGGGTCCGCAGGGCTACGGACGGACCGCCGCTGATGATGCCGGCTTCGAAGCAGCCTTTCTGGCCAAGGAACTTGGGCGGCCCGTCCGCGTGCAGTGGATGAGGCAAGAGGAAACGGCGTGGGATACCAAGGGTCCGGCGTTTACCTTTAAGCTGCGCGGAGGGCTGGATGCGCAGGGCAACCTGGTTGCATACGACTACGACTCTCAAGCCTGCGACTACAATCACGTCGGCTACAACGAGGCCGATACTGTACTGATCGCGCAACTCATGGGAATCAGAAAAGCCACGCCAAACGCGGGCGGAGGGGACAGGCCGTCAGATATGTACGCCATACCGAACCGGCGAATGGCTACCCAGGTCGTAAGCCTCCCGCTGATTTGGGAGACGCCGCTTCGCACCGGAAACCTGCGGGATCCGAATGGTCCGCAAGTGACCTTTGCCGCCGAATCGTTTATCGACGAGCTGGCGGCAGCGGCCAAAGCGGATCCAGTCGAGTTTCGCCTGAAGCTTCTCAACGCCGGTACCGCGGATGACGCGCAGTTCAAGCGGGCGCGCTCCATCGCCGTGATCCAGGCTGCCGCGAAGGCTTATGGCTGGGATACGCGTCCTTCACCGAAACCGGTGGGTTCCGGAAACATTCTCACCGGACGCGGCATCGCGTACAGCTTCCGCAGCCAGACGGTGGTTGCGGAGATCGCTGAAGTTGAAGTGAATCGTAAAACCGGCCACGTTTGGGTCAAGCGGATGGTCTGCGCGCATGACTGCGGACTGGTGATCAATCCTCAGGCGCTGAAAGGCACCGTGGAATGCGGCATGCTCCATTCACTGAGCCGGACGCTCCACGAAGAAGTAACCTTCGACACCGAAAAGGTGACCAGCACGGATTGGGTCTCCCATCCCACGCTCACCCACATGGACGCACCCACGCGGATCGACGTTGTTCTGGTGAACGGAGACCCCAACCCGAATCGGCCCGACCTTCCTCACTATGGAGCCGGCGAAACGACGTGTAAACCTACGCTTGCGGCGATCGCCAACGCGATCTACGACGCGACTGGCGTACGCCTCCGGCGTGTTCCATTCAGAGACCAGCGCGTGCTCACGGCGCTCAAGGCCGCGAACGTTTAGCGAATGCCGAACTGCGCTACCGAGCAAACCGATTAAACTGAAACAAGTGACTAAACAACAACTCATCGACGCCGTCGTCAGCAACTCAGACCGCCCTAAGCAAGAAGTCGAAACCGTCGTCGATTCTCTTCTCGGGGAAATCGGGAAAGCTTTGCAATCCGGCGAGCGCGTGGATCTCCGTGGTTTTGGGAGCTTCATCGTGAAGGACAAAGCGGCCCGGCAGGGAAGAAATCCCAAGACAGGCGAGACCATCCAGATCGCAGCGCGCAAATCCGCCACCTTCAAGCCGAGCAAGGAATTGGGCGACCGGTTGACTCCGCGGAATACGGCCGTCTGACGCAAAGTCGTCAGAATCGTGAGTCCGACTACCTGTCGGTTATACTCGACCAGAACCTATGATCGCGATCCGCATTGGATTCCTGGTGGCTTTGACTGCGCTTGCCCAAGGCCCGAAAGCGTCCAAATCCGCGCCTGCTCAGATCGAATTCATGAAGATCGCTCCCGGCGAGTTCATGATGGGCTGCGTGCCGGGCGACAAAGATTGCCTGGAAGATGAAGTGCCGCGCCATAAGGTGCAGTTGACCAAGGGCTTCGAACTCGGCAAGTACGAAGTCACCCAGGCCCAATGGGAAGCCGTGATGGGGCCCGCTACTAACCCCAGTCAGACTAAGGGTCCCAAGAACCCCGTGGATAGCGTGAACAAAGCCGAAATCCACGCGTTCCTCGACAAACTCAACGCGCAAAACGACGGCTACAAGTACCGGCTGCCTACCGAAGCCGAATGGGAATACGCCGCTCGAGCCAATGCTCCCGATCCTCCGCGGGCTTCCTTGGGCGATTACGCCTGGTTCGCGGATAACTCCGACGACGAGTCGCATCCGGTGGGGTTGAAGAAGCCGAACGCGTGGGGCCTGTATGACATGCTGGGCAACGTACGCGAGTGGGTCGACGATCGGGCGGCCTACTACGACTACACTCCGCTGCCTGAGGTGAGCGTGGATCCCAAGGGTCCCCAGGGCGGACGTGGCGGTGGCGGAGGCGGCGGCGGTCGCGCTGGCAAAGGCGGCCCACCCAAGGGTTTCGACGTCCAGGGCAGGCTCCTGATCAATGGCGGCGGAGCCGAGGGGCTCCCGCTTTTCCGCGGTGGCGGTTGGGATAATTTCGCGCCCTACCTGCGCCTGTCCTCGCGCTACTACTATTACGGTACAGATTTGAAAGTCGGCGACATCGGCTTCCGATTGGTACGGGAAGCACCATAGCTCGCGTTTAAACGTTGCGCGCGTTTACTGGATAGAATCCTTTAGAGGGTCCTCATGAAGAAGCTTAGGCTGCTGTTCTCGCTCGGTGCCTGCTTGCTGGGCGCGTGGATGCCGATGTCGGCGCATCATTCCTTTCAAGCTGAATACGACGATGAGAAGCCCATCACTTTGACTGGCAAGGTGACCAAGGTATCGCCCGACAATCCGCACGGCTGGATTTATCTGGATGTGAAAAACGACAAGGGCAGAGTCATCAATTGGGCTCTTGAGCTGCCTCCGCCGAATATTCTCCAACGCCATGGCTTCAACACCTCGGTCTACAAAGCCATGGAGGAGGCGCACGAAGAGATTACGGTGGCGGCGTTCCTGGCCAAGGATGGCGCCAAGCACGCCTGGGCTGCCGGACTGACCCGTGGCGACGGCAAGACGGTCATCGAATTGGGCGGCCTTCCCAAGCAGCCCTACAGCGCCAAGCCTAATGGCGACCGCAAAGTTAAGCAGTAGTCAGCAGCCTAAGCTGTTCGGCGGACCTTCTTTAATAGTCGCTAGCAGCGCGACGGGGGTATGACCAAGAAAGCCGCGAGTCCTTCGGGTACGATTCAACAAAAGTTCACTGAGGCGCTGGAGGAACTGGTCGCGGAGGTGAAGCGGGACAAGTCTATCCTGGCAGCAGTTCTTTGCGGAAGTTTGTCGCATGATACGGTGTGGGCGAAGTCCGACATCGACCTGCTTTTAATCACGGCAGATGACAAGAAGACCGAGTCCTCCACCGTAGCTCTTTATGCAAACGGCATAAACGTGCACGCACTGCTTATGTCGCGAACAAAGTTCCGGCAGATGGCCGAAGGCTCTCTGCGCAACTCTTTTATCCATTCATTCCTCACGAAGGGGCGCGTACTCTATACGCACGACGACACGATTTCAGCTCTCTGGGCACGATTCCAGGAGATCGGAGCTCGGGATACGCAAATACAACTGCTGCGTGCTGGGATTCAAGCGCTCGCGCCGGTGGACAAGGCGCACAAGTGGCTGATCACACGTGGGGACCTGGACTACTGCGCGCTCTGGATCCTCAATGCGGCGACTGCGCTCGCCCGAATCGAGATCATAAAAGCTCGCCGCCTCGCCGACCGCGAGGTGATTCCGCAAGCAATGCAGCTCAATCCGGCGTTCTTCAAAATCATTTACTCTGACCTTCTCAACACCAAAAAGACCGTCAAAAACGTGCAAGCGGCGCTGGACGCGATTGACAATTATCTTGCGAGATACACTCCCGCGCTGTTCGGGCTCGTCATCGACTATTTGCGGGAAGTTGGCGATACTCGATCGGCCAGCGATCTAGAGGCTCATTTCTCGCGCAACTTCGATGTGGAGGGCGTGACCAGCGCGTGCGAGTATCTGGCCGACCGTGGACTCATCTGCAAAGTATCGACTCCGATCCAGCTTACAAAGCGCAGCAACATTTCAATGCAGGAGATGGCCTTCGCTTACATGCAGGAAACAGAAGATGTCTACTAAAGGTCCCAAACCCGGCACGCGGACCACAATCGCCGTTCAAGGCGCCCGCGTGCATAACCTAAAGAACATTTCTGTAGAGATTCCGCGCGACAAGCTGGTTGTAGTGACGGGACTGTCGGGTTCCGGCAAGTCGAGCCTGGCGTTCGACACCATCTACGCGGAAGGCCAGCGCCGCTATATGGAGTCGCTCTCGAGCTATGCGAAACGGTTCGTCGCGCAAGTAGCGAAGCCCGATGTCGATTTCGTCTACGGCCTGTCGCCTGTAATCTCTATCGAACAGAAAACTACGACCAGCAATCCGCGCTCGACCGTTGGAACGATGACGGATATCGCGGGCTATCTGAACCTGCTCTACGCGACGATCGGCGAGGCTTATTGCCCGCGAACCGGTGAGATCACTCCGAGCCGCACGTCGAGCCAGATCCTCGAGGCGATCCTGGCCCTGCCCGAAGGCACGGAAATCGAGCTCCGGGCTCCGGTCTTCAAGCAATACGGCGAAGAACTCGACTTCGTTTTAACCGAGGTACGCAAAAAAGGCTGCCGAACACTAATTGTTGACGGTAAGCCGGTCGACATCTCCGCGGAGGTGAACCTGGATGAGTCGAAGATCCGCAATATGGATGCGGTGGTAGACCGGTTCATCGTAAGCCGCAAGCATGAGAAGGCGATCAAGGCTGGAATCGCGGCCACCCTGTTGGTCGGCGATGCGCTGATGCAGGTGCACGTGATTAAGAGCTCCAACAAGAAGCAGATTGACCAGTTCTATGCAGGGTTGGGCAGCAAAACGCATCGTTTCGTTTATGGCGATGTCCAGCCCGAATTCTTCGTGTTTAACAATCCCGAGAGCGCTTGCCGGACCTGTGGAGGTCTGGGGGTCCACAAGCTGACGCATCCCGAATTGCTGATCCCCGATCCGCGGCGCAGTATCCTCGGCGGCTGCTTCGTGAAGGAGGCGTTCAAGTACAATCCCGATACCTGGGACGGACGCGTAATGTACACCTTGTCCAGGATCCTCAAGTTCTCGCTGGATACTCCGTGGGAGAAGCTGCCTGAGGCAGTGCGCAACTCGATTCTCTTCGGGATGGAGCAGAAGCTGCGCGTGCAGGCTCCTCCAGATGCCAAGGTGGAACGTGACAGGTGGACAGGATCGGATGTCGGCTTCGGCGGGATCGCTCGCCGTATCGAGCGCTACTACCGGCGCTACCGCCAGCGGGGTGAAGCAAATTCCGGAATGGAGGCATGGCTCGACAAGGTGATGGTGGAGCACACCTGCCCCGACTGCAAGGGAGCTCGTGTCCGCCCAACGCGTCTGCTTTTCACAGTCAACGGTAAAACCATCCACGATGTCGGCCAGCTCAATTTCGACAAGCTGCACGAATTTCTGGGGCAGGTCAAGCCGTCCGGACGAGGCTCGGATGCAGGCAGGCAAGTTCTGGGTGAGGTCCGCGGGCGGCTCGAATTGCTGCTGGGGATCGGACTCGACTACCTGAATTTCAATCGCCGTTCCGCGACGCTTTCGGGAGGCGAATCACAGCGCATCCGGTTATCGACGCAAATCGGATCCGGACTCATGGGCATGCTCTACGTGCTGGACGAGCCGAGCATTGGGCTGCATCCGAAAGACAACGTCAAGATGATCGCGACGCTGGAACGGCTGCGCGATATCGGCAACACGGTGATCGTGGTGGAGCACGATGAGGATACGATTCGCGCCGCGGACCATATCGTCGAGATGGGTCCGGGGCCGGGTGTACACGGCGGATCCGTCGTTGTTCAGGGCGTCCTCAAAGACGTCCTCGCCTGCAAGGCTTCACCCACCGGACAATTTCTCTCCGGCAAGCGCGCCATTGAGACGCCATCGCGAAGAAGGAAGGGGAACGGGAAGACGCTGCGGGTGCGGGGCGCGCGCGAGAACAACCTGAAGAGCCTGGATGTCACGTTTCCATTGGGAGTCTTGGTAGCGGTCACGGGCGCGTCCGGGTCAGGAAAGAGCACGCTGATCAACGGAATCCTTTACAAGGCTCTTTGGAAGCGTCTGGAAGATACTCGGACGCTGCCGGGCGATCACGATGGCGTGGATGGCCTGGAGCATGTCCACAAAGTAGTGAACATCGATCAGGCGGCAATCGGGCGCAACAGCCGCTCGAATCCCGCGACCTATATAGGTTTTTACGACACCATCCGCGACCTGTTTACGCAGGCTCCTCTAGCGGTCGAGCGAGAGTATAAAGCAGGCCGGTTCAGTTTCAACGTGAAAGGTGGACGCTGCGAAGAGTGTCAGGGAGAAGGCGTAATCACCACGCAGCTCTACTTCATGCCGGATGTCGAGGTTATCTGCGGAGCTTGTAAAGGCGCACGGTTCAACGCCGAAACTCTGGAAGTTACGTTGCGCGGCAAAACCATCAATGATGTGCTCAACATGTCCGTCGAAGAAGGCGCCGCATTCTTCGCGAGCGAGCCTGCCGTGGGCAAGAAAATCGAAGTCTTGAATGAGCTGGGGCTGGGCTACCTTACGCTGGGGCAATCGGCGACGACGCTCTCGGGCGGCGAGGCCCAGCGTATCAAAATCGCAACGGAACTGAGCAAACTCCAGAGGGCGAAGCACACTGTGTACATCCTGGACGAGCCGACCACAGGCCTGCATCTTGCGGATGTCGAGCGGCTGCTCGAATCCTTGAACAAACTAGTCGATGCAGGGCACACCGTACTGCTGATTGAGCATCATCTGGATGTGATCAAGACTGCGGATCACGTGATCGATCTCGGCCCTGAAGGCGGTCACGCCGGTGGTGAAGTCGTCGTGACTGGAACACCCGAACAGGTAGCGGCGTGCAAGGCGTCGCATACCGGCCGGTTCTTGAGAACCCACCTTCGAGCCTGAAAATGGCGCTGATCGCTGTATTACGTGAGATCCTAACGATTAGGATGACGAGCAGCCGAACGACGTAATAGCCGATCGAAAGGACAAATACGATGAAAGCGACTCAACTGCTTCACGACCTTGGTCAGAGCCTATGGCTCGATAACATCACTCGGGATCTCCTGAATTCCGGAACTCTCCAGAGATATATCGACGAGCTGTCGGTCACCGGCCTCACCTCCAACCCGACGATCTTCGACCAGGCCATCAAAAACAGCGCTGCCTACGACGCAGGCATCGCCGAAAAGCTCGGCAGAGGAACGTCCGGTGAAAAACTTTTCTTCGAGCTCGCGCTGGAGGATCTTACCCGCGCGGCCGATCTCTTTCGACCGGTTCACGACCGAACCAGCGGCGTGGATGGATTTGTGTCTCTGGAGGTATCGCCGCTGCTGGCCTACGACACGGCGAGTACGCTGCAGGCCGCCAAGGATCTATTCGCGCGTGCGGCGCGGCCGAACGTCTTCATAAAGATTCCAGGCACCAAAGAAGGCTTGCCGGCGATCGAAGAATCGATTTTCGCAGGTGTTCCCATAAACGTCACTCTGCTCTTCTCTCGCGAACAATACCTTGCCGCGGCCGACGCATACTGGCGGGGCATCGAACGCCGGATCGACGCAGGTCTTAATCCCAACGTAACCTCGGTTGCTTCGCTGTTCGTCAGCCGCTGGGATGGTGCTGTTGCTGCGAAAGTCGCCGATCCGCTTCGCAACCGGTTGGGCATCGCGATCGGAAAACGCACCTATAAGGCGTCGAACGATTTGCTCGCATCCGACCGCTGCCGGCGCGCTTTGAATTTCGGAGCTCGTCCGCAACGCCTGTTATGGGCCAGCACTGGAACCAAGGATCCGAAGGCTTCCGATACTCTTTACATCGACGCCCTGGCCGCTCCGTTCACGGTCAACACAATGCCGGAAGCAACGCTGAATGCCCTGTCGAAAAAGACTCAAGTGGGCGAATCGCTCCCCACCGACGGCGGCGATGCCGAGCAGGTATTGAGCCAGTTTGCGGCGGCAGGCATCGACGTCGACGCCTTAGCGAATCAACTCCAGGTGGATGGCGCTAGTTCTTTCGTGAAGTCGTGGAACAGCCTAATGTCGGTCATCGAAACCAAGGGCGCTGTACTGTCCGGGACTCGCTAGGGCCGCAAGAATGACGACAGCCGGAAAACCGCCCTCAGCGCAGTCCGTCCCCGAGCCTCCCGCTTGGAAGGCGCTCAAAGAGCACTATGCGAAAATCCGCAAAGTACATCTCCGGAAACTGTTTTCTCAAGACAAGGAACGCGGGGATCGGCTGAACGTCGAGGCGCTTGGCCTCTATCTGGACTATTCCAAGAACCGCATCACCGACCAGACGCTGCAGCTTCTCCTGCAATTGGCTGAAGAAAGCGGTTTGCGCGGGAAAATCGACGCCATGTTCCGCGGCGACAAGATCAACGTCACCGAGAATCGCGCGGTTCTGCACGTGGCCCTTCGCGCGCCCAAAGGCACATCCATTGTTGTGGATGGCGAGGACGTCGTCCCAGGCGTACACGCGGTCCTCGACAAAATGGCCACCTTGTCAAACCGCGTTCGAAGTGGGGACTGGAAAGGTCACACCGGCAAGGCCATCCGCAACGTGATCAACGTCGGCATTGGAGGCTCCGATCTGGGACCGGTCATGGCGTATGAGGCTCTCCGCCACTACAGCCAGCGCGATCTGACGTTTCGCTTCGTTTCGAATGTCGATGGGACCGACTTTGCTGAAGCAGTTAGAGATCTGGATCCTGCGGAGACGCTGTTCATTATTTCATCGAAAACATTCACCACGCTCGAGACGATGACCAACGCTCACACGGCCCGAGCCTGGTCGCTCGCGGGCTTGAACGGCGACGAACAATCGATCGCGAAACACTTTGTCGCAGTCTCGACAAATGCAAAAGAGGTCGCGAAGTTCGGTATCGATACCGCCAACATGTTCGAGTTCTGGGATTGGGTCGGCGGCCGTTACTCCATGGATTCGGCGATCGGTCTTTCGACCATGATCGCCGTTGGTCCAGACAACTTCCGCTCCATGCTGGATGGTTTTCACCAGATGGACGAGCACTTCCGCGAAACTCCGTTCGAGCGGAATTTGCCCGTGCTCATGGGGCTGTTGACGGTCTGGTACGCCGACTTTTTTGGCGCACAAACCGTCGCGATACTGCCGTATGAGCAGTACCTGAAGCGGTTCCCCGCGTATCTACAGCAGTTGACTATGGAGAGCAACGGCAAACACGTCACACTCGAGGGCGTTCCGGTCACCCGCGACACCAGCCCCGTTTATTGGGGCGAGCCAGGCACCAACGGGCAGCACTCGTTTTATCAGCTGATCCATCAGGGAACGCGCCTTATTCCCTGCGACTTCATCGCCTTCGCCAAGCCGCTCAATTCCCTGGGCCGCCATCATGACATCCTGCTCGCGAACGTATTTGCGCAGTCCGAGGCGCTGGCTTTCGGAAAGACACCCAGGCAGGTGAAGGCCGAGGGCACCCCGGATTGGCTCGTGCCGCATCGGGTTTTCGAAGGAAACCGGCCTTCGAATACGATTCTTGCGGAGCGCCTGACGCCGGAGATCCTGGGTAAGTTGATCGCGCTCTATGAGCACAGCGTCTTCACCGAAGGCGTCATCTGGAATATCGATTCATTCGACCAGTGGGGCGTGGAACTCGGCAAAGTGTTGGCCCAGCGGATCATTCCAGAAGTAGAGAGCGCGGATGAGCCGAAGCTTGCTCATGATAGCTCCACCAATCGTCTGATCCGCCGTTACCGGATGCTCAAGAGTATTTAAACAAGGGAGTAATTCATGCAGCTCGGGGCCAGATCATGAGCGGTTTGCGATCGGACGCGTTGGTCTTTTTTGGCGCAACGGGAGATCTGGCGTATAAGAAGATCTTCCCGGCCCTGCTCGCGATGGTGACACGCGGACATCTGGATGTCCCGGTGATCGGCGTCGCTAAAGCCGGATGGAATCTTGAACAGTTCCGGGCTCGGGCACAAGACAGTATCGAGAAGTATGGGGGAGCGCCACCGGCAGCGCTCGCAAAACTGTGCGAGTTGTTGCGCTATGTAGATGGCGACTATCAGGATCCGGCGACTTGGGACGCGCTGCGCAAGGAGTTAAATGGGGTCCAGCGCCCCGCGTTTTATCTTGCTATCCCGCCGTCAATGTTTGAAACCGTTGTAGAACAGCTTTCGAAAACGGGCTGTGCGCAAGGCGCCCGCGTGATCCTCGAAAAACCCTTCGGACATGATCTGGCATCTGCGAAGGAACTAAACGCCATACTTCACGCGACGTTCGACGAATCCGCGATCTTCCGAATCGACCATTACCTGGGGAAACGGCCGGTGAATAACATGCTGGTCTTCCGGTTCGCGAACACCTTCGTCGAAGCATTTTGGAACCGCCATTACATCGAGAGCGTGCAGATCACGATGGCGGAAAACTTCGGAGTGCAGGGCCGGGGCGCATTCTACGACCAAACGGGCGCCGTTCGCGATGTGATTCAGAATCACATCTTTCAGATCTTGTCTAACGTCGCGATGGAGCCTCCCGTCAGAACGGATAGCGAGTCCGTACGTGACGAAAAGGTCAAAGTACTGAAAGCCATTCCGTCGCTGGATGCCAAAGATCTGATCCGCGGTCAGTTTCGTGGCTATCGCGATGAGAAGGGTGTGGCGAAGGATTCGCAGGTGGAAACTTTTGCGGGGTTGCGCCTGGAGATTAACTCCTGGCGGTGGAAGGGAGTTCCTTTCTACATCCGCGCCGGAAAACATCTTCCGGTGACGTGCACGGAAGTGGTTGGACGATTCCGTAAGCCTCCTACGGTGATTCCCGATAATATTCTCGCCGAAAATCACCTGCGGCTTCGCATTAACCCGGATGTCACCATCGCCATGGGAATGACGGTCATGGGAGCACGTGAGGAAATCGTTGCCCAGCCAGCCGAAATGGTGGCGAGCCGCCTGCCTCAGGCTGGTGAAATGGACGCCTATGAACGAGTATTGGGCGCGGCAATGGATGGTGACGCCACCCTATTCGCCCGTCAGGATTATGTGGAGGAGGCATGGCGAATTGTCGATCCCGCACTAGCGGCGAACACACCTGTTCACCCCTATGAACCCAATACTTGGGGACCGGGCGAAGTGGTCCAGCTGACGCCCCCAGGGGGCTGGCACGACCCGATTGTCATTAAAGAGACATTGGCCGCCGGCGACCAAGCCGCCTGAGCGCACCTACCGACCGAGCGGATGAACGGGCAGATCCCCGAAATTCTGCATATGAGAAGAATGCATGCATGATATCGGGCACCCTGCAGAGGGACGCCCCGCCACCGGCGCGCCTGATTGCCGCATCTTTAACGATCTAAATGCACTTGTAGGCATGTTTTCACTTCGGGGGACGACCCGCGAACCGCTCCTGGTCTTAATGGCACTCACTTCGTAAGCCATATTGCATATCCAAAATCACCTTTCTGCATGCAAAGACTTGATTGGCGCCACGAAGTTCGATAGACTATCCCGGACTCGTTAGTTGGGGAAAATTAATGAAAACAACTTTTAGGAACCTCGTTCCAGTTCTGTCTCTGCTTTTGGTTGTCTCGTCGGCTGCCATGCTGCGCGGACAAACCGCTTTGGCGACCATCACTGGCACGGTCAACGACCCGACCGGCGCCGTAGTCGCAAACGCTCCGATTTCGGTTAAGAATCTGGAAAACGGACAGGTCTTCACGGCCGCCAGCTCCGCTACCGGAAACTACACGCTTTCGCAGCTGCCCATCGGCGACTACGATCTCAGCGTCACCGTCGCGGGATTCAAGACGTACTCCCACACCAAGTTCCACTTGGCGGCGAGCCAGACCATGCGCGAGGATGTCAGGCTGGAAGTGGGTAACACCGCCGAATCCGTGACAGTCACTGCCGACGCGTCGATGCTCAAGACCGAAAACAGCGAACTTTCGCAGAACGTGACGCTATCGCAGTTAAACAACCTGCCGATTTTGATCGTCGGCGCAACCGGCGAGGGCATCCGCGATCCGTTCCAAGCGGTCCGGCTCGTCCCGGGAATCCGGTATGCCGCGGGCGCGAATATCGGCTCCGGCGGCGCCCCCGCTGTTGTAACCACGATGGTCGTCAACGGAACGCCGGCCAACACATACGGGACGCGCCTGGACGGCATGACCATGAACCCCACCAGTCCTCGCCTGCTCGGCGCCCAGATGCAGACGCAGCCATCCGTGGATTCGCTCGAAGAAGTAGCGATTCAGACCAGCAACTTCGCCGCTGAGTTCGGCGCGGCGGGTGGCGCGATGGTCAACATGGTTACAAAGAGCGGAACCAACGCGTTCCATGGCGGCGCGTATGACTACGCCACCAATGAGGCTTTGAACGCCCACCAGCCGTACCTCGGTACGCGCAACAAAGTCCACCAACACGACTGGGGCTTCACGTTTGGCGGTCCTGTCCGAATTCCAAAGCTCTACAACGGCACCAATAAGACCTTCTTTTTTTGGAGCTACGAGCAGTTCGATCAGAAAGGCGCCGTTGTTTCAAGTGTCAGCGTCCCCACCCCAGCCTATCGGTCTGGCGACTTCAGTAACCTGATCACGGCGGAGAACCGGTTGGTCACCACTGCCACCGGTCCGGCGCTGGACGCGCTCGGCCGCCAGATCCAGAGTGGCACGATCTTCGATCCAGCCACGCAAACTGTCATCAACGGCAAGAATAACCGTGATCCGTTCGTGGGCAATAAGTTCCCCACAAGCCGCTTCGACCCGATCTCCGCCAAAGTCCTGGCTTTGATTCCTAATCCGGAGGGGGTGAATTTCGCCAAGGGGCTCGTTAGCAATAACTTCACCGGCACCTACAATACCAGCCGCAGGTCTAAGATCCCATCGATCAAGATCGACCAGAATCTCGGAGCCAAGGGCCG
>Ga0207674_10003508_pt1 | contig 19153 bp, 13 predicted proteins | sample KBSCornC72_FD_184303 | JGI IMG/M metagenome (GOLD analysis project Ga0207674, IMG submission 184303) | Corn rhizosphere microbial communities from Kellogg Biological Station, Michigan, USA - KBS Corn C7-2 (SPAdes) (version 2) | ecosystem: Host-associated > Plants > Roots > Rhizosphere > Soil ... | reverse complement strand
CCCCCGTGACTTGCATGTGTTAAGCACGCCGCCAGCGTTCGTCCTGAGCCAGGATCAAACTCTCCAAGAGAGAATTCAACTAGCTCGCCGAACGCGACCTTCGGATCGATCCAAAGATCGCATCCGGAATCAATATTCGTGAATCGATCTCTCGCCGCAGCGCACGAACGCCGCGGCTCAAACGAGAGCCATCACACGACATCACACACTCGATTGTCAAACAACGTTGCACCCGATGTTCCGGGGAAGACGAAATGTAGTTGCGCCCCCATGAAGTTCAAGGGGGCGCAATTCGTTCTCACTGCATCAAACGCACTCGCGCATCACTCGTCGAACGGACGTCCCGGCCGATCATCCTCATCATCGTCCGAACCGTCGAGATCGTCATCCAGATCGACGAGATCGTCATCCTCATCATCGAGGTCGTCGTCGAGGTCGTCATCATCCTCGTCGTCGTCCTCGTCATCGTCTTCATCGTCCTCGTCGTCGTCCTCGTCGTCGAAGTCGTCGTCGAAGTCGAGGTCGTCTTCCTCGTCGTCCAGATCCTCGTCGTCGACGTCTTCGTCCTCGAGATCGTCGTCGTCGTCGTCGCGAGGCGACAGCGACAGCGAGTCGGCGGCGCCGACGAGCGCGCCAAACTCCGACATCTCGAACTTGTCCGGCATTGCTGTGGTCTCCGGGGAGGGATGGAGGGAGTCGCGGCGCCGATGACTACGACGCGGCGCGTTCCCGTTTGGCTTCACGCGAAATCTTCTTGCGATCGCTCTGCGAGAGGAGCCGCTTCCGCAACCGGATCGACTGCGGCGTCACCTCGATCAGCTCGTCGTCCTCGATATACTCTAGCGCTCCTTCCAGCGTCAACTCCCGGGGCGGCTCGAGACGGATGTTCTCATCCGTTCCCGTCGTCCGCATGTTCGTGAGCTTCTTCTCCTTCGTCGGATTCACGTCCATGTCCCCCGGACGCGAATTCTCGCCGACGATCATCCCCTCGTACACGGGCTCACCCGGCGAGACGAACAGCGTGCTCCGCTCCTGCAAAGCAGCGAGGGCGAACGCGATGATCGTGCCATTCTCCATCGAGACGAGCGTGCCACGCGAGCGCGTCGCGAGCGCCCCCGCCCACGCTCCGTATTCGAGAAAACGGTGGTGGATGATCCCCGTGCCGCGCGTATCGGTGAGGAACTCCGAGCGATACCCGAACAGCCCGCGCGCCGGAATGCGGTACAGCACACGCACGAGCCCCTGCCCCGGGTTCTTCATCTCGATCATCTCGCCGCGCCGCGGACCGAGCTTCTCGATCACCGCCCCCAGATAGTCCTCGGGCACGTCGATCGCCAGCTCCTCGTACGGCTCCAGCTTCTCGCCGTTCACCCCGGTCTTGAGGATCACGCGCGGGCGCGACACCTGGAACTCGTAGCCCTCCCGGCGCATCGTCTCGATGAGGATCGAGAGATGCAGCTCGCCGCGGCCGCTCACCGTCCACGTGTCGGTCGAGTCGGTGTCCTCCACGCGCAGCGCCACGTTGCGCTCCAGCTCCTTGTAGAGCCGGTCGCGGAGCTGACGCGACGTGACGTACTTCCCTTCCTTGCCCGCGAACGGCGAGTTGTTCACCAGGAAGTCGACGCTGATCGTCGGCTCCTCGACGGCGATCCCCTCCAGCCGGTCCGGATGCTCGACGTCCGTGACCGTCAGCCCGATCTCGACCCCCTCGAGCCCGGCCAGCGAGACGATCTCGCCTGCCGGCGCACTCTGCACCTCGGTACGCTCGAGCCCATCGTACACGTAGAGCTTCGTGACGCGCGCCTGCTCGTTCTTCTGGTTCGTGTCCATCGGCAGCAGGAGGACCTGATCGCCGACGCGGACCGTCCCGCGCTCGATGCGGCCGATGCCCAGCCGCCCCAGATACGGGGAGAAGTCGATCGTCGACACGAGCATCTGAAAGGGCGCCGCCGCGTCGCTGGGCGCCGGCGGCACCGCGGCGATGATCGTGTCGAACAGCGGCGCGAGGTCGACCGGCGTGACGTCGAGATCGGTCGTCGCGACGCCCTCGCGAGCCGACGCGTACACCACCGGGGCGTCGAGCTGAGCCTCGTCGGCCTCGAGCTCGATGAACAGGTCGAGCACCTCGTCGTGCACGCGGAGCGGGTCCGCGCCCGGCCGGTCGATCTTGTTGATCACGACGATCGGCGTGCGCCCGAGCTCGAGCGCCTTGCGCAGCACGAACCGCGTCTGCGGCATCGGCCCGTCGAAGGCGTCGACCACGAGGAGCACGCCATCCACCATGCGGAGGATGCGCTCGACCTCGCCGCCGAAATCGGCGTGGCCCGGCGTGTCGACGATGTTGATCTTGGTGTCCTTCCACCGGACCGCGGTGTTCTTCGCGAGGATGGTGATCCCGCGCTCCCGCTCCAGGGGATTGGAGTCCATCACGCGCTCGGCGACGACCTGATTGTCGCGGAAGGCGCCCGCCTGCCGCAGCATCTTGTCCACGAGCGTGGTCTTGCCATGATCGACGTGGGCGATGATGGCGACATTCCGAATCTGCATAGCCTGGAAATATACCCGGTCGCGTGAAGTCCGAACAAGCTCGGCATCACGGGTACGGCCGCGGCCGCCGCACGGCGGCGGCCGAGATCAGGGAACTTTCCACTTGACCGTCCGGCCCGACGCATGCAGGATGCACTCGTAGGCCAACCCAGAGCAGGAGGTGTCCGATGCACCAGCAGCACGACCCCGCCCTCTCGCAATACCCGCATGGTCGCGGCTACGGTCACGATTACATGCGCGGCGGGGAAGTTCTCGGAGGCTATGGGTACGCGGATCGTGAGGAGTACGAACGCTCCCGGGGTGAGCTCAACGCCGCCCCATCGGACGGAATGCGTGACGCCCACGGAGAGGAGGGCTCCAGCGGGTAAGAGGGCGGCGCCAGCGCGCCGCCGACCGACAAATGCGGTTCATCAAAGGAAAAACGGGGCGCCTTTCGGCGTCCCGTTGGTGTTTCACGAGGGAATGCGGGGATGAGGGAATGGGGCTGGGGAATGCGGACTAGCGCTTCCCTCCCACGGCGGCGGCAGGCTTGGGTGGCTCCTTGGCCGCCTGCTCCGCTTCGGCGAAGCTGGTGTCCAGCCCCCGGGCCTTGAGCGCGCCGAGGAACATCGTCTTGTCCACCGCCTTGGCGTAGCCCTCCATCGGCTCGATCAATCCACCGTCCACCAGCTCGAGCAGCGCGTCCTGCAGGGTGACCATGCCGAGCCGCTTCGACGTCTGCATGACGGTGGGGATCTGGAAGGTCTTCCCCTCGCGGATGAGGTTCGTCACGGCGGTGATGGAGAGCAGCACCTCACGCGCGGCGACACGGCCGCCCCCGATCTTCTTGCAGAGCGTCTGCGAGATGACCCCCTTGAGCGATTCGGCGAGCATGACGCGGATCTGCGACTGCCGATCGGCCGGGAACTGGTCGATGATGCGGTCGATCGTGCCCGCCGCGGTGGTCGTGTGCAGGGTGCCGAAGACGAGGTGCCCGGTCTCGGCGGTCTCGATCGCGATGGAGACGGTCTCGAGATCGCGGAGCTCGCCGACGAGGATGATGTCCGGATCCTCGCGCAGCGCCGCGCGCAGCGCGCTCTTGAACGAGCCGGTGTGCACGCCGACCTGACGCTGCGTGATGATGCAGCGCTTGTTGGGGTGCACGAACTCGATCGGATCCTCGATGGTGATGACGTGGTCGCTGCGCGAGCGATTCACGAGGTCGATGAGCGAGCAGAGGGTCGTGGACTTCCCCGACCCGGTCGGGCCGGTGACGAGCACGAGGCCCTTGTTGAGCTGACAGAGCTTCTGGACTTCGGGAGTGATCCCCATCTGCTCGACGGTGACGACCGTGGCGGGAATCTGCCGGAAGACGGCCGCGGGGCCGCGCCGATCCTTCAGCGCGTTGGCGCGGAAGCGCGCGACGCCCTCGAGCTCATAGGCGTAGTCGGTGTCGTTCGAGTCGCTGTACTCGCGGCGGTTGCGCTCCGGCATGATCGAGCGGAGCATCGCGTCGAGCCACAGCGGCTCCAGCGCCGGCTCCTCGAGGCGATGCATCTCGCCGTGCAGGCGGAGGATGGGCGGCTCGCCGCAGCGGAGGTGCAGGTCGGAGGCGCCTTTCTCGACCATCGCGCGCAGGAGCACGTCGAGCATGGCGCGCGCACGATCGGCGCCGTCGAAGTGCGCGATGGCATCGGCGTCGGAGCTGATGCCGGCGGGCGACGACGTGACGAGGCGCAGCGCGGGGTTCGCCGTCGGCGCCGGCTCGGCGGGCGCCGGTGCTTCGGCGACCGGGCCGCGCGACCCACCGAGATCGCGCGCATGGTCGATGAGGCGATCCCGCTCGCGTCCTTCGTCGATGGTGACGCGGACCTGCCAGCGTCCCGCGTTCCGTGTCGCCTCGATGGCGAAGGCGCCCTCGTCGGAGACGTAGCTGAAGGAGGTCGGCTGGCCGGCGGCGAGTGCCTCACCGGAGGCCGCGGGGGCGACCTCGCGCAACAGGGAGACGACCTGCGCCGCGGTGAGCGGCGCCTTCGTCACCGGCCGCGCCGCACCGGAGATCTCCAGTTCGGCAAGCGCCGTCTCGTCGAGGCGCAACGCACTCGCGCGATGGCTCACCATCGCGGAGAGAAAACGGTCGAGCTGGGCCATGGACTATGAAATCGGACGGGCGTGAGCGATGAGCGCGCGATTCACGATCTGGAGCTCGTCGGCGCCGAACAGGGCGATGAAGGGCTGCTTGGTGTCGTTCAGAATGTCGACCAGGCGCGGCCGCCCCATCCGTACTTCGGGAAAGATCGACCCACTCAGGGTCGACCCGTCGATCAACGCGAGCTCGACGTGCATGCCGACGACGCCACGTTCCACGCTGTCGTCGACCTCGGGCAGCTCCGTGCCCACGACGGCGATCTGCGACTTCTGGACGAGAAGGATGTCGCCGCTCGTGAGGCCGAGCGGGAGGAAGGGGTCCGAGTTGTCGTTGAGGAGATCGAGGGGCTCTTCGGGGCCGGAACGGAAGCGGGCGAAGGGCTGGACGAAGACGTCGCCCTCCAGTCGCTTGGCGTTGGCCAGCGTCACCTCGACGCGCCGGCGGGTCTTCTCGATGCGATAGTCGTCGGTCATGGCTATGCTGAGGTCAGGACGTGCAGTCCAGCGGTATGACGCGCGGCCCAGTGGCGTCGAAACATCCGGGAGGGTTACGTTCCGGTCGTGCTCGGACGTGTCTTCGCCATCATCGGGCTCCTCGCCCTGAATGGCTTCTTCGTGGCGGCGGAGTTCTCCGTCGTCCGGTCGCGCCGCTCCCGCCTCGAAGCCATGGCGCGGGCGGGCGACGCCAAGGCCCGCCTCGTGCTTCGCGCCACCGCGAGCCTGGCGCACCTCCTTTCGGCGAGCCAGCTCGGGATCACCCTGGCGAGTATCGGCATCGGCGCGCTCGCGGAAGAGGCGCTCTCGCACGTGTTCGCCGGCCTGTTCGCGGACCTCTCGTTGCCGGCGCGCATCGGCACGGCCGGACTGGGGACGTTTTGCGCGCTGGCGGTGGTGACGTACGGGCACGTCGTCTTCGGCGAGCTGGCCCCCCGCAGTGCCGCGCTGAACCATCCGGAAGAGGTGTCACGCTGGCTCGTGCCGCCGCTGATGCTGTTCGCGTGGCTGACGACGCCGATCACCTGGCTGCTCAACGCCTCGGCCGAGCGGGTGCTGGGGCTGTTCGGCCAGAAGTCGACCGACGAGGACGAGAACGTGCACTCCGCCGACGAGCTGCGGATCATCGTCGAGCAGAGCCAGGAAGGGGGAGTGCTCGAGCGTCAGGACGCGGCGCTGATCGAAGGGGTGTTCGAGTTTTCCGAGAAGAACGCGCGCGAGGTGATGACGCCGCGGACGGCGATCGACGCCCTGCCCGTCGAGGCCACGCTGGACGAGACGGTGCGGCTGCTCGAGGAGACGCAGCGATCACGGTATCCGGTGTACGAGGACTCGATCGACAACATCATCGGACTGTTCCTGGCGAAGGACCTGATCCCGCTGCTGCGCGAGCGCGCGGAGGCATTCGACCTGCGCGCGATGATGCGGCCGGTGCACGTCGTGCCCGGCTCGCGCGAAGTGGAAGAGGTGCTCTCGGACTTCAAGCGGCTCAAGGAGCACATGGCGGTGGTGCTCGACGAGTACGGCGGCACCGCGGGGATCGTCACGATGGAGGATCTGCTCGAGGAGATCGTCGGCGAGATCCTCGACGAGTACGACGAGCTGGAGCAGTTGCCGAATCCGGAGCCGGACGCGGACGTGCTGATCCCAGGGGCGACGAACATCGGGGAGCTGAACGAGCGCTTCGGGCTCGATGTGCCGAACGACGAGTACGCGACGATCGGCGGCTACATCTTCGGTGCGCTCGGCCGGCTCCCGGTGGTGGGCGATCGTGTCACGGCGAGCCACGCGGTGTTCACGGTGCGCGAGATGGATCGGCGGCGCATCGAGTCACTGGCGGTGGACCTGCACTCGGTCGGCGACCGGCGATCGAAGCAGCGAGAGGCAGAGAGACAGTGATGCGGGGATGAGGGAATGAGGGAATGAGGGAATGAGGAACGGCCTCGGGACGCTTCGGCGCGCCGGGGCCGTTTGCCGTTTCGACGACGGAGCGCGGATCTGGCACGGCGATGCCGCGGAAAAGGCCGGATTCCTTTCAAGCGGGTCGGACCCCTTGAATGTTCAAGCGAGCCTGACCCTCTTGATCCACTGACGGTGTGGGTTGACCCTGAGCTCGCCGCTGACCGCTCGCCGTAGACCTGGGGTCAGAGCCCTCGGGCTGCGCCCTCGGGGTCCGACCCCGCTGTCCGGCGCCGCCGGACGATGTCGGCGCAGAGGAGGATCGATTCGATCATGCTCGACGGATCGGCGAGGCCCTGCCCCGCGATGTCGAGCGCGGTGCCGTGGTCGGGCGACGTGCGGGGGAACGGGAGGCCGAGCGTCACGTTCACCGCGGAGCCGAAGGCGGCGACCTTGATCGCGGTCATGCCGACGTCGTGATACGGCGCGATGACCGCGTCGAAGGCGCCGCGCATCGCGCGCACGAAGACGGTGTCGGCGGGAAAGGGCCCGTCGATGCGGGCCTCGCGCGCGGCGGGCGTCAGCAGCAGGTCGTCCTCGCGACCGAAGCGTCCGCCGTCGCCGGCGTGCGGGTTGAGCGCGCAGAGCGCGATGCGCGGTTCCGCGATGCCGAACCATTCGCGCAATCCCTCGCGCGTCACGGCGACCGCGGAGAGGATCGTCTCGCGCGTGAGCTGGTGCGGAACGTCGCGCAGCGGGATGTGGGTGGTCGCGAGGACGACGCGTAGCGGATTGGGCATCCCCGCGCCGGGGCGCGTGGCGGCGAGCATCATCGCCACCGGTCGCCCGGTACGCGCGGCCAGCAGCTCGGTATGTCCCGGATAGTGATAGCCGCCGGCCAACAGCGCGTGCTTGTCGAGCGGCGCGGTGACGATGCCGTCGACCGCACCGGCGAGCGCGAGGTCGACGGCACGCTCCACCGCCGCACCGGCGAGCCGGCCGGCGAGCGATTCCGAGCGCTCGCCCACCGTGGGCCACTCGCCAACCTGCTCATCGACGTGGACGCCCGCGTTGGCAGGCCCGACGACGTAGAGATCGGCCGCGGCACGCACGCGCTCGTCGACGAGGGCGGCCGCGACGATCTCGGGTCCGATGCCGCGCACGTCGCCCAGCGAGACGGCGAGGCGCGGGCGCGCGGTCATCGGGCGTGGTGCCGCATCACTTCTGTTGTGGAACGTCGGGCAACGGCGTGAGGTCGATGGCTTCCGGCCGCACGGAGACGTACGCCTGCTTGCGCAGCCCATCCAGCAGACGACGCACGCCGCCTTCCTCGGCCAGGCGGGAGCGGAAGCGCTCCTTGACCTCGGCGAGGGTGAGGTCGCCCCCCTCCTCGACGGAGTTGATCTGGGCGACGGCGATCTTCACCGGGATGTTCCCGTTCCCCGGGATGTCGAAGACGACGACGTCCTTGGGCTTCTTGTCGGCGAAGGCCTGCGCGTACTGCGCCGGGAGCTGCGCGCGCGGGAACGGCGTGAGCAGCGTGGTCTCCTCGCCGCTCCGGTAGTCATGGTGCTTCTTGGCCAGCGAGTCGAAGGACGCACCGGCACGCCACTGCGCCGCGACGCTGTCCGCCTCGCGCCGCGCGGCAGCGACGTCCGTGCTGTCGATCGTGGGCGTGATGAGGATGTGGCGCGACCGCACCTCGGCCGCATTGACGCGGTCGACGCGGATGATGTGATAGCCGAAGGGCGACTCGACGACGGGGCTGAGCTGACCCGGCGCGAGCGCGTAGTAGCCGAACAACCAGCGATCGAACTCGGGGACCATCTTGCCCCGACGGGTCCACCCGAGGTCGCCGCCGTTGACGCGGCTGCCCGAGTCGGCGGACTCACGCTTCGCGATCAGCTCGAAGTCCGCGCCCTTCTTGATCTCGGCGAGCAGCGACTCGGCGTGGACGCGAGCGCGCTCCTTCTCCGCGACCGACGGCTTCGGTGCGATGATGATCTGCCGCCACGTGACACTCGCCTCGCGCTTCGGCAGCGCCGACTTGTTGCGCTCGAACGCTTCCTGGACCTCGGCGTCGGTGACGTTGGCGGAGACGAGCTTCCCATCCTCGCGCAGCTTCTTCGTCGTGCGCGTGATCATCTCGTTGCGCTTGATGCCGTCGGTGAGGAAGCGCTTGTACTCCTCCGGCGTGCCGTAGCCGGCCTTGGCCAGCTCGGCGCGGAACTCGGCGTCGGTGCCGAACCGGCTGCGGATCGCCTTGTACTGCTGATCGACGGAGTTGGCGACGTCGGCGTCGGGAAGCTCCGTCTTGATCTCCTTGCCCTTCTCGAGGATCAGCTCCTCGTCGACGAGCTCATTGAGCGATTGGAGGGCGAACGCCCTGAACGCCGCGCTGTCCTTGGGGATGACCGCGCCCTCCTGCTTCTTGGCGAGGAGCCGCTCGCGAAGATTCGACTGCGTGATGACGACGCCGTCGACGATGGCGACGACGCGGTCGAGCGGGATCTGCGGGCCCGACACCACCGACTTGGCGGCGGCGGCCGGCGCAGGCTGGGTCGCGGGCGGCGCGGCCGGCGTCGGCTGCTGCGCGAGCAGCGACGCAGGGGACAGCGCGAGCAACGCGAGGGGAGTGGAGAGACGGAATCGCATATCCTGAAAGTACCCGCGGCCCGGCCACGAAGGTCCGGGCCGCTGGTGAGACGGCATGAGAGCGCCGAAGGGTTTACGGCTTGGCTGGCGTCGTCGGGGCCTTGCCACCCTGGTTCGGCATCGGGGCCGGCGCCGGGGTTCCCGCCGCGGGCGGCTGCGCCTGACCGGGCGCACCAGGCGTGCCCGGCAGCGGAACGGCCGACTTCGGCTGGTTGGCGGCGCGCGTCGAGTCAGCCACGACACGGACCTTCTGTGCACGCTCCACGGCGCGATCGACGCCGGCAGTGTTGAGCTTGTACTCGTACTTGTCCATCAGGACGATCTGGAGCGGCGCCGGCACGGGGAGCGGCTGCGCTTCGCCGGCCATCACCTTGTCGAGGAAGCTCTCGACGCGCGCCGCGGCGAGCCGCTCGCGCTCGGCGGGGGTCTTGGCCGAGTCGGCCAGCGACTTCGGGTCGATGCGCAGCGCCTGCCAGGCGACCGTCACGGCCTGGACGAAATCGCGGTGCAGGTTCGCGACCTGGTCCGGCGTCGGGCCCATCTTGGCGCTGTCGGCGCGCTGGAGGAGCAGCTCGCGCTGCGCCATCTGCTCGACGTAGCGGCGGATGATCGAATCCGGGAGCGAGCCAATCTGCTGCGAGAGCTGCGCGCCGCGCGGATCGGAGAAGATGATCGTCGCCATCTTGCCCGCGGTGAAATCGCCGCCCTTCCACGTGGCAATGACATCGCTGTCGTGGCGGTGCGCGATCGGATCCTTGGCGATCGTCTTCGTGATGCCGGCCGCGTTGTCCTTCACCTTCACCTGCGCGTCGGCCTGCGCCTTGGTGATGTAGATGCTCTCGGCGGCCTGCTTGGTGTGATCACCGGCCTGCTGCGCGTACTGCCCCTTGATCTCGTCCCAGGTGTTGCGCTGGATGATGTGGTAGCCGAACTCCGACTCGACGAGCGGCGAGATCTGACCGGGCTTGAGCGCCGCGACGGCATCGCCGAACGGCTTGACCATCATGCCGCGCGGGAAGACGCCGAGCTCACCGCCCTGCGCCTTGGAGTTGTCGTCGCTGTACTTCTTCGCCATGTCGGCGAAGTTCGCCGCAGTGACCTGCGCACGCACCGACTCCGCCTTCTTGCGGATGGAATCCTTGCCCGCCGGCGTCGTGCCCTTGGGCACGAGGAAGAGGATGTGGCGCGCGGCGTAGAGACCGCTGGCGCCCGACTCGTAGCTCGCCTGCGTGCCGGTGTCACTCGGCATCGTCGAGGCGACGTGCTCCATGAACTTCTGGAGCTTGGCCTGATCGATCATCCCGGCGGCGGCGGCGTCGATCAGCTTGGGATCGTTGAGCGAGTCGCCCTTCGCGGCGGCGGCGCCCAGAAGCTGATAGGGCACCCAGAGGTCGCGCGCGACGAGCGTGGCGACGTCCTTGTTGATCGGGATCTGGATCCTGGCCTTGCCCAGCAGGTCACTGAGCCGCGTCACCGACAGCTCCTGCGATGCAGCGCGGGCGACCACGTCGACGTGAGCGGTGAGCGCCTCCTTCAGTCCATCGCATGCGACCAGGGAGGTGGCGCCGACGAACAGGACGAGGAGCGAAGTTCTCTTCATTGGTAACCGAAAACGGTAATGAGAAGACGGACGTCAGATCACGGCACGCAACGCGCGCACAAGCCCGTCGAGTAACGGGGCGCCCCCGAGCCGCGTGAGCTTGAGGGAGAGCGGATGAGCGCGGCGTACCTCGGCCTGGAATTGCACTTCGTGAAACGCCGCCGAGAGACCCTTCATGCGCGGAATGGCGGAATCCCTAAAGGTAATACGGGCTTCCTCCCCACGCACCAGGATCCCTTCGATCCCGAGACTACCCCCTACGACCCGAAGAAGTGCCATGGCGAGCATCGCTTCGGCCTGCGCGGGGAGGACGCCGAACCGATCGCGCAGCTCGGCGCGCAACGCCTCGATCTCCGCCGGGCTCTCGAAGCGCGCGAGACGTTTGTACACGTCCAGCTTGGCTTCCTGCGACTCGATGTAGTCGTCAGGCAGGTACGCGGGGATGTCCATGGAGACGTCGGCCGGTTGCGGCTTGGGCGCGGCGTCGCCACGCATGAGACGCTGCACGGTCTCCTCGAGCATGCGCAGATACAGATCGAAGCCGACGGCGTGCACGTAGCCCGACTGCTCGGCGCCGAGGAGGTTCCCCGCCCCGCGCATCTCCATGTCCTTGAGGGCGATCTTGTAGCCCGCCCCGAGCTCGGTGTGGTGCTCGAGCACCTGGAGCCGGCGCTCCGCGTCGGGGTCGACGGAGTCGGGGACGAGGAGATAGCAGTACGCGCGGCGATGCGAGCGGCCGACGCGGCCCCGCAGCTGATAGAGCTGCGCGAGGCCGAGGTGGTCGGCGCGATTGACGAACATCGTGTTCGCGTTGGGCACGTCGAGCCCACTCTCGACGATCAGCGTGGAGACGAGGACGTCGATCTCGCCACTGACGAAGCGGTGCATGATGTCCTCGAGCTCGCGCTCGCGCATCTGCCCGTGCGCGACGGCGACGCGCGCCCGCGGCACGATGCGGCGCACACGATCGGCGTGGGCGACGATCGTCTCGATGCGATTGTGGACGAAGAACACCTGGCCGCCGCGATCGAGCTCGCGCGAGATCCCTTCGTCGATCAGGCCGTCGTCATCGCCGGGCTCGACGAACGTCAGGACGGGAGACCGGTCACGCGGCGGCGTCTGCATGAGCGTCATGTCGCGCAGGCCGGCCAGCGACAGATGCAGTGTGCGCGGGATGGGCGTCGCGGTGAGCGTGAGCACGTCGGTCTCGAGCTTGAGCTGCTTGAGCCGCTCCTTGTGCTTCACGCCGAAGCGATGCTCCTCGTCGACGATGATGAGCCCGAGATCGGCGAAGTTGACGTCGGGACTGAGCAGCCGATGCGTGCCGATGACGATGTCGATCTTCTTCTCGGCGAGCTCGCCGAGCGTCTGCGCCTGCTCCTTCTGTCCCTGGAAGCGGCTCATGACGGCGATGCGAATCGGGAAGTCGGCGAGCCGCTCCTCGAAGGTGCGCGCGTGCTGGTCGGCGAGAATCGTCGTGGGCACGAGCACGGCGACCTGACGGCCGCTCTGCACCGCCTTGAAGGCGGCGCGCACCGCGATCTCCGTCTTTCCGTAGCCGACGTCGCCGACGAGGAGGCGGTCCATGGGCCGTGTGCTCTCCATGTCGGCCTTCACTTCGGTCGTCGCGCGACGCTGATCGGGCGTGTCCTCGAAGAGGAAGCTGCTCTCGAGCTGGCGCTGCCACGGTGTGTCCGGCACGGCCGGCGGGCGCGAGGCGACTTTGCGCCGCGCGTAGAGGTCGAGCAGCTCGATCGTCATCTCCTGGATGGCCGAGCGGGTGCGATCGCGCTGCTGCGCCCACCGCTTGCCGCCAAGCTTGTGCAGGCGCGGCGGCGGCGCGTCGTCGGAGACGTCGTCGGCCGAGCGGTAGCGCTCGAGCTGATCGATCCGGTACAAGGGTACATTGAGGCGATCGCCTCCCTCGTACTCGACGACGGCGACCTCGATCGTGCTCTGCCCGACGAAGATCGTCTCGATGCCGCGGTAGATGCCGACGCCGTGCTCGAGATGGACGACGAAGTCGCCTGGCTTGAGGGCGAGCGAGTCGACGCCGCCGCTGACGTAGCGACGCGCGCGCCGGATGCGCCGCTCGCGCCGGAAGATCTCGTGGTCGGTGAGGACGCGAAGTCCGCGTTCACGATCGGAAGGCGGCAGCACGAATCCGCCACCAAGCGCTCCGACGACGAGCGCCGCGGGCGAGGGATCGCGCGTGTCCTCGTTGAGCAGCTCGTCGAGACGCTCCGCCTGTCCCTCGTTGTCGCAGAGGATGATCGTCGGAATGTCGTCGCGCACGAGACGGCGCAGACGCTTGATGTCGCGATCGATCGTCTCCGGCGGCCGGAAGGGAAAGACGACTTCCGGCTTCTCCGCCGTGGGATCGACGAGGCGCAGAGTGCCGAACGCGGTGAGCGTGGCACCGGCCACCTGCGGCGCCTCGAAGAGCTCCTCGCGCGCATCGACGTCCTCGCCGCGGCGGCGGGCGAGGTCGATGTGATGCGCGGCCTCGTCCCAGGTGCGCTGCAGCTCGGGGAGCAGGTGCGTGCCCGTCGGATAGACGAGCAGCGTATCGGGCGGGAAGAGCGCGGAGACGGAGAGCCGCTCGCCCGGCGTCGCCTCCTCGCGCACCTGGCCGTCCACGGGCAGCACGACGGCGAGATCCACCTCGCGCGTGCTGCGCTGGGAGGACAGCTCGAAGTGACGGAGATCGACGACCTCGTCGCCCCAGAACTCGAGGCGCACAGGGTCCGTCATGCCGAAGGAATAGACGTCGAGGATGCCGCCGCGAAGGCTGAACTGCGCGACGTCCTCCACCATCGGCACGCGCTCGAAGCCGATGCGCTCGAGATGCTCGACCAGCTCGCGCGGGCGCCGTTCGTCGCCCTTGCGCAGCTCGATGCGCAGCTCGGCGAGCGCGCCGGGCAGACGGGTGCGCTCGAGCAGCGCGCGCGGCGTGGTGAGGAGCACGCGGATCTCACCGCAGCTCAGCCGCTCGAGGGTCTCGACGCGCTCGCCCGCGACCTCGACGTGCGGCTCGACCTCGCCGAAGCCTTCGCGCGGTGGATACAGCGCGACGGGGGTCTCGTCGATCAGCGTGTGCAGATCGGCGAGCAGTCGCTCGGCGAGGGGCACGCCGTCGGCGACGATGACGAGGAAGCGCGTGGGAAGCCGGCGTGCGAGCGCGGCGATGAGGGTCGCGTCGGCGGATCCGGGCAACCCCGCGGCGAGGAGCTCGGCGCGCGGGGCGGGCAACGTATTGACGAGACGCGTGAACGCCGGCAGGCGCTCCATCGCGTCGAGGATGTTCGGGAGGGACACTTAGGCGGCGTTCGGTCGGGAGGCTCGGACCACCAACGCTTCGGCGGCGAGCAGGAGCAGGGCAAGCACGAGGAGTGGGGTCGCGGCCGGACGGGTGCGACCCGCGGCAAAGACGTCCGCGACCCATCCACCGGCGCTCGTCGCGACGGAGGCGCGGACACCGCCGAGTCGCCCCGCGAGCGCGGCGGGGTTCGTCCGCTCGAGCGCGGACTCTTCGGGGGGCGCGTTGACGACGACGGCGCCGACGCGACGGCCGCCGCGCAGCACGAACCAGACGCCGCGCTCCTCGGGAGCGTCCATCAGCTCCGCGGTGACGGAGCGACGCGAGCCGCCGGTGCTCTCGAGGGACTCGGAGCCGGCGGGGAGATGCACGGGGCCACCAGGGAGCGCGGCTATTGGGGTGCCTACATCTCCCGACGGGGCACCCAAGCGCAGCGCGAGCATGTCGGCGAGCCAGGGGACGAATGGCGCCCGCACGGGGAGCTGCGTGGCGGCGGGATCGAGCCGCGAGGCGACGAGCACGTAGCCCGGGCCGGCCACGATCCATGGTTCGCCGCCCGCCGTGGCGAGCGTGTCCGACGGTGCGACGCCGGCGCGCACGAGCTCGTAGCGCTCGGCGACGGGGATCGCGTCGAGGCGACCGCCGTGCGCGATCGCCGGCGAGCGGTCGAGCGCGCCGAAGCGCCACGGGATGCCGAGGCGCTCGAGCTCACGGTTCGCGGCGCCGAGCCGCACCGGTTCCGGAGGCACGATCAGCGCGGGGAGGTTTCCGGCGACGTCGGCGGATGCGATGCGGACGACGCTTCCCGCGCTGGCCCGACCGTCGGCGACGAGGGTGCTGAGCGCAGTCGCGGCGAAGGGGCCTGCCGAGGGGTCGGCGACGACCGCGGGCGGAGGACCGATCCAGAGCGCGAACCAGCGCGAATCGTCGGCGGGGAAATCGTCGGGCGCGAGCTCCACGCGGCCGGCGGTCCAGCCGCGCTCGGGCGGGCTGGCGCGCAGGACGATCGGCTCGCCGCGACCCGTCGCGCCGCGCGCCAACGTGCGTTCGCCGAGCAGGATGCGGAAGTCGACGGAATCACGCGTCTCCACGCGCGCGGTGATCGTGCCGCGCGGCGTCCAGCGCGGCGGATCGGCGGCGGCAGAGAGGACGGCGCGGTTCTGCGGTGGCGCGCCGGTCGGGACGAAGAGCGCGAAGGGCAGCTCGACCGGCACGGCGGTGGTCCACGCGGTGCGCTGCGCATCGGTGGCGACGGCGACGCTCCGCGACGGCAGGTTGGCGTCGCGCACCGAAGTGGCAGCGCGCGCGAGCGCGCGGGTGAGGTCCCCTGCTCCTTCGGACGGGCCGATGCGCGCAAGCTCGGTGAGGAGCGCGTCGCGGGAGCCGCCGCGCACGCGACCGTCGGCGGTGACGAGCCAGAGACGGTCGGCGGGAGTGGCGGCGTCGATCAGCCGGCGCGCCGCGTCCTTCAGCCGATCGAACACCTGCTTGCCGCCGACCACCGCGGTCGTGGAGAGCGAGTTGTCGAGGACGACGGCGACGGCGGTGGGGCCGTGGCCGACGCCGAGGCCGGGGAGGAAGGGACGCGCCGCGGCGAGAGCGAGCGCGAGCACGATGAGCACCCGCAGCATCATGAGCAGCAGGTTGCGGATGCGGAGCGACCGGCTGTGCTCCGCCTCCGCGCGCTGCAGGTAGCGGGCGGCGGGAAACTCGACGCGCGTGGCGACGTTGCGCCGCAGCAGATGCAGCAGCAGCGGGACGGCGACCGCAGCGCCGAGCGCGAGCCAGAGCGGCGCGAGGAAGCTCATGTGCGACGCTCGCGCGCGCCGAACGCCAGGCGGAGCGGAATGGAGTAAGGCTGATCGGTGAGGATCAACTCGTAGCCCGCGCCGAGGGCGCCGAGGCGGTCCTTCCACTCGGCGATGACCCGGTCGACGGTGGCGCGATAGGCGATGCGCACGTCGGACGCCGCGGCGGGGACGTCGAGCTCCGTCTCCGGATCGGTGTAGCGCGCCTCACCGGCGAGGGTGAAGTCGCGCTCCGCGGGATCCATGATGTGCAGCACCGTCACGTCGTGGCCGGCGGCGCGGAGGCCGCGGAGCGCCGGGACCACTTCGTCGATGTCGACGAGCAGGTCGCTGATGAGGATGACCATGCCGCGGCGCGTGACGAGGCGCGCGGCCTGGCCGAGCGCGGCGGCGAGGTCGGAGGCGCGGCCGTTGCCCGGCTCGTTGAGCGCGGCGACGATGCGCCGCCACTGCCCCGAGCGGGCGCGGGGCGGGATGCTCGAGCGGACCGCATCGTCGAAGCGGATGAGACCGACCGCGTCGCGCTGGCGCAGGAGGAGGAGGGCGAGCGCGGCGGTGAGCTGCTCGGCGTAGGCGCGCTTGGTGATGCGCCCCGCGCCCTCGGCGCCCCGCCAATCCATGGAGCGGCTGACGTCGAGGACGATCGTGGCGCGGAGGTTCGTCTCCTCCTCGTACTGCTTGACGACCCAGCGGTCGGAGCGCGCGGCGATCTTCCAGTCGACGTAGCGCAGGTCGTCGCCAGGCTGATAGGGACGAAATTCGGCGAACTCCACCGAGAAACCCTTGCGGGGTGACCGGTGCAGTCCGCTGAGAAAGCCATCGACGATCCAGCGTGCGACGATCTCGAAGTGACCCAGGGACGCCAGGGCGGACGGGTCGAAGAGATCGGCTCTCGAAGTAAGCTCCATTGCGGCGTGTAAGGTATATCGGACGGGCAACTGCAACGGCAGTAGCGGGTAGCGGGTAGCGAGTACCTGGAGGTCAGGAACAGCGCGCGAACGTCCTTTCCTCCATCCAGGTACCCGCTACTCGCTACCCCCCAGCCGTAGTTGTCATTCGACGAGGGCCCCAAGGGCGCCGAGTTGCTATATTGTAAGGCTGCAAGCAGTTCTGGCTTTAATTGCTCCTCCCTTCGGCGCTGCGCGCCTCCGGTCGGAGTTCCGCATTTCCACCGACTTGCGGCGCGGCGCGCCTTCGGTCGGAGTGCCCCATACCCGCCTTTTTTGCCGTGAAGCTCGAGCACATCCGCAACTTCTGCATCGTCGCGCACATCGACCACGGGAAGTCCACCCTGGCCGACCGTCTGATCGAAGAGACGGGGATGCTCCAGAAGCGAGAGATGAAAGCCCAGGTGCTGGACACCCTGGACCTCGAGCGCGAGCGTGGGATCACGATCAAGCTCAATGCCGTGCGGATGTCGTACACCGCGCAGGACGGTCGCGAGTACGAGCTCAACCTGATCGACACACCGGGCCACGTGGACTTCACGTACGAAGTGTCGCGCTCGCTGGCGGCGTGTGAGGGGGCGATCCTCGTCGTGGACGCGTCGCAGGGGATCCAGGCGCAGACGTTGAGCAATCTCTTCCTGGCGATGGATGCCGGGCTCGAGATCATCCCCATCCTGAACAAGATCGACCTGCCGGGCGCCGAGCCCGACCGCAGAGCGCAGGAAGTGTCAGACCTGCTCGGGGTCGATCCCGACTCGATCCTGCGCGTGAGCGCGAAGGCGGGGATCGGCATCCGCGAGCTGCTCGAGGCCGTGGTGGAGAAGGTGCCCGCGCCCGTTGGCGATGCGAATGCGCCACTTCGAGCGCTGATCTACGACTCGTACTACGACAAGTACCGCGGCGCGATCCCGAGCGTGCGCGTCGTCGACGGCGTGATCCGGAAGGGCACCAAGATCACCTTCGGTGCCTCCGAGGCCGTCTATGAGGTCGACGAGGTCGGATACAACCAGCTTCGCCAGGTGGTGACCGACTCGCTCGGTCCCGGCGAGGTCGGGTACGTCGTGGCGAGCGTGCGCTCCGTGAGCGAGACGCGCGCGGGCGACACGATCTTCGACGCGGAGAATCACGCGCAGGAGCCGCTGCCCGGCTACCAGGAGGTGCGGAGCTTCGTGTTCGCCGGCATGTATCCGACGGACACCCAGCAATACGAGACGCTCCGGGACGCACTGGAGAAGCTCAAGCTCAACGACGCCTCGTTGAACTACGAGCCGGAGACGTCGACGGCACTGGGATTCGGATTCCGGTGCGGCTTCCTCGGACTCCTGCACATGGAGATCGTGCAGGAGCGGCTGACGCGCGAGTTCGACCTCGATCTCGTGCAGACCGTGCCGAGCGTCGAGTACAAGGTGTACAAGACGGACGGCACGATGCAGCTCGTCGAGAACCCCGCGCTCATGCCGAACAGTGCGGTCATCGACTACATCGAGGAGCCGTACGTGAAGGCGCGGATCATGGCCCCGTCGGACTACATCGGGCCGATCATGACGCTGGGGACGGAGCGCCGCGGCGTCTACAAGAACATGACGTACCTCGACCAGCAGCGCGTCGAGTTCGACTGGGAGTTCCCGCTCGGCGAGATCATCCTCGACTTCTTCGACAAGTTGAAGTCGATCAGCCGCGGCTACGCGTCGCTCGACTACGAGATGCTCGAGTATCGGGCGAGCGATCTGGTGCGGCTCGACATGCTGATCAACGGCGAGGCGATCGACGCGTTCAGCGTGATCTGTCACGAGAGCAAAGCGTACGACTGGGGCCGCAAGATCGCCGACAAGCTGAAGGAGCTGATCCCGCGCCAGCTGTTCGAGGTGGCGATCCAGGCGGCGATCGGCACGAAGGTCATCGCGCGCACGACGGTGAAGGCCGTGCGGAAGGACGTGCTGGCGAAGTGCTACGGCGGCGACATCTCGCGGAAGCGCAAGCTCCTGGAGAAGCAGAAGGAAGGCAAGAAGCGCATGAAGCAGGTCGGCTCGGTGGAGATTCCGCAGGAGGCATTCCTCGCCGTCCTCCAGGTCGACTAGGCCCGCCGCGTGCACGCCTCGGTCGTCGTCCAGACCTCATTCCTGGGAGACACGATCCTGACCACGCCGCTGCTCGCGCAGCTGGCACACCGTGGTCCGGTCGACGTCGTGACGACGCCCGCGGCCGCATCGGTGCTCACCGGACATCCGGCGGTGCGGCAGGTGATCGTGTACGACAA
>Ga0207674_10003507_pt1 | contig 19155 bp, 14 predicted proteins | sample KBSCornC72_FD_184303 | JGI IMG/M metagenome (GOLD analysis project Ga0207674, IMG submission 184303) | Corn rhizosphere microbial communities from Kellogg Biological Station, Michigan, USA - KBS Corn C7-2 (SPAdes) (version 2) | ecosystem: Host-associated > Plants > Roots > Rhizosphere > Soil ... | reverse complement strand
CGCACGAGCACGCCGGGGCGCCGAGTCCGGACGAGATCCGGGCCGGGTTCGCCCGCATCGCCGCCCGGCTCACCGGAGGCTGAGCGACCAGCTGGTCAGCTCAGTCGATGAACCAAGCTGCCGCGTCCACGGCCAGCGCACCGTCCACAAGCGGTGCGCTGGCCAGTACCCGTTCGCCGGCGTCGTCCGGTACGGGCAGCGGCGCCCCGGAGAGGTTGACGAGGCAACTCAGGCCGCCGGGGCGACGGAAACGCAGCACCTCTGGCGCCGAGTCCAGCCACTGCACCGGGCCGGTCGCGTTGCCGGCGCGGCGAAGCCGGATGGCGTCCCGGTACAACGAAAAGGTGGACTGCGGATCCTCGGCCTGGGCCTGCGCGGTCAACGTTGCCCACGACGCGGGTGCGGGCAGCCAGGACGCGCCGTTCGGGCTGAAGCCGAACGGCGGCGCGTCGCCCGACCACGGCATCGGTACCCGGCAACCGTCGCGGCCCAGTTCCGTGCCGCCGGAGCGCTTCCACACCGGATCCTGGCGCGCGTGCGGCGGAAGGTCGAGCACCTCGGGCAGGCCCAACTCCTCACCCTGGTACAGGTAGGCCGAGCCGGGCAGCGCGAGCATCAGCAGGATCGCCGCCCGGGCCCGGTCCAGGCTGCCCAACCGGGTCACCTGCCGGCGAACGTCGTGATTGGACAGTACCCACGTGGTCGGGGCACCGACCGCGTCCGCGGCGGCGATGCACCGGTCGATGGTGTGCCGCAGCACCGGTCCGTCCCAGGGCGCCTGCAGGAAGTCGAAGTTGAACGCCTGGTGCAGTTCGTCGGCGACGACGTACAGCGACAGCCGCGTCGGATCGGAGACCCAGGCCTCGGCGACGGCGATGCGGTCACCCGGGTACGAGTCGAGGATCCGGCGCCAGTCGCGGTAGATCTCGTGCACCTCGTCCTGGTCCTGGTACGGCACGACGGACGAGGTCCCGTCATCCGGGCCGAGCGAGGGCAGCCCGACGGCCTTGATGAGCCCGTGCGCGACGTCGATGCGGAACCCGTCGACCCCGCGATCGAGCCAGAACCGCAGCACCGACTCGAACTCGGCGCGCACCTGCGGGTTGCGCCAGTTGAAGTCCGGCTGCCCGGGATCGAAGAGGTGGAGGTAGTGCTGGCCGTCGGGTACCTGGGCCCAGGCGGGTCCGCCGAACACCGACCGCCAGTCGTTGGTGGTGTCGGAGAAGATGTACCGGTCGCGGGCGGGCGAACCGGGCGGCGACGCGAGCGCCTCGACGAACCACGGGTGCGCCGAGGAGGAATGGTTGGGCACGATGTCGACGATGACCCGGATACCCAGCGCGTGGGCCTGTGCCAGCATCTCGTCGAAGCTGTCCAGGGTGCCGAACCGCGGGTCGACGTCCCGGTAGTCGGCCACGTCGTAGCCGCCGTCGGCCATCGGCGACGGGTAGAACGGGGTCAGCCAGATCGCGTCGACGCCGAGGTCACGGAGGTACGGAAGGTGCGCCCGTACGCCGGCGAGGTCGCCCTCGCCGTCGCCGTCGGAGTCGGCGAAGCTGCGCGGGTAGACCTCGTAGATGACTGCGTTCCGCCACCATTTGTCCACAGTGGACCCTCCTGTCCTGTCCAGGGGACACTCCCGCCGAACCTACCCTGTATGGTTGGCGCTCGCTCCGCTCGCGCGGGTCGGGTGCCTCGGACCCGCTCCTTGTCCACCCCTTCGACCCGGTCGCTGCGCTCCCTCGCTCAGGACCGGCTGCGGGCGGCGGCACCCGACCGTAGTGGTTGCGCACATAAGAAGGCGGGCACCGCATTGGGCAAGCAGGCGGTGTGCATGCGGTCGACGGATAGTCTCGGCGAAAGGTTGGTATTTCGCCGCTGACATGGGGGATGTGCCGTGGTCGGACGCCGGCGACGCTGGCCCGCGTCCACGGTGCCCGGCCGGCGTATCCTGGCGCTCACGCTGTCCGTCGCCGTGCTGTCCGTCGCCGGCGCCGGCTGTAGGCAAGCCTCCTACTACACCCAACCCAGCGGCGGCATGCGGATAGGCTTGGCGTACAGCCAGTCCGGCCCGCAGGACGGCTCCGTCAACCAGGACGCCAAGACGGCCGTGATGGACTTCGTGTACGGCTCCGGGACGCCCGTCAGCGCGGTACACGAGTTCGCCGCGGTACCGGACGAGTCGGCCGACGACAAGTACGACCGGCTCATCATCCTGTGCCAGTCCGGATACAACCCGGTCATCGCGATCGGCGACCTCTACGCCGGTACCGATCCGCAGAACGGACCGGTGGCCCGGGCGGCCCGTGCCTGCCCGGCCACGCACTTCGCCGTCGTCGGCGATCCCACCGTGGACGCGCCGAACGTGGCTAACCTGGTCTTCGCGGACGCGCAGGGCGCGTACCTGATGGGTGTCGTCGCCGCCCGCACCTCCCGTACCCACCAGGTCGGCTTCCTGGCGTTGTGCCGTACCGCGCCGTTCACCGCCGCCGAGGCCGGGTACCGGGCCGGGGCGGAGGCCGGCTCCCCGGGTACCCAGGTGTCCGCGAAGTACCTGTCGGAGCAGGACTCCACGTGTCCTGACGGCGCCGGTGAGCGGGATGCCCGGCTGGCCGCGGACGGACTGTACGGCGGCGGAGCCGACGTCGTGTACCAGGCGGTGGGGCCCGCCGGAAGCACCGGCGTGTTCGCCTCGGCCAAGGCGCACGGCGGATTCGCCATCGGTACCGGCGGCGACCAGTACGACACGGCCGATCCGGGGTTGCGTGACGTGGTTCTCACGTCGCAGGTGGACCGGGTGGACTCGGCGGTCGGTGACTTCCTTCACAGCGTTGCGAAGGGCGCCTTCCGTAGCGGTACGACCCGCTACGACGTGGGCAACGGCGGAGTCCGGTACACCACCACGGGCGGGCGCATCGACGCGTTGGTACCGGTCATCGAGGGGTACCGCAAGCGGATCGCGGACGGAAGTCTAGCGGTGCCCGGCAGTCCCTGAGGTGATAGCCCTACCGGTCCGGCATTTCCCCGCAACGGTAGGGTGTCGGACCGAATCTGGCGGGTACGGACACGACTGAATTACGTCCGGGTAACGCGATCGAACTGTGGCCTCCGGTTTGGCTCTGGTCGCGCCGAGGACGGCGTACGCTCCCGAGACTGGGACCGCCGTGATCCGGCGACACTACGTGGAAGGAGATCATCTTGCGCCTTTCGGGTGGGATGAGAATAGTTGGCGCCGTTGCGCTCGGCGGCCTCGTGCTCGCGTCGGCGAGTTGCGGCAAGGCACCGACCACCGGCGGAGCGACCCCGACGGCCAATGCCGGCAAGGCGATACACGCGTGCATGGTCACCGACACGGGCGGCATCAACGACCGGTCCTTCAACGCATCCGCGTGGAAGGGCATGCAGGACGCGCACGCACAGAACGCGAACATCAAGGTCGACTATGTGGAGTCCAAGGCCGAGGCCGACTACCAGCCGAACCTGACCCAGTTCGTGAACCAGAAGTGCGACCTGATCGTCGCGGTCGGCGGGCTCATGGGCGACGCCACCAAGGCGGCGGCCACGGCCAACCCGAACCAGAAGTTCGCCATCGTGGACGACGCCCTGCCGCTGAACAACGTCTACTCCATGCAGTTCGACACCGCGCAGGCCGGCTACCTGGCCGGGTACCTGGCCGCCGGGTACAGCAAGTCCGGCACGGTGGCGACCTACGGCGGCCTGAAGATTCCGCCGGTGACCATCTTCATGGACGGCTTCGTCGACGGGGTCGCCCACTACAACCAGGTGAAGAGCAAGAACGTCAAGGTGCTCGGCTGGGACAAGGCGACCCAGAACGGCTCCTTCGCCAACTCCTTCACCGACCAGAACGCCGGCCGCTCGGTCTCTGACGCGTTCGTCGCGCAGGGCGCGGACGTCACCATGCCGGTCGCCGGCGGTACCGGCCTGGGCACCGCCGCGGCGGCGCAGCAGGGCGGCGGCAAGCAGAGCGTGGTCTGGGTGGACCAGGACGGCTGCAACAGCGCCTCGCAGTACTGCTCGGTGTTCCTGTCCACTGTGGTCAAGAACATCTCCGACGCGGTGAAGGCGGCCGTGCTGGCCACCGCGGCGGGCACCCTGCAGGGTGGCAGCGGCTCGATCGGCACGCTGGCGAACAACGGCGTGCAGCTCGCGCCGTACCACGACTTCGACAGCAAGGTGCCGGCCGACCTGAAGAGCGAGGTCGACAAGCTGAAGGCGGACATCATCTCCGGTGCCGTCAAGGTCAGCTCGCCGGCCCAGCCGCAACCGCCGGCGCCGGCCGGCGCCGGTTCGGCCTCGGTGGCACCGTCGGCGAGCGGCACCGCCGCGACGCCGTCACCCACCGCCTCCTGACCGAGGTGTACCCGGTGCCGCCCTCCCTGCGATGATCAGGGAGGGCGGCACCTCCACAGCGGCGACGCTTGCGGAGCCGCCGCGGGCCAGCGCTCCACAGCGGCGACGCTTGCGGAGCCGCCGCAGGCCAGCGCTCCACAGCGGCGACGCTTGCGGAGCCGCCGCAGTTCAGCGCTCCATAACCTCACCCGACCACCCCGGAGCCAGGGGGTACTGAGCTGAAACTCGAACTGCGCGGCATAACCAAGCGCTTCGGCAGCCTTGTCGCCAACGACCAGATCGACCTGGTGGTCGAGCCCGGCGAGATCCACGCCCTGCTCGGCGAGAACGGCGCGGGCAAGTCCACCCTCATGAACGTCCTCTACGGCCTGCTGCAGCCGGACTCCGGCGAGATCGTGGTGGACGAGCGGCCCCGGCGGTTCCGCGGTCCCCGGGACGCCATCGCCGCCGGCATCGGCATGGTGCACCAGCACTTCATGCTGGTACCGGTCTTCACCGTCACCGAGAACGTCATGCTCGGCGCGGAGCGCACCCGCGGCGGCTTCCTCAACCGGCGCAGCGCCCGGCAGCGGGTAGTCGAGGTGTCCCGGCAGTACGGGCTGTCGGTCGACCCGGACGCGGTGGTCGAGGACCTGTCCGTCGGCGTGCAGCAGCGCGTCGAGATCATCAAGGCGCTGGTACGCCAGGTCGACCTGCTGATCCTGGACGAGCCGACCGCGGTGCTCACCCCGCAGGAGACCGACGAGCTGCTGGACGTCATGCGCGCGCTCAAGGCCGACGGCAAGTCGATCGTCTTCATCACCCACAAGCTGCGCGAGGTCAAGGCGATCGCGGACCGGATCACGGTGGTACGGCGTGGCCGCACCGTCGGTACCGCGGAGCCGACCGCGAGCGAGGACTCGCTCGCCTCGCTGATGGTCGGCCGTACCGTGAAGCTGAAGGTGGACAAGGAACCCGCGAAGCCGGGCGGCCCGGTGCTGACCGTGCGCGGGCTGACCGTCTTCGACGAGCGCGGCCACCCCGCCGTGGACGGCGTCGACCTCGAGGTGCACGCCGGCGAGGTGCTCGGTGTCGCGGGCGTGCAGGGCAACGGGCAGACCGAGCTGGTCGAGGCGGTCATGGGACTGCGCCCGATCGCGGCCGGGCAGGTGACCCTGGTCGGCGAGCCCATCGGCGAGCGGCGCACCAGGGACATCCTGCGCGCGGGCGTCGGGTACATCCCGGAGGACCGCGCGGTGGACGGGCTGGTCAAGGACTTCACGGTGGCGGAGAACCTGGTGCTCGACCGGTACGACCAACCGCCGGTCGCCTCGGGCCTGTCGCTGTCGCCCCGTACGGTCAACCGGCTGGCCCGGGAACGGATCGCCGAGTTCGACGTGCGCACCTCCTCCGAGCTCGCCCCGGTGGGCACGCTGTCCGGCGGCAACCAGCAGAAGGTGATCGTCGCGCGGGAGCTGTCCAGCCCGCTCAAGCTGCTCATCGCGGCGCAGCCGACCCGTGGCGTCGACGTCGGGTCGACCGAGTTCATCCACGCCCGGGTGGTGCACGAGCGCGACCGGGGCGCCGGCGTGCTGCTGGTCTCCAGCGAGCTGGACGAGGTACTCGCGCTCGCCGACCGCATCGCCGTCATGTACCGCGGCAAGGTGCTCGCCATCCTGCCCGCCGACGCCCCTCGCGAGCGCATCGGCCTGCTGATGGCCGGCGTCTCCGACACCCAACCCGCCGGTACCGAGGAAGCATCATGAGTGAGCTGGCCGGCGGGAGCTCGCCGGAGAAGTCCACGGCGGACGAGGCCGAGCTGGCGCGCGAGCAGAAGGCCACCGCGCCCGACCGGGTACCGGCGAACGACCCCGCGGTGGCGTCGCCGGCCGATCCGGCCGCCGCGACCCAGGTCGACCAGGGCGGCGGGGCGCGGCACGCGGCGCAGCCACCGGCCGCGCCCGGCATCGGCCGGGAGATCCTCGACCGGATCTTCAGCGCCAACACGGTCACCGTGACGGTCCTCGCCGTGCTGCTGTCGCTCATCGTCGGCGCGGTGCTCATCGTGCTGTCCAACAAGGACCTCGCCGCCGAGTACGGGTACTTCTTCAGCGCGCCCGGCACGGTACTGGGCGACAGCTGGTCGGCGATCTCGGACGGGTACGCCAACCTGTTCAAGGGCGCGGTCTTCGACCCGGCGACGATCAGCGGCGCGATCAACGGCAGCAACAGCTGGAGCCAGGCGCTGTCCCCGCTGTCCGAGACGCTCACCTACACCGCGCCGCTCATCTTCACCGGCCTCGCGGTGGCGCTGGCCTTCCGTGGCGGCCTGTTCAACATCGGCCCGCAGGGCCAGGCCATCATGGGCGCGATCTGCGGCGCGGTGGTCGGCTTCGCGGTCCACCTGCCGTACGGGCTGCACCTGATCGCCGCGCTGATCGGCGCGCTCGCCGGGGGCGCGCTGTGGGCGCTCATCGCGGGCGTGCTCAAGGCCCGCGCCGGGGCGCACGAGGTGATCGTGACGATCATGCTGAACAGCATCGCGCTGTACTTCCTGGAGTGGCTGATCAACCAGAAGGGCGTGCACAACCCGGCCCGGTCGGACGCGATCAGCAAGAACGTGCTGAAGACCGCGCAGCTGCCGGCGATCCCGGGTGTGGACCACAGCCTGGTGCGGGTACACCTGGGGATCGTGCTCGGTGTGCTCGCCGCGGCCGCGGTCGGCTGGCTGCTGTCCCGCTCGACGGTCGGCTTCGAGCTGCGCGCCGTGGGCGCCAACCCGGCCGCCGCCCGTACCGCCGGGATGAGCGTGGGCCGCGCGTACATCGTGGCGATGCTGATCTCCGGCGCCCTGGCCGGGCTGGGCGGCGGCATGATGGTGCTCGGCACCACCGCCTCGTCGCTCACCAACCAGGTCACGGCGCAGATCGGCTTCGACGGCATCACGGTGGCCCTGCTCGGCCGCGGTAAGCCGTGGGGCGTGGTCGCCTCGGCACTGCTGTTCGGCGCGCTGCACGCCGGCGGCAACCGGATGCAGTCGTACTCGCACATCGCGCTGGACCTGGTGACCGTGCTGCAGGCCGTCATCGTCATCTTCATCGCGGCGCCGGCGCTGGTGAAGGCGATCTTCCGGCTCCGTGCCGCCCGTACCGGCGATACCGCGACGAGCCTGGCGAAGGGCTGGTAGGCAATGGCGACCCTGACCGTCTACAGCGCACCGGGTTCGGTGGTGCCCACCACCGGGTTCTGGACGCGCGCCCGCAAGGCCGGTGCCACGTTCGTGGGCCTCGGCGTGCTGGCCGCGGTGCTGTTCGGCGCGCTGGCCAAGGCCGGTAAAGACGCCCGGTTCACGTTCACCGTGGCCATCACCGGAAGCCACCTCGACATCCCCGCCCGGTCCGGCGCGATCGGCTTCGGGGCGGCGTGCGCGGTCGCCGGGGCGCTGCTGCTGATCTGGTCCCGGATGTCCCGGCTGCTGGTGCTGCTGACCAGCCTCGCCCTCGCCTTCCTGGTGCTGTCCTTCCTGTGCTGGCAGGCGTCGGTCGGGCGCAACAGCAACGCGCTGCCGCTCGGCCAGCTGTCGCGGGCCACCGTGAAGGCGGCCCTGCCGCTCATCTTCGGGGCCATCGCCGGTGTGCTGTGCGAGCGGTCCGGCGTCATCAACGTGGCCATCGAGGGGCAACTGCTCACCGGCGCCTTCGCCGGCGCGTTGTTCGGCACCATCTTCACGTCGAGCTGGGTCGGGCTGGTCGCGTCGGCGCTGGGCGGGCTGTTCATCTCCGCGCTGCTCGCGGTGCTCGCCATCCGGTACCTCGTGGACCAGGTGGTGCTGGGCGTGGTGCTCAACCTGCTCGCACTGGGCCTGACCGGGTTCATGTTCACCCAGTTGATGGCGCCGCACCAGGACGAGTACAACTTCGTGAAGGTGTTCCCGATCTGGAGCGTGCCGGGGCTGTCCCGGATCCCGGTCCTCGGGCCGGCACTGTTCCAGGGCACCGTCTTCCTGTACCTGGCCATCGTGCTGGTCGTCGTGGTGCACTTCGGGCTGTTCCAGACCCGCTGGGGGCTGCGCACCCGCGCCGTGGGCGAGCACCCCACGGCCGCCGACACGGTCGGCATCCGGGTGCGCGGCACGCGGTACCGCAACGTGCTGATCGCCGGCCTCATCGCCGGGATCGGCGGGGGCTTCCTGGTGCTCGGCGACGTCGGCAACTTCAACGCCAACCAGACCAACGGCAAGGGCTTCATCGCGCTTGCCGCGCTCATCTTCGGCCGCTGGAGCCCGGTCGGCGCCACGCTGGCCGCGCTGCTGTTCGGCTTCACCACCGCGCTGGCCGGAGCCCTGGGTTCGATCGGCAGCGCGATCCCGCAGGAGTTCCTGAGCATGCTGCCGTACGCGGTGACGATCGTCGCCGTGGCCGGGCTGGTCGGTCGGGTACGGGCACCGGCCGCCGACGGCCAGCCGTACGTGAAGGGCTGATCCGCACCATGGCAACCGATATCGACTGGGATGCGCTGCGCAAGGCGGCGACCGAGACCATGCACCGCGCGTACGCGCCGTACTCCGACTTTCCGGTGGGCGCGGCGGGGCTGGTGGACGACGGCCGGCTGGTGGTCGGCTGCAACGTCGAGAACGCCGCGTACGGCGTGGTGCTGTGCGCCGAGTGCGGGGTGGTCAGCGCGCTGCACGCCTCGGGCGGCGGCCGGGTGGTCGCGCTGTCCATAGTGGACAGATCCGGCGCGCCGATCATGCCGTGCGGGCGCTGCCGCCAGTTGCTGTGGGAGAACGGCGGCCCGGACTGCCTGGTGGACGCGCCGGACCGCCCGGTACCCATGAGCGAGCTGCTGCCGTACGCCTTCGACGCGGCGGACATGGGACGGGTGGCTCCGTCGATCCCGGGCCGGCTGCTGGAGTTCCGCGGCCGGGGCACGGTGTTCGTGCACCCGGACGTGGCCGCGGGACGGCGGGTGTGGACCGGCTACTGGGAGCGGTCCTCCGGCGCCGACGACGAGCCGCCGGGCATCCTGGACGAGGCGCCGAGCTGGCCGTCCACAGTGGAGGCTGTGACCTGGGGCCGGGCCCGTACGCCGCGGGTCGTCGTCGTGGACGCGGACGGCGCCACCTGGTGGGCGGGGGTCGGCGACGGTCCCGCCGACATGCCGGTGTGGGATCCGGGGGGTGCCGCGTCATGAGCTTCTCGGCGGTCGACGTCATCCGGACCAAGCGCGACGGCGGCGTACTCAGCGACGCGCAGATCGACTGGGTGGTCGACGCGTACACCCGCGGGGCCGTGGCCGACGAGCAGATGTCGGCGCTGGCCATGGCGATCCTGCTGCGCGGGATGACGCCGCCCGAGATCGCCCGGTGGACCGCGGCGATGATCGACAGTGGCGAACGCCTCGATCTGTCCACAGTGGAGCGACCCACCGTCGACAAGCACTCGACCGGCGGCGTGGGCGACAAGATAACCCTGCCGCTGACCCCGCTGGTCGCCGCGTGCGGAGCCGCCGTACCGCAGCTGTCCGGGCGGGGGCTCGGGCACACCGGTGGCACGCTGGACAAGCTGGAGTCCATCCCCGGCTTCCGGGTCAACCTGAGCAACGAGGAGTTCCTCGGCCAACTGCGCGACGTCGGCGCGGCGATCTGCGCGGCCGGGGAGGGCCTCGCGCCCGCCGACCGCAAGCTGTACGCGCTGCGCGACGTCACCGGCACCGTGGAGGCGATCCCGCTGATCGCGAGCTCCATCATGAGCAAGAAGATCGCGGAGGGGACGGCGTCGCTCGTACTCGACGTGAAGGTCGGTACCGGCGCCTTCATGAAGTCGGTCGACCAGGCCCGCGAGCTGGCCGCCACCATGGTCGAGCTGGGCGCCGCGCACAAGGTACGCACGGTCGCGCTGCTGACGTCGATGTCCAGCCCACTCGGGCGCGCCGTCGGCAACGCGCTCGAGGTGGCCGAGTCGGTCGAGGTGCTCGCCGGTGGCGGCCCGGCCGACGTGGTGGCGCTGACCCTGACGCTGGCCCGGGAGATGCTCGACGCCGCCGGGCTGCCCGACGTGGACCCGGCCGAGGCGCTGCGGGACGGCCGCGCGATGGACTCGTGGCGCGCGCTCGTACGGGCGCAGGGCGGCGACCCGGACGCCCGGCTCCCCGAGGCGGCCGAGGTGGAGGTCGTCCGGTCCCCTGTGGACGGATACGTGTCCACAGTGGACGCTTTGGCCATCGGCGTGGCCGCCTGGCGCCTGGGCGCCGGCCGGGCGCGCAAGGAGGATCCGGTGTCGGCCGCGGCCGGGGTGCTGCTGCACCGCAAGCCGGGCGACCCGGTGCGGGCCGGCGACCCGCTCTACGAGCTGCGCGCCGACGACGCGTCCCGGATCGGCGCGGCCCGCGAGGCGGCCGCCGGAGCGGTCAGCATCTCGCCCGCCGCGCCCACCGCCACCGCACTGGTACTGGACAGGATCGCCTGATGCCGCGACTGATCGAAGCGCCGACCCGGATACCGGTACCGGGCGGGAAGGTCATCGACGAGTACGTGGGCCGGGTCAACTCCGGTACCGCGGCGGTCTCCGTGGCGCACATGGTCGCCCCGCCCGGCTGGGTCGAGCCGGCCCAGGCGCCGGAGTTCGACGAGTACACGGTCGTGCTGCACGGTGCCGTGCTGATCGAGCACGAGGGCGGCACGCTGCGGGTGAACGCCGGGCAGGCGGTGCTCACGCCGGCCGGGGAGCGGATCCGGTACCACGCGGGGGACGAGGGCGCGGAGTACGTCGCGGTCTGCCTGCCGGCGTTCAGCCCGGAGGCCGCGCACCGGGATCCGGACCCGGGCACGTGAGAGCGGCCTGCCCCGATCCGGTGGCGGTGCGGGAGGCCACGGTCCTGCAGCTCGAACTGCTGCACCTGCCGATACCGCCGGAGAACTTCCCGCTGGTGTGGGAGGTCGGGGACGAGGTCGAACTGCGCCCGCGTACCGAGCTTGAGGCGCGCTGCGGGGTGCTCAACCTGGTGCTCGCCCGCGTCTTCGGCCTGCCCGCGCCGGACGCCGTGCGCTGGCTCGAGGATGCCGGGCTCACCGACCGGCTCACCGAACCGGAGTGGCGCTTCGTCGCCGAGGGCCTCGGCGACGTGCAGTCCTTCGCCCTGCACACCGAGGCGCTCGCGGCCCTGGCCTGGCTGCTGTCGCTGGTGAAGGTCCTCGACCCGGCCGGACCCGGCCTGCACAACGCCGCACCGCTGTTCCCCGACGTGGCCGGTGGCGAGCGGTACCGGTCGTGGCAGGGCCGGGTGCTCGCCGCGCCCCGCGATCCGCGCGACGCGGCCGTCGCCCTGGACCTGTACTACTGCCTGGACTGGTCGTACCTCGAAGCCGAACGGCATCGCCTGCGGCTGCCCGGGATGATCGACTCCAACGCGATCGGGCAGCGCCGCTGGGCACTGGAATGGGCCGTGCTGCTGCACGGCCCATTCCAGGATGCGCCACCCGAGTGGGAAGAGGTCGACCTGTCGACCTGACCCGGCGCTCGGCGGTCGGCGGTCAGCGCGAGCCGACCGGCTCCGGCTCCGGCCGCGTGGCGACCGGTGACGGTACGGGTGCCGCAGGCAGCGGCGCCTCGTGCAGCCCCAGCTTGGCGTGCAGCCGCTTCAGGCCCGCCGGCGCCCACCAGTTCCACCGGCCCAGCAGCGTCATCGTCGCCGGTACCAGGATGCAGCGCACGATCGTCGCGTCGATCGCCACCGCGACCGCCAACCCCAGCCCGATCTCCTGTACCGTGCCGAGCTTGCCGGTGACGAAGCAGCTGAACACCACGACCATCAGCAGCGCCGCCGAGGTGATGATGCGGCCGGAGTGCTGCAGCCCGCGCCGTACCGCCACATCGGTGTCGAAGCCGCGCTCCACGTACTCGCGGATCCGGCCGAGCAGGAACACCTCGTAGTCCATGGACAGCCCGAAGGCGAACGCGAACACGCTGACGATGACGAACGGGTCGATGCCGGCGACCTTCACGGTGTGCAGCGGGCCGGACAGGAACCCGTGCTGGAACACGGCGTTCAGTACCCCGAACGTGGCACCCAGCGAGACGACGTTCATCAGCATCGCCTTGACCGGTACCACGAGCGAACCGGTGAACGCGAACAGCAGCAGCATCATCGCGAGCACGGTGACGCCGATCGCCCAGGGCAGCCGGTCGACCAGCTGGCCCTCCAGGTCGTGCAGGAGCGCCGCGTCGCCGGTGACCCAGGACTGCGCGCCCGCCGGCCGGTCCGCCCGTACCCGGTCCACCAGGTTCAGGGCAGCGCTGCCCTCCGGGTCGCCGGTCACGTCGATGTCCACAGTGGACAGATTCGACCCGACCTGCTCCGCCGGGTACACCCGGGTGACGCCCGCCGTGCCCGCCCACCGCTTGGCCCAGGCGTCCAGGCTCGCGGCGTCGGTACGGGCGACCACGATGACCGCCGGTGCCGGCGCCTGGTGGAACCGGTCGGACAGCACGTCGACCACCTGGACAGACTCCAGCGAGCGGGGCAGCTGGTTGACGTCGTGCAGGTGGAACTTCGTGTTGAGCAACGGGAAGCCGGCGGCGATCAACGCCGCGCCGGTGGCCACCGCCACGATCAGCGGCCGGCGCTGCACCAAGCGGGCCAGCCGGGAGAAGAAGCCGACCTCGGCCGCGTCGCCGTACCGGGCGATGCGCCGTGCGGCCCGCTTCGACGGCTTGATCCAGCGGCGGGCGAAGCCGAGCAGCCCGGCGGTGAGGGTCAGCGAGACCAGCATCGCCACCAGCGCGATGGACACCCCGGCCGCGCCGAGCGCGGACAACCCGGTCAGCCCGAACAGCATCAGGCCGGTCAGCGCCGCCGCCACGGTGAGCGCGGAGAACAGGATGGTACGGCCGGCAGTGGCCCAGGCCCGGCCCACCGCCACGTCCGGCGCGAAGCCCGCGCCCAGCTCCTCCCGGTACCGGGCGACCAGCAACAGTCCATAGTCGACGGACAGGCCGAGTCCGAGCAGGGTCACCACGGTGACCGCGTCCGAGTCGAGGCTGGTGAACTTCGAGAAGACGAGCAGCACGCCCATCGCGCCGAATACTGAGACGATCGCCGACAGTACCGGCATCGCCGCGGCGAGCAGCCCGCCGAAGACGAAGACCAGGATGACCAGGGTGATCGGCAGGGACAGCTCCTCGGCGCGGGACAGGTCGGTCTGCGCCTGGTTGTTGGCCTGCTGGTTGATGAACGGGTCACCGCCGACGAGCACCTTCGCGTCCGGCTGGCCGTCGGCGCGCAACTTCGCGGTTAGCCCGTGCATCCGGTCGGCGATCGGGTCCAAAGTGGACGACTCGCTGTCGGCCTTGTCGGTCAGGTTCGCCTGGATCAGCAGCCCGTGACCGTCCTTGGCGATCAGCGTCGCCGCCTGCTGCGCGGACATCCCGGTGTCGAACGGCGTGACGACGGAGGTCACCCCGGAGATCCCGGCCAGCGCGGTCGCGGTGGCCCGCACCTCGTCCCGTACCGCAGGCGAGGCCGGGTCCACCTTGTCGACCACGGCGACCACCGTGCCGCCCTTGTCGCTGCCGGCCTGCAGCACGTCGTACGCCTGCACCGACTCAAAAGACTTCGGGCCGTTCGAGTCGCTCAGCGAGTTGAACACGGGCCCGGCCGCGAGCCCCCCCACGACCGTACCCACGAGCCAGATTGCCAGCACCGCCCACTTGCGCCGGAAGCACCAGCGCCCGACGCGCGCGATCAGTCCATCGGCCATGACGGCCGCCCCCTCCACGAGACTTCGTTTGTCGAAGAAAGCCTCGCCGTCGGACCGCCCCAGAATCCATCCGGACCGCCCCCGAGCCCACCCTGAGGCTGTCCCTACCCAACCCCTCAGGGTCTGCCGGAGTACGCACCCAGGCGCACCGAAGCCGTGACCCCCAGCGGTACCGGCAGCGCCGCCACCCGGGCCGCGAGTTCGTCCGGGTCCACGTGCCAGGCGCTGGGTCCCATGCCGACCAGGGTGCGGATCGCCGCGTGGTCCAACGACAGGCGCCGGGGCAGCACCGTCGAGGACACCGGTGTGAACCAGGTTGCCAGGCCGGCCGCGAGTCTGTCCTCTTTGGACGGATCGACCCGCAGCAGGTCCAGCGCGGTCACCAGTTCGGTGAGGTGGTCGGGTTCCGGCGTCACCACGAGGAGCAGCCCGTCGGGGCGCAGTACCCGGGCGAACTCGGCGCCCTGCCGCGGGGCGAAGACGTTCAGCAGCAGGCTGACCGACCGGTCGGCGAGCGGCAGCCCGGCCCAGGCATCCGCGCGTACCGCCGCGGCCCGGGGATGGCAGCGGGCGGCCCGGCGCAGCGCGTACCGCGACACGTCCACGGCCAGCCCGTGCGCCTCCGGTCGCGCCTCCAGTACGGCCGCCAGATGCGCGCCGGTACCGGCGCCGACGTCCACCACGAGACCGGGCCCCGAGGACGGTGAAAGCGTTGACCGGCCGCCGCTCCGACAAGCTGCGCGGCTCGCAGCCGCCAGCCCGGCGGAGATGAACCCGTAGTGGCCCGCGTCCAGGAAGGCCGCCCGGGCGGCGACCATCTCCGCGCCGTCGCCCTCGTGGCGCACCGGCCCCGCGGTCAGGTCGACGTACCCCTGCCGGGCCTGGTTGAAGCTGTGCCCCCGCGCGCAGCGCAGCCCGCCCCCGGCGGTGCCGCCCGGCGACAGCTGCGCGCCGCAGATCGGGCACCGCAGGTACGGGACAACCTCGGCCAGCACTGACACTCCGAACGGTAGGGTTTGCACCATGCTGTCACCCAGCTACGAGGAAATCGTCAGGGCCCCGAAGGCGCTGCTGCACGACCACCTGGACGGCGGCCTGCGCCCCGCCACGGTCCTGGAACTGGCCGGTGAGATCGGGCATGACCTGCCCGCCGACGACGCCGACGGGCTGGCCGGATGGTTCGAGGAGGCGGCCGACTCCGGCTCGCTGGAGCGCTACCTCGAGACGTTCGTACACACCGTCGGGGTGATGCAGACCGAGCCCGCCCTGCACCGGGTCGCCTACGAGTGCGCCCGCGACCTCGCGGCCGACGGCGTGGTCTACGCCGAGGTGCGGTTCGCGCCGGAGCAGCACCTGACCCGGGGACTCGACCTCGACCAGGTGGTCGCCGCGGTGCTCGCCGGCTTCGCCGACGGCAGCACGGACGCGGCCGCCGCCGGTACCCCCATCCGGGTGGCCACCCTGCTGACCGCCATGCGGCACAAGGCCCGGTCGATGGAGATCGCCGAGCTGGCCGTCCGGTACCGCGACAGCGGCGTCGTCGGCTTCGACATCGCCGGCGCGGAGGCCGGCTTCCCGCCGACCCGGCACCTGGACGCCTTCGAGTACCTGCAGCGGGAGAACTTCCACTTCACCATCCACGCGGGCGAGGCGTTCGGGTTGCCGTCCATCTGGCAGGCGATCCAGTGGTGCGGCGCGGACCGCCTGGGCCACGGGGTACGGATCGTGGACGACATCTCCGGCGACGGGCAACTGGGTCGGCTGGCTGCCTACGTACGGGACAAGCGGATCCCGCTCGAGCTGTGCCCGTCGTCCAACGTGCAGACCGGCGCCGTCGCGTCGATCGCCGAGCACCCCATCGGCCTGCTGCGCGACCTGCGCTTCCGGGCCACGGTCAACACCGACAACCGGCTGATGAGCCGCACGTCGATGTCCCGGGAGATGGCGCTGCTGGTCGAGGCGTTCGGGTACGGGTGGTCCGAGCTGCAGTGGTTCACGGTGAACGCGATGAAGAGCGCCTTCATCCCGTTCGACGAGCGGCTGGTACTGATCAACGAAGTCATCAAGCCGGCCTACGCGAAGCTGCTGGCGGGCTAGCGGACTAGCGGGTCAGCGTCCCGGACCGGCACCGGCGCGCGCTCCAGGTCCGGATCTCCCGCGCGGACGCCGGCCGGCAACCCAGCTCCGCCTGCCTCGCGAGCACCCGTGGGTCCTCGCGCAGCAGCCGCAGCCCGCGCCGGACCAGGACCATCGGGGGCTTGCGGTGCTCGGCGAGGTCGCGGGTCAGCCGCCGCAGGAAGGTGACCGCCCTGGGTCGCCGTACCGCGAAGGCGCCGGCCAGCAACCCGCGCTCCTGGCACTCCGCGGCGATCTCGGCGGCGAAGATCCCCTCGCCGATGAACAGCGGAGCTCCTCCGGTCGTCACCACGTGGCTGCCGATCGGCCGATTCGCACTGAACGAATAGGCAGGTACGTCCACCCGTCCGGTGGCGGCTAATTGTTCGATCGCCGCGATCGCGGCCTTGGCGTCCCACGAATCGGGGGACTCCCAGTCGATCGCGCCCGAGATGTGCGGAAGGGTCGGATCGTCGCCACTCTTGTAGAAGTCGTCGAGGCACAGGATGGGCAGACCGGTTCGACGGGCTATGTACGATTTCCCCGATCCGGACGGGCCGGCAATGAGGATTACTTTCGCATTCTGCTCGGTCACCTGTGGTGGCTCCGGGTGGGCATAGGGCTACGGATCGGTCAAACCATCGAACCACAATGCGCTGATCGTGATCTGGCCGGACTTTCTCTTTGCCACCGGACATGGTGGAATCTCGAAGGTCCGACCGAACCGGGTCGGCTGTAACAGGGTGCCTCCAGCGCGACGCGGGCGCCAGCGGGAGGGCGGGCGAGGTGAGCAAGCGGCCAGCGACAGGCGGCACGGCCCAATCGAGGATGAGCGGCCTGACCGCATACCTCCGGGACCGACCGATCTGGGTCAAGCTCGGCCTCATCGTGTTGATCCCGACGATCGCCACTGTGGCCGTCGGTTTCAGCGCCTTGCTGAGCAACATCAGCGCGACGAGCAACGCCAACCGGGCACGCAACCTGGCCGAGTTGGGCACCAACGCCGGCACGCTGGTGGCGGACCTGCAGAGCGAGCGGGCCGCGACGACGATGGTGCTGACGGGCACCGGGACGCAGGAGCAGCAGAGCGACCTGGCGAAGTACAAGGCCCTGTTCGGGGCGACGACCCAGGCGGTGCACGACTACACGGAGCGGCGCAACACGCTCTCCGGGCTGCCGGCCGCGTACAAGAGCCAGCTCGAGACCATCGACACCGGGCTGCGCAGCCTGGACGAGCTGCGCCAGCGGGTGGCCACCCTCGACCCCAAGCAGACGGGCGAGGCGATCGCCCAGTACGAGTTCATCATCTCCGACCTGGTCCTGCTCCGGGACGCCTCCGCGCAGCTGACCGGTGACGCCAGCCTGGCCTTGGACATGCGGGCCGGCGCGGCCCTCGCCAACGTCAAGGAGCAGTTGTCGCTGGAGCGCGTGACCGTGCTGCAGATCCTGCGCACCAGGCAGGTCACCAGCAAGTCGCAGACGGACTTCGCCATTCAGCGCGCAGGGCAGCAGCTCTCCACAAGCCAGTTCTCCACGGTGGCCACGCCCGCCCAGTACGACCTGTTCCACAAGACCTTCGCCGGCCCCAACATCGACGCGCTCCACACGTTCGAGCAGGCGATCGCCTCGCGGCCGGCGGGCGACGTGCCCGCGGGTCTGTTCGGCGTCGACCAGTGGGAGCAGGCGCTGATCGCCGACGACAACCTGCTGCGCCAGGTCGAGACCAAGGTCGACCAGGGCACGGTGGCCGACGCGACGTCGCTGCACAGCCGGGTACAGACCCAGGTCCTCGAGGGCGCCGGCCTGCTCGTCGTCCTGATCGTGGTCGTGCTCGTGGTCGCCTGGATGGTGGCCCGCTCGATGAACCGGTCGCTGCGCGAACTGCGGCACGGCGCGCTGTCCATCGCCCACCACGGGCTGCCGCAGGCCGTGGCGAGACTCCGCGACCCGGCGCTGTCCAGTTCGATGTCCCCACAGCAGATGGCCCTGCAGATCGCCGAACCGCTGCCGATCCGCAGCCGGGACGAGTTCGGCCAGGTGACCGAGGCGTTCAACGCGGTCCACCTCGAAGCCGTCCGTACCGCGGCCGAGCAGGCCCAACTGCGCGCCTCCGTCGCGACCATGTTCATCAACCTGGCCCGACGCTCGCAGATCCTGGTCGACCGGCTGATCGGTCACCTGGACCGGTTGGAGCGCGGCGAGGAGGACCCGGACCGGCTGGCCGAGCTGTTCCAGCTGGACCACCTGGCCACCCGGATGCGCCGTAACGACGAAAACCTGCTGGTACTGGCGGGTGCCGACTCCACCCGCGTGCAGCGCGAGTCGGCCGCCCTGATCGACGTGCTGCGGGCCGCCCAGTCCGAGGTCGAGCACTACACCCGCATCGAGTTCGGGGTGATCGACCGCGACATCGAGGTCGGCGCGCACGCCGTCAACGACCTGGTGCACCTGGTCGCCGAGCTCTTCGACAACGCCACCGCGTTCTCGCCGCCGGACTCCAGCGTGATCGTCGAGGCCCGCCGGGTCGGCGACCGCGCCGTGCTCTACGTCGAGGACCACGGCATCGGCATGTCGCGCGAGCAGCTGAACGAGCTCAACGAGCGGCTGGCCACGCCGCCACAGGTGGACGTCGCGGTGTCCCGGATGATGGGCCTCGTCGTGGTCGCCCGGCTGGCCGACCGGCACGGCGTCAAGGTCGAGCTGCGCCCGGCCGCCGACCGCGGCACCATCGCCGACGTGCTGCTGCCCACCACCGCGCTCATCCCGCGCGCGCTGGCCGGACGCGGCGCACCGCTGGCCCGCGAGCAGGGGGTGCCACCGGTCCCGCGCGGCGCCGGACCGGTACCACCGAGGTCCCCGTTCGCCACCCCGCTCGCCCTGGAGAGCGGCCCGTCCGCCGGGTACCTCGCCGGCAGCGCGCCGGCCGGACCGTC
>Ga0207674_10003506_pt1 | contig 19157 bp, 12 predicted proteins | sample KBSCornC72_FD_184303 | JGI IMG/M metagenome (GOLD analysis project Ga0207674, IMG submission 184303) | Corn rhizosphere microbial communities from Kellogg Biological Station, Michigan, USA - KBS Corn C7-2 (SPAdes) (version 2) | ecosystem: Host-associated > Plants > Roots > Rhizosphere > Soil ... | reverse complement strand
TTGGACCTTCTAGGGTTCGCCAATCATTTGTTGAAGTGTAAAGCCGCCCAAGTCCCTCGTCCGGCTTTTTGCCTGGCGTGATGTAAGTATCGAGGGCGAAAATCGTGCCATCTCGCAGTTGCACCATGCCTCCTTCTGCGTTTAAACCATTCTCACCGGGCTTGCCCGGGATCTTTGTCCACGTCGCGGCGCTATCCCGCGAAATCCAGGTTTCCAATGCATAAGGATAAACCATGCGCGACGAAGGAAACGGCTTTTCCGGAATTTGCGACTGAACGATCAGAGCGCCGGATGTGGTGCATAACATCGAAGGTTGGAGACCGCGCGGTTGGACCAGTCGTTCTTCCCCAAAATCGAGTCGCAGCCTGCCATCGGCCTCGATCATCTCGGGGATGTTCTTATGCCGGGCCGGCGTCTCAGCGCCGAATGTATCAATCATGGTGCACCAACTTATCAAAACAGCCACTACCAGTAGCAGCCCGGTTTTGCTTTTGAGGCAGGTGGTCAACGCTCGAGTGTATTGTGAAATCATCCTGGGAATTATCTCTTTTTGCCAACTTCCGCAGCCATGTTGGCCAGCCGATTTTCGAATGTGAATCCGAGCGGAGCGTACTCCACCTGCATCTGCTCCAATGCTCGCTTCATCGTCAAAATATCTGCTCCGTGACAAATGAAACGAGCATCCATCTCCAAAAGATTTCGGGAATGCTCGGGATTAGGACTGACTGTGCCCCAATGGATGCGGGCCTTCTTTGCGGCTTTGGCAATTCGTTCGCGCGCTCGCACGAGCATTGGGTGATCAAATTCGCCCGGCACCTCCGCCAGCACGCTGAAGTCTCCCGGCCCGAACATGAGCACGTCCACGCCTGAAACTTTGGCGATGGCCTCAACATTTTTTAGGGCGCGCGGCGATTCGATTTGAATGACGACCAATGTTTCTTCATTCCGGTGTTTCAGATATTGCTTCAGAGGGGCGAAGCAGTACGGGGCATCCGCGTTTGCGGCATCGACACCTCGCTCGCCCAGTGGCGCGAACTTCATCCATTTGACGACTTCGGCTGCTTCCTTTGCGCTTTCGCAGCGTGGATACATGATGCCGGCAGCGCCAGATTCCAGGAGGCGCGCCATGCGCATGTATTCGCCTTTGGCGGGTCGCGCGACGATATCGGAACTTCCCACCCGCGCGGCGCGCATGAGGTTGGCCGCGGTTTCGACGCTGTAATGGTGATGCTCCAGATCCATCCAGATCCCGTCGATGCCCATGAGACTGGTCATTTCGTAGAGGGTGGGATCGGTGTAATGGAGTGTGGTGATGAGGGCGGGTTCGTTCCGGCGAAGTTTTGCTTTGATACGGCTTGGACGCACAGGTGAATTTCGGGTTGAGGTTCAGGTTTCAGATTAAAATTATTTCTACTTCCAAACTGGCGCCGAACGGCAATTGGGCCATGGACAGTTCTTCAATGGAAGAAATTGAAAATCTCTGTATCGGTCATGGCGGTCATTTCGTTTTGTCCTCCGAGGCGAAACGCAATGCATAGAGATCCGTGTCCTTCATCTTGAAATGAAGCTTAACGGCTTTCCCTGCCAGCCTCCCTACATCGGGTCCACTCTTCCAGCGCACAGGACGTTCGATTTCATTGCCAATCGTTTCGATGTTGTCTTCGAATGTATAACCCGGGATGGGGTGGCCTTCGGCGTCGAGGATTGCCGTGCTGATTCCACCAGCCGCAGAGGTTGAAAAGTTTAGCAACAATCGGTTGCCCGAAAAAGTGAATGGCCTGGTAACCATTTCGCCGCCTTCGTACGGCGCGCGCAAGGACATGAATCCATCCAACCGCAAACCGTATCGGCGCAAGTGCGCGGTTGGTTGCGCGTAGTTTTGATTTGCGTAAATCGATATTTCCGTGGGGCCGGTTTGCACCGTGTTTAGCGACGGGTAGGTGGTGCGCGAAATCCAATTTTGTGCCCCGATGCCGGGCCTGATGAAAGCACTCATTACGATGCGATCGTATGTGTTGCCCCCGCGCGACGTGATGAAAACAGCGTCCGAAATATCTTTGAAATAGGAAGGGTGCACGCCGATCGTTCCCGCCTCCTCTGCCGTCAATACCTGACGCCCGAGCATGAAGCGAGCGGCCAATCCGACATAGATGTGCGGTGCGCGAAAATAAGGATGAGTCTGGCTGGTGTACAGGTGTTCGATCGGCGCGCGTTGGCCATCCTCGCCGCGATATTCCATTAATTGCAGTTTGTCCCAATGCAAAAAATCTTTACTCTCCGCCCGAGCAATCCTTCGGAAGTGATCTTTGTAAACGCGAAAATAAAGCAGGTAACAATTCTCGTTCACGGACCAAAACGCGACGTTTTGGGAATCAAACATGTATTGGTAGGGGACTTCGTTCGTGGTCAGCACTGGTTTCTCCTGCATTGGCTTCCATTGCAGACCGTCAGACGAAACGAAACCTTTCAAGCCGACCTTTTGATCCCCACCAATAGCTTTATATCGTTCCACATTCGGAAGCCCGGGTCGTGCATCGATGAATGGACTGAAATTGTGTGTGTAAGGTTCTTGCGTGAGAATGACGTTATTATTGGTCGTGCCATTGACCTCGAAAAATCCCAGCTTCGGTTTCGTCCACACTTTGCCATCAGGGGATTCTGCCATACACGTGGTCTCAGCTACTCCGTCAGGGGTCGCACTCGATTTGCCTCGGTAATAAACGCGATAACCCTCACCGTCGTGCAACACCGTGCAATACGCGCAGAATGGACCTTCCCACGGCGAATCGAAGGATAGCACGTTCCCTTCATCGCGCGGTTCGTGGAGGGTGAATTGAATATTGGTTTTAGACGCAATCAGATAACGATCAATGAACAACTCAAGATGATCGCCGAGGTCCAGGACTTCAGCACACGGAGCGCGAAAGCTAAGCACTGCCAGCCAAAGGAATAACCCAGCGCTCCGGAGAATCAGTGTAGTTCTATTGTTGTTCCTACAATGTTGCGTGTCGTTAAAATGGCGACTTATGCATTTTATACAAGAATAAACTTGTATAAATCATACTTCGTCGCTCTCATGTTGTTCCATAAAGTTCCAACAATGCGAGTTTCCGAGGCCGTAACAAAAGAGGCGGAAGCGACGCCCAAACATGAGCGTCTGCGCGCGCACTTGTTGAAGGAACTGCGGGAAGGTCGGTTGAAGCCTGGCGCGGCCCTTCCCAGTGAATTCGAGCTTGCCACGACGGCCGAGGTCTCGCGAAACACGGTTCGACACGCTTTGGCGGAATTGGAACGTGGCGGTTTGATTCGGCGAGTGCGCGGCAGCGGGACCTTTGTGCACGAGTCCGCGTTGGAACGAATAAAATCCGGCCTCGACATCTTCGCGCTCATCATCCCTGACACGCGCGGCGGCTTTTATCCTTCACTGCAACGCGGTTTTCATGAAGTTGCCGCCGATCAGCACAACCAAGTCATCATCTGCGATACTGACAACGACCACTTCCGTCAGGCGGACGCTCTGCTTCAGTTGATGGATAAAAACATCGCGGGAGTTGCCATTGTGCCCACGACCAGTCCACCGACACCACCCCATCATATTCGCCCGCTTCACGAGCACGGGATTCCGGTGGTCTTCTGTCATCGACGTGTCGACGGTGTGCAGGCGCCGCTGGTTTCGTTTTCTGCCGCGGAAGTCGCTAGGCGAGCGGCTCGCGCCATTTTGCAGAACCGTCATCGCCGCGCCGCGTTCTTCGCTTTCCAACGCGCCGGACTTGGTACGCAATACGAACGCGGACTTCGCGAGGAGCTGAGGAGGAACGGTGGCTCTTTGCCGGAAGATTTTGTGCGATACGAAGATCTGCCAAGGGTTACCGCCGATCATGAGAAGTTTTTGCGCAAGAATTTGGAAGAAGTTCTCGCCGCGAAGAATCGTCCGACCGCGATTTTCTGCCCATTCGATTCCGAATCCGAATTATTGTACCTCCTCTTAAACCAGATGGGGGTTAAGGTGCCGGGTGAAATCTCGCTCATCAGTTTTGGCGGCAACTGGCGTGAAGGCGCCATCTCTCGACGCCTGAGCGCGGTCACCGTGGATGAAGAAGCACTTGGGGGTCATGCCGCGCGCTTGTTGGAGGAGATGCGTCGCCGCGAAAAACCTTTGAACGACTGCACAGAAATCCAGATGCCGTTGAGCTGGGCCGAAGGCGCAACACTGGGGCCGGCTCCGAAATGAAATCGGCGGCTCTGCAAAACGCCCGCTATGCCAAAATCTTATGTCTCGCCATGGCTGCTATCTTTGCCTTGTTGAATGGTTGCGCCACGTCGGCCCCAATGCGAATGCAACGTTCCCAACTCATTTCGTTTCTTGAGAACGAAATGGTCAATAACACGGGTTGGCTGCGCATCCATGCCGCGGAAGGCTTACTCGATCAAGGTCCATCCTCGAAAGTGCGGGAATTGTTTCGTCCGGAAGCGGACACCGCGACCGCGCCTTATCGGATCGGCGTATGGCGTGTGCTCGCCCGCTCGACCACTGGCACCGAGCGCGACGGTTACGTCGCACGGCTCCGAAAAGTGCTTTACGATCCGCAAGCCAGCGACCGTATCTCGGCCGCTGAAAGTATGGCCAAACTTGATGCGGTGGATCACTCTGATCGCGAAGTGATTCTCAATTGGTTGACAACAGCCGACTCCGCATCCGCGGCATTTCCTCGTTGGCTGCTGGTGCTATCAAGCCGGAGCAACGAGCGCAACCAGGACGAAACCGAATTGGCCAAATTATTGAGCGCCGACGATCCTGTCGCCCGTTTGCGCGCCGCATATGCGCTTGGCCGACTCAAAACGCTTTCAGCAAATTCTCTGAGCGGATTGCGCGAACACCTTCAAATTGAATCCGTGGATTCCATCGCTCGCATTTACCTGATCACGGCCATCCTCTTGCACAACGATGATCCTGCTGAGATTTCTGAATTGGAGCCGCAACTGGCCAGGTACGCTAACGGCAAGCCCAACGAACAATTGGAATTGGGTCTTGTGACTGGCTTGCGCGGCAAACCGGAAGGCATTGCTCTGCTCACGCCCTTGTTGAAAAGTTCCGAGGGCGACGCTCGCATCGGCGCAGCGTCGGGCTTGTTGCGCCTTGTGCCATGACGCAACCCGTCGCCCCAATGACGCGCGCGTGGCTTTGCGTCGCGCTATTGTGGTTTGTTGCACTTCTGAATTATCTCGACCGCATCATGCTTACGACGATGCGCTCCTCGTTGACCAACGCCATTCCAATGACTGACGCCCAATTCGGCCTGCTAACTTCAATGTTTCTGTGGGTCTATGCCGCGCTGAGTCCTTGCGCTGGGTTCGCGGCAGACCGGTTGGGACGAAGTCCGGTAGTGATCGGAAGCCTCCTGGCCTGGTCGGCGGTAACCTGGCTGACCGGCCAAGCCAAATCGTTTGAACAATTGCTCTTCGCGCGCGCGTTGATGGGCGCGAGTGAAGCGTGCTACATCCCGGCCGCCATGGCACTGATCATGGATTATCATCGCGGGCCGACTCGCTCGCTCGCCAACGGCCTCCATCTCAGTGGCGTCATGGTAGGCTCTGGTCTGGGTGGAATTGGCGGCTGGCTTGCCGAGCAGCACGCTTGGAACTATGCCTTTAATATCTTCGGCTTAATCGGTGTCAGCTACTCAATCCTTCTCATATTCCTGCTTCGGGATGCCCCGCGTGAATTGTTGGACGCTTCTCCTTCCCAAACCAAAGTGCAATTCTTTCCGGCGATCAAAAGCCTTTGCAGTCGTGGCTCTTTTTTCCTGGCTCTGCTCTATTGGGGTTTGCTCGGATTGGTCGGCTGGAGCATTGCGGGCTGGATGCCAACTTATTTCAAAGAGCAATTCCATTTGGGCCAAGGCGCCGCGGGCTTTTCGGCGACAGGCTTTTTGCAAGGCGCAGCGTTGGTCGGTGTCATCTTTGGCGGGACGCTCACCGATCGCTGGAGCCGCGACGCGGAACGACGCCGAATCACAATCACCGCCATGGCTCTGGCCATCGCCGTCCCTGGAGTGCTTCTCACTGCCAACACCAGCATTCTCGCCGTCGCGATCGGCGGCCTGATGTTGTATGGCCTGACTCGCTCTTTTGCGGACACGAACATGATGCCGATCCTTTGTTTGATTGCAGACCCGCGCTATCGTGCCAGCGGCTATGGTGTCTTGAATCTCTTTTCAACCATCATTGGCGGTTTGACAATCTACGCCGGTGGCGCAATGCGCGACGCGCAAGTGAACTTAAGCCGGGTTTTTCAAGGCGCGGCGATTAGCCTCGCAGTTTGCGCTGGACTATTAGCATTGGTTAAACCAACGGAATCCCTTCATGCAACCTCAGCAAGACCGGGTAGTGTGCAGCATGACGCATAGACTCTCCTGAACTTTCGCCGTATGCGACCTATCATTGATGCGCATCTTGACCTCGCATGGAATGCGCTTTATTTCAACCGCGACCTGTTGGCGGCCGTGCCGGAAGTCCGGGCCGCGGAACGGAACATGACCGACGAACTCTCGCGCGGACGCAACACAGTCACGATTCCTGAACTGCGACGCGCTAATGTGGTGATCTGCGTTGCCACCCTCATGGGCCGAAGTGGCATTGGCCGCCCTTACGGCACCAGCACCAAACGAACTGATCTGGATTACGCCAATCAAACGATCGCGTACTCCCATGCTCAGGGACAATTGGCCTATTATCGTTTACTGGAAACCCAGGGGCATTTGCGCGTCATTACCACGCGTTCGGAATTGCAAGCGCATTGGGAATCATGGCAGAGCGCAAGTTCTCCTCAACCGCTCGGCGTGATTATCGGCATGGAAGGTGGCGATTCCATCCTCAATCCCGAACAGGTCGGAGCCTGGTGGAAGGATGGCCTCCGTTGTGTTGGACCCGTGCACTATGGCCGCAGCCAATATGCCCATGGGACTTCGACCGATGGGCCATTGAGCGATGCGGGAGTGAAGCTTCTGAAAGAGTTCATGCGAAACGGCATGATTCTCGATGTCACGCATCTTTCTGATCAATCATTTTTCCATGCGCTGGACGTTTACGACGGGCCCTTGCTGGCAAGTCACCACAATTGTCGTGCTCTGGTTCCGGGTGAACGGCAACTAACCGACGACCAGATCAAGCTGCTAATCGAGCGCGACGCAGTGATCGGAACGGCTTTCGATTCGTGGATGCTGTACCCGGGTTGGAAGCGCGGCGAAACGAATCCGGAAGTTGTCGGCATCGAAGCGGCGGCAAACCACATCGATCATATTTGCCAGTTGGCGGGTTCAGCCGATCATTGCGCCTTTGGCACCGACCTCGACGGCGGTTTTGGCACAGAGCAAACTCCGCGCGATCTCAACACCATCGCAGACATTCACAAATTGGAGCACATTTTTTCCCTGCGCGGTTACTGCGGATCTGATATCGACGGAATTTTTTTCGCCAATTGGCTCCGCTTCTTTTCGAAGGCGTTGCCTTAATAAGGAACCGGCTTTGTAAATTCAACGCGTCCCTGGTCCAGATTTGGTGAGCTGCGGCCCTCACAGGGGAGATTGGATGAGCGGCGCTTGCCGTTGCGATGCAACCGAACTCATTTAATGAGAGGGAGCGAGTCGTTTCGCATTCTCACTGCACGCACGCAGCGCGATAAAAGCGCGCATTGCCGGTTACGGGCCCAGGCGCGAAAGTTAGCGTTGCGTCATTGGCGGTGACATTTGTCCAGGTAGTCCAGGTGGAAAAGTCCTGGCTCTGTTCGACGACATAATTTCGGCCCCGTTCGCCTTCAACGACCAGGCGCGGCTGACTGCCAGCGAGAAAGGCCAGTAGGCGTGGCGTCAGCCAGAGGCTCGGGGCTGGATAGTTCGCCAGGAGTTGTTCAAACGTTTCGAGATTGGCGTAATTATTCTGCCAGGTCGTGTACATGACGCCGCAAATACCGGTATAAGGGCGGGCGGCATTGAGCCAATTGGTAACGAGCGTCGGCGCCGAATCGTAGTAGCCAGCGATGAGCTGGCGATTGCCGAGATTAGCGAAGAATTGCAGCGAAGCCGCGCGTTGATCGTAATTCCAGGGCACGACAATGATGTCGCTGTCGAGCCCCGTCCATGAGTCGGTGAAGTTTCCGCGGGCGAGATAATAATTGGCATGTGCATTGTGGTTAGGATCGAACATATCGCTCCAGACGTAAATACGGCCGCCGGAATTGACTTGGCGCAGTAGGCCGGCGCAAGTGCGGACATTATCCGCCAGCATCGCGCCGGCATCCATCCCGCGCGCCTGACAGGCGGGACACCAGTTGAAGACGCGGATTTCGTCGTGCGACATGAAATAGCCGCGTGTGCCCCAGGCCGCTTGCATGCGCTGGGCTTGGTCGCGGAGCAGGTTGAGCGTGGCGGGTTCGGAAACACAAATATTTGCCTGGCCATCATAGACGGTCACCGCGTGCGACCACGACGCGCGCAACTGCGTGCCGTTGGTCAGACCGGGCGCGAGAATGTGCAGTTGGGGCGGTATATGGTAAACGTCGTAAACGCCCGCGTACGGAACTGTTCCCATCAGCGGATCCGTCAGCATGTTGAAATCGGTTCCTTCGACTAATGGCGCTCCTCCCTCGGCGTTGACGCTCAACGGCGCGCCCGGGCGGCGGACGAGATTTAGAAACGCAACTTCTTCGATGACCGCATTGTCCCACCAGAGCGAACCGGTGGTGCCGCCCCAAACGCCAAAATAAACGTTCACGGTGGTGTTCGTCAGCGAATTGAAAACTGCGTGGTGAGTCGTCCATCCCTGCGTCGGTTGCACGCCGAGGTTGTTGTAATTGAGAACCAGGCCGTCACTTCCAATCACCTCCACCAGTGGCGCGACGACAAAATTGGTCGCCTTCACCTGCACGGAAATGTGGTACTCCCGAAACGGCTTGACCGTCAGCGTCTGCACGATCCGCGCGTTGACGCCATTCGGATTTGTGACTCTGGCTGTGCCACTGTCTGCCACCACCGTGCTGTCTTTCCAGGTCCAGAGTGACAGGTTGGAAAAATCGCCGCCGGGGAACGCTACGGGCGGGTCGGGTTGAATCAGCGCAAAACCGTTTGAAATCACGAGCAACGCATTCGTGACCGGCATTGCCTCGATTAGGTTGGGGTCGTTAAACAGTATGTCGTTGGAATAGCCGATGGGAAAGATAGTTGGGACAATCTCCAGATTCAGATTAGTCGCGGCCTGCTTGATTAAATTGATATTGTTGAAATAGTGGGCGTCCATCGTGGCCAAACGAGAGAACTTCGAATCATTGACCAACATGTGCGTGTAGCCGGCTTGCGCGGCGCGTTGCATGAGGGCCAGGACATTCGTGACGTTTTGGTCCACCCACAGGTTTTGGGAAACGTAAAACCAGCGTTCGAGACCGGGGCTGTGTAACGTGTAGGAAAGGACCAGAAGCCCCAGTAGCCGAGAGAGCCGCTGGGGACGTCGGTGTAAAATCGTCATCCCCTGATTATAGCAACCCTTTTGCTCACTTCGCCAGCCGGTAGAAACGCCGCGAGCTCAAAAGCGAGTCGGTATACGGGCTCGAGGCCCCGGGGATATTGGTGAACGTGCCGGTAGTGGTGGGGGCAGCCTGCAAAGTATAGGTCGAGTTCGTCCAGCTCAGCACCACCGAGCTGCCGGAGCGAGCGATGCGCAGGTCCGGGCGGGGGAACGCCAGCTCGTAGGCACCAGTCGTCCCCGCCATCAGCAAGCGCGGCGTAGTGCCGGACACCGAGATAAGCTGCGTGGCCCCGCCGTCAATGCCGCCGCTTGCCGCGACCACCTGCGTTCCGTTGTGCGATGCGTGATACACAGGCGTGCCAAAGATCGACCAGAAGTACACGTCGTCAGGGCTGGTGGGATCGACTGCCACGCTCCGAACGACATAGCCTGTGAGATATGTGCTCCACGTTGCGCCGGCGTCTGTGGAACGGTAGATCGCGCCCGCGGAGAATGCGCCGTCGGCCACGTAAACTGTATGCGGATCATTCGGCGCGGTTGCGAAGTCGTAGCCCCACATATTGGTGGACAGCCCCGTGTTGGTCATCTGGTTCCACGTCGTGCCAGCGTCCAGCGAGCGCCACACACCGTTGACCCCGGAGCCAAAGGTCTGCGCAGCCGCCAGGACTATCTGGTCGGTACCGTCGGGCAGAATTAATACGCGCTGGATCGTCGCACTTTGGCCCACTGTCGCCAACGTCTTCGTCCAAAGTCCGGCCGAATTCGTCGAGCGCCAAACCGTTGCCGGGCCAAAAGCGTCGTCCCCGCCCGCGATAAAGAGGTTCGTGTTGGCGTGCCCGAAATCAATCGACAACAGCTCAGTCTCGTAGTTCGGCCCCTGATTTGGCCCCAGCAGGGTCCACGAGCCGTTGGCATTGCGTCTATACACGCCCTCCTGCGCAATGCTCGTCGGCCCGGTCGAGAGAGCGTAGAGCGTCCCGTTCTGGTCAAACTTCACGTAGGAAAACCGCGTCGGTGGCACCGACTGCGCTTGCCAGTTGGTCCCACTATCTGTGGACGCGAACACTCCGCCGCTGTTCGCGAATGCGCCCCCGAAGGCCACGGCCAGTTCGGCAGTGTTCTTCGGGTTGCACGCGATAGAGTTTAGGCCCAGCGAGGTGATGCCTCTCGAACTGACGCGCGTTGTTGCTGATGCGTCGTCGCTCAAGATGACTCCGAAGGAGGTCGCCGCGAGCGTCACGCGCGAAGAATTGCCCGGGGCAAACCGCGCATTGTTCAATGAGTACCCGGAGGTCGCGCCGGACGAGATCGTCCACGTCGTCCCGCCATTGGTAGTCTTGTGTACCCCGTCGGGCGTCGCCGCCAGGATCACGTTGGGATTGTTTGGATCGACCGCAATGCCGTTGGCGACTGCTTGCGGCCAGCCGTTGTCAATACGCGTCCACGCTGCGCCATTATTGGTGCTGCGATAAAGCCCCAAATACTGCCCGCCGAAAAGGATGCCGCCGCCGAGAAACCATCGGCCGCGGTCATAACACACCGCGAGCATCGGATTGCCGGGCAAGCCCGCACTCACGTTGTTCCACGTCTGCCCGCCGTCGGGTGTGAAATACACGGAGCCGCCGCCGAAACCGCCGCCGTACACCACCATGACCTGTAGCGTGTTAGTTGGGTTTATCGCTATATTCCAGCAGGAGCCCGCGGCCCCCGGCGGCGTACAGTTCGTCCACGTCGTCCCGCTGTCCAAGGTTTTCATTACTGCGCCGCCGGACGTGCCGGCCCAAATCACCTGCGGGTTGGTAGGATCAATCGCCACCGAATATGTCGTAGTGAAAAACCCAAGCCCAAGGTCGCGCTTGCTGAACGTCGCTCCGTTATCCGTGGACACCCACGCCGAATCGTCGCTCCCGACCCAGGCCGTCCCGTCTGCGCCGAACGCGATGTCATAGACGCTGAGCTGTCCAATGCTCGGGACTCGCGACCATGACACGCCGCCGTCAATGGACCGGAACAGCCAGCCATAAGTGCTTCCGCCCGGCGCCACGCCGGCCAGCATCACATTCGTGTTCACCGGGGAAATGTTGACGTCCTGCACGTCGCCGCCGAACGGGCCGAGCGCGCGCCATTGCGCGAATGCGGCCCAAGGGGCGGCCAACATCACAAAGATAAGAGTCGCTAGTTTCATAATAGGGCATTCTGTACTGATAAGAATTTGCTTCTTCTGATAACTGATTCGAATTTGGTTTTTTTGGCGCCGGATGCACTTAACGCTGCCTTGGTTAAGGAGACTTGCTTCTCCTCAAGCACGGCAGAATGCTTGCAGAACTAAGCGGGGAACGTCAAGTGCTAATTCCTGGCAACAACGGCCGCCGCAGCCTTGGAGCGTGGCGTTTCTGACCGTGCAGAAATCCGCTTTTCTTGCTCCAACCATGGATCGCCTTCGTTCATCAGCCCATGCTGCTCATTTTCGAGATTTGGGTTCTCCCATCGTCTCCTACGACAAATCTTTGTCTCCTGGAATCCGATTAACTTGCCCGGCTAATCTTTTTTTTTGCCGGTTGAATTAATGAGATAAATGAAGAATTGTTTCTATGAGTTCCACGTTGATAACGCCAAACCACAACACAGAACGGAAATATGAAGAACGATTCAAAAGCAACGACAAACCTGTTGTCCCGACGCTCGTTTCTGCAAACGGCGAGCGTCGCTGCTGCAGCGCTTGGACTTCCCCGCGCATATGCACAACAGAAAGCCATTCCCGGTTTGGAAAAGGCACCGGAAGATCCAAATGCTTCCAAGGGCTGGAAGCCCGTTTCTAACCGCAAAATTCGGGTCGGCATTGTAGGCTATGGGCTGTGTCAGTTCGGCGCGGCTTTTGGTTTTCAAGATCACCCGAATGTCGAAGTTGTAGCTGTCAGCGATTTGTTTCCTGATCGCTGCACAAACCTCGCTAAAGCTTGCCGCTGTTCAAAAACCTATCCTTCACTGGAGGAGATGGTCAAAGACGACAAAATCGAAGCTATCTTCCTGGCCACGGACGCGCCCAGTCACGCGCACCACGCAATGCTCGTGCTCGAACACGGCAAGCATGTAGGCTCTTGTGTGCCGGCTGTGTGGGGATCATTGGAAGACGCCGACAAGCTTTTCCAGACTGTGAAGAAAACTGGGCTCAAATACATGATGTTTGAGACCTCCTGCTTTCATGAGGAACTCTATGCCATGCGGCAACTTTACAAAGACGGCAAGCTCGGCAAAATTCTTTATTCCGAGGGCGAATATTTCCACTACCAATCAACACCGCTGCCCTCCTATAAAGAGTGGCGCGTAGGCGGGCCGCCACAATGGTATCCAACTCATTCGAATGCTTACTATATTGGGGTGACCGATGGTACTTTTACCGAAGTGAGTTGCATGGGTATTCCCAGTCGAATCGAATGTTTGAAGCCGCAAAATAACGTTTATAAGAATCCATTTGGTACAGAAATCGCCCTGTTCCGAACCGGCGAAGGCGCCATGTCTCGCATGGGCGTTAGCTGGGACACACCCGGCAACGAAGGTGAATTTGGACGAGTCCGTGGCGAGCTCGGTTCTTATTATACTGAGTATATAACCGCTGACGGTCAAAAGCCGGTGGTTGAGGGGCTTGGTCGTCCGCCGCTGCCTCCCAATGTGGATGCAGGCGGTCATCGTGGTTCCCACGGCTATCTTACGAGTGAATTCGTTGAATCAATTCTCTTGAATCGCAAACCGCTCGTTAGCGTGGACGTGGCACTCAACATGACTGTGTCCGGAATTGTGGCGCATCAATCAGCTTTGAAAGATGGGGAGCTTCTGAAAATTCCGCAGTACAAACTTTGATCAGGGTATAATGTGATCGTTTTCCTGTGGGAGACGATGTAAGAAGACTCTGATTTTTTTCCACTGTATCGTCTCGAAACGGGCAAGTATAAATCCGCCCATGAGATTGCCACTCGCACTCGGGGTTGCTGCAGTCACATTCAGCGCGGTGGCCACGGAGCATGCCCCTAAGACGAACTTCTTTCCGATCATGCCATGGAACAGCGCGCCAAACGATTCCACGGTCTTGAAAAAGATTCACGAATGCGGCTTCACCATCGCCGGTTTTGTTTCGCCATTAACACTCGATGCGTGTGCTGCTGCCGGGCTCAAGGGTATCGTTTCAGATTCCCAAACATCGGACTACGACTGGGCCGCAGTTGATGAAACCAGGGCGCGCAACAATATCTCCAATCTCGTCGCTCAAGTTGGAGCTCATCCCGCGGTGTTTGGTTATTACCTTCGTGATGAACCTCCCTCCGCGTGGTTTCCGGGGTTGGAAAAAGTCGCTGCGGCAGTCCGCGAATTTGCTCCCGGCAAATGGCCTTACATCAACTTGTTTCCCGATTACGCCGACAATTCGCAGCTTGGCACGACGAATTACGCCGATTATCTCGAACGCTTTATCGCGACCTGCCATCCCAGAATCATCAGCTATGATAATTACTCACTGATGGATAACGGCTCCCTGCGCGGCAACTACTGGTCAAATCTCGAATCGGTGCGCAACGCATGCAAAAAGCACGGGATCGAATTCTGGAACATTGTTTTGGCTGTTGCTCACTTTAGCTATCGCGAGCCGACGGCGGCTGACTTGAGATTTGAAGCCTACACAACTCTCGCTTACGGCGGGCGAGGCCTGGCTTACTTTACTTACTTCGCTCCGGCAGTGGGAAATTATCGCGGTGCGGCCATTGACCAATTTGGCAACGAGACTCCCACATGGCACAATCTGCAAAACATCAATTTGCAAATTCAGAAGCTCGCTCCGACGCTCCTTCAACTTGAATCCGACGATGTGTATCACATAGGAGATGTGCCCGCACATTGTAAGGGCCCGCTAACCAATAGTCTCGTAGCCGCGATTCCTGGCGGCAACTTTCTAGTCGGGGATTTCACGCATCACGACGGTTCACGATATATCATGATCGTTAACAAGGACCTCGCCAAATCCCATCCCTGTTCTCCTCAATTCCGCAACGCTCCTCACCAACTTCACCATATTTCTGCATATACCGGCTCCCTTACGCCGTTCGAGGGCGAATATGTGTGGCTCGCTCCCGGCCAGGGCGTGTTGCTGAAGGTGGAGTAAATGGTGGCCTGAATGGAATAGCGTAGTCGCTGTGGTCGGTCGAAAGATTGAGCTTCCGACAGATTGAATTTGGCCAGCGAGTTTTCAGGCAAGCCTCAGCCCGGAAAGAGCTCGGTCCCGCGGCTGACTGCCTTACGGGCAGAAGCTGCCTTCGTTTGTGGGGCAAACCGCTCTGACTGGGGAGCCGGAGCTGAAGCGGCAGAGAAAACGCGGGACCAGTGTTTATCGAGCATGAAAACCCAGTCGGAAGGGTATCGCCGAAACCAGTGCTCAAAGTTGAATACCCAACGCTGTGTACATTTCTGGATATCCGGCTCGTGGTAACCTTCGGCTGCCAGGAGGGTGATTTGAGGTCCATCCATTCGAATGTAACCAGGCACGATCGGAACGCCGAATCGGGTGCTGATTCTCGCGGGCCACGCAGGGCTATGAATACGCTGACCGAATGCCTGAGTTTCAACAGTGTCGGCTCCCCTGGTCACAACATCAGTCGTTCCCACGACGACCTGGCCTTCTCGCAAAGAACGCACGATGTTCCGCATAACCGTAGCCGGCGGTACATTTCGCGATAAAATGTATTTTGGCCCGAGCTTTTGCACGTACTCGAGCATGAGTTGACAACGTGCGGGCGAACGCGGTTCGCGCATGAGCAAAGTGGCGGGATAATTGTCGCTCAATCCGGCACTGCTGAGTACCGCGCCAATGCAATGCGGAACCAGGATAATCAGACCGCGATTACCGCTCCCCAATCGCTCATATTCGGTCGCCCAACTCGGATCAATGATAATTTGAGAGAGGAGTTTTGAGCGGCCGTAGCGGAAGAGTGTGGCGTAATGAAGGGCAGCGTGCTCAACGTTGCGGATCATCTGAGAATAAACAGGCCATGGATCAGAGCGCCCAGCGGCGCGGCAGAAATTGCCAACTGCTCGGGGGATGGGACTACCCGGGACAAAGTAACCAGCTTTGGCCAGACCTCCAATGGAAAGGAGAATGGCACGTTGAAGGTTCTCCGGAAGCCCGGCAATCAAATTGCCGAAGCGATGAAGGGGCAGGGCAATAGCATCTTTGACAGAACGGAAGTGCATTTTGAGTAATGAGCAGCGACTGCAGGAACAGCCTCTCGGTCTCGTGTTCGGTGCCCGCGAACCTTGCGACAACTTCGCAGTCGTGCAAGTATAACGAACCATTGGTCTCCTCTTCGGCTGTTTCCTGATTTCAAGTCTGGTTTTATTTCATACGCGAAAGCCAGTCATTCGTTTGTCACTGCAATCTTTTCTTGTTTTTGGGTTAAAATCGGCGCGCCGCTGGGACTCAACTCATTCAGTCCCTGCCCGTATCTCGCGACGCATTCACTGGGTAAATAAGTTCGATTTTTCGCTTCGTCAAGTTTCACCAAATCACTCTAAAGAGAGAGTTTGATCTACGCTTTTTCGGTTACAATCAACTCTCCTCTGTGTAAGATTACCTCGACAAACGCAGGGTATGGTGGCGCGCAGCATCAGCCATTCCATTTCAACCGCTTCAGGCTAAAAAGTCCCTCTACACTTTTGTAGATATACAAGGCAGTCGATGCTCTGGTATCCTCTCGGCTGAACCCAATTCACCATCGTGTATGAACACTCGCCCAGCTTCAGCGGAGATGCTGCTGACATCGAAATGCGCGATTCGGCCGGGTGGTTGCGCCGACCTTTGGCTGATAAATCGCTTGGGCAGTATTGTCACTTGTTAATTACTTTTTTATCCCCGGGTTAGAGACGAGACTCGTCAGAGTTCTTATCTTAAAGTGGTCTTGCAGCCGTTTGGTGAATCGGAAAGAAACCATCACGTACAGGAGCAAATCATGAAAAGAACTATGCCCTTGGAAACCAGGAGACCCGTTGAATCAGTAGCTGTATTCCCGCCACGCCGGGGATACGCCTCGCTATCCATAAAAGACCTATTGGATGCCCGTGACGCTTACCATGTATATCTTTCGTCGCTGGATAACGTGGTGGCAACCGCGATTGGGAGATACCTGATTCACGAAGAGGATTGGTATGCGGATCATCCGCCGGGTTCGCAAAAGCGGCCGGGCTATAAGAAACCGACCACTCCACGGACTCTGGCCAACTCGGTTCTCCGCCCGTGGTCATGGCCAGCAGTTCTCGTGTTTGTGAAAAAATGGGAGTCTCTGAAAAAACTTGGCTCCAGTGCCGTGCCCCAGACGTTGTACTTATCCGATGGCCGAGTTGTGCCCGTCTGCGTCATCGAGGCAGAACCGGACCCGGAATTGCCGCCGGCGCCGCCGGTGCCTTTTCCGACGACTCCCCTGCTTGGCGGAGGATATACTTGCCTGCGCCAAAGCCAGGGGCAGGAAAGCTTCGGCACGTTCGCTTGCCTGGTGCGCAAGGGAGGAGCCTATTACGCGCTCACGAACAGGCACGTCGCTGGCGGCGAAGGAGACGTTGTCCGTGCGCTTATGCGCGGTGAATTCCAACCGGTCGGGACGACTTCGAGTCTCGCTCTTGATAGACTGGCCATGCCAAATGTGTTCCCGGCCTGGCCATACGCCAAATCGTTGCTTACCATCGATGCCGGACTGGTCCGAATCGACGACATCACGGACTGGACCTCCCAATCCTTTGGTATCGGCGAAATCGGCGACGTGTTCGATGCCACAGAAGCATCGCTGACACTTGATCTTATTGGCACGCCCGTGCGGGCGTTTACCGCCATGAGCGGTAATTCAGAAGGCGAAATCCGCGCCTTGTTTTTCCGGTTCGAATCCATTGGTGGTTTTGATTACGTGACCGACCTGCTGATCGCTCCGCGTCGTAATACCACAAAAAACAACGGGCAGTGCCAGCCTTTCACGAGACCCGGCGACTCAGGATCTTTGTGGTTTTATGATCAGGCGGCTGATGAGGAAGCCCATAAGACAAACCAGGACCTCAAACAGCCGCCAGCTCCACCGTCAGAGCAGGGCGCCCGCGCTCCGCGGCTCCGTCCAGTTGCCATGCAGTGGGGCGGCCAGCGCATTCTCTTGCCAGAAGGCAAGGGGTCATACGCCCTTGCCACGTTTCTTTCCAGCATTTGTCGCGCGCTCGACGTTGAAGTGGACCGTGGCTGGAGTTTGGGACACGAGGAGTATTGGGGAAAAATCGGTCACTTCACTATCGGCTTCAAGGCGTGTGACCGATTGTCGGGAAATCTCGGCACGCTCATGAAGAAGAACCAAATGCGAATTGGCTTCGACGATCACAAGCTCAGCGGCACTTTCACCGTTGACCGCAAGAAATTCGTTCCCCTGGCTGACGTGCCTGATTATGTCTGGGTCAATTCGCGTCACTACGAACCGATTCAGCACTTTGCCGACATTGATATTGTGGATATTGACGGAAATCCTTCACTTCTGGATCGGTGCACCAACGACTCAAAGCACATTGCTGCGTCCGTTTGGAAGGCCTATTTCGACGGATTTGCAAAGAATGGAGTCGGTCCTGAAGAGGGCGCGCTTCCATTCCGCGTCTGGCAAATCTATGATGCTATGGTGGATTATGTTAGCAAAGGCGACATCATTCACTTCGTCGCTGCGGCAGGTGTTATCGCGCATTACGTCGGTGACGCCTCGCAGCCATTGCATTGCTCGTTTATGCATCATGGTGTGCCGCCGATGACAAAGTTCAAGGGCCGTGATTACCCGTTCCCGCGCAGCAGCACCCAATTCAAGGCCTTCCAGAATACCGCGCCCGCGCAGATCCACGGAATTTACGAAGAATCGATGCTCGAAGTCGATCCGGCGACCGCTCTACACCTTGTGGACCAAAAGATTGCTTCGATGAATTCGCCCAACCTTCCAGCCAAAGGAACCGGTCACGACGCCGCGATTCAAATTATCCGCCTGATGCACGGCGCCCAGGCTCGCCTTTCACCGATGGACATTATCAACGCGGATGATCCGTCTCAGACGAAAACGAAACGGGCCGCTTTACTGTGGAATAACCTGACCGTTCGAAACGCCACGGCGGAATCCCTGGCCGACAGCGTCCTCACTCTGGCGGCTATCTGGGACGCCGCATGGAAGGCCGGCAAAGGTTCATCAGTTCCAAAATCCAAATTGGTGGCGTTCAGCGAAAGCGATCTAATGAATATCTATAGGACAGAGAAGAATTTCATTCCAAGCTTGGGGCTGAGTGCGATGGCCAAAAGTGGCGATTTCGAACCGTGAAGCCGGAAGACGTCGGGCATCCATCTCCTTCGTCTCCGCTTTTATTCGCCGGGTAGGGACGACTTCCACGTCGTCCGATGTTTCGGATTCGAATTGCGACGATGTGGAAGTGCATAGAAATTGTCCTTACCATCGGGATCAGTGGAAAGCAAATTGGTTGTGGTTCCATTCAAAAATCCGTGTCCACCCGTAATACAATGACGAAGGTTGCTGCATTTTTAACAAGGAATTTACGCGGCCAATGCCATGAGTTTCTCGACGTCAGCTTGGCGGGCAGCCAAGAGA
>Ga0207674_10003505_pt1 | contig 19157 bp, 14 predicted proteins | sample KBSCornC72_FD_184303 | JGI IMG/M metagenome (GOLD analysis project Ga0207674, IMG submission 184303) | Corn rhizosphere microbial communities from Kellogg Biological Station, Michigan, USA - KBS Corn C7-2 (SPAdes) (version 2) | ecosystem: Host-associated > Plants > Roots > Rhizosphere > Soil ... | reverse complement strand
CTTGTTCTTGGCGAGATCGCGCGCCTGCTGAATCCAGTCCGCCGACGGCAGCCGCTCGACGACCGGCTCGATGACGATCGCCGCGAGCCGATCGCCGGCGTCGCTCACCGCGCGGGCGAGAGCCGTGACATCGTCGAACGGGACGCGCCGGAAATCGTCTCGCGTTTTCTGCGGTACGCCGGCCGCTTCGTCCGAACACCAATCCAACCAGCCGAAGTATCCGGAACCGACGACGAGATCGCGCCCCGTGTAGGTGCGCGCTATGCGCACCGCGGCGGCCATCGCTTCAGCACCGCTCTTCAGAAACTGGACCTTGTCGGCGCACGGAATGATTCCGCACAAGCGCTCGGCGACATCCACTTCGCGGGCGTCGGCGAGGCCGCAGACGTTCCCGTTGGCGATCGCGTCGGCGACAGCGCGCGAGACGTTCGGCTCGGCGTAACCGAGTGCGACCGCGCCGAGCGCCATCGTGCAGTCCACGTACTCGTTGCCGTCGACGTCGACGACGCGACAGCCGACCGCTTGCGAGAAATGCGTCGGGCCCGTGGACTGGGCGGAGCCGTACAGGGCTTCGACGCGTTTGCTGCCGGTTGAAGTGCCCATCGGCAGCGCGGCGCGCGCGCGCGTGAGGAGATCGACGTCGTCCTGCTCGGCGTCGACGTCCGGCGCTTCCGTCTCCTCGGTTACCGCGGATTCGTCGACCGCTTCCGTTTCGGAAACGGCGGCTTGCTCCGGCGCGCCTTCACCCTTGGCGCCTCGATCGAAGAAACGGCGAAAGACCATGCCGAAAAAGGTGGTACCGCCGGTTCATCGTCAACCCTTACGTCGGGTCCGGTTGATGAAATTCACGACTTCGATCGCCATGGCGCGGATGAGCGAGAGCTCCCGCGTGTTCGGCGCGGCGCGAAAGGTGAGCGACCGGAGCGTCCTCATGATGTGTTCGGGGTAGCGCGTCTTCATGAACTGAATGGTCTCGAGCGCGTCCTCGGCGTCCTTGAAGAATTGCTCGTACTGCTCCTGCGTCGGCGGCGGCGCGTCCTTTCGCGGCGGGGCGAGGGTGCGGGTCGCGTCGGACGCCGCGAGGTGCAGCTCGTAGAGCGCCAGCAGGACGGCTTGTCCGAGATTCAACGAGGCGTGGTTCGTTGTCGGAATCGTGACGGTCGCTTGAACGCGGTCGAGGATCTGATTGGGCAGGCCGTTGTCCTCGCGACCGAAGACGGCGGCGACCGGGCCCTCGGGCGCTTGGTCGAGCAATTCAGTCGCCGCGGTTTTCGGGTCGATCAGGCGAAGCTTTGCCGAACGGCGTCGAGCCGTGAAGCCGACGACGTGGATACAATCGGCGACGGCGGCGTCAAAATCGTCAAAACGCTCGATGCGCTCGATGAGATCCATCGTGCCGTGGGCGATCCCTTCGATCCGGATCGCGTCGTACTCGACGGGATTCACGAGACGGAGCCGGCTCACCCCCATGTTCTTCATGGCGCGCACGGTCGCGCCGATGTTGATCGGGTTCTGCGGCTCGAACAGGACGACGATGACGGAATCGAGAAGCGTGCTAGTCATCGATCCGCAGGGGAATCAGGCGGTCGGGTTCGTGCCGATCGCCGCGAAGGTAGACGAACTCGCCACGAGCCCGGCCGCCGCTGAGCACGAGCTGTCCGCGGCGACGCTCGCGACCGATCGGTTTCTCGTTCACGATGACGTCGAGTGCGTCCGGAGGGGGACCTGGCAGCGTGATGTGCAAATCGTAGCCGGTGGTTGTGGGCGACCAACGCGCGTCGATGGGTCTCGGTGCGCGCCAGCCGTCGAGTTGGCGAACGCGGACCAAAGGCGATTCACGCTCGGGGATCAGCATCCATCCACTGAGCAGGTCGCCGGAACGAAGATAGAGCTGCACGCTATCGCCGTTGATGTCGGAGGCTTCGTTGTCGTAGCGGTTTACGGAATCGGCCGCCGCGAACGTGCGATCGCTCAGCGGCACGTGAAGGTCGATCTCGAGCGTGGCGTTGCTCCATCGGAGCTCCACGGCTGCCGAAGGCCGGCCGGCGTCTTCCCAGGAAGGCTCCGATCGCCGATAGTGCTCGCGACCGAGCTCGATATGCAACGGCGTTCCGTGCGCGGACAGGGACAATGGAGGCCGAGCGCGCCGTCTCCCCTCATCGGCCTCCACGCTGCGCGCCGCGGCCGGTCGCGCACCGCCCAGCTCGACCCATTCTTCGCCGGAACTCTGGATTCGCCATGCCTTCGGCAGGGCGACGTGATCGTGGATCGAGCCGTCCTCGAGATCGATGCGGATCCCTTCGCCGAATGACACGTCAGCGACCGCACCGCTCCAGTCCCACACGATGCGGTGACGGCCGGTGCGTCCGCGAGCGCGCAGCAGACGAAACGCACGCTCGCCGCGAGCGGGCGCGCCCGGCGCGACGGCCCTCCACCACTCGCAATCCGTCGAGCATTCGGCCCAAACTCGGAGTTGCGACGGGCGATGGGCGATGGGCGATGGGCGATGGGCATCAACTTCGGCGCGGGCTATTACAACCGTATTCGCGTCGGCGTGTTGAACCGATGTCTCGCGAACGAAGTCGAAGCCGTCTTCGGTTGCGTCGCCGCCGAGCAGCGAGTCGGGGACGGCAGTGCCGGCACCGTGCTCGATGGCGAGATCCACATGCAGCGGCAGATCCAGTGTGATCTCGCTCGGGGCGCGCCACTCCAGGACGTCGATCGCATATCCGGGGGTAACGACGATCGTTCGCGTAGCGTCGACGTCAGGCGCGACAAAGGCGCTGGCTCGCGTCCATCCAACGTCGCCCCGCTCGTCATAGGCGACCAACACGCCGTCCGTCGGCTGTTGGGATTTCCCGTTCACGAGAGGCGCGTTGTGGGCGAGCGTGCTGCGGTACCAGTGCAGCGAGCGATCGGTGTAGGATCCCGTGCCGTAGTCGTCGAGCCATCGTGTGTCTCCGTCGACGAGCAGCACATTCAAACGATCCGGGTGCCCATGGCCGCCACCCGAGTGCCCATAATCCAGCGCCACGTAACCGCGCGCGTTGTCGCGACGAAATACGGCAATGCCCTGGCCTTCGAGCAGCGCGGATTGTGGCTCGGCTCCCGTGAGCTCCGGAAGTTGGGCGCGCGCGAACAGGAGCGCCCGCCAACTCAAATCGGCGCGCGTGAGTTCGGACGGTGGCGCATTTCGCTCGACGTCGGCCGACGATGTCGCACGACCGATGTCGCCGCGGGGAATGTCTGCGTCGTACAGCCGCGCCAGCGCGGCGCGCAACGCCGGGTCGTCGCGCCTCGCGAGTCCGAGCTCGCAATGCTCGGCGATTCGCCATTGCCTGAGCGATATCGCGTACTGTGAATCGCGTCGCGACGGCAGTGTCAGATCCGGCAACGCAGTGAGAAACGGCGTCGAGAAGCCGAGTTGGAAACGGTCCACGTCGGCAGTGGCGAGGGGAATGCCGGCGCGCTCCGCCATCGTCACGCCGTACCAAAGGCCGCGATGGGCGAACAGGTGGTAGTTCTCGCCCTCGTACCACGACCCGTCGACAAGCAGTCCGTTTCGCAGATGGTAATTCAAGCCGGACGGTCCGTGCACCGCTTCCTCGGCCGCGCGGTCGTCACCGAGGAGACGACCCGCGGCGATCAGCGCGGCGTCGTTCCAGACCTGACGATTCGACGCGCCCTCGTCGTATTCGGCGATCAGGGCGCGACTCGGCTCGACGACGCGGTCGCACACGGTTTCGACGAGGCCCGGATCGCGCGACGACATGAGATCGGCGGCGATGCAGATCTGAAGGAGCCAGATCGACTCGAGATACGTGCTGAAAAAGAGCCGAGTCGGTCCGAGGACGTTGTCGACGTTTGGGTACGTGAGATACCGCTCTGCATAGCCGGCGAGGATTGCGCGAGCCAGGTCGGCGAAACGCGGATCATCACCAGTCGACGAAAGCAGAGCGGCGTGCACGGCGCGTTCGGCGAGCCAGAGCTGCGACCAATAGACCCAGAAGCAGTCGTGCAATTCGCCGCGCTCCGTACGCCCGCACCGTAGGCAGCGATGCTCGTGCGGCGAGTACGGATCGAAAATGAGCAGCTCGCCGTCGTCGGGGCAGCGGCCGCCCGTGCGCGACAGTAGCGCCTTCTCGCGCGGGAAGTAGATCTCCCGCTGCAGCAGCGGCTCGAGGTCGGCGGCCAGGGAGTTGGCCAGCGGGCGCAGTGGTCCGTTCGCTACGGCGATCCGATCCGCGAACGACGTGTCGTCGAGCAGAATCTTCATCGACGCGCGACTCGTTTGGCGCTGTCCGTTGCGATCCGCCACTCGCTCAAGGTCACGAGCTCGCCGCGAAGATCCATCGAGACGTTCTGGAGTCGTCGCGCGACACCTTGCACGCCACGCGAGTGGTAGATCCAGGCGACGGGCATCGAGTCGGCCAATACTTGCTGGATGCGCCGCCACGCATCAATTCGCGCGGATTCCCCGCCTGCGTCGCGCGCGCGAACGAACAACGTGTCGAGCGAAGGGTTGTGAAAACCGGCGTAGTCGAGCGCGCCGCCGCGTTGGCGCGTCTCGAACATCGATGCAAGAAACGCGAGCGACACATCGCCCGGGACGCCGGCGACGAGCGCGTCGAATTGCTTGTCGGCGGTGCGCGCGGCGGTGAGGAACGCGCCCAGCTCCACCTGCCGGATGTTGACCTGAATGCCGCGCGCCGCCAGGTCCGCTTGCACGAGTTGCTCGAGCGCGTTGTCGCCGCTGCCCACCGTGAGCAGATCGAGCTCGAGCGGGCGTCCGCCACGGGCCCGCCTCCCATTAGCCTGGCGAGTCCACCCCGCGGCGTCGAGAAGCTTGTTGGCGACCGTGGTGTCGTGGGCCGACGTGGCCGGCGACGCCAACGGGCTCTCCGGCGGCACGGGGCCCGTGGCTGCACGACCGAATCCAGCCAGCGCCGCGCGCACGATGCGGTCGCGATCGATCGACAGTGAGACGGCGCGTCGAACGCGGGCGTCGTCGAACGGCCGCTTCCGAACGTTGAACACCAGACCGGTGGTGAACAAAATCGGATAGTCGAGCACGCGCAGCGATGGGTCGCGCGCGACGAGGTGCGCCATCGTCGGAGCAATACCGGCGACATCGAGCTCGCCGCTCGCCAAGCCGGCGAACTTGGTGGTTGGCTCGTCGACGACCGTGATGACCAACCCGGCGAGGCGCGGTGGACCGCCGAGTGGCGCCGGGAAATCGTCGTTGCGGCGGAAAACCCAGCTCGAGCCCGCACGCCGCTCGACAAAACGGAAAGGACCGTTCCCTACCGGAGAGAGATTGAAGGCAGCGCGTTTCATCTCACCGTGCGGAGTGCTCGCCAACAGGTGCGCGGGGACGATTGGCAGTTCGCACAGCACGGCGGGAAACGCCGGCTGCGGCGCGCGAAACACGACGATTGCCGTCGTGTCATCGATGGCATGAACGCTGTCGATGCCGGCGAGATCCGCCGCCCGCCAAAAACCGGTCGCGGGATCGCGCGCCGCGTCGATCGTGAAGGCGACGTCGCGGGCGGTGGTCGGATTGCCGTCGTGCCAGCGCAGTCCGGAAACGAGACGCACGGTGAGCGCTCGCCGATCCGGTGACCAGTCCCAGGCGCGCGCGGCGTACGGAACGGACCGAAGCTCGGCGTCGTACTTGGCGAGCGTCACGAACAGCGCATATCGCTGAAGCTGGCGGGAGAGCGAATGGATCGTGACGAGCGGGTTGCCCGATTCGAGATCGGTGCCGGAGGCATAGATCGCCACGTCGGCCGGACGCGGCGCGCTCCAGCACGAGACCACCATGCACGCAACACCGACGAGAGTTGACAGGCGGACGGGCCCATGCAGCTTCAACGCGTGCATCCTCCCGCCGTGCTTCGTCGGCTCGCCGGCGCGTTGCTGCTGCTCTGGCTGGTGCTCACGCTCACCTTCGCGCTCATCCGACTTGCTCCGGGTGATCCCGCGACCTTTCTCGTCCCGCCTTCGGCGACGCCGGCCGATGCCGCGCGACTGCGCGCGGAGCTCGGCTTGGACGACGCGCTCGTCGTGCAATATGCGCGGTGGGCGATGCGGTTGCTGCACGGGGATCTCGGAGAAAGCTTCTCGCTGCACCAACCCGTCGCCCGCGCCCTTCGCGACGCGCTCCCCGTGTCGATCGGGCTGGGCGCGGTGTCGTTGGCGCTGACATTCCTGATCGGCGTCCCGATCGGAATGCTTCAAGCCGTGCGACGCGGTGGTAAGCTCGATACGTCGCTCACGGTTGTGACGACGCTCGCGTACGCCGCGCCGAGCTTCTGGCTCGCGCTGGCACTCGTGGCGGTGTTCACGTATGGCGCGGCGTCGTGGGGATTACCACCGCCGCTGCGGCTCCCGGCGTTCGGTCTGCGCGCGCCCGGTCTCGAGCTGCACGGCGCCGCGGCGTTTGCGGATCTCGTAAGGCACGCGGTGTTGCCGGTCACGATCCTCACCGTGGTCGGCGCAGCCGGCATCGCCCGGTATGCGCGATCGAGCATTGCCGACGTCCTCGGGCAGGATTTCGTGCGCAGCGCCTGGGCCAAAGGGGCGCGCTCGCCGCGCGTGTATTTCCGGCACGTGTTGGCGACGGTCCTGCCGGCGCTGGTCGTGCTGTTCGCGCTGTCGCTGCCGGGACTCGTCGCGGGGTCGATCTTCGTGGAAGCAGTGTTCGCGTGGCCGGGGATGGGGCGACTCATGGTTAACGCGATTGTCGCCCGTGACTACCCGCTCGTGATGGGGGCGGCGGCGGTGTACGCGACGATTGTCCTGCTCGCGAATCTGGCGGGCGATCTCGCGCTTCCGCTCGTCGACCCGCGGCGGCGCGCATGACGGCCGTACGCACTTCGAGACGCGATTCACGGATCGTCGCTCTCTCAACCGGCCTGCTGATCGTCCTCGCGGCCGCGGTCATTTTCGTTCCGCTCCTCTCGAGCCAGGATCCGATCGCCATCGGCGACGTCCTCGCGCTTCGGTTGTTGCCCCCGCTCACACGCGACCAGACAGGTGCGTTTCACCTGCTCGGCACCGATCGATTCGGGCGGGACCTGTTCGTGCGGATGATGCTCGCGGGGCGCATCTCGCTCGCGGTCGGCATCGTCGGGTCACTGTTTGCCGGCGCGGTCGGTACGGCGGTCGGCGCCGTATCGGCGTGGGTCGGCGGAATCACCGATCGCGCGTTGATGGCGCTGTCCGATGCGCTGCTCGCTCTTCCCCGTCTCGTGCTTCTGCTCGTATGCGCGGCGCTGTGGAAGCCCGGCGTTTTGACGGTCGTCCTCGTGCTCGTGCTCACGGGTTGGATGGGTGTCGCGCGGTTGGTGCGTGCGGAGTTGCTCGGCATCAAGACGCGGCCGTTTGTCGACGCCGCGACCGCACTCGGTGCTTCGTCGCGTCGCGTGTTGTGGCGTCATGCGCTCCCCAACTCGCTCGGGCCGGCGATCGTCGCAACGACGCTCGGCGTCGGAAACGCGATCCTGCTCGAGAGCGGGCTCTCTTTCCTCGGGCTGGGAATTCAACCGCCGCGCCCGAGTTGGGGCAACATGATCGCCGGCGGGCGGGATCTGATCGTCGTCGCCCCCTGGGTCGCGGTGGCGCCGGGGCTCGCGCTCATAGCGACGGTGCTCGCCTGCACACTGCTCGGCGACGCGATGCGCGATCGTCTCGCCGGTGAAACGGGTGCGACGCTGCGAGAGCGCGCGTAGCTCTCTTCAGCCCACGAGAATCGTCACCGTCGCGCGAGGCGTAGCGACGAACGCGACGCCATACGCTGCGGCTCGGATCTGTTCCGTGGGCGTCTCGTCGAGGCGGGCGAGCGACGCGGCAACTGGTGTGAACGGCAGACGCCAGAGTCCGTGCACCGTCTCATCCGTCAGGTTGACGCACCGCAGCACGAGCCACTGGCCGCTTTCGCTCTGCTTGATCGCGCTCACGGCGAGTCCGTGCCCCTCGAGCGCGGGCCCGATCACAGGCGACGGCAGCGCGAGCGCGGATCGCAGCGTTTCGCCGCGAAGCGGCAGCAGTACGTCCTCGGCGACGTGTTCGATCGCGTCGATGGTCGCGGCATCGCGCGGACCATGCAGATAAACGGCAAAAACCGCGGAGAATGGACCAAGGCACTGTGCACCCGGCGTTGGCGTGGGCCATCCGGCGTGCCCGGGCCGCTCCGGCAGATCGTTTCGAGACAACTCGCCGACGGCGCGGACGAGCGTTACCGCGATGGCATCGTCGCGCGCTTCGTATTCGGCGAGGCCGTCGCTGACCAGCGTCAAGCCTCGTGTGTCGTCGGCGACCGTCACGTAGCGGTGCAGAGGCGCCGTTGGTGGCGCGGCTTCCATCTCGCGCTCGACTACGGTCGGCACGACAGGCTTTCGCTGGACGGGCCCGAACGCGGCGTCGGCCCAGACGTCTCCGCCACGAACGTCATGCCGGAAGAGAACTCGAAGCCGGTGATCGCGATCATGGTTGTCGCCGTCGACGGATATGCGAACGAAAGGCTCACCTGCATCGAGAATCAGGCGAACGACGATATCGGCGACGGCCCGCGCCTGACGTCGCGACGCGTCGCGCACGCGAAAGCGCAGCGCGAACTCGCCGCGCAGGGGTCCGGTGTGTTCCGTGCGCGCGCCGAGGAATCGCAAGTCGCACTGTCGCGGACGCGGCGCCGCAGTATAGAGATCGCCGACATCGGCCTCGTCGATGAACGAAATGAGATCGGTGATCTCGCGAGCGCCGTTTGCATCTCGAAGCGTGATGGCGCCGTCGTCCGCCACCGTTACCTCGAGACGGCCGTTGCTCATGCCGCTGCCTTCGACACGTACCGGCTCGGGCGGTTCGGTGCGACGGGCGGCGATGTCGCCGATCACGTGCGCATGAATGCCATACGGCTGCGCGTCCTCGACCCAGGCGAGTGCCTCAGTCACCGCAACCAGATCGTTGTCCGGATAGTGGCGGGCGGACTCGGTCCGCGAGTGTCTCACACTCCGCGACAGGACCTGGAGCTTTCCGAGGCTCGGTACACGGGGGACGCGGCGGGGGACGCCAACGGCCTGGGCGCCGGCGTCGCGAGCAGAACCCGGTCCGACCGGAGCGTGCGAGAGAAACTCTTCGATCTCGACGCGCGCGACCCCGGAGCGCCGGCGCGCCGCGCGGTTTCGCAGCAGCACGATCGGCCGCCAGTGGGTCGCGCTCTCGCGCGCGCGATCACTGTCGTGTCCGATCAAAGCGGCGATGGCTGCCTGCCGGATTCCAGTCGCCTGATTCGACGCCGAGCGAAGCCGCTGTTCCATCGCGACCGCGACGGCGTCGATCGAACAACCGCAGAGCGTGTCGTGCGGATGGGCCTGGAGGAGTGTTTGCCACGCGTGATTCGCCAACGCGCGCACGTCGAGTCCCTTCCGGTTCGCGAGGGCCACCCACGGTTCCATGTCTCGCACCAGCATTCGTTCGACGCGAGCGTTCCGGCGCTTCTCGTGGGCGCGCGTCGCGAACGTACCCTGCAGCGTCCAAGTGAAACCGTACGAATCGCGGAGCTCCCCTTCGACGACGGGGAGCTTACCGTCGGCCTGCGACGACACCGCCGCGGCGAACGCGCGCAGTGAGCTTCGATGCGCGCCGTCGGGAGCCGACGCCCGCTGGATCGCGTCGATCGCCTCGCGATGGTGGCGTTGCCGCGCGTGGTGGTCGGCGCCGTTGGGCAGGAGCACGACTCCGGTTGAAGAACGCGGCTTCAGCTCGTCGTGAATGCGCTCCCAGCGCGCGGCGGCGGCGGCGTCATCGCTGGGGAGATGCGAGCCAAATTCGTAGCCGTCGCGAGGCAGATGATACACGAGGGCCTCGTCGCCGGACGGCGCGATCCAACGAAACGTGTCGCCCTTCGGCCAGCGGGAGCTGCCGTACCCCCGCCAAAGAACGATGAGCCGCAGCCCGAAGCCCTCGGCGATCATCGGCAAGGCGGCGGGATGGCCGAACGAGTCCGGGCAGTAGAGCACCGGCGGCGCGGCAGCGCCGAGGCGTGCAAGGAGTCTGCGGCCGGTGAGCAGATTGCGAACGATGGCTTCGCCGCTCGGAATCAATTCGTCGCCGAGCACATACCAAGGGCCCGCCTCGAGACTCCCGTCGTCGAGCAAGCTGGCGAGCGCGGGGCCGCGTTCCGGCCGAATCGCGAGGTAGTCCTCGAGGACGATCGCCTGTCCGTCGAGCAGGAAGCTCTCGCCGGGGCGGGGAGGGTCCTCGATCAGCTCATCGATCAGCGCGACGAGCCGCTGTCGAAAGCACTCGACAGGATGGTACCACTCGCGGTCCCAATGGGTGTGCGAAACGATGTGGGCGTCGAGCATCGAGGCGGGAGATCGAGGCAGAGACAGCGCGACGCGCTGAATCTGAACCAAACGCCGCCATCATTCCAACCCGGCGCCGAAAACAGGGCCGCTCGGCGTCTCGGCTGCTCGGCGTCTCGGCTCGCGCGGCCGTCGGTTTTCGCCGAGGAGCCGAGGAGCCGAGTAGCCGAGCAGCCAGTTCAGTCAGACGACCGGACGCCGTCCCGTGACGAGGCGCGCGACGATCACGATGAGCGCGATGACGAGCAGCAGGTGAATCAGACCGCTCGTGACGTGAAAGGCCAGAAAGCCAAGCGCCCACAGGATGACGAGAACGATGGCGAGTGTGATCAACATGATGCGTGTCTCCAAGTCCGTGTTGAGATGAACCCAACGTTCGGCTCGGCACTAGGCAACAGTCATACCCGTTTGAGCCACCCTTACGGAATCGGCGGGCCGTCTTCGTCATCACGGTCGGCCAGGCGCGGACGAATAGCCGTTTCCGTCGTGCGCTCGACTCGGGCCACCGCACCCGAGCGGCTGACCGTGAGATTCGGTTTCGAGTTGTTGAGGACACGGGCGACGAGAATGCGCGCCGCGCGCACGTCGTGGCCCACGTCGATCAGCAGATGGGCGAGATCGCCTGTCCCCCACAGCACACCGGCCAGCACGATGAGGCGACTCGCCTCGCCGAGCAGCGTGGGAATCGACGCCGATCCCTGCGTGTAGACGCCGGTCGCCACTTCGGCGACGAGCAGCAGGATGAGTATGACCGCCATGAAGCGGAACAGCTTCGACAGATACCGCAGCCCGGTATACGGCTCGATATCCGACGCGCGAACTTCGCGGATCTCGCGCTCCTTATCGCGCTCTTTATCGCGCTCGGTCTTGACGTCTTTGACTTCACTGCTAAGTCCGGCAGTGTCCACGTCGTCGACGACCACTGCGTCCGATACCCTTCGATGATCCGCCACTTCAGCCTCCTGAGGTCCCCGACCACCGCGCACGATAGCCACGCGCATCGATGTGAATGAAAGGTCCGTGCCCGGACGCGGCCGTATAGACGCCTGCCCCACCCACCATCTCCGGATGAGCCGCCTCTACGCGATCAACGGCCTCGGCAATGACGCGGGAATCGTCGATCGAGATGCGGCCGTCATGGTTGAGGTCGTCCATTTGGCCGTCGCCGTCGTTGTCGATGTAAATGTCTGAAGCGTCCCCGTACATGTGCCGGCTGAGGTTGGCACGGCCGCCAGTGTTTCCGCCGGTGTAGTTGTACTGCGGCGTGCGGAAGCCGCTCATGACCTTCACGCCGTGAGTGTCGTAGCCGTGCGCCTGCAGGTCGCTGAGTACGAGCTCCAGCTTGTCGACGAGCTGCGGCCGCAGCACGAGATACTTCGGCCAGACGCTTGGCTGATCGTGCGTGAGAAAGTCGCGCAGCTTGAAGTGCTCCGAGATGGGCGTGTCGGCGTTTTCCGGCGTGACTTCGATGAACCCCTCCGGATTGCCGTACGCGCCGGCCGGCGCCTTGGACGGCCCGACCGATCCGTTCTCGCTCGGCCAGTTCCCGATGTAGTACAGTCCCACACGTCCATTCTTCTTCGCGCTGAATGGCAATTCCGTGATGACGTTGTAGCTGCCGACCGGACGGACGGCGTTGCCGATCGTGAGCAGTACGCGCCAAATCCCGACGCCCTTCGGCTCGGACGCGACTTCGCTGCCGCGTGCGTAAGCGAGCGAACCGCCGGGAGGCAGCGTATCCGCCTTGATCGGCGAGGGCTGCGTCTGGAAGCTCGCGCGCAGCTTGCCACTCACGCCGCGCGCCGACGCGAGCATGCGTGCGGTCAGCGCGTCGAGCGCCGCGTTGGTGAGGTATGCGGTCGTCGGAGCGCGTGGTTTGGTGAGCGCGGCGGCAATCGTCCTCACCGGCGACGGCACGTCGACCGACGCGATGTTCGCGCGAGGTGCCGAGAGCGCATTGTTGAAGCTCCACAGCCAGCCGCTGGCCAACGCCAGGACGACGAAGCCCGCGACCGCGTCCACCACATGCTCGCCGCGCCGAGTCAATCCGGATGCATTCCACCAGCGACCACGACGCCGCTCGGGCAGTTGCATGGCGCGATCGGCGAGCGCGCTCCACCGATCGTCGGTGGAACCGGTTGATTCCACACCGGGAGGCGGGGAACTTTGTGTGCTCACCGGACGGCCTCGCCCACTCGCCCACCACACGCCGCATGCAAACGCTGCTCGACTGGTTTCACCGCATTCGCGACGTTCGCGCGATCATCGCGTGGGGCGGCTACGCTGGGTTGACCGCGATCATCTTCGCCGAGACGGGGCTGCTGGTGGGCTTTTTCTTGCCGGGCGATTCGCTGCTCGTGACCGCGGGATTGCTCGCCGCCACGACGGGCGTGTTCAACGTGTGGCTTCTCGGCCTGCTGCTCACCGTGTCGTCGATCATCGGCAACACGGTGGGTTACGGCATTGGCAGGGCAAGCGGCCAGCGGTTGTTTCGTCGTGAGGATTCGCTGCTGTTCAACAAGAAGCATCTGTACCGCGCTCACGAGTTCTACGAACGGCACGGCGGAAAGACAGTCGTCATTGCGCGATTCATGCCGATCGTCCGGACGTTCGTGCCCGTTGTGGCTGGTATGGCGCAAATGGGGTACCGCCGCTACACGATTTACAACGTCATCGGCGGTTTGGGTTGGATCTGGAGCATGTTGTTCATCGGTTACTTCCTGGGGCGCTACATTCCGGGGGTCGATCAACACATCGAGACGGTGATCGTCATCGTCGTCTTCGTTTCGATTCTGCCGGGAATCATCGGTTGGCTTAGAGCAAGGAGATCGTAAATGGCTTTCACTCTGCCCGCTCTGCCGTACGCGTACGACGCGCTGGAACCGCACATCGACGCGCGCACGATGGAGATCCATCACACGAAGCACCATCAGGCCTATGTGAACAACTTGAACGCCGCGATCGAGAAAGCGCCGGAGCTACAAGGCAAGTCGCTCGACGATCTCATGCGTAGCGTGAACAGTGTTCCCGAGGCGGTGCGGACGGCCGTGCGCAACAACGGCGGCGGTCACTGGAACCACAGCGTGTTCTGGGAGCTGATGGCGCCGGGCAAAGGCGGCGAACCGACGGGCGGGCTCGCCGATGCGATCAAGCAGGCGTTCGGCGACTTCAGCAAGTTCAAGGAACAGTTTACCGCGGCTGCGACGGGCCGCTTTGGCTCAGGCTGGGCCTGGCTGGTCAACGACGGCGGCAAGCTCTCGATCACGAGCACGCCGAATCAGGACAACCCGCTGATGGACGGCAAGCGAGGGATCCTCGGACTCGACGTCTGGGAGCACGCGTACTACCTCAAGTACCAGAACCGGCGGCCTGAATACATCACGGCGTGGTGGAACGTGGTGAATTGGGACGCGGTGGCGAGTCGGTTTCGGGGGTGAGTTCGCGGTCGGTCCTCAGGGCTGGCCACTCTATCGGGACGCACTGCTGAACTGCTTAACGCAGAGGCGCAGAGAGCGCAGAGGAGTGCCGAGGGCGCTCACAACTCAGCGCGCAACGAGCCCGGACGAACTTTTTCTTCGATACTGCCGCTCGGGATGCCCTCGGTAGCTCCCCGAGCGGCTGACCCAACAAGCCCCGGCTCGTTGTGCGCGGGGCTCGCCCACTTGAGCAGTTCTCTGCGGTCCTCTGCGCCTCTGCGCCTCTGCGTTAAGTAGTTCAAAAAGCGTCCCGATAGAGCGACCGGCCTTACGGCACCGCGAACTGTACGCCTCCCCGCATCACAAATACGACATTTCTAATCGCCGCAATCTCGCGCGTCGGATCGCCGCGTACCGCGATCAAGTCAGCATCGTAGCCGACGACGATCTGCCCGATCCGATCGCCCAGCCCAAGTGCAGCGGCGGCAGCGGCGGTCGCCGAGAGCAGCGCATCCGTCGGAGGCTGACCAGCCCGAACGCGACAGAGGAGCTCATCGGCGTTTCGGCCGTGGGCGAGCGCCACGGCGTCCGTCCCGAAGATCACCTTGAGTCCCGGCGTCTCGATCGCCTGCTTGAACATCGCGCTGGCGACGGGGATCGCGTTGGCCAACGCCTCGAACGACTGCGCGGTGAACCCGGATCGCGAGTAGACGTCGCGGTGATCGATGTAGTTCTGGAAGACGAGGCAGACCTGCGGGTCGAAGATCGTGCCGCGACTGGCCATCAACTCCAACTCGGACTTGGTGGCGAAGGTACCATGCTCAATCTCCGTGCAACCGGCGAGCGTCGCCGCGCGCACGCTCGCGGCGCTGATCGCGTGGACAACTGAACGCAGCCCCTGCACTTTCGCTTCGCCGCAGATCGCTTCGAGCTTTGCATTCGAGAAAGTCTGTTGGCCGCCAGCGCCGAGGCCGGCCGACGCGAAGAGTTTGATGACGTCGGCACCGCGCGCCTTGAGCGAGCGCACGAGACCCCGCAGCGAATCGACGCTGAGCGAGCTGTCGCTGATTTGCACGATCGACGTCAGAACGCGGGGGCCGGGGATCTGCCAACGCGCAACGGCGTCGCGCAGGTCGAGATCTTCCGGTCCGCCGAGGCTCTGGATCGTCGTGAATCCGGCCATCAGCGTCGCGTAGAGGTTCCCCGCCCTGGCGAGCGCCGATTGCGCCGGCGTGTCGTCGTCACGGCCGTGGAGCGCGCCGCGGCGATTGATGTACCAGCCCGGATGGACGTGCGCGTCGATCATGCCGGGCATCAGCATCGCGGCACCGAGGTCGTGGGTCGCCGATCTGCCGCGCGCCCCGACGTTGGTCTCGACGCGCTCGATACGTCCTGCGCGCACCGTGACGAGGACGTCCTCCTTGACGCCGCGGCCGTCGAACATGCGCGCCGCGTGGATCGTGATCGCCGTCGAATCGGACGGGCGAATCGGGGAGTTCTGGGCCTCGGTCATCGAGGCGCTGAATATGAAAACGAGAGCGAAGAAAGACGGTCTCATAGCCACGGGATTCGATGGTGTGCGTTCAGTCGCGCCTAGGAATGTGACGACGTCGGCCGCGGATGCTAGGTTGGATGTATGAAGCGCTTCGGGTCGCTCCTGATGCTGTTGGGCGCGAGTATTGGAATCGTCGCGGCCGCCGGGATCGGCGGCGTTTTCCATCTCGCGTTTCCATGGCTCGTGAACCTGGCCCTCGCCAAGCTCACTCTGGTGGCGTCGGGCGCTTTAATGGCATCGGGTGCCGTCGTGCGCCGACTCGCCACACGCCGAGAGCAGGCGGCGCAACTGGCCGCCGGCAGTGAAGACAACGCGCGCCGTGCCGTCGGCGACGACAGAGTCGAGAAGGTCACGCTGCGCCAACAGTAATCCCTCGTCGACACTTACAACCGCAACCGCGTCGTCGATGGCTCTCAGTGGCACCATCGTTGTCCTCCTCGTCGTTGCGGCGATCGTCGCGCTCGTCGCGCGAAAGCTCGACATCCCCTACTCCATCGCGCTGGTCATCGCGGGTCTGCTGCTCGGCCTGTCCGGCGCGCTCCATCCGCCGACACTCACCAAAGAACTGCTGTTCGCCGTATTCCTGCCCGGCCTGATCTTCGAGGCAGCGGTCGAGCTGGATGCGGATGAGTTTTGGCGCAACCGGGTCACGATCTTCTCGCTGGCGCTGCCGGGGGTGATACTCGCCACGCCGATCGTCGCGGCTGGACTGGTGTTCACGCTTGCGCCCACGGATTTCGCGATCACGTGGGGTCCAGCCTTCGTGTTCGCGACGCTCATCGCGGCTACCGACCCCATCGCCGTCGTCTCGCTCGTCCGCGCACTCGGCGCGCCGTCGCGTTTGGGTGTGTTGATCGAGAGCGAAAGTCTGCTCAACGACGGCACCGCCGCCGTTGCGTTCACCACGACGGTCGCGTTCGTGCTCGGTTCACGCCCCAGCGCCGCACAGGCAACGATCAGCTTCCTCTACGCCATCGCGGCGGCGATCGCGCTCGGGGCCATCATCGGCTTCGCGACGCGGCGGTTGATCACCTGGATCGACGACACTCGCGTCATCATCACGATTACCGTGCTCACGGCGTACGGATCCTTCATCGTCGCCGAATCGGTTCACGCGTCCGGAGTGATCGCCGTCGTGACCGCCGGCCTGCTCGTCGGCGACGAGCCGTCGCGTCGGGCCATCGCACCAGACGCGCGCCACGCGCTGCACAGCTTCTGGGATTACGTGGCGTTCGCGCTCAACTCGATCGTCTTCCTTTTGATCGGGTTCCAGGCCGGAGTTGGATCGCTCGTCCGCTCCTGGCTGCCGATCATCGTGGCGTTTTTCGTCGTGACGATCGCGCGCGTCATCGCGACGTACGGCATCGTCGCCGTGATGCCCCGCGCGGAACGTCTGCCCAAGGGGTGGACGGCGGTACTCTCGTGGAGCGGCTTGCGCGGCAGCCTGGCGATGGTGCTCGCGCTGAGTCTTCCCCCGGAGATGCCGCAGCGAGATCTCGTGATCGAGATGACCCTTGGCGTCGTTGTTCTCTCGATCCTCGTTCAAGGCCTGACCGCGGCGCCGCTGCTGAAGCGTTTGGGAATTCGAGAAGCGGAGCCCGCAGCGTAGCAGTCATTCGTCCCAAGGAATCGGGCGTTCGTCCCGTTACCACTGGAATCGAGCCTCAACGCACGACAGAGATCGAGCATGACATCCAATCATCTCGACATCCTCGGGCGGCAGATCAAGCACGCCGCGCGAAGTCTTCGTCGCGAGCCGTCGCTCGCACTCGGAATCATCCTGACATTCGCGCTGTCGATTGGAGCGACGGCCGCGATGTTTGGCCTCGTGAATCGGCTGATGCTTTCGGCGCCACCGGGTGTCACCGATCCAAAACGGGTCGCCAAGGTCGCGCTGCGCATCGACGTCGTGGACGGACCGCAAATGGTCGCGGCAACGACGTCGTATCCGAACTTCCGCGCATTGCGCGACGTCCACGGCGCATTCGACGCCGTCGCGGCCGAGCGCGGCGACACGGTGCTGGTCGGCCGGCAGGAGGCAGCGCGCATCGTCGCGCTCGGCGTGGCGGGCGACTACTTCGGGACGCTCGGCGCCCGACCATTGCTCGGCCGGTACCTCGCCGCGGACGAAAGCGAAGCGCCGAGCGGAGCGCCGGTCGCGGTCCTCGGCCACGGCTATTGGCTTCGCGCATTCAACGGTGACCGCTCCGTGATTGGTCGTGAGCTGATCGTGAACGATCAGCCGGTCACCGTCATTGGTGTCGCGCCGGCGGGTTTCAATGGAACCGGTTTGTCGGCGGTCGACGTCTTCGTCCCGCTGCCGCTGGTGATGCGCGGTAACGCCGGCGACTGGCCGAGCAACCGGTTCATGAACGTAGTCTCGATCGTGGCGCGGCTGCGCGCCGGCGTCGAGATGAAAGTCGCGGCCGAGATGGCGACGGCCGCACTGCGTGAAGAGGCGTCGGCCGCCGGTCGGAACCGGTCGCCAGCCGTCGAGTTGACGTCGCTCATTCCCGGACGCGCGGCGCGCAACACACCGCAGGGAGAGATCACGCTCTGGTTGGCCGGCGTCTCGATCGTCGTCCTGCTCATCGCTACGGCCAACGTCGGTACGCTGCTGCTGCTGCGAGCGGCGCGACGACGACGCGAGCTCGCGGTTCGCGCCGCGCTCGGAGCGGGGCGCTTTGCACTCACCATGCAGATGCTCGTCGAGAGCGTCCTTCTTTCGGTTGTCGGCGCCGCCGCGGGCGTGCTCTTCTCGCGATGGTTCTCGACGATACTTCGGATCAAGCTGCTCCCGACGCTCGCGCCGAGCGAGTCGTTCGTCGACGGCGCGGTACTCGTCGCGTCTCTCGTTGCCGCGTGCGGCGCGGGGTTGATTGCCGGTCTGCTCCCGACGGCGCGCATCGGTCGCATGAATTTGGTCGACGACTTACGAGGCGGCGGCGAACACGGGGCGTCGCGGCGATTGGCGCTCCACAACTGGCTGGCGCGGGGACAGGTCGCGCTGTGCATGACGATGCTCGTCGGCGCCGCGCTCTTCGTGCGAAGTCTCGAGCGCATTCAGTCGCAGGATCTCGGCATGACGACGTCGAATCTGCTGCACGTAGAGCTCGAGTTCCGCGGATATGTCTCTGGGATCGATCGCGATTTGGCTTACCTCGATGCGGAGGAGAAGGTTCGTCAGCTTGCGGGCGTCAGGGGCACGACGCCCGCCGCTGGAGTTCCATTCGGACCGCACAACATCCCCCCGGTGAGCGTGCCGGGACTCCCGTGGCCCCCGACCAGCCAGCCACCGATCATGTACGCCGCCACGCCGGCGTACCTCGACCTCCTCGGCGTGAAGCTCGCCACGGGCGGGGGCCGGCTCTTCAACGCAGGTGATCGGCACGACTCGCCACTTGTGGTTCTCGTGAATGAAACGATGGCGCGAACGGCCTGGCCGGGTGCGTCGCCGCTCGGGCAATGTGTGCGGGTCGGCTTCGCAACCTTCCCGCCGACCGGCGAGGGCAACCCCGCCGACGGCGCGCCCTGTCGAGTCGTGGTCGGCGTCGTGCGAGATTCGCGGGCGCGCTCCCTGCGGCCGGAGAACAACGAAGATCGCCTGATGCAGTACTACGTGCCATTCGGACAGATCCCCGCCCCGCCGATGCCCGATGCACCGCGCACGATGGGACTGCTCGTTCGCGTTCAGGATGGCGCGGAAGCGTCGGCGGGCCGGGTGCAACGGGCCATCCAGTCGACGAGCACCGCACGCCTTTACGCACACGTGCGCCCGTATCAGGATTTTATCGATCCGCAGCTTCGCTCGTGGCGGCT
>Ga0207674_10003503_pt1 | contig 19164 bp, 15 predicted proteins | sample KBSCornC72_FD_184303 | JGI IMG/M metagenome (GOLD analysis project Ga0207674, IMG submission 184303) | Corn rhizosphere microbial communities from Kellogg Biological Station, Michigan, USA - KBS Corn C7-2 (SPAdes) (version 2) | ecosystem: Host-associated > Plants > Roots > Rhizosphere > Soil ... | reverse complement strand
GAGTTTGATAGAGCACTGTACCCGATGTGTCCGCCAGGATAATATCGTCAAACGTTCGGGCCGACACGTCGGTCATGAGCGGTACTAGTGCCTCACCAATCGACATGTGAGCGCACCAACCATCCGAAGCCAGTTCGATGCTGTATCCATTGGATCGTGGTACGGCATCTGCAGTCACCTGACCTGTTCTGGAAGGACCAGTACCGGCCGACGAAGTACAACTTTCGACATCAACGAGTTTTGAACCTTCCGCTGCTAAAAACTCGAGGATTTTTGGAGCCTGTTTACTCCGCTCTTCACTAGTGCCTCGACTGCTTGAGCCTCCTACGGCATACTTTCTCGTTGCGCCGTCAAAGACAACGGCATACGTATTCACCAGGTCCGCGAATTTGAGCCCGACCGCTCCTAAGGTTCGGAACGCTTGGTCGTTGACGAAGCTCTCCTGCTGTTCGATTCCTACAAAGTAGTATCCAAGAAAAATCGCAACCAGAGTCACAACAGCGATCAGAGGTGTCAGAACGCGAGCTGACATCAGTCTTTTCTTGCCCGAACCCAGACCGCTGGGCATACTTGTGCTCCTTACCGAATGCAGGCTCGGTGCTGCTCAATATGCAGCATCACGGATTGCACCGACCTCAAATCTTCGAGCATCGCGGCATTTATGACGATTTTTAGAGCTGCCCTCAATCGCATCGACACGGCCGTTGGAGTCTGATTCACAGAAAACGTGGGCGGAGCACAACAGGGCAAGAAGGTGCCGCAAGCGTATCGTGCCAACGCTACAGATCCCTGTGTGTGCATCAGCGTTGGTCGAACATCCACCGGAGATGACCCAGCTCGAGACTTCGTTGATGGGATGGCATCTCGCGTTCCCTGTGTGAATAGCGAGAAATATACTCTGAGTCCGCCATCCCGCACAATCTATTTGTGCTGGCTGCTGGTACATATAAGTATGTGTTGGGGCCACTTGGTGTAACGCACTTGCTAACCACGCATCCGCGATCGCTTCCATTCGCAACGTTTTGTTCCGTTTTCGTAACAAAAAAATAATTCTGCGACCCTTTGGCAGGGCAGAATTAAGATTCGCGCTCTACCGGTTAGCACTGCTCCTTTTGAGTTCGTCTGGGAGAGTAGACGGCGGTCCGTAAATGGTCGTGTCGGGCTCTCATTCCGTAGCGAAGTGTGCACGTCTCAGGAAGAGGCGATTCGCGATCCTTGCGCTCGCGATTATTCCGTCGGCATTGAGCGTGTGTGCTCAAATACTGCCCCCATTGCCCCAGATGAACGATGTACGGCGTGGTGAACATGTTGTGCTGCACCTGAAGACCGTGCCAACGGGTGATGCCAAAGTGACGATCAGCCGGGACGCAACAAACAATGTTAGTCTGCCGTTAGTCATCGATCAGGCGAATCTGACAGGTACGTTTACGGTCGATTCGTCGCTGTCGGCAGGCCGATACATCGTCAAACTACTGGCCGATGGGCGAGAAGAGCAGGTACCGGGAGAGTTGCGAATCTTGCCGACCGACGTGGCTCCAGTCCACATCGACGAAATATTTCCGGCTGTTCGCTACCCTGATTCGTCGGACACGATAGAACTCGTGGGATCAAACTTCGCCGAATTGTCCCGGGACAATCACATCGAGTTTGTGGGGCAATCGGCACCCCAGTTTGGCACCGATAACGATTGCATCGGCCCGACGTACACGAAGGTGTGCGTTCTCGAGGTGACTGGTATGAATGGCCACCGCATCCGCATCGCAGGCCTGAGCAATGCATTGAAGAACGGTCCCATCGGGCTTCATGTTAGTGCCGGAAACGGGCCCTGGTCGAATGTCGTAACTGTAACGACCGTGCCACGATCGATAAACACAATTCGCCTCTTTGCAATTTCGATATTGGCGGTTATTGCTTTGGTGACCTACCTATTGTCGAAACGCGCGGCCCGAACGCAGCCCACAGGATCAGGACTCACACCCATTTCCGTGCTTTTGCTCGATCCCGAAACCGGTACCTACAGCTTGTCGAAGTTCCAGGTACTGGTCTGGACCGGTATCTTTGTCTTCGCATACGTGTATCTGGCGCTCTGTCGAACGCTCGTCCAGTGGACGTTCGACTGGCCACCCGTTCCTGGCAATTTTCCTGAGCTGCTTGGAATCACTGCTGGCTCGGGTGTGGTTGCTGCTGCTATCAGCTCACTGAAAGGCACGAAAGGTGCGGGAGGGATCCGTCCCTCTGCTGCTGATTTCATAACCACCGGAGGTGTTGTTGCTGCCGAGCGCTTGCAATTCTTCGTGTGGACTATCGTTGGGGCGTTAACTTTCCTATACATTGTGTTGCGCATAAACCCCGCCACAATTCATGAGCTTCCGACCATCCCCGATACCTTTCTGTATCTGATGGGGTTTAGCTCTGCGGCATATCTCGGTGGAAAATTGGCCCGCAAACCAGGGCCTGTTATCAAGAACATTGCCGTGCAGCAAGTCACCCAGCTTGACGATGGCGTTGCACAGATGGCCGTTGTCATTGAAGGGGAAAATTTAGGGCAAAATGCCACATTTCGCATCGACGGCGAACAGATTCGCGCCACTCAGCTTTCCGTAACCAAGAGAATCCCCGACCCACCAGAGGATGGATTTTGCTCCAGGCTGGAAGTCCTTATCAATCAAGCCGCCAAATATGCTGAAGACGTGCACACGCTTACGATCGTCAATGCGGACGGACAGAGTTCGGATGTGACATTTCCGGTTAGCCCGATAAGCATTACAGAAGTGAATGCGAAGACGGATGCGAGTGGCGTTTCTCTGGGCGTAAAGGGCTCCAACTTTGTTGGCCAGGTGGCCGCACAGTGGGTTCCAGAAGGCAGCGATAAACCCGTTCGCGGCGAGGTAAGCCGAGTGTCCGACGTTGCCATTACCGTCAAATTACCGGTGGGAACCAAAGGTGCAGGCAAGCTGACATTGATCAGCTTGGCCGGATTACGTAGTAGTCATCCTGTGAAAATCGAATAGGTGCTCATCGGTGCTCTCTCGAGCTTCTGCGACATCACTGTAATGGAGGGAGGCCGAAGGGATCAAAATAGTACGAACGCTTGCTCAGTCGCTACTGCCAACCGTCTTGTTCCTGAATTCATCTGGTTGTGCCAGGATTCCGCCTCAAGCGGTAGTCTTGTCACGAATCGCAGGTGAGCGTTGTGGGTGCTTGCCCGATCGGCGCCCGCAGATTTTGTTGGAAACGCACATTTTTCATCGTTTGACAAACGCAGAATTCAACGACGGCGACATCGGAGAGGAACGCAAGCCCTAGCAGTCGCCAAAGAGGCGTGAAGAAGATGAGGTGCGATACGAATTCGCCAGTCATTAGCACGTCTACCATTGTGCACCCGTCAAGTCGGTGCTGATAGCACGCTACTTCAAACTAGTGGCGATTTCCTGACATGCCCCCTCTCTCAGGTGCAAAAAAGTAACGCCGTTATGACAGGCCAGTGACACCCTCCTACTTAGCCAGCGATACGATTGGCATTATCCACTTCCGAAACATTCAAAAAGGAGGGCTACTGACATCTCGGACTGTTGTCGTTGTCAGCTTCCAAGATCGGTCGGCCGAAACCAAAATAGAGTTCATTGTCGTGTAGCCAAAGCTATTAGCCCCCACGATTTTAGCCGGAAATAACAGAATGTTGAGCATCCCCAGACCAACACGATATTCGTCTTTGTCCCTGAAAGACGTCGTCTGTTTATGTGCAAGCCATTCTGACGAGGAGGTATGGGAGGAATTCGTTTCGCGAGTGGGGAAGGCGATCAGCCTCACCATCATGCGCACAGCATCCTTGTTTGGGGAGCCTTCTCGCTCGCTGATCGAGGACCTGGTTCAAGTGACCTATCTCAAGCTCTGGGAAGACAAGTGCCGACATCTGCGGGACTTTGCTATCCAATATCCGGAGGCTATCTTGGGATATTTAAAGAAAACTGCCGCCAACACGGCTCGCGACCATTTCAAACATGGCCATACTCAAAAATCTGGCGGCGACAAACCTCATGTTTCGACGAGCGATGTCGATCCAGAGGCAGGGATATACGTTCACGGGAGTGAACAAAAGATAGCTTTCGAGGTCTTCTTGAATGAGATTGATGACCACCTGAAGCGTAGCTTAACCGGGCCCGACCAGGAGCGCGACCGCATGATTTTCTGGCTCTATTTTCGGCAAGGAATGAGCACCAAAGAAATTGCCTCCCTGCCGACTATAGGACTGGGGGCCAAGGGAGTTGGAAGTGTTATCGAGAGGCTAAAGCATTGCGTTCGGGAGCACATCCTTGAGGAGCCTTCAGATTCCGATGAGGCTAGGGCAAAAAGCAAATTGCCTGGGGAACTCGTAATTGGTTTTGTATGAGGCCTCCCAATTTGGGACGTAGATTCGATAAGCATATCGACGACCAGGAGCTTAATGCCCTGGGTTCCTCACCTTCGGACCGCGGAGTCCCCGAGCTTTCTCGGGAGGCTGTCCTCGAGGCCGAGCGTCACGTAGAGTCATGCCCAAGCTGCGCTAGGAAAGTGTCGCAATACCGGCAGCTTGTTGCTCGGTCGTGGAACGGGGTTGTGTCGGTAGCCGCAACTCCTGGCGATCACTGTCCCAAAGACATCGACTGGCACGAAGTGGCTGCCGGGTTGTGGCCGGAGTTGAAGACCAAGCAACTGATCATGCACGCCGCGCTTTGTAACCACTGCGGCCCGGCGCTTCGCGCGGCTACCTCCGTGAGTGACGCGCCCACTCCACAGGAAGAAAAAGTGCTGGCGCAACTAAAGGTGCCATCGCGGCCTGCGGGCAAAGTCGACTCAGAACTGATTCCAGCAGTCTCCAAATCCCGGCAACTCTGGCAGCGCTCTCTGCAGTGGAAAATAGCTGTTCCTGCGGTAGCGCTGATGATTATTGCCGGAGTGTTATGTGCGGGGCTGCTGTCGTCACCAACTCCACTCTCAGGATTGAAGTTTGCGGAATTCGCCGTTGATACGCACCGCCAGCATGCTCGGGGAAATCTTGCGCTTGATATTCGTTCAGACTCGCAGCAGGCGCTCAACGAATGGCTCAAAGCGAACTCACAATTTAGCCTGGCTGTGCCGGGGTCCCCTGCTGCGCCTGGTGAAGAGCGCCCTTACCGTCTGGAGGGCGCCCGCCTCGTGTCCGTCGCTGGGAAGACCGCTGCCTACATGGCCTATCACATGCAGAGCGGGCCTGTGAGCTTGATCGTCACACCTGAGACCGTGGCCGTCGCTTCGGGGGGAGTCGAACTTGATTTTAAAAAAGTTAGTTTTCACTACCGCATGTTGGATGGCTACAAGGTCGTTACCTGGTCGGTGCACGGTCTGACTTATGCCCTGGTTTCGCAGGAAGGAAATCGCAAGCAGCAATCCTGCATGGTTTGTCACTCCGCTATGCATGACCGCGATCTAAGCCAAACCCCAACTCCGTTGCATGTCGAGCGAAATGCCATCCAGCCTCTCTCGCAATAAAATTTCGCGCACAACCGAGGTCCTTCAAGGAGAGTGTTCCAGAGATGCGAATCACGGTCCGCTCTGCCGTCGGACTGGCTAGCTGCTTGCCGCCCCGATTAGGTCCGTTATAGAAACCTCCGCTTTCCAAAAGATCTCACAATCCACATCGCAAAACGAACAACCCCAAAACGAACGCCATCTGAAAAATCCGTGATCGTCACAGGGATATCTATTGCCGCGAATACCTGACACTTGGTGAAAAGCAAACTTTGTTGAGTTCTCGTTAAGTCAAGTGAGCCGAGCACCAGAAGAGAAATTCGCAAGTTGTCGCCGTAAGCGTTTTTTGCTTTGGAGGAAAGCGCTCTGCGGAATGGCGTTGCGATAAGCCTGGTACACAGCGCCCTTAGTTTGTGCACAATCCCAAATCCGAAGGAGAACTTGAAATGAAAACAATAAGTCGCTCACTGGCAACCAGTCTTTTGCTCACCTTTGCGAGCTTGACCGTCGTTGCCCAGAACACAACGTTCAACATGGTACGCTCTGCGGGCGCCACTGCCGGCAACTGCATTCCTGAAGCCAGGGGGAGAGTAACGATCAACTCGCTGGGCAATGTGGAAGTCATGCACCTGGAGGCCAGCGGTCTGCCACCGAAGACCGAATTCGACGCGTTCATAATCCAGCTCCCGAACTCTCCCTTTGGTTTGTCGTGGTACCAGGGAGACCTCACGACGGACGAAAACGGCAAGGGGGTTGCGGACTTCATTGGCCGGTTCAGCGTTGAAACCTTCATTGTGGCTCCGGGAATCGGGCCCGCACCGGTCGTGCATGAGCAGCGTCCATTTCCCGATGCCAGCGTGAACCCCGCTACAGCACCGGTCCATACCTTCCACGTCGGCCTGTGGTTCGGTTCCCCAGACGCCGCTTCAGCGGCCGGATGCCCGGCTACACCGACGCCCTTCAATGGTGATCACAACGCTGGTATTCAGGCGCTGAGCACGCGTAACTTCGCCAATGCCAATGGTCCGCTTCGCAATATTAAGTAACGACCGAGTCCTGCCATTTGCGACAAGATGGATAGTGTGAGTTGACCTGGAACAGATTGAAGCTCGGGGACGATTGTTATCCTGAGAGCGCCGGCGGCCAACCCGGGGGAGGTTGGCCGTCGGTATTGCTATGGTTCATGCCATGGAACTATGGAACTAAGGCCCTGGCCGGCAGTTACGAGATTTTTGGTCGGTTTTTGAGAATGCCGCTGCAAAATGCACAAGCGCGGATGAGCACATTTGGCACCGTTTTTGCCCGAGCAACGGCGCGATTTCCGTCATACCAACGCCTGCCGAAAGAACTCCCAGCTGGCGCTGCCGTCCTTCTCGAAAGAGCCTTGACCCTCGATCGAAATCCCCCCCGAGTAGCCGGTTTTCCTCAGATACCCAAAGAACGCGGCATAGTGATCGTCTTCCCCTAGATCGTGCGGCCAGGCGCGGCCATGGGGATTGGCGAAGTGCAGGTGCACTATCTCGCGCCTCCCAATCTCAATGATCCGCGGGTCTTCGTTCTCTTCCCGCAGATGGAAGTAGTCGATGATCATTCGGATGTTGGGGTGCTTCACCCGGCGCACCATCTCCATGGCCTCGGCGCCGGTGTTAAGAATGTTGCTCTCCTGGCGTCTTAAAGGCTCGATGGCAATGATGACGTGAGAGCGGCGTGCTACTTCACCCGCCATCTTGAGGAATGCGGCAATCTGATCCAGGGCCTGCTCACGAGAAAATCCTTCTGGCACGTGGCGGGAACCGGCGCTGCCCCATACCACGATGGAAGCCCCGAGACGCCGGCAGCGAGGCAGACACTCCTCGAGATATTCCTTCAAGGCAGCGGTTGGGACTTCCGGGCCAACCACTTTCAAGTCAGGACGGCGGATAAAACTATTGAAGGCATAGCAGCGCAGCGGCGAGGCGAGCACGGTATCGGAAAATTCGCGAAACTGATCTTTGCTCATGGCCGCGATTTCAGCCGCGGCCGGTTCTACGTAGTCGAACCTATACCTCGCCGCACCCGCGATGTCGCGGGTACAGACTCCGATCTTTACCGGGCGCGCCCGGCCCCAGGCGGCGGGGCATACGAATGCGGTTGCGGCACCGGCCAGGAATGTTCGGCGTGTCACCATGAGCAGTGCAAAAAGTCACACTTCATCCGGCACTACATACGGCGCGCGATAGGTACCGCGAAGCATCTTAGTGGCCTCCTCATCGCCGATGACCTTCTCCCCCTCCGGATCGAATTTCAAAGTGCGACCCAGACGGTAGGAGGTGTTTGCCAGGTGCACCAGAGTGGTCGAGATGTGACCTTCCTCAATCGGACAATGGAGATCTTCGGCGCGCCGGCTGCGAACGCAATCAATGAAGTTTGCCCAGTGGTCGCCAGATGCTTTGCCGGACGGTCCGGGCTCGACCTGATCCGTGAGCCAGGTCTTGTAGGCATCGTATCCATCGATTGCCAGATAACCGTTTGATCCGTAAAAGATATTGCCGATGGTGTTGGTCCTAGCATCTTTCGGGCCCAGAACTTGCTTCTCCTCGGGTTTCTTGGTCAGGCCCGCGGTTGGAATGCCACTGGCGCCATAAGCGTTGGTGCCGATCTCGGCCTCGTGATTGGTGATCCAATGCCGTACTTCGAGCTCCATCATCTTCCGTTTGCCCTCCGGTTCCTCGAAGGCGAATGTGGCGTTCAGCGTGTTGGGTGTCTCCTGGTCATCGTCAAACATGAAGTGCCCCCCCATGGCGGAAACCTGAACCGGGAAACGCACCCCCAATCCCCAGCGGGCAATATCGATTTCGTGGATGGCCTGATTGCCGATGTCGCCATTGCCGGTATCCCATATCCAATGCCAGTTGTAGTGAAACCGATTGCGGGTGAATGGCTTCATGGGTGCGGGACCGGTCCACAGGTCGTAGTTGACCCCGGCCGGCACCGCTTCCGGCTGCGCATGTCCAATGCTGGGCCGCCATTTGTAGCAGAGTGCTCGGGCCAAATAGGTATTGCCTATGGTGCCGTCATTCACCCGCTTGATGGCTTCGATCATGCCGGGGTTAGAGCGGGACTGGCTCCCATGTTGGCATATTCGGTTGTACTTCTTGACCGCCCGCACCAGTTGACGCCCTTCAAACCAGTTGTGCGAGCAGGGCTTCTCCACGTACACATCTTTGCCGGCCTGGCAGGCCCAGATCGCCATCAGCGAGTGCCAGTGATTGGGAGTGGCGATGGAAATGGCGTCAATATCCTTGTCCTCAAGAAGTCTGCGGATGTCGCCGTACGATTTCGGCCTGGCCAGCCCCATTTTTTCCGCGTCACCGAGACGCTGGTTCAATACGCTTTCGTCGACATCGCACATGCCAGCGATTTCGGTCCCAGGAACGTTGGCGAAGCCCTTGAGATGATCGTTGCCACGGCCTCGGAGCCCACAAATTGCCAGCCGCACCCGGTCGTTGGCGCCAAATATTCTGCCTCCCAGGGTAAGAGTCGCTGCGCCCACGGTCATTGCTCTTCCTGTCGTCTTGAGAAAATCGCGTCGATCAATTTCCATAGTGCCGCCTTCGGACAAGGATAATTTCTGCAAGCCGCATGATAACGCTTTCCACGAATAGAAAGGGCAATGCTCGCGGGAGTCCCTCGCTTTTTCACCTTAAGGGCGGCCCGCTGGAGCAGGGCGCGCCTGAATATCGCCAGATTGATGGACACTTGTCGGAGCTGTGCTTGCCCGCGAAAGAGTTCCCGCAATGAGATTGAATGCGTGAGAACCAGACCCGAAAGGTGTCAATATCTCGGTCTCGAAAACTGGGGGTCAGGCGGTAGTGGATTTTGATTTAGTCGGATATAGCGAAAACTGCGACGGATGAATGGGATGGTGAAATTTTGCCGAACAGCCCGTGGTTCTCGCCCCTTCCGCCGGCGGTGAAATAGAGAGTGTTTGCGCCCCCTATCCCATCCCCTCGGAAGGTCAACGCCCAGAGTCCGGGGTTGACTATCACGTTTCCTGTCGAGTCTGTGATCTGGCCGAGAAAGCGTCCCGTCGCCGGATCAAAAGCGTTGATGATGCCGTCGCCAAAGTTGCCGATAAGAATGGCATTGCTGAAGGCTCCGAAGTTAGCGCTTGCCTGAACGATTCCCCAGGGCGCATTGAGGGGTCCATGGGTGACAAAACGTCGAACGAAAGTGCCGTCCTGGTCAAAAACGTTCACGATGCCGTTCCCTGGGCCAACCTGCGGATGGCTTCCAGATGCGTCCTGCAATGCGTACGTGACGAAAACTTGGCTGCCGATCTGCTGAATGTTGAAAGGCGCATAGCCGGCGGGGAGATTGTGATCTTGGAAAGAGCCTGAAGTAGCCAGCGGATTGAAGCTGACATCATAAGTAGCGACAAAACCGGCGTGGAACTCAGCAAGCGCCAGATACTCGCGGCAACACTGAGGGGTCAGGATGGCAAGCCCTGTGTACACTGCCCCGCTTGCCGAGTCGTCGCGGGCCAAGAGTGCGAATGTCGGATTGTTTCCATTGATCGATGCCCAGGTGGAAATCGTGCCATCCTCGGCGGCAAAGAGAAACTGGGTGGGGGTGCCACGAACAAGAAAATCTTGGGCAATTGGATTAAATACAACGCCCGTCGGACTTGAAGGTGGAGTGTTTCCGGAAGGAAGTGGAATGCCAACGACAAGCGGAATCGCCGGTGCGCCGGAGGGAGCGAACACTTTTGCTGTTCCGCGAACGTTGTCGGCGACGAAAAAGGGCTGCCCTGGTTCGAACGCGAGGCCCCATGGGTTGAGCAGGCCCGGGTCGGTGTGGAGTGCACTTCCGGCGACGTCCGCAACTAGGCCGGTCTGTTGGAATCCGCTACCGGTTGCCGATGGTGCCGGGACTTGCATGCGGGAGGCATTGCACGCAAGAAGGCCTCCAAGCAAACACAGACAAGCGCTAAGTACCGAGATCTTACTGACCACAGGAATCGCCTCCCCCGATAGGTTGTCAGTGGCTCACTTTTGTAGAGCTGAAATTAGGATTCCGAGCCCCGTTCGTGAAGTAACGGCTCAAGCGGTCGCGCAGCTGCAGCCGCGCCCGCATAAGTCGCGTCTTAACCGCAGCCTGACTGAGATCCAAGACTTCCGATGTCTGCTCGGTTGAGAGTCCTTCTATGTCTCGCAGTACAAAAACGAGGCTCAAGGTCGGCTGCAGCGTCTTTAATGCCTTCCTCAGGATTGCTCTCAGCTCTGATGAACGGTAGCGTTCTTCAGGATTCGGTGCCCAGTCAGCAAACTCCAGCGCGTTTTGGCCCGTTTCCGCCTGAGAATCCTGGTCGATGCCCACTTCTTTTTTCGTGTGCACCTTACGTACTTTCATGAGCGACTGGTTTATGGTGATTCGGACGAGCCAAGTTGAGAATTGCGAATCCTCTCGAAATTGGCTGAGGTTACGAAACACCTTTAGAAATGCTTCCTGCACAACATCCTGGGCGTCCTCGCGGTTCTGGGTGACATGTTGAGCAATTCTGAAGAGTTTTCTGTCGTAGCGTTTTACGAGTTCCTCAAATGCGGCGACATCCCCCCTCTTGCAGGCGTGGACGAGAGCCATATCGTCATGCACCGACTCTGCTGCTGCGCCAGTTGGTCTCGGACCGCACACCATACAAGTTGTTGCCATCTCAGTTTCCTTTCCGCAATGCGAACTCGGACCTCACCTCGCGCGACACTGGGCAGTGCCTTAACGCTTTCTTAACGCTCCTTGAGTCTAAGACCTGGTGTCGGCGTACTTGTCGGCACCGTGTCGAACAATTGCCATTTTTCTGAAAACAATCACCGCGTCTGCTCCGCGGTGGTCGTTGTGCATTGACCGAGGTCCTTGCTCAGCTTGTGCACCTCAAATAGGGGCTCGCCGGATGAATCCTTCGTCTTTTTGCCTAGAAGTTCGACGAGTTCTCCGGGCTTGAGTGTCTGGTTTTGCTTGTTAGTGAGGTTGTAGATGTGATTGTCTTTCTCGCTGACCAGCTTGTCTCCGCTGCCAGCCAAACAGCCTTCCACTTTGGTTCGCTTGTGAAATTTCCAGTACAGCAGCCCGGCAGCGGCCGCTCCACCGGCGACCGCACCGATGACTGCACCTTTCGACCCATAACTTGGATAGGACCCTGAGCTGCCGGCACCCCCGCCACCTGGATATTGGGCAAATGCGGCGCTGGAAACTAAGACCAGCAAGACGATCGCTCCGATGGCGCGACGCGAATTACTGCGGAATAGTACTTGCGAACCTAGCGACGTTTGTTTCGTTTGATACACAATTCGATTCATTGAAAGATCTCCTTCTTTTGAGAAACTAAACGGATTTACGGCAAAAACTTGTATCCAACACTGTGGATGGTCAAAAAGTGCTTGGGCTGCGAGGGCTCTACTTCCAGTTTTTGGCGCAGCCTCAAAACGTGGTTGTCCACGGTGCGACTGCACGGATAATTGTCATAGCCCCACGCTCGATTCAACAATTCGTCCCGCGAGATCACCCGCCCGGGATTCGAGACAAAAAATCGGAGAGCCTTGAATTCTTGAGCCGTCAGCATGATTTGCTCGCCGGACGATCGGCGCACTTCCATGCTGGCAAAGTTAATGTAGACATCGCCAAACCGAGTCACTGCACCCTTCGGGCGCGAATGATCAAGGAGCGAGGCAACACGCCCTACGAGTTCTTCCCAACTAAAAGGCAGGACCAGCGCGTTCATCACAGGAGAAACTGATTTGGACCTGAAACCTGAAGTGAGATTCGTCCCATCGGCAAAGCTAATTTCCACCTGCAGCCCATCAGACTCGAAAAGGTCCCTTAAAGCTCCTGGCACGGAGGGCTCGCAGTAAGTCGTAGGAATACGGTCGACCTCAGGGATAGCGATCGCAAACAATTCTGGTCTCACATTCCTGGTTCGATCGATGGGGCTCACGTGGTTGGGTACTACCCAAGTCTCACCTGACAGATTCAGCGGGCTGTTATAAGCCATAGTCTTTTCCTCTCCAGAATTGGTGTTCGCAATCGCACCCTAGTTACGCAGCGTGCATAGGTTGTCGCGCACTGACCACAAGCTGAAATTCAACATCCTCGCTGGCTGTTGCAGCTCTTCTGCAATAAATAGTCTCGGCTTCTCCAGTCTCGGAGTTGTGCCGCAAAGTCTTGTCGAGAATTACTCTCTCTTGAACCGGGCTATTAGGATTACGCCAAACGATCTCCAACATGAAAAGCTCCTCTCCGCTTACCTCTTTCACTTGACATCCTTGAAGTGATCGCAGAATAGCTGCGTCTGCTTGCGAAGTCATAAGGTTCTGGTGGTGTTGTTGTATTGTTGGCGTGTGGACAGTGTTGCTTGGGGCTCATCTCTGTCGTGGAAGTCGCAGGCCTCTCGTTTCCGCCAAAAAAAAGAGCGAGGTGGGATTTACCTCTGGTGCCCACCCCGCTCGGGGAGTCCGACGCTGAATGCTGGCTACTGTATGGCGAACAATGGACCGCGCGTATCGGGGAAGTTCGTCGTGTTTAGTACCTGAATGCCAGCCTGATGGTCGCCATCGAATGGCGTCATCGTGCTGGGGCAATTAGCTGCGCCCGCGGCGTTCGGATCTGCGAACCAAATTCCTAGGTGATAGATCTGAACTGGAGGAGTGGCGGGATTAACAGCTGCATTATCGGGAAATACCTGCGGTGCGGGAGCTACATTGGGCGCTTGAATGAACGTCTCTTTGCTGAAAATGCCGGTAAAGTCGCCAACAGCCCTGCCATCGCGATTGGTCCGAATGTCACCCTGATACCAGGAGAGTCCGAAAGGACTGTGTGGAATCTGGATGAGGAATACTGTGAACTCAGTGTTCGGGGGCAGATTGGCGGTTTCTACGTGCAGGTTCTGAACCAAGCCGAGATCGCTAACGGTGACCCGACCCCCGGCGTTAGGCTTGAGGCAGGCTGCCGCCCCGGCAGAAACTTTCAGATTAAAAGTGATGCTATCGCCTTCTGCCGCGTTCGCACACGGGGTTAAAGCGACCAATGCGATGGCGACGGCCATGGCTGCTGGCAGTAAAGTTTTCTTCATAACGGGCGTCTCCTTGATTTTGTGGTTCTGTTTTGAGTGTTCTGATGGGTTCTGCCTACGCAAGTTCATCTGCCTCCCCTTCCTTCTCTGAAGCCACAGCTCTCAGCATTTTCAACAAGATCTGCGGCAACTCTTCGACGGTCTGGAAGAGTGTGGTGCGTCCTGACGCCACGTGCTCCACTCGGCCCGAAAGCCTCTCTGCCGTCGCTTCCTCGGCGCCTCGGAACTGGATCACGAATGCATTTGCGTGTTGCAATCCCTTCATCACGAGCCGAGAATACCCGCAGCCTTAGAACCGAGTCATAACGAAGTCGTCACGTTGAAGTGGTGTTTCAGTGGCCAATCGGGTGGGATTCGCGTCGCCGAGGGGATCCCTGGAGTCGGGCCTTTCGATGGTTTGACAATTGTTTGGAGCCTCAAAGTCAATCGGCTCATCAATGTAGGGGCAATCGCGACACTCCGGCCTTATAAATGCAAGCCCCAAAAGAGATCGCGTTCGGGCAATTTCGTCTGGACCTTACGAACGAGTGCCTGTGGAATGGCGCACGCGCGATATCGTTGCGCCCGAAAGCCTTCGCGGTGCTTAAGCTCCTGATCGACAATTCGGGACAACTGCTCACAAAGCAACAAGTGCTCGACACCGTGTGGCCGGGAACCTTCGTAGGTGACGCGGTCCTCAAGGACAACATCCGTCAACTTCGCGAGGCGTTGGACGACGATGCCGGATCACCCGCATATATTGAGACCGCACATCGCCGCGGCTATCGCTTTATCGGGAAACTCTCCGAGCCAGGGCCTGCCAAGAGATTGGGCGCAGCGTCCAATATTCCTGCTTCAAAACGCACCTCCATTATCGAGGCTGTTACATCCACCACGGCGGAGGAAGTGCTAGGCCGGCAGGCAGAGTTGGCAATCATGCGGGGATGGCTAGAGAAGGCGATGTGTGGCGAACGTCAAATTGTCTTTGTTACCGGAGAGCCTGGAATTGGGAAGACTACCTTAGTTCAAGCCTTTCTCCAGCAGAGTTCTCGTGATTCGGCAGTTCTCGTCGCCCGCGGTCAATGCTTGGAGCACTATGGGTCAGGCGAAGCCTACTTGCCCGTTTTGGATGCGTTCTCGCGGCTGTGCCGCTCAGCGGCTGCAACTCAGGTCTTGAACTGTTTACGTCAGCATGCTCCGAGTTGGTTGGCTCAGATGCCTTCGGTTATTGAACCGGCCGACCAAAGCCTGTTGTACTCGCATGCCCAGGTAGCAACGCGCGAGCGGATGCTGCGCGAAATGGCTGAGGCGATCGAGACCCTGTCGTCAGAGAACCCCTTTCTACTGCTTCTGGAAGATCTTCACTGGAGCGACTACTCCACGCTTGATCTCATTTCGTACTTGGCACGCCGCCACGACCGCGCACGCTTGATGGTTATCGGTACCTATCGCCCGGTAGATGTAATTGTCGGGGACCATCCTCTAAGAGGTGTGAAGCGCGAGTTACAGGCGCATAAGCTCTGTCGCGAACTGCCGCTGGAGTACCTTGCTGAAGAGGCGGTCGCGGAATACTTGAACACGAGATTCCCCGGCAACCAGCTTCCCGCCCGTTTACGACGGACGATTTACCGGCGCACCGAAGGGAATCCGCTCTTCATGGTCAACGTAGTGGATTATTTGATCGATCAAAAGATGATCGTCGAAGAAAAAGGCGGCTGGAATTTGCGCGTAGAGCTATCGGCTGTCGAAAAAGGAATTCCAGCGAACCTGCGGCAATTGATTGAAAAACAGATTGAACGCCTTGCTCCAGATGAGCGAATGGTCTTGGAGGCGGCAAGTGTAGCTGGAATGGAGTGTTCGTCAGTTGCCATTGCCGCGGGACTCGAGAACACCGTGGAATGGGTCGAGGAACATTGCGAAGCATTGGTACAACGGCACCAGTTTTTGTCCCCCGCGTGGGTGGTTGAACTGCCGGATGGGACGATCACTCCACGGCATCGCTTTATTCATGTGCTCTATAGAGATGTACCTTACCGATCTATGGCTCCTATGCGCCGCTCGGGGATTCATCAGCACATTGCCGAACGGGGAGTAGCCATTTATGGCGATCGTGCCAACGAGATTGCCGCGGAACTGGCAATGCATTTTGAGGAGAGCCGCGACTGGCGGCGTGCAGTGAAGTATCTGACCCAAGCGGCTGAGAACGCTACCCGGAGGTCAGCCCATCACGAAGCTGCTGATCTTGCGGAACGAGGACTGGTGATACTGAAGTTATTGCCTGAATCTACCGAGCGGGATCAGCAAGAGATCGCTCTGCGCATAATCCTGATACTGTCACGCGGGGCGGCTAAAGGGTTTGCATGGGACGGGGTGGAATCGGCTTATGCCGACGGAAAAGATCTGTTCCGCTTAAGCAAGCCGTCGCCCCAAGTATTCAATTGGCTGTATCTGCTCGGCCTGTTTCGCATGTTCCGGGCAAATATTCGGGGTGCTTTGGAGATTGCAGATCAAGTGCTAGATCTTGCCGAGGACCTGAAGGATCCAAGACTGATCATGGAAGCACACCGGGCAAGGGGGTCCACGCTATTAGAAATGGGCAGATGCGCCGAAGCGCTTGAACACGTGAATCGGGCTTCGCACCTCTATTCTATGAACCAACCCTTCTCCGAGACTCTGATCAGTGGTCGTGACTGCAAAGTGCTCAGTGAATGCTCCGCAGGAAAAGCATTGTGGGCCCTTGGGTTCCCTGATGCAGCCATGCGACGAATGCAGACCGGATTGGAGTTCGCGAGGCAGCTTGCTCACCCGCAGAGCTTGGCTTATGCGGCTCGCTTTGTCGCGCAGCTGCATCAGCTAAGAGGCGAGCCCCTACTCGCGCAAGAGCGCGCCAAGGAAGTCATGAGAATAGCTGAGGACTATGGACTGGAGCTCTGGGTCTCGTTCGGCAGAATTGATCTTGGCTGGGCTGACGCTGAACTCGGCGAAGTCCGACGAGGGATCGAACGGATGCAGGAAGGCCTCTCAGCGTACGAGGCCACTGGGACAAAAATCTGGTATCCGGTCTTTCTGGGTTCTTTGGCTGATCAACTAAATAAAGCGCAACGGGTAGAGGAAGGACTGGAGGTGATCGCGCAGGCTTTAACATGCGCTGCGCAAACCGGAGAAGGTTATGCGCTTGCGGAGTTGCATCGCATACGAGGTGATTTATTGTTGAATCACAGCGGTCTACTGCAGGCTGGCAAACCTCCCCGAGATTCATCCACAATTTCGATCCTGGCGGAAGCGAGGGCGTCCTTTAGTGACGCCTTGACAATCGCAAAGCGACAAGAAGCAAGATCGTGGGAATTGAGAGCAGCATTGAGCCTGCACCGTCTTGATCTGATGCTGGGGAACCAAAACCCCACGCACCTTGCAGAAATATATTCCTGGTTTACTGAAGGTTTCGAAACCGCGGATCTCAAGAGCGCTAGAACGTTGCTTGATTCAGTTCCGATGGCATAAAGGCGTTAAGCATGGTAGCTGATGGTCGGACTGGTTGGAGAGGACGCTTTTAGTCACATTGTGACTGTGCGGACAGAATGTTTGGAACGTGGTTCGTACCAGCGATCCACAGCAGAAGCAGTCGAGTCGTCCTGGCGCAGTTTGTGATGTTTACCCGAAAATGCAAGCCGAGAAAGAGATCGCGTTCGGACAATTTCGCCTAGACCTCACCAACGAATGTCTCTGGCGGGGCACGCGAGCGATCTCTTTACGACCAAAGGCTTTCGCAGTTCTCAAACTCTTGATCGAAAATCCTGGGCAACTGGTCAGCAAGCAAAAGGTGCTGGACACTGTCTGGCCTGGCACTTTTGTTGGCGACGCAGTCTTGAAGGACAATATCCGGCAACTTCGAGAGGCATTGGACGACGATGCCGGCTCGCCCAGCTATATTGAGACCGCACATCGCCGAGGGTATCGCTTCATCGGGAAGACTTCCCAACGGACGCCGGGCAAGCCTTCCATCCAAGCAATGCCGGTTTCAGCGCTTCCGCCGAAAGGTTCCGGATCCAGCTCCACACCCGTTGAAATCCGAGTGCTTGGCCGCAAGTCCGAGTTGGCCAAAATGCGGGACTGGCTTCATCTTGCGCTCGCGGGAGATCGGCAAGTCGTCTTCGTCACAGGGGAAGCTGGAATCGGGAAGACCACTCTCGTTCAGGCCTTCCTCGAAGCAGCTGACGAGTTGCCGAATATTCGTATCGCGCGAGGACAGTGCCTTGAACAATATGGCGCCGGGGAAGCATATCTCCCATTACTGGATGGATTTTCGCGACTTTGCCGCTCGCAGGGCGGAGATCAGGTACTCAATTTGTTGCGTAATCAGGCCCCAACCTGGTTAGCGCAAATGCCCTCGCTGGTTCCGCAGTCGGAACGAGCCCACCTGCAATCTCAGGCAATAGGTGCAACGCGCGAGCGGATGCTCCGCGAAATAACCGAAGTGATCGAAATTTTGTCGTCAGAAACTCCCTTGCTACTAGTCCTGGAGGATCTGCATTGGAGCGATTACTCCACCCTAGACTTGCTTTCGTATCTCGCACGGCGTCGAGACCCCGCGCGCCTGATGGTCATCGGCACGTATCGTCCGGTTGATGTCATTCTGGCTGACCATCCCCTCAAAGGTGTCAAACGGGAGTTGCAAGCACACGGATTATGCCGCGAAGTGGCACTTGAATGTCTCTCTGAAGAAGTCGTTGGGGAATACCTGGATGCGAGATTTCCCGGGCATCAGTTTCCCACCAGACTAAGACAGACGGTTTACCGGCGCACGGAAGGCACCCCGCTTTTCATGGTTGACCTGGTTGAGTATTTGGTGGATCAAAAAGCAATCGTTTTAGAACAAGGCAGCTGGAGGCTGTGCGTAGATCTGTCCGAAGTCGAACGGGGCGTTCCGGCCAATGTCAGAGAGCTGATCCAAAAGCAAATTGAGCGACTGAGCCCGGACGAGCGCACGGTCCTTGAGGCTGCCAGCGTCGCGGGGATGGAATGCTCGTCAGTGGCGATTGCCGCGGGACTTGAGAACACGGTGGAATGGGTGGAGGAACATTGCGAAGAATTAGCCCGACGGCACCAGTTTTTGTCGCCCGCGTGGCTGTTTGAACTGCCCGACGGAAGTGTTACGCCGCGTCATCGATTTATTCATGTGCTCTATAAAGAAGTGCCTTACCGATTGATTGCTCCGATGCGGCGTTCGCAAATTCACCAGCGGATCGCCGAGCGCGGAATCGCGATTTATGGTGATCGAGCTAACGAGATTGCTGCTGAACTGGCGATGCACTTTGAGCAAAGCCATGACTCATTACGCGCGCTTGAATACACACTGCAGGCGGCAGAGAACGCCGCAGCCCGTTCAGCCCACCACGAAGCCATTGACCTGGCCAAGCGGGGTCTGGAGACACTAAAAATCCGTCCGGAAGCTTCCGAGCATGCAAAGCAAGAAATGAAACTGCGCATGATTCTGAGTGCTTCGCTGATGGCGATCAAGGGATTCGCGTCGGCGGAGGTGGAGAAAATCAACGCTCCTGGGCGCGAGCTATTCTGGCGCCACGGTCCTTCTCCAGAGT
>Ga0207674_10003502_pt1 | contig 19165 bp, 15 predicted proteins | sample KBSCornC72_FD_184303 | JGI IMG/M metagenome (GOLD analysis project Ga0207674, IMG submission 184303) | Corn rhizosphere microbial communities from Kellogg Biological Station, Michigan, USA - KBS Corn C7-2 (SPAdes) (version 2) | ecosystem: Host-associated > Plants > Roots > Rhizosphere > Soil ... | reverse complement strand
TCGAAATTAGTCGTCAGACCAATTTAGCGTGGGGTACCAAAACGCTCGAACCTCTACTCCACCGGCCGTGTTGCTCCCGTAAGCAGTCCACCTTCAACCAGCACCGGCGGCCTGCGATGATGCGTCTTCACTTCGTAGTCGTACGCCCAGCTGATCAGATCGCCATCGTGCCATTTGCGCGTGCTGATCTCGATCCCGAAGGGCAGCCCCGATTCATAAAACCCCGCGGGAATGCTGATCGCGGGAACGCCGAGCATATTCACCCAGGCCGTCGCCGAGTGCGGACCGTCGCTCAGGTGCCCGTCCTGCGGCATGGTCTCATCCACCGGCGGCATCTGAATCGCCGGATACAAAAACCCATCCAGCTGCAGCCGGTCGAGTTCATCGTCGTACATCTGCTGCACCTTGCGCCGCGGCCCGAGCAGCGTGGCTTCGGCCTTCGGATCCGTTTCCAGATTGGCTTGCTGAATGTTGGGAAGGCTGGACATCCCGGTCTGATCGCCGCCGATAATCACCGACGGAAGCGGATGCCCCACTGCCTTCTCATATTCAGCAGGTGAGCGATATTCCGCCGGGCCAAAGTTGGCCAGATACTTCTCCGTTCCTTCCCGGATATACGGAAGCGTGCAGATGTGCGCCGCAGATTCTGCAAACGAATCGGGCAGAATGTCCGGTTGGATCAAGACTGTCGCTCCCGCGCCGCGCACTTCTTCAATCACCTTCATAAACATCGCGCGCGTCTCAGCTTTCAAAGGCAGGAGTGCTTCTTTCCTGGCCTGCACTATCTGTTCGGGAGTTGCATCCGGGCACGCTCCCTGAAAAGGCGTATTGTCTCCATCAAGAATGAAAGCCGGAACACCGAAGCGCTTGCCTTTGAGCGACCCCGGCCTGAGGTATTGCTTATAGGGTCCAGGCTGCGCTTTCGATTGCGAACCGCTGGTTGCCCCATCAAGCGGGTCTTCACCGGCCATCACTGTGAGAGCGAGTGCTGCGTCAGCAACGGTGCGCGCAATCGGGCCAGTGTTGTCGAGTTGCCAGTCGAGGGGCGCAATCCCTGCGATGCTCACAAGCCCCCGTGTCGGGAAAATTCCAACGAGATTACTGGTCGCCACCGGCATGCGGATGGAGTTGCCCGTATCGGTGCCGTTACCCAGCACCGCGAAGTTCGATGTGACGGATGTGACCGTTCCGCCCGAAGATCCCCCCGGCGAAAAGCGCACGTCGTAGGCATTCCCCGTGCGGCCGAATGCGGTGGACCGGTTGGTATCGCTCGCGGCGAAGTCCGGCATGTTCGTCACCCCGATCAGGATCGCCCCTGCCTCGCGCAGCCTGGCGACAATCGTGGCATCCCGGGTAGCAATAAATTCGTGACCGGGAATCATGTAGCCGCGCCAGCCGTCCGTAGTCACGAGGCCCTTGATACTCGTGTTGGCCTTCGTCACGATCGGCACGCCCCACAGCGGCCCCGGCTTGAACCCGGGCTGCTGTGTTTCCGCGTCTTCGCGAGCCGCTTCGGCGAGCGCGGCCTTGTCGTTGATGGTCTGCACAGCGCGGTAGATCCCGTTGTATCGCGCAATGCGGTCGAGGTGCCACCCCACAACCTGCGTCACCGTGTAGCCGTGATCGCGATAGAGCTCGTGCAGCCGATCGACAGTAACATCCATCAAGTCGCGATCCATCCGTTCGCTACCTGACTGAGGAGAACCGTTCTGGGCAAACGCGGACACCGCGATCAAAATAAACAGCAGGAGTTTCTGCATGAAGGCAAGATAGCAGCTAAAAGCTAATGGCTAACAGCTAATAGCTTTTAGCTGCTAGCTAAAAAACGCAAAGGCCGCACGATCTCTCGCACGGCCTTGTATTCAACTCAACTTGATTCTGTCTACTGCAGCGAGTAAACCGTCTTCAATTCCTTCTCCGCCAGTTCCTGCGGCAGGGGAGCGTATGACAAATTCGAAACCTCGCCCTGGCCCGACTTCAGAATCCAGCTCAGCAGGTCCTTCAGCACTTTGCGATTCTCAGCCTTCGTTCCACTCTTCGGAATCAGCAGGTACGTGAAGCTCGAAATCGGATAAGAATTCGCACCAGGAGCATTCGTGATCGACACGCGATAATCTGCCGGCATCGACTTCACGCTCGCTGCAGCTTCGGTCACGCCCTGAATCGAAGCCGTGACCCAGTTTCCCGCTGCATTCTTCACCGCGCCAAACGTCATCTTGTTCTGCAGCGCATAAATCAGCTCAACGTATCCAATCGCGCCCGGCATCTGCCGTACCAGCCCAGCCACGCCTTCATTGCCTTTGCCGCCTACGCCCGTCGGCCAGCTAAGCGCCGTGCCTTTGCCCGGACCGCCCTGCCAGTCCTTGCTCACCTTGCTCAGATAATCGGTCCAGATGAAGCTCGTTCCTGAACCGTCCGAACGGTGCACAACAATGATTTTCTGATCCGGCAGCTTCGCATCCGGATTATCCTTGGCAATCTTCGCGTCGTTCCAGTTCTGAATCTTTCCCAGGTAAATGTCAGCGATCGTATCTCCGCTGAATCGCAGTTCCTTCACACCCGGCACGTTAAACACTGGAACTACTGCGCCCAGCACCGTCGGAATATGGATCAGCTTCACGGAAGACGACGAAAGCATCTCGTCCGTCATCGGCATATCCGACGCGCCAAAATCGACCAGCCCCTTCGTTACCTGGGCAATGCCGCCGCCCGAACCAATCGAAGCATAGTTCACCTCGACACCTGGATGCGCACTGCTGTACTCGTGGAACCACTTTGAGTAAATCGGGTAGGGGAAAGTTGCACCGGCTGCGGTGAGCTTCTGCGCCTGGGCCGAGCCCATCGCCACAACCAACAAACCTACGGCAAGCAGAGTCTTGTTATTCACTGATTTCTCACTCCCATTCGCAGTTTCACTGCCTGCGTCAATTGTCGCGACCTAATGTTACGGGGAGTTGAAAACTGCGTAGCTTTCAGTGCTTATTTAACTTACATGCACGCATTAACATTCCTTTAACCTTCGGCCCGCGCATTCGCCGGAGCATTCGCCTGCACTTCTTCGCTCCGCTTCTCCGCCGTCATCGGCAGCGTAAACAGGAAAGTTGTCCCTGAGCCCAGCTCGCTCTCTGCGCGCACACGTCCTCCATGTGCCTGCACGATGTGCTTCACAATCGCGAGCCCAAGACCGGTCCCTCCCGCCTCGCGCGATCGCGCCTTGTCCACGCGATAGAAGCGCTCAAAAATTCTCGTAACATGCTCCGACGCAATCCCCGGCCCAAAATCCTGGACGAAAAATTCAATCTCGTTTTCCAGCACTCGAGCTCCTACTCGAATCCGTTTTCCCGCCTTGCCGTATTTCACCGCATTCTCGATCAGGTTTCCGAACACCTGGTTCATCGCGTCCGGGTCCACCATCACCGTCGCGTCCGGCGCACCCGCATACTGCAGATCGATTCCCGAATCCACCACCAGCCCGCCCAGCGCATCAATCGCATCTTGAACCATCTCGCTCGCCTTCGCCGGTTGCATCGCCAGCTTGTAGTCCGGGCTCTCAATGCTCGCCAGCGCCAGCAGATCCTCTGTCAACCGGTTCATCCGTGTCGCATTCTTCAGAATGACCTGCAGAAAATCCTTCGTCATCACAGGATCAGGATTCGGCGCATCTACCAGAGTCTCCACATATCCCTGGATCGACGTCAGCGGCGTTCTCAGTTCGTGGCTCACATTCGCTATAAAGTCCCGCCGCGACTGCTCAGCCGCCTCCACCCGCGTCACGTCATGCAGCACCGCGATCCCCCCGCCCGCCGGCAACGGCGCCGCGCTGATCTCGAAAGTGCGTCCATGCGCCAGAGAGCTTGTCCGCCCGTACCGCACCTCGCCGCTCTCTTGCGCTCCCTTCAAACACTCCAGCAATTCCGGATCGCGCACCGAATGCACCAGCGGCCGCCCCGCCCGTATCTCCGTTCCCGTAATCTCTTTCATCACCGCATTCGACCAGCGCACCTGCCCGTCTGCGCTCACCGCCACCACCGCTTCCTGCATCGAGTCCAGCATCGTCGCCAGTTCGCGCCGGCTGCTTTCGATCTCCGCGAAGCTCTTCCCCAGCCGCTCGGCCGTTTTGTTCAGCGCGGTTTCCATGGCCGATATCTCATCGCCACCGCCATACTCCAGCCGGGCCTTCAAATCTCCCTCGGCAATCCTGCCCGCAAATTCCATCACGCGCTGCAACCGCGCCACAATCCGGCTCGCTACCCATGCCGCTATCGGCAGGGCAATCAACAACGCAATCACTCCCGACCAGATCGCGTCGCGGCCAACCTCATGCAGCGTTTCTACAGACGAACGCTCCATCATCCGGCGCAGAATCAGTTCCATTGCCGCCGTCTCAAACACCAGCAGCAGCACAAACAGCGCCATCAATTTTGCAAATACTTTGCGCGTCAATTCAGAACCCGCCGTTGCAGCCGCAGATCACAGAAAAACTTGCCTCGGTTCAAGACCCGCTGACTTGCTGACTCGCCTGGCGCGAACCGGGGTGCCCATGAATTGATCTTCGATCCATGGGGTGAAACCGCGCCGCTGACCCGCTAAGAGATGAACAGAACAAGCCGCATTTACAGCTTTCTGCCCTATTCACCCCGCGGCATCTCGAACCGGTATCCCGCACCCCGCACCGTCTTCAAATACCGCGGGTTCTCCGGATCCACCTCGATCTTCTCACGTATGCGCCTCACGTAAACATCCACAGACCTCGGCGTCACAAACCGTGCATCGCCCCAAACCGAATCCAGGAGATGATCGCGGCTGAACACCCGTCCCGGATGTCGCGCCAGGTAATCCAGCAGCCGGAATTCCGTTGCCGTCGTCGTCGTCAGTTCCCCACGCACCTTCAGCTGCATGGCGCCCTGATCGATCACCACCTGTTCGAAGTTGATCACCGAAGGCGTCGTCGGGCGCTCAAATCTCCGCAGCACTGCCTTCACCCGCGCCACCAGTTCTCTGGTCGCAAACGGCTTGGTGATGTAGTCGTCCGCGCCCAGTTCAAGCCCCAATACCCGATCATTTTCCCCGGCACGCGCTGTCAAAAAGATGATCGGAATCGTCGATAGCCCTGCGTGGGCCCGTAGCCTCCGGCACACATCCAGCCCATCGCCGCCTGGAACCATGATGTCCAGCAGAAACAGCGCCGGCGGATGCCGCTCCGCGTCAGAAATAATGTTGGTTGGGGTGTGAAACATCCGGACAGTAAACCCTGCCGCCTCAAGATGATGCTGTACCAGGCGTGCAATGTCCGTCTCGTCTTCCAGCAGAAATACGGTTTGGCTCAACCGAATTGCCTTTCTCCGGCGGCCACGTTTGATTTCCTCGGGTTCTGAAGATGCTTCGGGCCACCCGGAATCGCTTACAGACTACTTCAGCAAGGCAAACAAATTGCAAACGTTTGATGAATTTGAAACCTGCCCGTAGCCTTAAATTCATCTCTTGACGCGGCCCATCCCCCTCTGCAACACTCGCCCCGCACCAGCCACCGGCTTTACACGGGTCCATTGTTCATCCTCCCCGCACTGTTTGCTCACTCTTCGACGCCGCATGCTGGAGCCGGCAGCTAGGAGCTAGAAGCTAGTAGCTGGAAGCTGCCCTCGGAGGAATCAATGAAAAAGTACTTCGCTGAACTCGTCGGCACCTTCATCCTGGTGCTCTTCGGTTGCGGCACTGCCGTTGTTGCTGGCGACAAAGTCGGCATCCTCGGCATCGCCATCGCCTTCGGTTTCGCCCTCATCGGTGCTGCCTACGGCATCGGCCCCATCTCGGGCTGCCACATCAATCCCGCCGTCAGCCTCGGCGTCTGGGCCGCCGGACGCATGAAGCTCGGCGAGATGATCGGCTACTGGATCAGCCAGTGCGTCGGCGCCATTCTCGGTGCGGGTGTGCTTTCTGTCATTGCTCATGGAAGCGCCACTTACGTTGCAGGCCATCTCGGCCAGAACGGCTGGGGTCCCGGCTACATGGGTGCCTATAGCCTCCCTGCTGCCATCATCTTCGAGTTTGTCGCCACCCTCATCTTCGTTGTCGTAATTCTCGGTTCAACGCAGGACGCAGCGCCGTCGCGCTTCGCCGGACTCGCCATCGGCATCACCCTCGTTGTCATCCATCTCGTCGGCATCAACATCACAGGCACCAGCGTGAACCCCGCTCGCAGCCTTGGACCCGCACTTCTCGCAGGCGGCCAGGCCCTTTCGCAGCTCTGGCTGTTCCTCACCTTGCCCAGCCTCGGCGGACTCGTCGCCGGTCTCCTCTTCCGGCTCAAAGCTCTCGAAGTCACAGCCGAATCCGAAGTCCAGGAAAGACGTCGAACCGTCGCCGTTTAGGCACCTTGATCTCACCCTCTGGCTCCCCATCCATCGCGCAGTTCCATCGCGCGATGGATGGGAAACGGATGCTCTCACAATTTTGGCAAGACCCAGTGACAGGCTGCTCCTCCTTGCCGCGATTTAACAAACCTCCATCAAAATTGAGTACCTGGCAGCTAACAGCTAAAAGCTAGTAGCTGGAAGCTGGTTTCCCCCATCCAACCACCAGCAACACTTCACAAGGAGATTCACATGGCCGATCTCGAACAGCTCAAATCCAAATATGCCGGAGTCACCTCAACCATTCAGGAATTCTCCGACCTCGGCGCCAAAGTCGATCAGGTAGATCCCGATGGCGAGAAGCTCCACCTCAAGGGCACCGTACCCTCGAAGGTCGTCCTCAATCGCGTCTGGGATGCCATCAAGCAGGCGGACCCCACCTACGCCGATCTGCATCACGAAATCACCAACACCGGGGGAGACGAACAGCCCTACACTGTCAAATCCGGCGACAACCTCTCCAAGATCGCCAAACATTTCTACGGCAACGCCGGCAAATACTCTGAAATCGCCAAAGCTAACAACATTTCCAATCCCGACCTGATCAAAGTTGGACAGGAAATCAATCTCCCCGCCATCTAACCGCAACCACCAGCCATCATCCAACCCAAAACAAGAATCTGGGTGCCCCACGTCTCTCTTCTGAGACGTGGGAGAAATTCAATCGAACCACATCATGCTGGTGCCCAATCCATCGCGCGGCTGTTTGCGCGATGGGTGGGATACGAAAAACCTCACCCCACGGCAACAAGCTAGAAGCTAGTAGCTGGGAGCTACAAGCTCCTCCATTACTTAAGTCCTGCGGTACTTCGGAGTATCCCTGCCACTTCAAAGAACTTCCGTGACCCTGCTGCATCGGTAAAACTACAAAGGATTACTCCCTGAAAACGCAAGTGGGGCTCGAATGATCGGACGTACAAAGTGGCTTGGAAAGGTCTTAAAGCCTGATTCCGATACCCTCGCCGCATCCATCAACTGGCTCGAGAAGTTCGTCACGCCAGAAGCGGATCGCGCGCAGCGGCGAACTGTCGATCAATTCGCGGCTTACCGTTGGGATGGATCAGCTCTCACCCAGGGCATGGTCCGGGACATCAGTTCTTCTGGCCTCTATCTCCTCACCCACGAACGCTGGCAGCCCGGCGCCATCGTTGCTCTCACGCTGCAGCGCGAGGGTCCGCTCGATCCCGATCCCGCGCGCCGCATCACCACGCAGACAAAAGTGATACGTTGCGGTCCCGACGGCGTCGGCCTCTCGTTCCTCTGGGCCAAGGACGATCCGAGATCGCGCCAGTGGGACAACCTCCTCGAGTGCCTCATCGTTCAAACTCGCCCCCGCGACATGGAGTGCCTTGCCCGCATCGTCGAAGCCTTCGCCTTCCTCGGTCAAATCTGTCCTGACGGCGTCGACGAAATCGGTGAGTGGGTTCGTACGCGCGCAAGCAGCCACAAAGTTCTCACCGCCGTATCGATCGCACTCAAGGCAAAGCTCCTCCTCGATCGCGATCCAAACCCTGCACCCGTCTCAGTCAATCCCCAGGCCGCGGTCCGCATCCTTGAGGTCGGATCGGAGACCCACGAGGAATGGCTGCAAAATTACTGGGCCGGCCTCCTCGTCACTGCGGATTCTTCCAATGGCAGCAATTCACATCTCGAGTTCGTCGAACTGTTCAGCCAGCTCACGTCAATTCCCGTTCGAATCTTCACCGTCGTTTGCACAAAGTCGACCAAAGTCCTGCTGCAGAATGGCTCTCTCGCAGCCAAGCGGCTCACCTGCAACACCGAAGAACTGGCCTCAACCGTAGGCGCGCGCGGACCGCAGTTGCAGCGCGACCTTCAGTCGCTCGCTTCTCTTCACCTCATCGAGAAAAGCGCCACCACCGCCTCGGCTCTCCATGCAAGCAGCGAAACCTTGATCACCGTAACCTCTCTCGGTCTCAACCTGTTCGCCCTCTGCCGGGGACACCGCGGATCCCTTCCGGATTTCTATTTGTCCGATTCTCCTCAAGCTGCCGCAGCATCGCGCTGATTCTCCCCCGCACCATCCAGATACCACAGCGCCGTTCTTCCCGCTTGGAGAACCACCACCCCGCACCGCATAATGTTCGCCATGACTCGCCACATTCCCCTGGCATCTCTGCTTCTGCTCGTCTCCGTGGCTGCTGCCCAATCCCCAGCGCACTCCCTCGACCTCGCGCACTCCCGCGTCGTCGACCTCACCTACACCTTCGACGAACACACCATTTACTGGCCCACTGCCGACGGATTCAAGTGGAAGAAGGACGCCTGGGGCCCCTCCCCCGGCGGATACTTCTACGCCTCGGCCAGCTACGGCGCCAGCGAGCACGGCGGCACTCATCTCGACAGCCCGCTCCACTTCGCCGAAGGCCACCCCGGCACTGACCAGATTCCCGTCAGCAGCCTCATCGCTCCCGCCGCCGTGGTTGACATCACCGCCGCATGCGGCCAGAATCCCGACTACCTCCTCACCGCAAAAGACATCACCCAATGGGAAGCGGCTCACAGCCAGATCCCCGCAGGCGCCATCGTGCTGATCAAAACCGGCTGGGGCAAATACTGGCCGGATGCAAAGCGATATCTCGGCACCGACGAACACGGCGCAGCCGCAGTCGCCAAGCTCCACTTCCCCGGAATCTCAGACGAAGCCGCCACCCTCCTCGTCGCGCGCAAAGTCGCGGGAGTCGGCATCGATACCGCCAGCGTCGACTATGGCCAATCCAAAGATTTCAAGACACACCGCGTCCTCTACTCCCACGATGTCTATGGTCTCGAGAACGTGGCCAACCTTGAACAGCTACCCGCAACCGGCGCTCTTCTCATCGCTTTGCCCATGAAAATCAAGGGTGGCACCGGCGGCCCCGTGCGCATCGTCGCACTCCTGCCCGACCACCAGGCCTCAAAGTAACCGAAAAGAAAATTCGAACGCGGAGGTTCGATGACGAATCCGAAGTTAGCTATCAGTGCCGGCCTGGCAATTGCCGTTGGAACCTCGTTTTTTGCCGGCGTACAAAAATCCAGCGCCGAAATCGAGCGCGCGTCCGCGAACACCCAGCCAATCAGAATCGTCACCGTCGTCAAACGCACCGGCCTCGTCTGGTTTGAGCGCATGCAGAAGGGCATCGAACAATTTGCCGCACAAACCGGCGTCAACGCCACCATGATGGGCGCTCCCGACGCCGATCCGCAAAAGCAGGCAGAAATCATTCGCAAGCTCATCGCGGAGAAGCCCAGTGCCATCACCGTCGTGCCCAACTCACCTGCCTCACTCGAAGATGTCCTCAAGACGGCGCGCGAAGCCGGTATCAAAGTCGTGACCCACGAAGCCAGTAATCAGGTGAACACCGACGTCGATATCGAGGCCTTCGACAACCTCGCCTATGGCGCACATCTGATGGACGAGCTCGCATCCTGCATGGGTGGCCAGGGCGAGTATGTCGCTTTCGTTGGCCACACAACGGCGCGCAGCCATATGCGATGGGTAGGGGCCGCATACGAACGCGCAAAGCAGAAGTACCCAGACATCAAGCGCATCTCCGACCCCGTCGAAAGCGGCGAACATCTCGACACCGCCTACCAAGAGGCAAAGAAGCTTCTCGCAAAATATCCCGATCTGAAGGGCTTTGAAGGAAGTTCGGTCGTCGACATAGCAGGCATCGGCCGGGCAGTTCGCGAAGCCGGTCGCCAGAACACCACCTGTGTCATGGGCACGAGCCTGCCATCAGTCGCAGGCCAATTTCTCAGCGATGGCGCAGTCGACAAAATCTTCCTGTGGGACCCGGTCCTCGCCGGCCAGGCCCAGGACAAGCTGGCCCTGATGCTCATCAAGGGAGAGAAAATCGGCCCTGGCTTGAATCTAGGCTTGCCAGGCTACACCAGCTTGAAGCGCATTCCCGGCACTCCGCATGCCTTCGCGGGTTCGGGATGGATCGCAATCGATAAAAACAATGTGAACCAGTATCAATTCTGAGGAAAGCCATACAACGAAAGTAGATTCTTGTAACAGCGAAATGACTCCCCCTTGGATGCACACGAGCAATCGCACTCTTTGGTAATGGACGAGCCCTCTATTGCAGGTGAGGACACTTTCAGCCATGTAAGCATGAAGGTATCCTTCTGATATCCGCTTTATAAGTGTGCTCGTCTGCCGGACAACACTCGGCAAGAGGTAAACAATGATTTCCCAAAAGCCTTCGGAGGTGGAGGCGAATCATCAGATAGCACGCAGCAGGACCGCTCGTTTGGAGCAGGACCTTATGGCGGTCTTGTCCATCTTGAGAAGCTCTCTTCGAAACCCGCCACTTCGATGGGAAGACCTGACGCAGGAAACCTCTTTCGACATCCCTCAACCTCAAAAGCCGGATGACCCCGAGAAGCTCTTCAAACCGCCATATCCCCATCCACCCGATCCGGCAGCCTTTGTCCCACCACTCACCTTCTCTGACAAGCTCCTCCGCAGTCGCGGAATCAAAAAGGAAACCGAGGCAGCCGTCCGCCTGGAATCTGCAAAATCAGCGTGGCGCGAAAAGTGCACCGAGATCGACAACGGGTTCAATGAAGCTGCCGCGTTGCAAGATTCCCTGCATCAGGAAAAACTCCAGAAGTACAACACTGCCTGGTCGGCATGGGAGATGTCCCGAAGCGAACACCACGCAACACAGCTGCAGCAGCGCGAACAGTTCGATAAACTTCGAAGCGATTACAAGACCGCCAAAGCTCCCGCTATTGAGTATTTCTTTCGAGAAGTACTAGCCCGTTCTCAATATCCCGAGAGCTTTCCCAGGAATAGTCTCGTCCACTTCGACGAGAGCAACGGAGTCTTGATTGTTGACTTCGAGCTTCCCAATCAATCTGCGTTGCCGGCCATCAAAGAGGTGAAATACGTCGCAACGCGGGACCAGTTCCAGGAGATACCTCTCTCCGCCGCATGGCTGAAGAAAACCTACGACGAAGTCCTCTACCAGATCGCCCTCCGAACACTCCGGGAACTTTACTCCGCAGACGAGTCTCATGTGCTCAAGAGCGTTGCATTCAATGGATGGATTCAGAGCAGCGACAGCGCGCCCGGTATGGACACTCGCGCTTGTATCCTGTCAGTCAAGGCCGCCTGCGAAGAATTCCTTCAGATCAATCTGGGCCAGGTCGACCCCGGGGCGTGCTTCCAGAAGCTCAACGGAATCGCAAGTGCGAACCTCTCAGAACCTACCCCAATCCAGCCGATTCTGACCGTCAACACAGAGAACACCACACCCGTCGAAGGATCTGCGCTGGCCGGCTAGATCGAACATCAATACCTCATTCACTGACGCGCTGTCATCCTCAGTGGAGTTGATCTCGTCCGGGCCCCAGGCGACAGTTCTTCGTCGCTGCGGTGGTCAAGCCATCAACGCAGCCGAAGCACCCCCATTTGCGTTTACGATCTACAAAATCCGCCTACTTCCGAATCGTCCACCACTCTCCCGTCAGTCGGCTTATGGCAGGATTTGGCGATCATCTTTGCAACGCGCGAAAGATGTCATGCAGTGCAACTGAAAGTTGAGCGACTGTGACAACTGGGTTTGCGTAGCTCGTTCGTCGAGTCGGATTGATCGAGCGCGGCAGCATTCAAAGCCAGTCCAATGCCCTTGCGAATCTAAGCCACGAGTGCTAGACGATCTATCGGAGTAGCCAACGAAATCAACAGGAAGTGGATGAAGCCGGGTGGAATACATCGTGACTGATGCAGAGTTTGGATGAGGATAGCCCGGATGATCAACCTGCATTTCTAGAAGACGGATTTCAGCGACCAAGCCGTTAACAAATTCGATGCTCACTGAGAAGCGTGTCCACGGAAGTGGAGGGGAGTTCTCGAAGGCATAATCGATATCGCTGCCGCTGCGATCCGCTTCCAGTTCATAACCGGCGAATGGTTTCAGGGAGGTGCGCACTTCAGCCTCGTTGGTGGTACCGGGATGAAATTGACGAACCACCGCGAGGAGCTTCGAGGCCTGCCACCGCCGGTAATAGCTCACGCCCAACTTGCTCCCAAAAAAGATCAAGAGAAGGAAGGCAATCGATAGGCTTATTGCAATTGCGGCTTTCCGCATATGAATGTGCCTTGTCATCCTGTCGCAGCCGGAACACTTCAATGTATCAGCAGTCGTTAGGTCAAATCCGAGAAGAGTCTGGGCCGACAACAATCTCCGGGACAATCACCGCCAAACGGGTAGTGACGTGAGCCAGATCACCCTACTTCCCAATCGACCACTACTCACCCGCGACTGATTTCGCGGGCGCTAACTTGCGTACTAGCCAGTCGAAACCCTGCAAAAGCGCAACACCTATGCACAACCACCAGAGAGTGCCGAGTGTCGCTACGCCAATTGGATTGATCAGCGCAATTTTCAGCGGATCACCTGCATACTTTTGCAGATACAAGATCGGGAAGTCGACCAACGAAAGCAATATCCACTTCCAGACGTCCCCGGTCGCCGCCACGTAGGCGCACAAACAGAGATGAATCGCTGGGAGCACGGCGAATCGGCAAATGTGCTTGGAATCTCGCATCACAACCTCACTGCGCGTAGCCACGAAAGACGTCGCTCTCGTTTGATAAGAGCTAAATCAGTTCGCGTTGCGAAATAGATAATCTCGCACAAAGCCGATGAGTTGTCAGTGACTAGCTGAATAGTGGGAGTGTCACCGCCTACTCTTCCCTTTGGTGAGTAGGCCCAGGGGATTTCGCCCTGAGCCTCTCCGCAGAACCGGGCGTAAACCTCTCGATTTACCCGGCTCCCATTACCCAACCTGATTCCGAAGAACACTCCAGTGGAAGAACATCCGAGGTGTTGTCTTCTTCATTCTGCGGAGCCATCTTGCACTGCGCTTCTTGTTACGCGACAGTGTTTTGTACTTGCGTCTGGCCCACTGCACAAGCTTCTGGTCAATAAATTGAAGGAGCTTATGCAACGCGGAACGATAGAATGCCCCGAAGTAATTCCACCAGCCTTGGATCTTGGGATTGTATTGCTGCGCCAGTTCGACGAGTGTCCCCGGCGTCTGACGATAAATGCGCCAGCCCCTTACCTCCTTCCGCATACGCTTCAACGCATCAGCACTCACTCCCGGCAGGAAATTGGTAAATGCTCTTTTCTGACGGTCGATGGCCTTCCGCGGACGAAACGTAAATCCGAGGAACGTGAAGCTTACATGCCGATAGGATGCGGTTCGGTTGCTGTCCTTGCAGTACACCACTTTCGACTTTTCCGGATGCATCGCCAACCCACATTCCGCTAGCCGCGATGCGATAGACCGCATCACTTCTTCCGCTTGCTCCCGAGTACGGCAGTGGACTACCGCATCGTCAGCGTAGCGGGCAAACGGACAGGATGGATGGGCTCTCTTCATCCAGAAATCGAACGTGTAATGCATGAACAGGTTCATCAAAATCGGGCTGACCACCCCGCCTTGAGGCGTACCGCGCTGGCGCGGCAGCCGCTCGCCGTCTGTGGTCTCGAACGGGGCGGTTAGCCACCGTTCGATATACAGCAGTATCCAGCCCTCACTGATGTGGCTGCGGACCGCTTTCATCAAGAGACCATGATCGACTTGATCGAAAGCCGACTTGATGTCAAACTCCACCACCCAGTCGAATCGCCAGCACCGTTTTCTGGTGACGGCAATCGCCTGTTTCGCCGAACGTCCCGGTCGATATCCATACGAATCTGGGTGGAATATCGATTCGAGGGTCGGTTCGATGATGCGCTTGACCACGGTCTGCGCAATGCGGTCCGATACAGTCGGAATACCGAGTTTTCTTGTGCCGCCCTTTGCCTTCGGAATTTCCACCTGCTTTACCGGCGGCGGGAGATAAGACCCCGATGACATCCCGTTCCACAGCTTGTACAGATTCCTCGACAGGTTCTGGTCGAACATCGCGATGGTTTCCTCATCGATGCCCGCAGCCCCACGGTTGGCCTTGACTTGCTGGTACGCCTCCCATACTGCCCGCTTCGCAATAGCAAAAGGTTTCGTTGAGGTCATGTCACTCATCCCCGCATAGCAGGTTGGCGACACTCGTCAACCGGATAACGCTGCCCCTTCGCTCCACTCCCATTACAGGAGATTCATCGCTACTATGAGCAGCCCCGACACTCGTTCTGGCTTCGGTATTCTTCCTCATGGTGTTTGCCACTTGTCATTTCCCTTCTCATCCAGGACGAAGTTCTCACGTTCCATACCAAAGCCTGTGCTGAGTTCATGCCGCCTATACACCGGCTGCCAACGGGTCCGTAAACAGGTAACGTCCCGATTCATCCTGGAGCTTCGTCACGATCCAGTTTCGACAGCGCCTTAACGAAGTAACGATGCGTCATCGGTCGGTTTACTTTCGTTCATCTCCTCAGTCCACACCTGACGCCCTAAATGGACGCCTTTTCCTCAGTCGTTCACCACCACGCCCTTTAGAACGCAGCAGCACCGGGCGGTTTGAAGCCTGCTCCTGCAAGCCGACTTCGGGAGGCCGTCTCCCATCTTTGGTACAGCACCACGAGCTCACGCTCGTGTTCGTGACACACGACAAATCTTCGCCCAAGGAGGTTGACCGTCCCGAATCAAGTCGCCATTTCGTACAATCGGTCATCATGAAAGCAATTGCAGCAATCGTTGTTCTGTCTGCGAGCATTCTCGCCCACGCCCAGACACCAGGTCTCACGAGGGCTCCCGTGAAAAGCTCTCCTCCGCGGACCAGTGCCGCCCACGCCGCCGCCGTTGGACCGCGTCCGTCCTTGCTCAACCCGGCATCGCTAAAGCTCAAGGCGCCCCCTGTCTTTAAGGCAAAGCTCACCACCACTGCGGGCGACTTCGTCGTTGAAGTCCATCGCGACTGGGCGCCCCTCGGCGTGGACCGCTTCTACAACTTGGTCCGTTACGGCTACTTCACCAATGCGGCCTTCTTCCGCGTCATTCCTGGATTCGTTGTTCAGTTCGGACTCAGCGCCAACCCCGCCGTCAATAAGGTCTGGCACACCGCCAAAATCCAGGATGATCCGGTCGTTCAGAGCAACAAACGCGGACGCCTCGTCTTCGCTACCGCCGGCCCCAATACTCGTACGACCCAAATCTTCATCAACTATGCCGACAACGGACGACTCGACGGCAAGGGATTCGCCCCCTTTGGTTCGGTCGTCAGCGGTATGGACGTGGTCGACAAAATGTTCGCTAACTACGGTGAATCTCCCCGCCAAGACTTGATCACTGATCAGGGCGACGCTTACTTGAGAGCCCATTTTCCTGACATGGACAAGATCAAGATTGCTCGAATTCTTCCCGCCGATCCTCATACCACAACCGGCGTCCAACAAGGCGCCAAGTCATCATCTCAAAAAGCCGCCGCTAAACCCTCCCGACATTAGACTTGAAACTGCCAAAGCCAACCACAAAGAATCAGAGGGTAAGTGACCCGAAAATCCGTGTTACTTCCGCTTGGGCGGTGATACGCCCAAGTGGACTGAATTTGTAAACACTGCTGACGTGTGAGGCTAATCGACTTTTCGATGAGGTGATCCGCTAGTGAGTTTGTACCTGAAGAATGCGGGGTTTATCGCTTATCGCGTCTCATTGAATGAAGCCGGGAGGCCGAGATCGGCGCGAATCTCCAGGGGGAATTTCGTACGGCTCAAGCAGTGAGGTGAATCTCTGCAGGATCGAGCGTAACGCCGGCAGGTTCGGCGGTCCGTTGCGCAAAAGTGCAACCTGCCTTGAGGGAAGATCGTGCATGGGCGCCAACTGGGCAGCCTCAATCAGGTTGGCAGAGATCTCCGCAAGGTCCAGTCCAGCATCCCACGCCGGGTCAGAGTCGATCAGCCAAGCCTTGTTCTTCGCCACCGCCTCGGTTAAATGGTTTTCGCGGTCAGGGACATCTTCCACAACGTCCGGTCCTCGGTTGCGGAAAAAGCCCAAGAGGGCAGCCGCAATGGAAGGATCCCGCACCGTGCCGTCTGGATAGAACACTCCATGCACAATGCCCCAGTTACCGGTGATCATTAACTCCCAGATGTACCAGCCAACGTGGGCCTGCATGTGTTCCTGGAGCGCGACGTCGTACGGATTCGCCCGTGCAATACATCCGATCTCGCTATTCACGAGCGGCTTTCCCACTCTTGCCGCATACTGCTTCGCCTTCGCGATGTTCGCACGAATCTGCGCGCGCGTGGGGCTGTAGTCGTGGAACGAGAGCACATCCACCGCATCGCCCATTTCAATCACATTCTCCGCAAACGTTGCTCCAATTGTTACCGGTGTCACCGGGTCGAGCTCATGAAACACTTTCGCCATGTAAATGGCATGCTCCATGCGCAATCGATTGTCCGGAGTAGGAGGTAGTTTGCAGCACTCAGGCTCGTTCTCAACATCCCAGATTGCGAGTCCCGGCTCCTTCCCGATGGCGGCAACCAGGTCCGCAACAAATGGGCGCGCGTTGGGCCATGCGGCCTTATCGCGCCATTCGCCGAACTTGTACTGCATGGTCGGCATCACGCCCATGCCACGCACATGCGCGGCGCGCACAAAGTGGAGGAGATTCTTTCTCAAACCCTCCTTGTTCCGCTCCCATGCCGCATAAGGGATAAAGACTCGTACCTGATTCAACTGGAGTCGCGCGGCGTAGTCCAGATCTCTCTCCGTGACCGACGGATTGTATTGAAGCCAGAATTCAGCGTGGCCGATGGTTTCGGCAGATTGGTAATTGAATCCCCTTGTTCCGCTTAGGTCCTTTGGCACACGACGCTGCGCGATCGACGGTAGCGCCGCAGAGGCAATCAGCAACGTGATAGCACAGAGATGAGTTCTCATCGGTTCTCCTCGGGGACTCTCTCGCAGTGTCCGCCGCATTCTCATTCGAACGTGATCTTATATTCCTTGTGGGGCTCCAGGCGGACGCGCCAGTCGCCGTTCACTTCGGTGATTGCGACTGCGTGCCTATCAGTCTCCACCTTCGCAATGCGCTGTCCGTGCGGAGGGCGCAGCTTGAACTCACCTGCAACGGCAGGGCGCAACGTAGCGCTGAGCGCCTTGTTTGCTTGCCAGCTTGCGTCGACTGCGACGTCGCCCCGGGCCTTCAGTCCGCGGAAATGCCCTTCAGACCAGGCGGAAGGCAGCGCGGGCAGAAACGCGATTTCGCCGGAATGGCTCTGAAGCAGCATCTCCGCGATACCGGAAGCTCCTCCAAAATTGGCATCGATCTGAAACCAACGGCGATTGGCGTTGAGCAAACTCTCGGCGGATGAAGCCAACAAATCCTGGATGTGCTTGTTCGCCCGGTCACCATCGTCGAGCCTGGCCCAAAGATTCGCATACCAGGCGCTCGGCCACCCGCCTCTGCCGCCTCCGTTCTCCTCTCTTCGTTCAAGCGAGATGCGCGCTGCATTGGCCAGTTCCGGTGTTCTGCGCAGCGTGATCTCGTCGGAAGGAAACAGCGCGAATAGATGCGACACGTGGCTCATCCCCGGAGTCGGCTCGTCGTAGTCTTCGCTCCACTCCTGTAACTGGCCATGCTTTCCGATCTTCAGATCAGGAATCCGTTTGCATGCCTTCTCAAGCCGCGCGCGGTACGCGGCATCGATCCCCAGAATTTGCGAGGCGTCTACGGTCGCATGAAAAAGCACGTAGATGATTTCGTAGTCCATGGTGGCTCCGACAGTCTGCCTGCCGATCGTGCCGTCGGCCCTGCGATAGCTGTTTTCAGGCGAGTACGACGGATTCGTGACCAGATGGCCCTTGCCGTCATCGACCATGAAGTCCAGCAGGAACTGCGTTGCTTCCTTCATGATCGGATAAGCATCGCGGCCGAGGAACGCGCGGTCCAAACCGTATTGGTAATGCTCCCAATAATGCAGTGCCATCCATGCGCCGCCCATCGGCCAAACACCAACATATCCGTAATCGACCGGAGCCGTGTCGCCCCACGCATCAATATTGTGGTGGAAGACGAAGCCGCGCGCGCCGTACATCTCCTTCGCGGTGCGTCGTCCGTTGCCGAGCGACATCTTCACTAAATCAAAAAATGGCAAGGACGTCTCCGGCAGATTGCCTACTTCAGCAGGCCAGTAATTCATTTCCATATTGATGTTCGTGGTGTACTTGCTGTCCCATGGCGGAGCCATGCGGTCATTCCAAATACCCTGCAGGTTAGTCGCCATCGTCCCTGGCCGGCTGCTGCCCATCAGCAGATATCTGCCGAATTGAAAGTAGAGAGCTGCAAGTCCAGGATCATCCTTGCCTTGCTTCACCCGTGCAATACGCGCGTCAATCGGAAGGCTCTCGATCTCGGATGCATTGGTGGCTGGCGTCATCTCAAGCTCCACGCGGCGGAAGAGTTTCTCGTGGTCGGCAAGGTGGGCGGACTTGAGGGTTGCATATGGCTTTGAAGCACGCTCCATGTACTGATCACATGCGGTGGCAGGATCGCCGCCATGATAGTCCGTTGCCGCAACAAGCATCAGCGTCACAGCATTGGCATTTGAAACAACCAACTCATTTCCGGAGACCTCAACCTGTCCGCCTTCATTGACTACGCGCAACACCGCGCGGAACTTTACGCCAGTCGGTTCGAGTTGGTCGGTTTCGACCTTGCGTTGTTCAGGCTTGAGATTGGGAGTAATCCAAAAGCTCGTATGTGCAATCGCCTCGCCCTGCATCGTCAGGCGGTCGGGTGCAACCGCCGTGGTCTGGCTGTCTTGCGAGCGGGTCAACGTTGAGTGAAA
>Ga0207674_10003501_pt1 | contig 19169 bp, 11 predicted proteins | sample KBSCornC72_FD_184303 | JGI IMG/M metagenome (GOLD analysis project Ga0207674, IMG submission 184303) | Corn rhizosphere microbial communities from Kellogg Biological Station, Michigan, USA - KBS Corn C7-2 (SPAdes) (version 2) | ecosystem: Host-associated > Plants > Roots > Rhizosphere > Soil ... | reverse complement strand
GACCGCATTCAGGAATCTATGAACGCCACCGACCCCGAATCCGTTCGCCAGGAATATGACCGCCTCGCAGAGGACTACGCGAGCAACATCTACGGCGAACTCCAGCACAAGCCGCTCGATTGCGAATTGCTCACACGCTTTGCTGCCGCCGTGGAAGCTCGTGGCGAAGTCTGTGATATGGGTTGCGGTCCTGGGCATATCGCCCGCTTCCTTCACGACCAGGGCTGCAAAGTCTTCGGTCTCGACCTCTCGCCGCAGATGATCGCCAAGGCGCGCCAGCTCAATCCTGGCATTCCTTTTCGCGAAGGCAACATGCTTGCACTCGATCTGGAGGATGCATCATTGGCCGGAATCACTGCCTTCTACGCGATCGTGAACATTCCCGCCGCTTCCCTTCCCACCGTCTTCAGCGAAATGTACCGAGTGCTCCAGCCGGACGGCCTTCTGCTACTCCCCTTCCACATTGGTGATGAGGTTGTTCGGCCGCAGGAGCTATGGGGCAATCGCGTCGGCATGGAGTTCTACAGGCTTCAGCCAGAACGGATCAAGCTTCTGCTCATCGGTACCGGATTCGTCATCGATGGAATCGTCGAGCGCGACCCGTACCCTGAGATCGAGTTTCAAAGCCGCAGAGCCTACATCTTTGCACACAAGCCGGCAGATCGCACCCTAGCCTGAACGCAGGACGCGCTCCACCGCCTCACCTCAACCGGCCGTACCTTCATCCACTTTGCGCTCCATCACGGTCTCGTCCATGGGCTCGTCCAGATTCCCTTCGACGATCGCGTCTGATCGGACGTTGGCTGTGTTGGGATGACGTCGGCGCAGAATGCGGCTTGTGTCGTCGCGTCCCGGCTCAACGCTCACGACACCGATGTCGCCTTGCATCGGATCGGCTTCTGTAAATCGCGCCAGACGCTCTTCCGCTGTATCGTCCACGATGCGGCCAGAACTGTCTCGTGTGCTGGGCGGCTCGTCGTCCTGCAGCAGGTTGACTTTGAGCGCATCCACCTCTTCCTCGGTACTTGCCGCCAGTTCTGATAATTTCTCGCTTGCGTCGTTCTCGTCGATGTCGTCGGTCTCATCCGCGCCGGACGCGAGAACCTCCAATCGCTCGACGTCGGCTTCGTTTTCTAGTTCGTCTGGAGTGGTAGCCGCCTGCCGTGAAAGGTTGCCGGCCTGCCCGGGTCGTGCATCGCTGGTCTGCTGCTGGTTCCGATCCGCCATCTTCTCTGCTCCTGGTCTGCTGCTTCCATCGTGCTTTCCTCTCTGATGCATGCCGCGCCACAATCGCATGTCTGGCAAATGCATACTGCGAGACCGCTGGCACAATTTGCCGAACACGGTGGGATACAATCCTCTCTGGAATGAACAAGAAGATTGCATTTCTATTTCCGGGTCAGGGTTCGCAAACCGTAGGAATGGGCCGCGAACTTGCCGATCGGTTCCCAACTGCCAAACAGACCTTTGCCGAAGCGGACGAGGCCTGCGGGTTTGCGCTCTCGAAGCTTTGCTTTGAAGGTCCCGAAGATGAGCTGAAATTGACAGAAAACACCCAGCCCGCCATCATGACAGTCAGCGTGGCCGCTCTTCGTGTTCTAGCCGAACACGGCATCAAGCCTGCTCTCGCCGCCGGGCACTCCCTCGGCGAATGGTCCGCCCACGTGGCTGCGGGCACAATATCGTTTGCCGACGCGGCCCGATCTGTAAAGGCCCGCGGAAAGGCAATGCAGCAGGCAGTGCCTCCCGGACAAGGAGCAATGGCCGCCATCCTGCAACTCGATGCCGAGAAAGTTGCCGAAGCGTGCTCTGCAGCCGCTCAGAACACCGGGCTAATCGTCGCGGCCGCGAATCTGAATTCGCCGGGGCAGACCGTAATCTCCGGAGCTGCCGCGGCCGTTGAAAAAGCTGCAGCCCTCTGCAAAGAACGCGGAGCCCGGCGGGCTGTGATGCTTCCCGTCAGCGCTCCCTTCCATTGCGCGCTCATGCAGCCCGCACAGGAGGAAGTGGCCCGTGTGCTCTCCGGCCTGACGCTTAACGATCCCGAGATCCCCGTCGCCGCCAACGTGAGCGGCACGATCGTGACCACTGCCGATGGTGCGAAGGAAGCGCTAGTCAATCAGGTCACCGGCGCCGTGCGCTGGGTCGATTGCATGAGAGCGCTGATCGGCGCAGAAGCTAAAACCTTCGTAGAAGTCGGCCCCGGCAAGGTGCTCTGCGGCCTCCTAAAGCAGATCGACCCGGCGCAGAGATCCATGAACGTTGAAGACGTACCGAGCCTGGAGAAGACCTTGGCGGAGCTAGCATCCGCCTGAGCCGTTCCGACCTAAGACTTAGTCGTGCAGCGCCCGCTACGGTCCGAGGTACAGCTCCTCATCCGGCGGCGCGAAGTTTAGAGTGTGGTCCTTCGGAAAATAGGTCAGAAAAAGCGCCTTGCTTTTTCGCCCGTTGATGAACATCCCTACCAGCAGCACGTTCTTGAACACCCGCGCTGCAACGATATCGTGGCTCTGAATCACGCCGTATTCGTTCTGGCTGCTGTTCGGTCCCCAGTCTTGCTCAAAACGTGAGAACGGGTACATGCCGAACTTGTCAGGATGCTGCTGCCAGTTCGGATCGTGCATCCAGATGCCGTACGCTTTTTTCAAGTCGTTCTTCTCCACCGACTCCATGAAGCTGTTGATCGCGTGGCGACCGCGCAGGTGCGTATACCAGTTCCAAGGCCAGTCCGCCGGATGTCCTGACGCCAGCCAGAAGCCCACAATCAAAACCAAAAGCAGCCCGCCAGCGCTATAGACCATCAGGCGGTTGCGCCGGTCACGCGCCTCATCGAACTTCGGTGCATCAAGCAGGGTCATCGCAGACGTTCCTCGCTCTCAAGGATAGTGCACCAGAGTGAGTAGGAATAGTGATCAGGGAGTAACAGACGTGAATGCCTCTGCCGAGACTCTTGGCCGACATTCTCGTTTGATCGCCCAGGCTACAAGTTCATATCTGCATTCTTAGACACCAACGAATGCTCTTCTGTTCCCTGTCCCGTCGTTCTCTGGGCCTCTGTTCTCTGCCCTATTCCCGGCTATACCTGTTGCGTTCCTTTTCCTTCTGCCGCTCCAGCGCCAACTCAATCAGCCGTGTGATCAAGTCGCTGTATTTGATACCGCTCGCCTCCCACAGCTTCGGATACATGCTGATCTGTGTGAAACCAGGCAGCGTATTCACTTCGTTGATGTAGATTCGCCGCTTGCCATCCGGCTCCATCAGAAAGTCCACTCGCGCCAGGCCGGCCAGATCGCAGGCGCGGAACGCCGCAACGGCCATTTCGCGGATTCTCTTCGCTTCCGTGCCAGTCAACTTCGCCGGAATCACCGGCACTGACCCCTCCGAAAGATACTTCGCCTCGTAGTCATAGAACTCCTTGCCCGGAATGATCTCGCCCACCACGCTTGCCTTCGGATCGTCATTTCCGAGCACGGCCACTTCCAGTTCCCGCGCTCGCGACTTCTTTCCCCCCACCCCTTGCTCCACCACCAGTTTTCGGTCATACTTCGCTGCTTCGTCCAGGGCGGGCCCCAGTTCCTTGCGGTCATGTGCCTTGCTGATGCCCACCGACGAGCCGAGGTTTGCCGGCTTTACAAACAGCGGGTACTTCAACCCTGACTCGATTTGCGCGATCGTTTTGCGCGGCGAACCCTCCCACTGCGATCTCAGAACGGTTACGTGCTTCACAATGGGTAACCCTGCCTGCGAGAAGAGCCGCTTCATCACGTCCTTATCCATGCCGGCCGACGAGCCGAGCACGCCCGACCCCACATAGGCAATTCCCGCCAGTTCAAAGAGACCCTGGATCGTGCCGTCCTCGCCGAATGTACCGTGCAGCACCGGGAAGACGACATCGATGGCGGAAGACTTGTCGGCTACACGGCGTTTGAATTCCGCTTTAGAGGACGCGGCAGCAGACGGCTCCGGAGCCATCAGTGTGGGCATGCCTTCGTGAAGCAGTTTCGCACCCGGCGTCGCATCGGGATCCCCGGCACGCAGATCGCGAGCAGTGACGTTCTGATCGCCTTCGAGCAGTCCATGAGCGTCTGCAGCGCCGAGCCAGCGGCCCTCCTTGGTGATGCCTATCGGCACCACGTCGAACTTCTTCCGATCGATCGCCTTCAGGATCGAAGCTGCCGAGAGCAGCGAAACCTCATGCTCGCCGCTACGCCCTCCAAACAAGATGCCAACACGGACTTTTACCATGCATCCTATTCTAGATTTCAAAGGCTCAGATTTCTTAGCTCAGTCGACCGCTGCCCCGTGTATGAGCATGTACCCGCCAATCGCCTTCGCTACGGCCGCGAACGCTGCAAGGTGCATTATGCCGGCGTAAACTTCGCCAGGTTGTAAATGCCAAGGCGTTTCTCGAGCGCCGATACCTTGTCGACGTAGATGTCAAACCCGTCTCCACCGAAGGTCTGCCGCTCTATCTTCTCGAATTGCTCGCCCATGGCGTCGTACTCATGGGGCGAAACGACCTTATGCAGCGCGGGGAACAAAACCGTGTCTTCGCGCGCCTCGTGCGGCGAGTACATGCGATTGAACGCCTCAAGGTCTTGAGCCAGGCGATTCCGTTCATCGGCCGACTTGAGCGAACCGCGCGCTGCGGCCAGAATCCGCTCGGTCACGCGGCGTCCGGCCTGATGCTGAGCATTGAGAACCGTAACCAGTTCGACAAGCTTGTTCGCCTTGCGGAAACGTGGGAACAGGTGATCTTCCTCCAGCTTTTCGTGATACTCCTCAATGAACTTGCGAATGATAGTAGCGCCATCGGTGACGGCTTCTGGTGGAAAGTCATGGCCGGCACGGATGCGGCGAATGATCTCGTCGTAAGCGATAAGAACTCGCTTCAGGATGCCGTGCTCGCGCATCAGGTCCTCATTCGTGGAGACATCTTCCTCCTTCTCTTCTTTTTCGTCGGCGAAGGCGAGGGTGGAAGGAAGAACAAGGCTGCCTGCGGCCGCGCTAAGAAATGAGCGGCGCGAAGATTTCTGAATTGTAATATCCGGCATCATCACTCCTTTGGAGATATAGACGCTCAAAAGGGCCTTCGAAGTCGCTTTAGCCCGGGCGATGGCGCTCACCTAGCGCGTCTGTCACAATATCTTCTTTCCAAACGCCGAGCACGCCAGTTCCACTGCCAGATCCGCGGTGCGATTGTGTTCGTCGATCACCGGGTTCACTTCGACAATCTCGAAGCTGAGCATCCGGCCATGGTCGGCCAGAATCTCCATCGCCAGATGCGCCTCACGGTACGTTGCTCCTCCGCGTACTGGCGTTCCCACCCCGGGGGCATCCTCGGGATCGATCCAGTCCATATCAAGCGAAACATGGTACCCCGCCGTCCCCCGCCCAGCCGCCCGCAGCGCCTCCTCCATCACCGCGCGCATGCCGCGCTCGTCGATGTCGCGCATCGTGTAGACCTCGCCGATTCCCGCCTTGCGAATGTTGGCTCGCTCCGCGGGATCAATATCCCGGACACCTACCAGCACCGTGTTTTCCGGGGAGATCTTCGGTGAGTACCCCTGCACGTTGGTTAGTTCTCCCGGACCCATTCCCAGCAGCGCTGCCAGTGGCATTCCGTGGACGTTTCCGCTAGGCGAAGTATCGGGCGTGTTGATGTCGGAGTGAGCATCGATCCAGATGACGCCGATCTTCTGGTTCTGACGCCGGTAGAACTCCGCGACTCCGGAGACAGACCCCACAGCGATGGAATGGTCGCCACCCAGCACAAAGGGTGTCATTCCCTCCTCCAGAGTCCTGGCAACAGCCTCAGCCGTCCGGGTACAAGTCTCGGCGATCTGCCTCAAGTAGCGGGCATTAGAGCTGCCGAAATTCTGCGTCTCGGCGACTTCGACAGCCACATTGCCGCCATCTTCCACGTGATGTCCAAGAGCCTCAAGCCGCGCTTCCAAGCCGGCAACCCGCATCGCCGACGGGCCCATATCCACCCCACGCCGGCTTGCGCCCATATCCAGTGGAACGCCGATGACTCTGATTTTTCGAGTGGGTAAGGACTGGGTTCCGCTGGGTGGAAAAAAAGTGAGTAAGGGATTGATTTCAGGGTTGGTCGCCATCGAGAAGCTTCTCCGGAGTTCCGGCCCCAGCCATCATACCTGCCACCCATCGTCCCTGTCCCGAAACGGGACTCAAATCCCATTGTGGACTGGCATCAGCGGTGTATGCCCGATTCCCCGAAAGGTGTACCGGAAGCACGCCGATTCAAGCGTAAGATTGATCGAAATTGCAGTCCTGAAAGCACCGTTAAGTCCCCTGATTTGAAGAACTAACACGAAAGCTGTAGATAAGGAAACCGGCAGATGGGCCTCGTGATCCGGAAGGCGCGTATTTTCCTCGGCCTGGCGCTCGCCTGGACGTCGTTGCCGCTCTTCGCGTCCGGAGAGCCGCCCCTTACATCCCTGCAAAAAATCCACGCCCTCACGAACGCTCAGGCAGGTCATCAGCTCCCGGTCTCGTTCGAGGCTACCGTCATCTACTATCGCGACTACGAGAGAACTCTTTTCGTTCAAGATGGTGATACTGCCATCTACGTTCAGCCGCGCGTGCCTGCGCACCTTGTTCCAGGCGACCGGCTGCTCGTGGAAGGAACCACGCACGAGAGTTTTCGCCCGTTCGTGACCGCCACAAGCCTGCGCGTGCTTCGTCATGAGTCCCTTCCCTCGGCCGTGCCGGCAACGTACGATCGTCTGATTCGGGCCGATTTCGACTGCCGGCTGGTCACCATACGGGGCGTAGTGCGCAGCGTGGACCTCGTCCTCTCCTCTGACCTTCCAAGCATCTCCATGCAGTTGCGCACCGATGGCGGCAGCGTTGACGCGGTCGTGGATGGCGCGGATCTTGCCGCTCTCAAGAAGAGTCTGGACGCCGAAGTCGAGATTACCGGCGCTGCATCCGGGCACTTCGACGGCAAAATGCAGCTCACGGGCATCCTCCTGCACGTCAATTCTCCATCGGCAATAAAGGTGATCAGACCGGCCTCGAAAGACCCCTGGAACCTTCCGTTGACTCAGATGGACGAGGTGCTGTCTACATACCGTGTAAACAACACCACACAGCGTGTGCGCGTGCACGGGACCGTCACCTACTACCAACCTGGCTCGGCTGTCGTCCTGCAAAACGGCTCAAAGAGCATCTGGATTATGACGCGGGCGAGCGGTCCTCTTCAGATCGGCGATCAGGCTGACGCAATTGGCTTTCCGGGATTGCATGATGGCTTCCTCACGCTGGTTGGAGGCGAAATTCAGGACAAAAAAATATTCAGTCCCATCAACCCTCGCCGCGTGACCTGGAGCGAGCTGGCGACCAGTCATTATCTATTCGACCTGGTCACTACCGAAGCAAGAGTGGTGGCAGAGAACCGGAGTGCAGCGCAGGACGAATACGTCCTCGAGTCCAGCGGCAACTTGTTCTCAGCGATATACCGCCATCCAACGCCGAGGAGCACGCACCCGACTCCGCCTCCCGCCCTGAAGACGATCGCCATCGGTTCGAAGGTCCGCGTCAATGGCATCTGCCTGATGGGTGCTGCGAATCCATTTGATACCCAGGTTCCTTTCGATATCCTCATGCGCTCAACCGACGATATCATCGCGATCGCCGCGCCTTCCTGGTTCAATGTGGGCAATCTCACCCGCATCATCGGCATCTTGCTCCTAATCGTGCTGCTCGTGGCGGCATGGGGATGGACTCTGCTCGCCAAGGTCAAACGGCAGACCGCAGCTATAACAGCCAATTCCGAGACTATCGCGAAACAGGAGCGGCATAACGCGCAACTCGAAGCCAAGCGGAGCCGCATCCTGGAAGATATCAACAGCTCGCGGCCGCTGCCTGAACTCATTGAAGCGATCACCGAGATGGTGGCATTCAGTCTTAACTGCCCGTTTGCATGGTGCGAGATGTCCGATGGCGGAAGCCTCGGTAACGCCCCAACAAATCGCAAGGGCTTCCGCATTACCCATTTGGATATACCGGCGCGCGCAGGTGGATCGCTCGGTACGCTGTATGCCGCAATTGAAGCCGGCGAACCGGTACTGCCCGATGAAGCAGCAATGCTGGAAGCCGGCGTGCGCTTGGCCACCCTGGCCATCGAGACCCGCAAGCTCTACAAAGACCTCGTCTACAGATCGGAGTTCGACTTGCTAACCGACATTTACAACCGCTTCTCTCTCGATCGCTACCTCGAGGAGCAGATCGACAAGGCCCATGCGGAACAAACCGTTTTCGGATTGATCTACATTGACCTGGACGAGTTTAAGCAGGTGAATGATTTCTACGGTCACCACGTGGGGGACCTCTACCTGCACGAGGTCTCAATGCGGATGAAACGCCAGTTGCGTACTGGCGATATGCTCGCGCGTCTTGGAGGAGACGAGTTTGCAGCGCTGGTGCCGGTGGTTCGCAGCCGTGCCGCACTCGAGGAGGTCGCCCAGCGACTGGAGCGCTGCTTCGATGCCCCGTTCGCAGTTGAAGGATACGTTCTGCGTGGCGGTGCAAGCGTTGGCATTTCGTTCTATCCCGACGACGGCACCACCGCCGATGGTTTGCTCAGCGCTGCGGACGCCGCCATGTACGTAAACAAACACACCAAGCGCCACAAAACCGAAATGCCAGGCCAGTTGCAGCAAGCGCTTTTCAAACCGAGTCGCTGATCCAATCGAAAACAGAAAGCGCCGATCCGTTTGGATCGGCGCTTCGTTTTTCCCCCGTGGTAATTCCTTCCTGATCACCTGACGTGCAGTTGAGAGATCGTCACCTTGCCCTTAGCCAGGTCAGCCTTGCGCCATTGGCTCTTCTCGTTCAGAGCCACCCAGCGGCGCTCTTCGCTGCGGTAATGCCAATCTTTATCGAGCTGGTAATAGACCATCGTAGCGCTCGCTTCCATCACCTTGATAATGCTGTTGTCGTGCGAGTTCTTTTCGTCATAGTCGGTGCTGGCGCTCTGCCCCATCTCCGAGTAGATCTCGTTGAGTTCGAAGAGTAGCGCATTCACGTTATCTTCCATCGGCTCGACGTTCAGGCCAATGCGCTTCGCCTCGCGGAGAGTGATGGGATAGTTGTGAGACGGATAGCCCGAGTTCAGATTGTTGCTGATCTCCCGCGCACGCTCCTGGTCGTGCATGTGATACGACAGGATCTCCTCGCAGATACGCGTAGAGAGCGCGCTTGATCGATCCACCGCGCCAATCACAAGGGGATGCACGTACGGGAACAAAGCCTCGTAGGGGTTGGTGGTCGAGTCTTTTGCCTGCTCTGTCCAGAGCCGGATGACCCGAAGCAGTTCGTCATTGCTCACACTCACTCGATCGTTGTCGCGATCGATGGGCGATAGGTCATGCGTCAGCGAAGTATCCACTGCCGAAAGGTGCGCAAGAGGCCCCATCAGGATCTTGTCTGCACCGAGGGCCAGCATCGTCGCGGCCGACTGGCACTCCAGCGGAGCCAGCACAGTGAGGTGCTTCACATAACGCCGCAGCAGGTTCACCATGCGCAGCGAAGCCTGGCCCGAGCCGCCGTCGGACTTCACGAACAAAGAGAGCCGGTCAATGCTGCCCACGTTGCGCAACAATGCATAAAGACTGGCAACGTCGCTCTGACAGATGGAGCCTTTGCTCGAGATCCAGTAGGTGATAACAGGTTCGCCAAGCAGATTCGAGAGCTTTTCGAGAACCGGTTGAGTCCGCTCGATCAGCATGGGCGGCTTGGTCGCCGCAGGACGAATTACCGCAACTTCAGAGACAGATACAGATACAGATGGATTAGGCAATTCGGGTACCGCGCAATATTGAATTGTCGTGAATGCCTAGATATTAGCACGATGTTCATCGCGCAGAAAAAATAAGGCGTGCTGTTGAATACGAAAGCAGCCCATTCAAAAGATGTTCAGAACTTAAATCTTGTAACGCAGGCACTTGCAGCCACTTACCTTCGTCACACCAGGGTTCAGCACGAATTGCCTTCCGGGGCCCGTACCGGAGTAGGCTGTTCTGTTTTGGAAAGTAAGTCCGCGTAGCCTGCTGAAATCACAGCGCGAGAATCGTTTCTGAGGGATAGTTTGAACAATTCAAACGCTCGACGCGAGGTTTCTCTGCTTGAGAGCCGTGCGTTTTGACTTGCACGCCGCGAAATAAGATCGCGGATTCTGAGGCATTGCGGATTCGAATGAATCATGAAGAGCACTCGGTCTATAGACGGATCTCGATTTCAGCGTAGTTTGTGCGCCTTCGGCGAGCGACTAGCCCTGATCGTTCTTCTCCTGCAGATAGAAGGTGCGGTCGCTTCGGCCAAGACTCGTCCGAATGATGCTATGGGAGCGCATGTCAATTCCGGGCGCGGTTGCGTTGCCTGCCACGCCTCCCACGGAGGTCTGTCGATTGAGGCGGCCAGTTCTGCCCCGGCCATGTTGTGGGGTGATAACGTAACAGCGACGTATGCCATCTCTGGCGGTGGGCCGTTCAAGGCTCCGTCGGATGATCGCTTCGAGAGCCGTGGAGTACTCTCTTGCCTGAGCTGTCATGATGGGAACTATGCACCTCGAGCAATGATGCGCAATGTAGTGTACGAATCAACTCCGGCGAGCTACGGTGTCGGCCACGTCGTTCCCACTTTGCTCGAGAAGGATGACTTCAATGGGGGCAACAATATTGACGATCACCCGATTGGTTCTGCCGCACAGCTCAGATGTGGCGGCGCGATGGAATGGGATTGCCAGCAATCCTTCGGAGCTATCCGCATGCAGGGCACCCTCTCGTCGAAGTTCGCGGCTAACTATGGCTTCTTTGTCCAGCCCGTCCATTGCGGCAATACCTCAATCGTTTCATGCACCACCTGTCACAATCCGCATTCGATGACATGGACCGCGGTTACAGCAAGCACGGCGTCCAGTCTTTATCCGGCTGGAGAATACCCGACCAAACACTTCCTGCGCGCGCCTTCGTACGATGTGGAAGTGACATCTTCAACAAGCAACCAAGGGGTACAGTTCTGCCGCCAATGCCATGCGGACAAATCAAACGAAATGAATGGGAGCCTCGCAGGCACTCTCTAGCACCATCCCGGCCCGGAGTTCCATCCATTTCCCTGTGCACATAGAAGGCCCGGTGAACTCACCGGGCCTGTGTCCAGGGTGTGTCATTTTCGAGAACCGCCGTTGAGCTGCGCTCGTCCAAGCATGCTCACACCACGCCCCTTACTGGTCTCAGTGCCTTTGTAGCTGCGGGTCGTTAGTCTCGTCTGGTCCGTCGTACCCCGGTGGCGGTATTGTCACTCTGACCGTAATCGGAGATTGCAGCTGAAAGTTGACCAGCGACTCCGTCTGAATTACTGTCTGCTCTCCGCGCGTAGCTGCATTTACGCCGGTACCCGCCGCAGCACCGGCAAGGCCGCCAATTGCCGCACCTTTGCCACCTCCGGCCAGCGCACCGATGATCGCCCCAAATGCCGCGCCCCCTCCAGCTTTGGTAGCTGTGTTTTTGCCGCGTGCCGCACCTTGTTTGACGTACGCGTCAGTTGTGACCGGTATCTTCTGGCCGCCACGCTGAATATCGGTCAACTCAAGACTAAGCAGCGATTGCCCTTTGAAATGCGCGGCCTCCCGGGCTTCAACAATGCGCCCGACGATGGGAGCTCCGCGACGAAGCGCGATAACACCCTGGGTTCCAAGATCAGCCGCAAGCGCACCATGGAAGACATCGTTAGTTTGTGCTGTCTTGCTGTCCAGAGTCTCTGTGATTCTCACCGGAACCACCGTACCCGCCGGAATCGTCACATCCCTGACTACGGGCTGTGGTGGAGGCGATGGAGCAGCCTGGACCGGCGGAGGTGGCGGAGTGTTATCTGCCTGGGCAGGACCCGGCTGATACGCAGGTGTAACCGGCGCACTCGCGGGAGCACTATCGTAGTCGTGGCGTCTCTTGCGATCGGCGCGTGAATCTCGATCGCGTGACCGTGACGGCTCAGAAGCAGGTGCTGGTGCGGCCGCCTGGGCAGTCTGCTCGGCTCCTGGAGCCTGTACCTCTGCTGCCGATTGCACCGTGAGGTTGTTGATTACCGTTTTTACGCCGCTAATCGTTCCGCTGTCGTTGGCAGCCAGAGCGCGCGAAGCCTCATCGCTGACACTCCCATTCAGCGTCGCAACTCCATTCACCACGCTTACCTGGATGTTCTGCTGCGCCAGCGCCGACTCACCTTTGATCTTCGTCTGAATGTCGCTTGCGATCTGCTGATCCGTTGGCGCGGCCGCCTGCTTCATCTTGCATCCAGCTGCAAGCCCGACCACAACAGCCAGAAGTACTACTCCTGTTTTGGGGAGCATCACTGCTGACCACCGCGACTGCATTCTGCCGATGGTTCCTTGCTTCATATCAAACCTCTTACAAGTAAAACTTGGCGGATCCCGCCTACCTAAGATTTAGACTTTCCCGGCCCCGCTTGGATGCGTTTTTCGAAGAGATTCGGTCCGGGGAACCATTGGTATGACGGGGCCGAATCCAATCCCTTTCTGGTGATCGTCAACATATTCAAACTGTAAAAAAGAAAGGACCCCGCCGAAGCGAGGTCCTAAGTGGTTGAGAAAAATCGCTACTCCGCCGCCATTTCTTCGGCTTCGCCTTCCTGGCGCATCATCTCAAGCTCGCGCTCTTCGGCTTCCTTCTCCGCATGCACTTCCTGCTGGACGCGAGCCGCCGCTTCCTCGAGCTCCGGAGAGAGCTGAACGTTGCGGTAGTACTCGAGACCCGTGCCTGCCGGGATGAGGCGGCCTACGATCACGTTCTCCTTCAGGCCACGGAGATTATCAATGGCCCCGTTGATGCTGGCTTCCGTCAGAACGCGTGTCGTCTCCTGGAAGCTGGCTGCCGAAATAAAGCTGTCTGTCGAGAGCGAAGCCTTGGTGATACCCAGGAGGAGCGGACGGCCCAATGCCGGGCGGCCACCCTCGCGTACCACGCGCTCGTTCTCTTCGCGGAAGCGGAACCGGTCAACCTGCTGCTCGAGCAGGAAGTTCGTGTCGCCTACTTCGTCGATCCGCACCCAGCGCAGCATCTGGCGAACAATCACTTCGATGTGCTTGTCCGAGATCGCCACGCCCTGCAGACGGTAGACTTCCTGGATTTCGTTCACCAGGTAAGCCTGCAGTTCCTTCTCACCCAGCACGGCAAGAATGTCGTGCGGGTTAAGAGGACCGTCCATCAGAGGATCGCCGGCGCGCAGGCGTTCACCTTCCTGCACGTTGACGTGAGTGCCGCGAGGTACCGAGTACTCCTTCTCGTCGCCGTTGTCAGCTGTGACGTAGATCTTGCGCTGACCCTTGGTGACTTCGCCGAAGCGAACCACACCATCGATCTCGCTGATGATCGCCGTCTCACGCGGCTTGCGTGCTTCGAAGAGTTCCACCACGCGCGGCAAACCACCTGTAATATCTTTGGTCCGCGTCGATTCCTTGGGGATCTTCGCCAACACATCGCCAGGACCCACCTCGTCGCCATCCTGAATCATCAGGTGAGCACCGCGAGGCAGCAGGTACCGCTTGTGAGCCTTCGCATTCTTCACAACGAATGCCGGCTGGCGCTTCTCATCGGGAGCATCGGCAACCACCCAACGCGAGAGGCCGGTGACTTCGTCGACTTCTTCGTTGAGCGTGATACCTTCCTGCAGATCCTTGAACTGCACCGTGCCGCCGATTTCCGTCAGAATCGCGTAGGTGTACGGATCCCACTCAGCCAGCAGTTCGCCGAGCTTCACCGCAGCCCCATCCTTCACGCGGAGACGCGCACCGTACACAACCTGGTAGCGCTCCTTTTCACGGCCGCGCTCGTCGACCACGGCGATCGAGCCCGAACGATTCATCGAAACCAGCGAGCCGTCCTTGCTTTCCACCGTGTTCAGGTTGATGAAGCGAACGAAACCATTGTTCTTGGCGTCGAGTCGCGATTTGTCCTGCACACGGCTTGCCGTACCGCCGACGTGGAAGGTACGCATCGTGAGCTGAGTTCCCGGCTCGCCGATGGACTGCGCTGCAATAACGCCGCAGGTTTCGCCGAGTTCGACCATCCGGCCCGACCCGAGGTTGCGGCCGTAGCAGAGCCCGCAGACTCCGCGACGAGATTCGCAGGTAAGCACCGAGCGGATTTTCACCTTCTCGACACCCGCACCTTGAATCGCCGAAGCGATGTCCTCGTCGATCGGCTGGTTTACTTCGACAACCACGTTGCCGTCGTAATCCTTGATCCGTTCAAGCGAAACTCGCCCGATGATACGGTCACGCATCGGTTCGATAATCTCGCCGGACTCCACGATCGAACCCACATAAATTCCCTCAGAGGTCCCGCAGTCATACTCCGTGACTATGACGTCCTGCGCCACGTCGACCAGACGACGAGTGAGGTAGCCCGAGTCGGCAGTCTTGAGCGCCGTATCGGCCAGGCCCTTACGTGCGCCGTGCGTCGAAATGAAGTATTCGAGCACTGTCAGCCCTTCGCGGAAGTTTGCCGTAATCGGAGTCTCGATGACTTCACCCGAAGGCTTGGCCATCAGTCCGCGCATACCGCTGAGCTGGCGAATCTGCTGCTTCGAACCGCGGGCGCCGGAGTCAGCCATGATGTAGATCGGGTTCATGGCCCCCTCTTCGTCCGCGCGCTTCATGTTGCCGAACATCTCATCCGCGACCTGGTCCGTCACAGCCGACCACATCTGGATAACCTTGTTCGAGCGCTCGCCGTTGGTGATGGCGCCGTCCATGTACTGCTTCTGGACTTCGATCACCTTATGGTCGGCTTCTTCAACGACGGTGTACTTGCTCGCCGGAATGACCATGTCATCCAGGCCGACCGACAGACCCGAACGCGTCGCGTACTGGAACCCCAGCTGCTTGATGCGGTCGAGCATGCCCACCGTCACCTCGAGACCGAGGTTCTGGTTGCAGTAGTTCACGAGCTGCCCGATGCCCTTCTTCTTGAGCAGGCCGTTGATGTACGGCATTCCCGCCGGAAGCGCGTCGTTGAGGATCACACGGCCGACGGTCGTGTTGATGTACTCGTTATTGAAATCGACCGGCTCGGTGTGCGTCAGGTCCTGATCGTCATATGCGGTGGTCATGTCGAGCACCTTGCCCGTGTAGCGCAGGCGGATCGGCGTGAGCGTCTCCAGTTCCTTCGCTTCCAGAGCCATCAGGATCTCTTCGGTGTTCGAGAAAACGCGACCCTCGCCACGTCCACCCTTCTTGGCCTTGGTCAGGTAGTAGAGACCGAGAACCATGTCCTGTGTAGGCACGGTGATTGGCTGACCCGATGCAGGCGAGAGGATGTTGTGCGAAGCGAGCATCAGTACGCTGGCTTCAATCTGCGCTTCAGGCGACAGTGGAATGTGCACAGCCATCTGGTCGCCGTCGAAGTCTGCGTTGAACGCGGTGCAAACCAGCGGGTGGATCTTAATGGCCTTGCCTTCCACCAGCACCGGCTCGAAAGCCTGGATGCCAAGGCGGTGAAGCGTTGGGGCGCGGTTTAGCAGTACTGGGTGATCCTTGATGACTTCCTCAAGAATGTCCCAGACCACCGGTTCCTGCATCTCCACCATTTCTTTTGCCTGCTTGATGGTGGTGCAGTGGCCCGTTTGCTCAAGGCGGTGATAGATGAACGGCTTGAACAACTCGAGCGCCATCTTCTTCGGCAGACCGCACTGGTGCAGTTTCAATTCCGGCCCGACAACGATGACCGAACGCCCGGAGTAGTCGACACGCTTGCCGAGAAGGTTCTGGCGGAAACGGCCCTGCTTGCCCTTCAGCGTATCGGAGAGCGACTTCAGCGGGCGGTTGTTGGCGCCGCGCAGCACACGACCACGGCGGCCGTTGTCGAACAGAGCGTCAACAGCTTCCTGGAGCATGCGCTTTTCGTTGCGTACGATCACTTCAGGCGCGTGCAGATCCATCAGCTTCTTCAACCGGTTGTTCCGGTTGATCACGCGGCGATAGAGATCGTTCAGATCCGAAGTTGCAAAGCGGCCGCCATCCAGCGGAACCAGCGGGCGCAGCTCTGGAGGAATGACCGGCAGCACGTCGAGGATCATCCACTGAGGCTTGTTGCTTGACTTGCGGAATGCCTCGACAACCTTCAGGCGCTTGGCATACTTAATCTTCTTCTGCGCCGAGGTCTCAGTCTTCATGCGCTCGCGCAGTTCCATCGCGAGCTCTTCAATCGTGACGCGCTTCAGCAATTCCTTGATGGCTTCGGCGCCCATCATTGCCTTGAAGCCCGACGGACGGTACTGCTGATCGAGCTCCCGGTAGCGCGCTTCGTCCTTGATGATTTCGCGCTCTTTTACAGGCGCGTCGCCCACGTCGACAACAACATAGGACTCGAAATACAGAATGCTCTCAAGGTCGCGCAGAGAGATGTCAAGCAGGTGGCCGATACGCGAGGGCAGGCCCTTGAAGAACCAAACATGCGAGCACGGCGAAGCGAGCTCGATGTGGCCCATGCGTTCACGGCGCACTTTGCTCACGGTCACTTCCACACCGCACTTGTCGCAGATCACGCCGCGGTGCTTCATGCGCTTGTACTTACCGCAGAGACACTCCCAGTCCGTGACCGGTCCGAAAATGCGCGCGCAGAAGAGGCCGTCGCGCTCCGGCTTGAAAGTGCGGTAGTTGATGGTTTCCGGTTTCGTCACCTCGCCGTGCGACCACGAACGGATTTTCTCCGGCGAGGCCAGCATGATGCGGATGGCGTCAAAATCAGTTATCGGGCTGGTGAGTTCAAACGGATTTGAACGGAACAAGGCGACCCTCCGGTCCTAGCTGCTAGCCACTAGCTTCTAGCTGCTAGCTTCTTGCTTCCCAGGTTTAGGAAGCGGTTCATTTCTTCCGGCGGAACGTGCCCATCAAGTAAGAACATCTGGCACATTCCGCATAAGTCAATTGCCTTGGCTGCCGCTCTGCAACAATGAAGCTAGAAGCTAAGAGCTAGCAGCTAGAAGCTGTTTTAGTCGTCCGCTACTGCCGCCATTGCCTCTGGCGCCGGAGCCTTCTTGATCAGGTCGGCGCGCTTGATCAGTTCCACATCGAGGCATAGCGATTGCAATTCGCGAATCAGCACGTTGAATGACTCAGGCACGCCCGGCTCGATTGCCGCTTCGCCCTTGACGATGGCCTCGTAGATCTTGGTACGGCCATACACGTCGTCGGACTTCGCGGTCAGCAGTTCTTGCAGGATGTATGCAGCGCCATATGCTTCGAGCGCCCACACTTCCATTTCGCCGAAGCGCTGTCCACCGAACTGCGCTTTACCACCCAGCGGCTGCTGCGTGATCAGCGAGTACGGTCCGATCGAGCGAGCGTGAATCTTGTCGTCGACCAGGTGCGAGAGCTTCAGCATGTAGATGTAGCCCACAGTGACCGGCTGCTCGAACTGCTCGCCTGTCATGCCGTCAAACAACGGAGTCTTGCCCGAAGACGGCAATCCAGCCGCTGCTAGCAGCGCCTTGATCTCGTCTTCCTTGGCACCATCGAACACCGCAGTTCCAAACCAGATGCCGCGCTCCATACCGTGTGTGACACGCAACAGCGTCTCGTCATCGAGTTCTTCCAACTGCCGAAGCGTCGCCGTGTTCGCAAACTCTTTGCGAACCTGCTCCCGGACGAAGTTCGCATCGCTGTTCTGCCTGATCAGCCCGGCAATCTTCCTGCCGAGGCTCGCGGCGGCCCAGCCGAGGTGCGTCTCAAGAATCTGTCCGACGTTCATACGAGACGGAACTCCGAGCGGATTGAGCACGATTTCGACCGGGGTGCCATCGGGCAGGTACGGCATATCCTCTTCAGGAAGAATGCGCGCGATCACGCCCTTGTTACCGTGGCGGCCGGCCATCTTGTCGCCCACCGAGAGCTTACGCTTCATGGCAACGTAGACCTTGACGAGCTTGATTACGCCCGGAGGTAGTTCGTCGCCCTTCTGCAGCTTCGCGATCTTCTCGTTCGTGATCTTGCGCAGAACTTCGATCTGACGCGAGGTCATCTCTTCGATCTCGTCGATCTGCTCGTTGACGCGCGGATCCTTGTCGTTATAGCGGATGCGCTTCAAGTTCTTAGTCGAGATGCGCTCGATGGTTTCGCGATCCAGCAGAGCGCCCTTGGTGATGAGACGCTTGTTGGTCCGCTCGTCGTGCAGGTCGGCCAGGACCTCCTTGCCGCCCAGAATGCCTTCGAGTCTCTTCAGGCGCTCGTCCGTCAGGATTCGGATTTCGTCGCCGAGGTTCTTCTCGAGCTTCGAAATGTATTCCGCTTCGATCTGCTTGGCGCGCTCGTCCTTCTCCTGCCCCTTGCGGCTGAAGATGCGAACGTCAACCACCGTGCCTTCGATGCCGGGAGGGCACGTCAGCGAAGCGTCGCGAACATCGCCGGCCTTCTCGCCGAAGATGGCGCGCAGCAGCTTCTCTTCTGGAGTGAGCTGCGTCTCGCCTTTCGGCGTGACCTTGCCGACCAGGATGTCGCCGTGGCCGATCTGGGCGCCGATGCGGATAACACCGCTCTCGTCCAGGTCGCGCAACGCATGCTCGGAGACGTTCGGAATATCACGCGTGATTTCTTCCGGCCCGAGCTTCGTGTCGCGGGCTTCGATTTCAAACTCCTCGATGTGGACCGAGGTGTAGTAATCGTCCTTCACCAGCCGTTCGCTGATCAGGATTGCGTCCTCGAAGTTGTAGCCGCGCCACGGCATGAAGGCCACCAGCACGTTACGTCCCAGAGCCAGTTCGCCCTGTTCCGTGCAAGGACCGTCAGCGATGACCTGCCCCTTTACGACGCGCTCACCTTCGCGCACAACCGGCTTCTGGTTGATGCAGGTGTTCTGGTTCGAGCGCTTGAACTTGATGAGCGTGTAAATGTCCGAACCAACTTCGCGCGACAGCTGCGTAGGATGGTGCTCACCCTCGACGCGCACGATGATGCGCTCGGAGTCCACCGAGTCCACGATGCCGTTACGCTTTGCCAGCACCACGGCGCCGGAGTCGCGAGCCGTAACGCCCTCCATGCCAGTTCCCACCAGCGGAGCTTCCGCTACGAGCAGCGGCACCGACTGGCGTTGCATGTTGGCGCCCATCAGTGCGCGGTTTGCGTCGTCGTG
>Ga0207674_10003500_pt1 | contig 19174 bp, 16 predicted proteins | sample KBSCornC72_FD_184303 | JGI IMG/M metagenome (GOLD analysis project Ga0207674, IMG submission 184303) | Corn rhizosphere microbial communities from Kellogg Biological Station, Michigan, USA - KBS Corn C7-2 (SPAdes) (version 2) | ecosystem: Host-associated > Plants > Roots > Rhizosphere > Soil ... | reverse complement strand
CGTCTTCGACATCGGCGACGGCTGGGTGGGACTGCGCTGAATCGAACCAGGCAATAAAAAGAAAGCGGCCCTTCGGGGCCGCTTTCTTTTCGACCTTGACCTTACTGGGCCGGTTGAGGCACCGGCGGCACGGCGCGCACCTTGAGCTTGCCGAGCACCTCCTGACTCCCGCTGACCATCTCCAGCGGGGGCTCGACGCCTTCGATACGGTCGAGCTCGATCAGCGACAGCGTCGTGAGCGTCTCTTCGAACCGGTTGTTTCGTTCTTTCGCCGCGGAAAGGCTCGCTTCGAGCGCGTCCCGGGCGCCCCACAGATCGCCCTGTTTAACGAGCGCGTGTCCCTGCACGCGCTTGATCAGCGGCACGACGCGCGCAACGCCATGCGACGACTCGAGCCGTCCGAGCAGTCCCTCGACCAGCGCAAGCGCGTCGTCGGGCTTGCCGAGCTCCACGTGGCACTCGGCGATCCGCGCCTCGATCGCGGGGACCTCCTCGTCGGCACCGACATGGAGGAACTGCGTCTTCGAGTCCTGCAGGCGGGACAGCGCCTCGTCGTAGCGCCCGAGGCGCAGCGAAACCCTGCCGAGCAACGACAGGCATGCGGCGAGGAAATAGCGGTGCTGCGAGGCCTGCCATAACGGCAGCGTGTCCAGGAGGATTCGTTCGGCATCCGCGTATTCGCCGCGATCGACCAGCACCTCGGCGGCATTGACGCGCGCAAGCGCTGCATAGACCGAGCTTCCAAGCTTGATGGACGCCTCCCGCCCGCGCTCGTAGAACTCGAGCGCCTCGTCCCAGCGTCCTTCCCATTGGCAAACGACGCCGAGGCTTGCGAGCACGCTCGCCTGCTGCACGCGGTTGCCGGCCCGCTCGTAGGCATCGAGCGCCTTCTTCATGAGCTCGAGCGCGCCGGCGCGGCCGATCTCGCCGTACGCCCACCCCATGACGAGATATGCGTCGCCCAGTGCCTCGAACTCGTCCACCGCCTCGGCCTCGGCGACCGCCCGCTCGGCCCATTCGAGCGCGTCGGACGTACGACCTTCCCTCTGCAGCACCGCGGAATGCCAGGCGCTCGTGCGCGCGGTCTGCCGCGCGGCGTTCGATCCTTCGACGCTCGCCAGCGCGTTGCGCGCTTCGCCGGCCCAGCGGAGGGCTTCCGGGAACTGCCCGAGCTTCTCCTCGACGTAGGACAGCTTGAGGAGGAGGTCTCCCTGTGCAAGGCGATCCTCGGTCGCGAGCTCGAGCGCAGCTTTATAGGCGTCGGCGGCCTTGCGAAATTCACCGGCCTGGTACCAGGCGTCGGCGAGCGCCGTCTGGGTGGCGCGAAGCTCGCCCGGCTCGAGATCCGTAAGCCGGCGGCCGGCGTCGAGAGCTCGCGCGAACAGGTTTGCGGACTCGACGTGCGCATAAACGGCCTCGGCGCGCCTCGCGGCAATCGTCGCGTAACGCCACGCCGCGCGATCGTCACCCGCTTCCCGGTAATGCAGCGAGAGAATGCCCGCCGCTTCCTCGGGGTAGTCCATCTCCTCCTCGAGATGCGCGGCGACGCTCGCATGCAGGCGTCGGCGGTCCTTGTAAGGAAGACCCTCATACGCCGCGTCGCGCAGCAGCGACCGACGGAACTTCAGGTAACCGTCGGGCTCCTCCTCGAAGATTTCCCCGAGTCGTTTCCAGTTCGGAACGGCGAGCTCGTCGCCGTCGTCGATGAACCACACGAGCATCCGAGGATGAAACGTCAGGCCGAAGACCGCCGCGCGACGCACGATCGCGCGATCCTCGGGCGCGAGCCCGTCGATCTGCGCGATCGCAGCCGCTTCCGCCGAATCGGGGAGGTCGGCCGTGCCGCCCGACTCGATCGCGATGCGCAGCAAATCGCGCAGGAACTGAGGATTTCCGCCCGAGCGCTTGGCGACGGTTTCGAGTACGTGCGCCGGGAGCGGATTCTGCTGACTTCCGAGCTGCGCCATCCGTAGTGCATCCTGCGGCGCGAGCGGTTTCAGCTCGACACGAACCACGCTGCCGCAATCAGGCGCGCGAAAGCCGCCGGTCGACGTGCGCCGCGCGACGGCGAAGAGCCAGGGCCGCGACTCGAGGTGATCGGCGGCAATCCACGACAGCAGCTCGGCCGACGCCTCGTCCATGTGGTGCGCGTTCTCGATCTCGATCAGGCACGACTTCGGCACGATCGCTTCGAGGAACTTGCCGACCGTCTCGTGCAGCTTCGCGCGCCGGTTCGTTTCGGCGAGCATCGCGACTTCCTGCGTCGGATGCAGTTCGACGCCGAGCGCCATCGCGATCAGCGGCAGCCAGGGCGCAAGGTCGGGCACCTTCGCGAGGATCTCCTCCTGCACATGCTCGATGACCGCCGCATCCGGATCGTCGCGATCGAACTCGAGGAGGCTTCGCAACAGCTCGCGCCAGACCGCGTACGGCGTGGTCGCCGTGTAGGCCTCGCACGTCGCCTGGATCTTGCGGAAGCCGGCAGCGGCATCGCGAAGCGCCTCGACCAGGCGGGTCTTGCCCATCCCCGCTTCGCCCACGACTTCGATGAGCCGTCCGGCGCCGCCGCGCGCGCTGACGAATGCCTTGCGGATGACGCCGAGCTCGGCGTTGCGGCCGGTGAGCGGCAGCTTCGCGAGCGACACGTGTCGCGTCTTCGATCCCTTGGCTCCCCCCACCGACCATGCCTGCACCGGGGCAGCCTTGCCCTTGACGGCGAACGGCTCGAGCTCCGTTGTCTCGAACAGCGTGTCGGAGCGATCGAGAATGTCCGCCGTCGCGTAAATCGAGCCCGGCTCCGCCTTCGCCATCAAGCGCGCCGTCAGGTTCACGGCATCGCCCATGATCGTGTACGTGCGCCGGTAGGCCGGACCGATGTCGCCGGCGAACACGGCGCCACGGTGCGTGCCGATGCGGATGGGAAGCGGCAACGGGGTCGACGCGATCTTCCGCAGCGCGAGCAGCATCCGCTCCTCGTCGTTGCCGGTCGCCTTCGGTGCACCCGCACTAAGGATCAGCTTGCCGCCGTCGCTGTCGACGTCGGACGCGAGGAATGCGACGTCCTGCTCCTCCGCCGCGGCCTGCACGCAGCTCACGATCGCGTGGAGTGCACGGGCCGCCTCCTGCGCGCCGCGTTCGGCGATCAGCGCGTCGCTGCCCGAGAACTTGATGAACGCGACCGCGACCGGCCGGTGTTCCGACCCGCCTGCACCGGCAAGTACCTGCGAGCGAATCGCCGGCGACAGGCAGCGCGAGATCGTTTCAGTCGCGAGCTTCGGTGGCGCGGCGAACGCCACTTTCCCAATGTGCTCGGGCTCCTGTGCAAGCAGGTGACCGCTTTCGACCGCGTCGCCCACGCAGCCTGGCTGAAGTCGTGATGCGGTCTGCGCGGTCACCACGATCTGATCGGCTTCGGCGCAGGTTTCCGCCGAAGCGAGCCGCGTCCACTCGGGCCCGACCGCGAGGAGCTCGTGGTGCGACGTGCCGACGGAGAAGAAATCGAATGTCCCGGTATGCACGCCCTGCGAAATGCGGAGCTGCAGGCTGACGCCGGGAAGCTCGATGGCGCCGACGCCTGCGAGCGCCTCGCGCATTCGCGCCGCTGCGCCGCAGGCGCGAACCGCGTGGTCGTCACCTTCGAACCAGAGCAACAACGCGTCGCCGCCGAACTTGAGGAGCGTGCCGCCGCGATCGTAAGCGACGCCCAGCAGCTCGCCGAACACCTTCTCGATCGCATCGGTGATCTGCTCGGCACCTTCCCGCCCCTTCTGGGCGAGCGCCTCGGACAGCTTGGTGAATCCGGAGACGTCGGCGAACACCGCGGTTCCTTCCGCCGTCCATGCTTCGCGCAGAGGATCGTCCGCGAGGTGCTGCTGAAGGACGCGCGGAACGTAAAGGCCAGCACGCTCCGGCCGGCCGAAGTCCTGCAGCGACTTCTCGCGCTGTCCCAGGCTGTCAGTGGCGACCGGCGTCATCGTGCATACTCTACCGGGCGGCGAAGGCGCCGGGTACTCCGATTTTTCGACGGCAGCGATGCGGAATATCACGGACGTTCAATGGCAAGCGCTCGAAGAGGCCGGGAGAGCCGCGAGCGCCCACGCCTATTGCCCTTACAGCCGCTTCCCCGTCGGCGCAGCCGTGCTCACCGCGGACGGATCGATCGCCGTCGGCTGCAACGTCGAGAACGCGTCGTTCGGGCTGACCTGCTGTGCCGAACGCAACGCGATCTTTCGCGCGGTCGCCGACGGCGCGAAATCGATCGTCGCGCTGGTGCTCTACACGCCCACGGCCGAGGCCGTGACCCCCTGCGGGGCGTGCCGGCAGGTGCTCGCGGAGTTCGGCCGCGACGCGCAAGTGCGTTGCATCTGCGACGGACCGGGCGGCCTCGATTGCATCGCGCACGAATTGCTGCCGCACGGATTCACGCTCGCAAAACCGGCGCAGGCGCCATGAATCGGGCTCGCGGTCAGAGCGATGCGTGTCCGAGCGAATCCCTGCGCGAACACTGACCGCTTCGACCTCGACCTTCAAAGGTTCGGCGCAAGCCGTCGGCGCGCCTCCCCGATATCGAGTCCGGCACGCCTTGCGAAATCGACGAGCTGATCCTCGCCGATTTTCCCCACCGCGAAATAGCGCGCGTCGGGATGCGCGAGGTAGAAGCCCGAGACCGAAGCGGCCGGCAGCATTGCATAGCTCTCGGTGATCTCCATGCCCGCTTCGCCGGCGTGCAGCGCCGCGAACAGGTCCGCCTTCACCGCGTGGTCCGGACAGGCGGGATAGCCCGGGGCGGGGCGGATGCCGCGATACTCCTCACGCACCAGGGCGGCCGCGTCGAGCGCCTCGTCCCGCGCATAACCCCACCAGTCGGTACGCACCTTCCGGTGCAGCCATTCGGCGAAGGCCTCGGCGAGACGGTCGGCGAGCGATTTCAGCATCAGCGCCGAATAGTCGTCGTTGGCCGCCTTGTAGGCCGCGACGCGCTCATCGACGCCGCCACCCGTGGTCACCGCGAACGCGCCCGCATAATCGCGCACATCGCTTGTCTCGTCCGCGACGAAATCGGCGAGGCAGTAGTTCGGCTTGCCGGCCGGCCGCTCGTTCTGCTGGCGCAGGTTTCGCCAGGTGAGAAGCGGCGTGTTCCGCGTCTCGTCGGTCCACAGCACGATGTCGTCACCGACACGGGTGGCAGGCCAGAAGCCGGCGACACCGTCCGCGGCAAGCCAGCGTTCGCCGATGATGCGGGCGAGCATCGCCTGTCCTTCGGCAAGAAGATTCCGCGCGGCCTCCCCGACGACGGCGTCATCGAGAATCGCCGGATACGGACCGGAGAGCTCCCATGCCTGGAAGAACGGGCCCCAGTCGATAAGGCCCGCGATCTCGCCGAGATCGACATCGCGCAACGTGCGTGCGCCGATGAACGCGGGAACCGTCGGCTGGTAGCGCGACCAGTCGGCCGCGAATGCATTCGCCCGCGCCGCGGCGAGCGAAATCAGCTTCGGCCCGCGCTTGCCCGCGTGCTGGACGCGGATCTTCGCGTAATCGTCGGCGACGCCGGCGACGAACGCGTCGCGATTGTCGGCCGACAACAGGCTCGTCACGACACCGACGGCGCGCGACGCGTCGGGAACGTAAACGGTGGGCCCGTTCGTGTAATTGGGCGCGATCTTCACCGCGGTGTGGACGCGCGAGGTCGTCGCCCCGCCGATCAGCAGCGGCACCGCGAAGCCTTCGCGCTGCATTTCCGCCGCGACGTGCGCCATCTCCTCGAGCGACGGCGTGATGAGCCCCGACAGTCCGATCGCGTCGGCACTGACCTCGCGCGCCGTGGCGAGGATCTTCTGCGCGGGCACCATGACGCCGAGGTCGATCACCTCGAAGTTGTTGCATTGGAGCACGACGCCGACGATGTTCTTGCCGATGTCGTGCACGTCGCCCTTCACCGTCGCCGTGACGATGCGTCCCTTCGTGCGCGCTTCGCTTCCCGACGCGGCCTTCTCCGCCTCGATGTACGGAATCAGGTGCGCGACCGCCTGCTTCATCACGCGTGCGCTCTTGACGACCTGCGGCAGGAACATCTTTCCGGCGCCGAAGAGATCGCCGACGACGTTCATGCCGTCCATCAGCGGTCCCTCGATCACTTCGATCGGCCGTCCTCCTCGCGCTGCGACTGCGAGGCGCGCCTCCTCGGTATCGTCGACGACGAACGTCGTGATGCCTTTGACGAGCGCATGCGAAAGACGCGCTTCGACGCTCGCGTTGCGCCACGCGAGATCCTCTTCGGGCTTCTTGCCGAGAACCTTGTACGTTTCGGCGAACGCGACCAGTTTCTCGGTGGCATTGCCGCCGCCGGCCGGCGGGCGATTCAGCACGACATCCTCGACGAGCGTGCGCAGCGTTGGATCGAGCTCGTCGTAAACCCCGAGCTGGCCGGCGTTGACGATGCCCATCGTCAGGCCGGCGCGGATCGCGTGATACAGGAACACCGTGTGGATCGCCGCGCGCACCGCGTCGTTGCCGCGGAAACTGAAGCTCACGTTCGAGATGCCGCCCGATACCTTCGCGTGCGGCAGGTGCTCGCGGATCCACGCGGTGGCGCGAATGAAATCGACCGCGTAATTCGAATGCTCGTCGATGCCGGTCGCAATCGCGAACACGTTCGGATCGAAGATGATGTCCTCGGGCGGGAAGCCGACGCGCTCGACGAGCAGATCGTAGGCGCGCCGTGCAATGCCGATGCGCCGATCGTACGTGTCCGCCTGGCCCTGCTCGTCGAAGCACATCACGACGGCCGCCGCACCGTAGCGGCGCACCAGCTTCGCCTGGCGCAGGAATTCGGCCTCGCCTTCCTTCATCGAAATCGAGTTGACGACCGGCTTGCCCTGCACGCACTTGAGTCCCGCTTCGATGACGTCCCACTTCGACGAGTCGATCATGACGGGGACCCGCGCGATGTCGGGCTCGGAGGCGATCAGATTCAGGAAGCGGACCATCGCCGCTTTCGAATCGAGCATCGCCTCGTCCATGTTGACGTCGAGGATCTGCGCGCCGCTTTGCACCTGCTGGCGCGCGACCTCGACCGCCGCGGCGTAGTCGCCGCCGAGGATCAGCTTCGCGAACGCGCGCGAGCCCGTGACGTTGGTGCGCTCGCCGACATTGACGAAAAGCGACGTGTCGCCGATGTCGAGCGGCTCGAGCCCGGCAAGGCGCAGTGGACGTCCGGCGCTGCGGCCGGCGCTTGCGGCGCCGGACGAAACCCCGGGCTCAGGCAACCGCCAACTCCGTTTCCGAAGGCAGCCGGCGCGGTGGAATGTCGCGCACCGCATCGGCGATGGCGCGAATGTGGGCGGGTGTCGTGCCGCAGCACCCACCGACGAGGTTCACGAAGCCGCTGCGCGCAAACTCGGCCAGCATCGTCGATGTTTCTTCCGGCGATTCGTCGTAGCCGGTGTCGGACATCGGGTTGGGCAGGCCGGCGTTCGGATAGCACGATACGAACGTGTCGGCGATGCGCGAGAGCTCTTCGATATAAGGACGCATCAGCGCGGCGCCGAGTGCGCAGTTGAGTCCCACGGCGAGCGGTCGCACGTGGCGCACCGAGTTCCAGAACGCTTCGGGCGTCTGTCCCGAAAGCGTGCGGCCCGACGCATCGGTGATCGTGCCCGACACGATGATCGGCAGCCGCGCGCCCCGCCGCTCGAACGCGTCGTCGATCGCATAAAGCGCCGCCTTCGCGTTCAGCGTGTCGAACACGGTCTCGACGAGCAGCAGATCGGCGCCGCCGTCGATCAGTCCGTCGATCGCCTCGCCGTAGGCTTGCGCGAGCTCGTCGAAGTGCACGTTGCGCGCGCCTGGATCGTTGACGTCCGGCGATATCGATGCGGTGCGGTTCGTCGGCCCGAGCGCGCCGGCAACGAAGCGCGGTCGGCCTGGCGTACGCGCAGTCCAGCGATCGGCCGCCTCGCGCGCGATTCGCGCCGCCGACTCGTTGATTGCACGCGCCTCGTCCTGCATCCGGTAGTCGGCCTGCGCGATGCGCGTCGCGCTGAACGTGTTCGTTTCGACGATGTCGGCACCCGCCTCGAAGTACGCGTCGTGGATCGAGCGCACCGTCGACGGCTGCGTCAGCGACAGGATGTCGTTGTCGCCCGCAAGATCGTGCGGATGATCGTGGAAGCGGCCGCGGAAATCGTGCTCCGACAGCCGGCACTGCTGGATCATCGTGCCCATCGCGCCATCCAGGACCAGGATGCGCTCGCGAAGCAGGCGCGTGAGTCGGGCGGTATGATCCGGCTGCATCGCCGTACTTTATCAAACCGCCCTCGCCGACACCCCGATGAAGCATCTCAAGCCCCGCGACGCAAGCGCGTTCCTGCACGACAATCCGCATGCGGTCCTGGTCGACTGCCGCAGCGAAATGGAATACCTGTTCGTCGGTCACCCGACCGGCGCTGCGCACGTGGCGTGGAACGACGGGCCCGACTGGGACATCAATCCGCACTTCGTGGGACAGGTCAAGAAGATCGCGAGCATGAACCGCCCCGTCGTGCTGATCTGCCGCAGCGGCCAGCGCTCGATCGCCGCCGGCGTCGAGCTCGAGAAGGCCGGCTTCACCGAGGTTTACAACGTGCTCGAGGGCTTCGAAGGCGCGCTCGACGAAAACCACCGGCGCGGCACCCTCGGCGGCTGGCGCAAGGAAGGTCTGCCGTGGGAGCAGACCTGAGCGCGGCTCACGAGCGCGGCTGCAGCGTGAGCGCCAGGTAGCCGACTCCCGGTAGCGGGTTCGGATAGTACGGCGTGCATTCGCGAAATCCGAGCGACGCATAAAGCGCCCGCGCGCTCGTCATGCTGGCAAGCGTGTCGAGCTTCAGTTCGTCGTAGCCGATCCCCCTCGCGCGCTCGATCAGCGCATGCATGAGGCCACGACCGGTGCGCGTGCCGCGCGCCTCCGGCACGACGTAGAGGCGCTTCACTTCGCCGACCTTCGCGCCCGCGTCGTCACCGAGCGGTCGCAACGCCACGCAGCCGACGTGCGCATCGCCTCGTTCGGCCACCAGCAGCGCGCCCCGCGGTGGCGCGTAGTCGCCGGGCAGCGCCGCGAGCTCCTGCGCGAAGTTCTGGAAGCAGAGGTCGACGTCGAGCGACGCCGCGTAGGCTTCGAACAAGCGCCGGATGGCCAGGATATCGCCGGGGTCGCGCGCGTCGCGGATCACGACGTCGTCGCGCATCACGACGCCGGCGGACAGGCGCCGACACGAAGATCGGCGCCGGCGAACTGCGGCTGCAGCTCCTTCATGCGCGCGACGAGTGCCTCGGGCGCGTCGCGCACCACGATCGTTGACTGCGCGCCGGCCTGCCCCCTCGGCTCGACCTGTGCGCCGGTCACGCCACGTGCCGCGAGCGTCTCGGCGCGGGCGTTGGCGGCCGCCTCGGTACGAAACACGCCGAGCGAAACCGTGAACGCGCCGCGCGGGTAATCGACGACGGAAAGATCGCTGATCGACTGCGCGCGCAATTCGCCCGCCCGCCGGTCCGCCGCCGCGCGGCTTGGCATCGCGCCGAGGTTCACCCAGTACGCGGTGTCAGAGGAGACGGCGCGTTGCGACACGAGGCGCGCCGGCGCGAGCGATTCGATCTCGGCCTGCGCCCGCAGGCGGTCGGCCTCGGCAAACGGCCCCCATTCGGCGCAAACGATCTTCGTGCGGCCGAGTGCGGCCACCTGCTGCGGCGACAGCAGCTTGATGCGCTCCGGCTCGACCTGCTCGCGCAAGCGGCCCGCTTCGCTCTGCGCGGCACGGTCGAGGCGCGCGTAGGCGAACAGCGCCAGGTTGGCGATCAACAGCAGCAGGACGGCGGCGCGCATCTCGACATACGTTCGTTGCCGGTCGACCGGCGCCCGCGCACGACGCGCCGTTATCCGCCGGCCGGCGGCCGGGGCAGCAAGGCGAGCACGAGCACGCCTTCGAGCACGAGATTATCCACGACCTCGACCGGTGCGGCCACCCGCGGCGCCACGTCCTGCAGCGCACCGCCCGCGAGGTAACACGTGATTTCGCCGCCGCCGCCGCGAAGCCGCTCGCGCATCTGGCCGATGGCGCCGGAGATGGCCTGGACCGCTCCCGAGTAGATGGCGTCGGCCGTGGTGGTCGGAAAATCGCGGAATTCGCCGGGCGGGGTTCGCAGCGCGGCCGTGTTGTCGGCGAGCGCGCGCAGCATCAGCCGCACGCCGGGAAGGATCAAGCCGCCGCGGAACGCGCCGTCGGCGTCGAGCGCGTCGATCGTCACCGCCGTGCCGGTGTTGACGACGATGCATGGCCGCGGCGCGGCTTCGTTCGCGGCAACCGCGCGCCTGCGCGCCGCGACCAGCGAGGCCCAGCGATCGGCGCCCAGCTGCGAAGGCACCTGGTAGTGGTTGGTGACACCACCCGCCTGCACCGAGGCGGCCAGCCATTCGATCGGCAGCCGCCAGCGCGAGAGCTGGCCTTCGACGCGAACACGCGCGGCCTCGCCCGCGACATTGACGCCGACCGCACGCACCGGACGCTCGAGATTCTGCCAGTCGCGCACGGCGAGCGAGCCGATGTCCTGGTTCGCCACGGCACCACGGGCGGTCCAGCCGCGCGAGCCGCGCAACGCCCACTTGAGCCGGCTGTTGCCGACGTCGATGACGAGAATCTGGCTCAAAGCGAAAACACGCGTGCGACGGCGCGAAGTTCGCGCCGGTTGTAGGTCAGGCGCGGCGGAGCGAGATTTCCCCGGCCAGGAAGCGCGCGCGACGCGGACCGTCGGCGAGCACGAGCGCGCCGGTGCTGTCGACGCCGGCGACCGTGCCCTTGACGCTTTCGCCGTCGGGCAGCAGCAGCTTCACGGGCTTGCCCTGGTAGGCATGGCGGCGCTGCCACTCGGCGGCGAACGGCACGAAACCCTGTGCCGCGTACTGGCTGAGGCTGGCGGTGAGCTCGCAGACGATGCGCGCGAGCAGGCGATTGCGATCGATGGGCGGCGCACCGCGACCGGCGACGGCGGTGAGGTCGCTGACCGGTTGGGCGATATCGCGCTTCACGGCCTGCGGCAGGCGAATGTTGAGGCCGACGCCGACGACGACCGTGGAAGGGCCGAGTGCGTCACCATTGAGCTCGATCAGGATGCCGCCGACCTTCAAATGGCGATGGACGAGATCGTTCGGCCACTTGAGCTCGACCCCGGTCAACCCTTCGGCTTCGAGCGCACGCACGACGGCAACGCCGACGGCGAGTGAAAGGCCCGCCACGAACCCCGCACCCTGCTCGAAGCGCCATCCGAGCGAGAACGTGAGGCTGCCACCGGCGACGGCCGTCCAGACACGTCCTCGACGCCCGCGGCCCGCGGTTTGCCATTCGGCGGCGAGCAGTGCGCCGTGGATGTCGCGACGGGCCGCACGGCGCAGCAGCTCGGTGGACGTCGAGTCGACCTGATCGGTCACTTCGACGGCGATGGCCGGGTGCAGCGGGATCGTGGAGACGCGCTCCGAGAAGATGAGATCATCGTCGTTGGCGGCCGGCAGCAGCGGTGCCTTGGCGTCGGGCGGCGCCACTTCGACGTCGAGCGCTTCGAGCGCCGCGCGGATTTCCTTCACGTCGAGGAAGTCGGGCGTGGCGAGCAGCCGATAGCCGCGGCCGCGGACGCGCTCGAGCGCGAGACCGGCCGTTTCGGCCTGCTTCAGCAATTGCGAAACCCGGGCGCGCGTCAACCCCACCGTCGCGGCAAGGTCTTCGCCCGAGTGGAAGGCGCCGTCTGAAAGCTGGCGCAGCAACGAGAAGCCAAGAGGAGTAAGCACTAACCTACACGCGCGTCGGAAACGTTGAATTCTAGCAGACTCGACGTGCAATTGCACGATTTTTGTCTGTGGTTGAACGGCCGGTGAATGGCATGTGCGGCCGCAGCAATCGCTTTCAAGTCTGCTTCAGCACGCCGCGGCGGATCTGGTCCTGCTCGATGGATTCGAAGAGCGCCTGGAAGTTGCCTTCGCCGAAACCTTCGTTGCCCTTGCGCTGGATGATCTCGAAGAAAATCGGTCCGATGACCGTGGCGGTGAAGATCTGCAGCAGCATTTCGTCCTTCGCGGGCGCGCCGTCGATGAGGATGCGGTTTCGCGCAAGTCGCGACGCGTCCTCGCGGTGGCCGGGAAGCCGCGTCGGCAGCGCCTCGTAATAGGTCTCCGGCGTGTCCTGGAAGGTGACGCCCCTGGCGCGCAGGGTCTCGACGGTGTCGTAGATGTCGCGCGTGCCGAGGGCCACGTGCTGGATGCCTTCGCCGCGATAGTCGATCAGGTATTCCTGGATCTGGCTCTTGTCGTCGGCGCTCTCGTTGATCGGGATGCGGATGCCGCCGTCGGGGCTCGTCATCGCCTTGCTCCTGAGCCCGGTCAACTGGCCCTCGATGTCGAAGTAGCGGATCTCGCGGAAATTGAACAGCCGTTCGTAGAAGCCCGACCACTCGAGCATGCGGCCGCGGTGCACGTTGTGCGTCAGGTGATCGATGTAGGTGAGCCCGGCGCCGGCCGGGTGCTGATCGACGCCGGGGAGCGGCACGAAGTCGATGTCGTAGATCGACACGCCGGTGCGGTCGTGCGTCGGGTAGCGGTCGACGAGGTAGATCAGCGAATCGCCGATGCCCTTGATCGCCGGGATGTTGAGTTCCATCGGACCCGGATGCGCCTCGACACCCCACGCGCCGTTCGCGACGCAGTGCGCGTACGCCTTCGCGGCGTCCTTCACGCGGAAGGCGATCGCGCAGATGCTCGGCCCGTGCACGCGCGCAAACGATTGCGCGAACGAGTGCGGCTCGGCGTTGACGATGAAATTGATCGTGCCCTGCCGGTAGAGCAGCACGTCCTTCGAGCGGTGCTTCGCGACGGCGGTGAAGCCCATCTGCTCGAAGAGGCGCCCGAGCGCCTGCGGATCGGGCGCCGCGTACTCGACGAATTCGAAGCCGTCGGTGCCGGCCGGATTGTCCCAGAGGTTGCTGCCCGGTGCGCCTGCCATGTCGACCTCGCTTGAGCAAGTAGGGTCAGAGACGACTTGTGTTCACCGACGGACACTTCCGATGTTCGAAGAACAAGTCGTCTCCGACCTTACTTTCTCACGATGTTCGAAGAACAAGTCGTCTCTGACCCTACTTTCTCATAACGCGAGGAGACTCCGCTCGGCATCGGCCGACAGAACGCTTTTCCAGGCGCCCGAATTATCGCGCGTCGCGAGCCAGGCGGCCGTGTCGCGGATGGTGTCGGCAAGCGGACGGATCACGAGGCCGGCTTTCGCCGCGCGCGTGCAATCCATCGACATGAAGCCGGCACTGTCCGGTTCACTCGGCGGCAGCCACAGTGGCAGGCCGACCCACGGCACGACGCCCTGCGCGACCAGCGTTTCCTCGGCGGTCCATGCGGGCCGCGGCGGCGATTCGGCGGCGGCGACCAGCGCTTTCACCACATCGTTCATCCGGAACTGCCATGCGGGGCTGCATGCGTTGAACGTGCCGGCGATGTCGCGTCGTGCGAGATCGAGCATCCACGCGGCAAGATCGCGTGCGTCGATGAACTGCAGCGCGCGCTCGGGCGGTTCGGGAACCACGGCGCGCGCCGGACGATCGCCGAGAAGCGCCGGAGCGATGAAGCGCGCGACCCAGTAGCCGAAGCGGTCGCTGCCATCGTACGGACCCACGATGAGCCCGGGCCGCACCAGCGTGGCGCGCGTGCCGAAGACGCGCGCGACGGCCGCTTCGCAGGCCGCCTTGAGCGCGCCGTAGTGCTCCAGGACCGCCTCGGTGCCGGGGTCGTCGAGTGCTGCGAGCGGCGTCGCCTCGTCCATCCCGGGCCGCTCGGTCTTCGCGTACACCGACATCGACGACACGAAGAGGTAGCGGCGCACACGCGGCGCGACAAGGGCCGCACTCGCCTCGACGATCCGCGGCACGTACCCCGAGCAGTCGATCACCGCATCCCACGTGCCGACCTCGAGCGCGGTGAGCCCCGGCGCGATGCGCGGATCGCGATCGCCGGTGAGCGCGGTCACGTTGCTCCACGGCACCGGTTGACGCCCGCGCGTGAAGATCGTGACATCGTCGCCCGATGCGAGGGCCGCGTCGACGATGTGCCGTCCGAGAAATCGCGTGCCGCCAAGGACGAGCAGCTTCATCGCGAGGCGATCGCGCGCAGAAGCTGCGCATGCAGCGCCGCGTCGCCGCACGCGAGGACATCGCCGCCGCGGTCGCAGCGGCCGCCCTGCCAGTCGGTGACGACGCCGCCGGCATTCTCGATCAGGGGAATCAGCGCCTGGATGTCGTACGCGTTGAGGCCGGTTTCGATGACGACGTCGACGAGCCCCATCGCCAGTTGCGTGTAGCAATAGCAATCGCCGCCGAAGCGCACGAGCCGCGCACGCGCCGTCGCTGCATCGTAGGCGCTGCGCTGTGGTGTAGTGACGAAGTGTCGCGGATCGGTCGTGGCGACGATCGCGTCGTCGATGCGCGGGCAGCGGCGCACACGAAGCTCGCGCCGCTCGTCGCGCCGCAGCCATTCGGCGCGTCCGTCGAAGGCGACGAACGACTCGTCGACATACGGCTGGTGCGTCACGCCGACGATCGGACGCTCGCCGTCGTTCAGCGCGAGCAGCGTCGCCCAATGCAGATGCCCGAGGATGAAGCTGCGCGTGCCGTCGATCGGGTCGATCACCCAGGTGTAGCGCGACGTTCCCGCACGCGTGCCGTGCTCCTCGCCCTCGATGCCGTGCTCGGGATAGCGCGCGAGGATCGCATTGCGGATCGACGCTTCGGCCGCGCGGTCGGCCTCGGTGACCGGATCGTAGCCGCGCGCGCCGCCCTTGTCCTCGACGGCGATCGGCGCGCGGAAATGCGGCAGGATCGCCGCCCCCGCGTCGCGCGCCGCCTGCAGGGCGAAGGCGGCGAACGCGTCGTTGCTCGCGGCGTCAGGCGGGAAGGGCCGCGTCGACCAATCGGCCGCGTCCTCGCGGGGCAGCGAGCGGAGCGAGCGTGGGGGTCGTTTCATTGGCGCCGGGCCGCCCCAAGCCAATGGCGCACCCCCTTTGGGGGCAGCGAGCGGAGCGAGCGTGGGGGTCGTTTCATCGGCGCCGGGCCGCCCCAAGCCAATGGCGCGCCCCCTTTGGGGGCAGCGAGCGAAGCGAGCGTGGGGGTCGTTCCATCCTAGCCGGCGCCCTCGCGCGGAACGATCGACACGCCGGCGAGCTTCTCCTGCGCCTCGATCAGCGACGGCACGTACTTGTCGCCGAAGCCGAGCGCATTCGCCGTGACGAGGCTCTGGTGCACCGCCTCGCCGACGATCGACGGAAGCATCATCGATTCGGTGAAATGCGTGTAGTAGCGCAGATCCTTCGCGGCGTTCGACAGCGTGAACTTGAGACCCGACAGGTCGCCGCTTTCGAGCATCTTCCCGACGAGCATCTGGAACAAGCCCGAGTTGACGGCGCCTGCGGAGATCACCTGATGCAGCTTGCGGATCGACAGCCCCGACTTCGCCGCGGCAGCACAGGCTTCGGCGGTGGCCGTGCAGATGGCCTGCGCGATGAAGTTGTTGATGAGCTTCAGCACGATGCCGTGTCCGGGAGGACCCGCGTGGACGATGTTCTCGCAGAACGCGGCGAACGTCGGCTGCAGCTCGGCGAACGTCGCGTCGTCGGCGCCGACCATGATGTTGAGCCGCCCCTGCTCGGCCTCGACCGGCGTGCGGGCGAGCGGCGCATCGACGAAGCGCACCTGCTGGTCGGCGAGGACGTTGCGCATCCGTGACGTCGTCGCGGGCTCGCTCGTCGATGTGTCGACGACGATGAGTCCTTCGCGGGCGGCGCTCGCGATACCGTCGGGACCGAGGACCACTTCCTCGACCTGCGGCGCGCCGGTCACGCACAGCATCACGATGTCGGCGTTGCGTGCGAGCTCGGCATAACTGGCCGCTTCCGCAGCGCCGGCGGCAAGAAGGTCCTGCGCGGCCGCGCGATTGCGGTGCACGCGCAGCGTCAGCGGGAAGCCCTTCGCCAGCAGGTTCTTCGCGATGCCGTGCCCCATCAGGCCGACACCGACAAAGCCGATCCGCGGTTTGCTCATCGGGAACTCCTCCATTTCATTGAACGGTGACAGGATCGATCGCGACGAGCCGTGCGCGGCGCCGCTCGTGCAACATCATCAGAAGTCCACTCCCCGCGATCACCGCCATTCCGCCGATCCGGTAGCCGTTCGGAAAGTCGCCGTAGAGAAACCAGCCGAGAAGCATCGCCCAGACGAGCTGCGTATACGTGAACGGCGTCAGCGCCGAGGCGGGTGCGAGGCGAAAGGCGAGGATGAACAGGAAATGGCCGAGCGTGCCGAAGAGCCCGCCGCAGACGATCAGCAGCACGTGCGTCCACGGCATCGACGGCGGCCAGTCGAAGCCGGGTGCCAGCGCCGACATGATGACGGTGCCCATCAGCGCCGGATAGAACAGCAGCACGCGCGGGTCCTCGCCGGCGAGCATGCGCGTCGTGATCTGGTAGCACGCGTAGAAGATCGCCGCGCCGAGCCCGAACAGCGCGGCACCGTGGAATACGTCGCTGCCGGGCTGCACGATCATCAGCATGCCCGCCACGCCCACGGCGACGAACGCAAGGCGCGCCTGTGTCAGCCGCTCCCGAAGAACGAGACGGCCCATCAGCACGACGATGATCGGCGTCGAATAGTTGAGCGCGGTGGCTTCTGCAAGCGGAAGCGAGCGCAGCGCGTTGACGAAGAAAAGCGACGACGCGAGCAGCAGCACGCCGCGAAACGCCTGGAAGCGCAGGCGCTGCGTGCGCACGAGATCGAGACGCATGCTGGGCCCGAGCCAGACGAGCATCGCAACGAACTGGACGCCGTAGCGCGCCCATACGAGCAGCGGAATCGAATAGCGCTGCGTCATGAACTTGGTGATGGCGTCGAGGATCGTGAAGCACAGCACCGAGCTCGAGATCAGGATGATCGCCGCGGTCGGGACGTGCGCGCCGAACGGCGGCGCCGAGGCGCGACCGGCGGCTCCCGCAAGCGAGTGCTGCGCGCCGGCTGGCGAATGAGCCCGCACGCGCGGGGAGACCTTCATGCCTTGGCGCATCGGCGTGATTATCCCCGATCTCGGTCATGCACCGATCCGGCATAATCGGCGTCTCGGCGGGCCGCGCCCGCCTTTTCCCGTGCCGAGGTCACCATGCCGGTCGTATCGCTTGCTCGACTGCTGTCCGTCGCCACACTTGCCGTGCTGGCAGGCGCTACGGCCCTTGCCGCGCCCGATGCGCTCGCGCAAGCCGCGAGCACCCGGCAAAACCGCGTCGTGATGCAGGTCAGCGACAACGACCCCGCCAAATGGAATCTCGCGCTCAACAACGCGCGGAATCTGCAAACCGACCTCGGTGCGGCGAACGTCGACATCGAGATCGTTGCGTACGGGCCCGGCATCGGAATGCTGAAGTCCGAATCGGTCGTCGGCAACCGCATCAGCGAAGCACTCGGCCAGGGTGTTGCGGTCAGCGCGTGCGAAAACACGATGCGCGGGCAGAAGCTCACGAAAACCGACATGCTGGACGGCATCGGCTACGTTCCCGCCGGAGTCGTCGAGATCATGCACAAACAGCAGCAGGGCTGGGCGTACCTGCGGCCGTAGGCTGTGGCGCGCATGCGAGGCGGATGGAGCGGGTGAAGGGAATCGAACCCTCGTATGCAGCTTGGGAAGCTGCCGTTCTGCCATTGAACTACACCCGCGCGGCGCATTGCGCGAAGCTTCGATCGCGCCCGGCTGCGATTGTAGCGCCGCTCGCGGCTGGTCCCACATGTTTCCGGATGTGTCGGGCGCGTGGGCGGGGCGCCGGACGGCTTAAACTCGAGGGTTTGAATGCGTCACCCGACGCGGCGGGAATCAACCCTCCGCCTCGATGGTCCTAGCACGATGCCTGCCTCCCGCCGCACCCTGATTGCCGTCGTCTGCCTGCTCGCAATCGCGGCGGTTGCGGCCATCGCATTCCGCTTCGCGCCCGGCTCGCGCGCAGCGCTGCCGAAGTCGGCGCCCGCGGTTCCGGTGAGCGTTGCGCCCGTCGTCACGAAGAGCGTTCCGGTGCGGCTGCGCGCCATCGGCAATGTCGAGCCGTACACCACCGTTGCGGTGAAGGCGCGCATCGACGGCCAGATCACCGCCGTGCACTTCAAGGAAGGGCAGGAAGTGCGCAAGGGCGAGACGCTGTTCGAGATCGACCGGCGGCCCTTCGAAGCGCAGCTCGCGCAGGCGCAGGCGAACCTCGGCAAGGACCGCGCGGTTCTCGATCATGCGAACGAGCAGCAGAAGCGCTACAAGGAGCTGCTCGAGCAGAAGTTCGTGTCGCCCGACGCCTATGCGCAGATCCGCACCAACGCGGCCACCGCCGCCGCGCAGCTTCGCGCCGACGAAGCGGCCATCGAGAGCGCGCGGCTGCAGATCGGCTACTGCACGATCCGCTCGCCGATCACCGGTTACGCCGGCAAGATCCAGATCCAGGAAGGCAACCTCGTCAAGGCCAACGACACGATCTCGCTCGTCGTGATCAACCAGGTCGTGCCGATCAACGTGTCGTTCTCGGTGCCCGAGCAGAGTCTTGCCGCGGTGCGCAAGTACCAGGCCGACGGCGAGTTGCAGGTGAGCGCGCAAGTGCCGAGCGGCGGCCTCGCACCGGTGGCCGGCAAGCTTTCGTTCATCGACAACACCACCGACGCATCGACCGGAACCATCAAGCTCAAGGCCGAGTTCGCCAACACCGACAAGGCATTGTGGCCGGGACAGTTCGTCGACGTCGTCCTCACGCTCACGCACCAGGACAACGCGATCGTCGTTCCCGCCAACGCCGTGCAGAATGGCCCGAACGGCCAGTACGTGTTCGTCGTGAAGCCCGACCGCAGCGTCGACGTCCGCGACATCAAGGTCGCGCGCAGCGAAGGCGACATCTCGGTGATGGCGTCGGGTCTCAAGCCCGGCGAGACGGTGGTCACCGTCGGTCAGCTGCGCCTCGCACCGGGAACGAAGATCACGATCGCCGACGCGAAGGCCAGCGAGTGAATCGACGGGAAGCGGCACCCGCCGCGGGCGCGGGGAAATCACGATGACCGCGGAACGCGGCGCCGCGGCCGCGGAACGCGGCGC
>Ga0207674_10003498_pt1 | contig 19175 bp, 21 predicted proteins | sample KBSCornC72_FD_184303 | JGI IMG/M metagenome (GOLD analysis project Ga0207674, IMG submission 184303) | Corn rhizosphere microbial communities from Kellogg Biological Station, Michigan, USA - KBS Corn C7-2 (SPAdes) (version 2) | ecosystem: Host-associated > Plants > Roots > Rhizosphere > Soil ... | reverse complement strand
CGAAGTCCAAGGCCGGCCGCCGTTCCAGCGATCAACGCGAGGAGAACGCGGGTGGAGAGAGACACGCGAAAAACTTACTTCGCCGCGGCCTCTTCCGTTTGGCAAACTCGAAATAGGGTCAGACCCCATTTCGAAAATACGAAATAGGGTCAGACCCCAATTCGATTTTGATGCGATGGGAATGAAAAAGGGCCGCGAACTCTCGTTCGCGGCCCCTCACAACGGTAAAGCGTCCTTAGCGCTGTGGTGGGTTGCTCGAACCACCACCGCCTGAGCTCGAGCCGCCGGACGAGCCAAAGCCGCCGCCCGATCCACCCGTGCTCTTGTCGGTCGTGTTCTTGTCGGTTGTGTTCTTGTCGGGGCTGCTGGGGCTGCCACCCGGCGTGCCACTCATGCCGCCCTTGTTGCCGGAGCCGCCGAGCCCTTGGTCGCTCTGGCTGCCAGTGCCCTTGCCCGAGGATCCACCCGTGCCACCGGAGCTCGATCCACCAAAGCCGCTCGAACCACCCGAGCCGCCCGTGCTGCTCGACCCCTTGTCGCTCGAACCGGCGCCGTAGCCGCTGTCTTTGTTCGAGCCGCCCGAACTCTGCGAGCCGCCCGACGAGCCCTGGCCGCTCGACGATCCGCTCAGGCCGCTGCTGCTGGAGCTGCTCGACGAGCCGCTCATACCGCTGCTGCCCGATTGGCTCGATGAGCCGCTCATCCCACCCTGATTATTCTGGCGATCCGCCATAGTTGCGTCCTCCACAACAGTGAATTCATGCCGGTCTCTAGAAGACATCCCGCCGGCTCGGCGGTGTAACATCAGCACCATCGGTGCCATTTGTTTGACTTTGTGTCGATTGACGAGCCTTACCGTACCTGCGTATGTGCGTAATGCTCTTTCCTCCAACTCTCGCGCCCGGTGCGCACGTCGCTCTGGTCGCGCCCGCTGGTCCGCTGCGTGATCGACAAGATCTCGATCGATCCGTCGCGAATGTCGAGAGCTTCGGGTGGGTCGCCGTGCCGGGCGATCACGTGCTCGAGCGCGACGGCTATCTCGCCGGCTCGGACGAACACCGTCTCGCCGACCTGAACCGATTCCTTCGAGACGAGTCGATCGACGCGATCTGGTGTATTCGCGGCGGCTACGGTGCGATGCGGCTGCTCGACGGAATCGACTACGACGCGCTCGTCAAGCGCCCGAAGGCGATCATCGGCTATTCCGACATCACGGCGCTGCACGCCGCGCTGAGTCGACGTTGCGGCCTCGTCTCGTTCCATGGCGCGACGGCGCGGGCGCATCTCACCGACGTAACGCGCAAATCGCTCGGCGTCACACTCGCCGAGCCGTGGGAAGCACTCACCATCGTCGAGCCGTCGATGACACCGCTCGTCAGCGGAACGGCGCGCGGACGGCTCGCCGGTGGAAATCTCGCACTCGTCGCCGCACTCGCTGGCACACCGTACGCGCCGGATCTCGACGGCACGATCCTGATGCTCGAGGACGTCAACGAGGCGGTGTATCGCATCGATCGCATGCTGACGCAACTGTGGCTGAGCGGCGCGTTGCGTGGCATAGCCGGTCTCGCGTTCGGAAGCTTTACCGAAATCCCTCCCCCTCCCTCGGAGGATTCGGCCAGCGGCGATCGCCCACTCGAACGCGTGTTGGAGGAATTCGCCAAGCGGTGCGGTGTGCCGTGCGTGTCCGGGTTTCCCATGGGCCACATCGACGACCAGAACACATACCCACTCGGCGCCATGGCGACATTGAACGTCGACGAAAGAGTCCTGACGATCGAGCGTTAGACTTCACGGACAACCAACCAAGCGATTCGATGAAGACCGGTGAGCAGTTGATGGCGGAAGCAAAGGCGCGAATCAAGGAAGTAACGCCGCAGGAAGTCCTCGACAGACAGCGGCGTGGCGATTCGGTCACGTTTCTCGACGTGCGCGACCTCCACGAAGTGAACGCGGCGAAGATCCCCGGAACGATTCATGTCTCCCGCGGCAATCTCGAGACGAAGATCGAAGCCCAACTCCCGCGCGAGGCCCACGTGATCGTGTATTGCGCGAACGGCAACCGCTCCGTGTTCGCCGCGGATCTGCTCCAGCAGATGGGCTATCAGGACGTCGCCTCGATGTCGGGAGGCATCCGCGGTTGGGCGGACGCCGGCGGCGAGGTGGAATGAGTGGCGTCTCCCTCGTTGGACGCTCTCCTCGAGCGTCCTGATCTCGCACGACTCGTCATTCGTCTCGCCGGACATCCCGGCGCGACGATCGACCTGGAGGGTGCGATGCGCTACGCCGCGATCGCACTGGTGCTGCGACCCAACGATGAGGGCGATTCGGATCTTCTCATGATCAAGCGCGCCGAGGTCGAGCGCGATCCGTGGAGCGGGCACATCGCCTGTCCCGGCGGTCGAATGGATCCGACGGATCGCGACCTCGAGCACACGGCCATTCGCGAGACATGGGAAGAGACGGGCATCGACCTTTCGCGCGACGGCCGCATCCTCGGCACCCTCGACGACATCACACCGCGGACTCCGACACTACCGCCGATCGTGATTCGACCATTCGTTGCCGTGGTGCGGCAGGACGTGACAATCGTTGAAAGTCCGGAAGTGGCGGAAGCATTCTGGGTGCCGATGGCGGCGATTCGGGAGACGGCGCGTTGGGGGAAAGCGTTAGTGCCGATCCGGGGCGTGGGCGATAGGGAGGTTGAGGTATTTCGGCACGGAGCATATACGGTGTGGGGGCTGACGCATCGTGCGCTCACCCAGTTTGTGGCGCTATCTCGAGATTGAACGGCGCAACCGCTAACCGCGCGACTGCCAGAGGGCGCGACTGCCGAACTGCGCAGCTGCCGAAGAGCGCGGCTGCCGAACAGCGCACGGACTGACGACGAGGGGAGCGCAAAGCAAAGGGCGACGCGGACCAGTGAGTCCGCGTCGCCGTTTTTTCCCTTTGCGCTGTGTTCGATTCCAGTGGTTGCGCTGTCCGGCAGTCGCGCCGTCTGGCAGCCGCGCTCCTCGGCAGTCGCGCCCTTCGGCAGTCGCGCGGTCCGCCGTTACGCCCCTAGAACCGGTAAGCCTCGACGCCAATCCGTACCGTCCTCGGCATCCCCTGCGAAACTACGAATGGACTCGCCGTCGTTCCCGCGCCGGACAGATTCACCTGGTATTTCACGTCGCCGATGTTCTCGACCGACAGGAACGCACGCAGTCCGCTCACGATCTCGCGTTGCACGTTCGCATCGACGACCGAGAAGGGATCCAGGCCGACGCCTTGGAGGGTCGTCGTGCGCCCTTCGTGGCGCCACATCGCGGTGAGTGAGCCGAGCATCGGCGAGGTCCACGTCGCGCGGATCGTCTGCTTTGGCGACGGAACACGGTTGATGTGCGGTTTGTGATCGTCCGCCGTGTTCGCCGGGAGGCCTGATTGCTGACGTGCGTCGTCGTAGTTGACGCCGGCGCTCACGAAGAGCTGCTGAATTGGACGGATCGCGAGATACGCCTCACCGCCCTGGCTGCGCGACTTGTTGACGTTGAGACGCGTGCGGCAGGTCGCCACCGTTCCGCACTCGGTCGGGCGCGGCGGCACCGACGTCGTCGTGAGGTTCGTCGGCACGTTGAAGTTGTTGTAGTCGGCTACGTACCACGTGCCCTTCGCCTGAATCCACTCGAGCGGCTGCCAATCGAAGCCTGCCTCGCGGCCCAGCGCTGTCTCGGCGGCGAGGCTCGGATTCGGGATGGTGATGGTGCTCGAGCTCACCGATTTGCGATACAGCTCGGCCAGGTTCGGCGCGCGGAATGCCTTATACACCGCGCCGTGCAGCGAGAACGTCGAGTGGAGCTGATAGCGGGCGCCGAGTCGCGGCGAGAATGCGCCGGCCGACTTGTCGGCGTAGGTCGCATCCGCGCGCACGTTCGCGGCATTGGTGACGAACGAGTGCCCGTTGTTGTTGTTCCACTGATCGACGCGGGCGCTCGCTTCGACGCTCAGGTTCGTGATCGGCGCCATGATCGCCTGGACGAACGCGCCGCTCAACGATTGGTCGCCGCCCGACGACACGTGCTGCGTGAGCGAACCGCAAGCGGGCCCGGTTGGGCAGCCCGTCGTGCTGAAGTCGACTTCGTTGAAGTCTCCCTGATAATGCCGGAAGTCCGCACCGACGCTGAACGACTGGAGGTGCCAGGTGTTCGCGCGCGTCCACTGCAGCGACGCGCCCCAATCGTGGCTCGGGATTTCGGCCGTGAGACTCGAATCTTCCGCCGCGCGACCGACGCCCGACACCGTGCGCATCGTCGTCGAACGCTGGTTCTCGATCTGCCGACCGTCCCATGCGCGGACGCCGAGTGAGCCGCCGAGCAGGGCGTTGTAATTGAAGCCAAGGTCGACGTTCCGCTGATCGCGGTTCGCGAAGCTGAGCGGCGTGCCGGTGCCGCGGGTATCGCCGAACAGGTGTCCGGTGAGGAACGCCGACCAGTTCGACGACGGATCGTAGTTGAGGCGGAGGTACGAATTCCGCTGAATGACGTTCGAAATGACGTCCGCGGGACCGGCCGGCTGATATTTGATGGTGCTGCTCGGATCGACGATGCTCGAGTCGCGAATGATCCGATAGCCGCCCTTCTCCTGATAGTCGCCGTTGATGCTCGCCGTCAGCGCCCCAACCAACGGAACGCCCGCGGCGATGTACGCATGCCTCGCGTCGCGGCTGCCACCCTCGACCGACAGGTCCATCGATCCGGGCGCCATCGGGCGGGAGAAGAACGAGATCATGCCCCCCATCGCGCCGTTGCCATAGAGGCTCGACGTGCCGCCTTCGACGACTTCAACGCGGTCGAGCATCGACTTCGGCACGCGCCCCCAGTCGATCCACTCACCCCACGCATCGTTGATCGGTACTCCATCGAACAGCACGCCCGTGCGTCCTTCGTCCACGCCGCGGATCGACACGATCTGCGCCGTTCCGCCAACGAGACTGCTCGTCCGCGGCAGCTCGACCGCCGGAATCTCGCGCAACATGTCCTGCGCTTCGCGCGCGGGACTCTGCTGCACCTGCTCCGGCGAAAGAACGTTCACCGTCGACGCGACCTTGCTCGCTTCCATCGGTGTGCGCGTCGCCGAGACGACCATGCTGCTCAGGAGGAGCGAACCTTCCTTGAGCGAGATCTCGAGCGTCGTCGGGCGGCCGGCGGCGACGGCGACCGAGCTCGTGTCCGGCTTGCGGCCGATCGCGGTGGTGATCACGCGGTAGGTGCCGGCCGGCAGGTTGCGAAGCGTGTAGGCGCCGCGCTGGTCGCTGATCGCGACGCGCTCGGGCGCCGCGACCGACACTCGCGCACCGATGACGGCGACGTGTGTTTCGCTCGTCGTGACGGTGCCGCGAACCTCCGAGCCGCTTTGGGCCAGCGCGGTGCTCGCGCCGATCACCAGGGTGAATAAAGCCAGTCCAGGCGCTGTTAACCGTGAGGGAAGCATCGGGAATCGCATGTAGGGGACTCGGAAGGAATCATGAATTATTCATGAACTGCGAAGCTACCCAGCGAACGCGACGTGAGCAAGGCAAACGCCCACTGCCGCGACCGCCGGCCCCTCGCCAGAATTAGCGTCCGATGAGTGCGCCCCCTCCAGACGCCGCGCCAGACATTTCCCTCCCCGCGTTGAATAGGCCGGTCGACGTCCGCGTCGAGGGACTTTCCAAGCGATATGGTCCATTCTGGGCGCTTCGCGACGCGTCCTTCGATGTCCACGCGGGCGAGATCCTCGGCCTGATCGGTCCCAACGGATCGGGCAAGACCACGCTCTTTCGCTCCGTCGCCGGCCTCGCGCCGGCGACATCGGGCGCGGTGCGCCACGCCGGGGAAGTCATCGCCCCAAAACATCGCAAGCATTTCCTCTACTTCGTTCCGGACGGCATACGTCCGTGGCCCGATCAAACCGTCGATTGGGTTCTACGCTTCACGGCCGGCCTGCACGGCGCAACCGTGCAGGCCCGCGACGAGATCGTCGAGTCGCTCGGGCTTGCTTCACTCCTCGGCGCCCGGCTGCGCGAGCTGTCCAAGGGTGAGCACCGCCGGGTGATGCTGGCCGTCGGTCTGCTCACGCCGCAGCCGCTCCTCATGCTCGACGAGCCGTTCGACGGTCTCGATCTGCGGCAGACACGCGACGTGATGAGCGTCCTCACCGCGCACGCACGATCGGGGGTGGGGCGCACGCTGTTTCTCTCGATCCACCAACTCGGCGACGCGGCGCGGATCTGTGATCGGCTCGTCTTGCTGAGCGAAGGACGCGTAGCCGGTGAAGGCACGTTAAACGAGTTGCGCGCGCGCGCGAATCTCGGCGAAGCGCACTCGCTCGAAGACGTTTTCCTCGCCCTCACATGAGCGTGCACCGCACTCGCTGGTTGCTCGAGAAAGAGCTCCGTGAGCTGGCGGCGTCGCGGTCGTATTGGCTGCTCCTGCTCGTGATCGGTGCCCTCGTCGGTCACCAGTTCATGACGGCGACCAGCATCTACACCGAGGCGAGCGGCGCCGGCGGTGGACCGGCGGCGTTGAGTCAGGGACTGAGCCCGCTCGAAGGCATCGTCGTGCCGACCCTCGGCGCGTACGACATCGCGGCCACCTTGCTGTTTCCGTTCGTCGTGATCCGACTGATCGCGAACGAAAAACAGACTGGCGCGCTCGCCCTCACGCTGCAGTCGCCGCTGCCCTTCGCGGCGACGATGGCCGCGAAGCTCCTCGCCCTGCTCGCGGCGTGGCTCGTCGCCGGCCTCGCCGGCGCGATCGCGTTGGTCACGTGGCGTGGAGTGGGCGGACACCTCTACGGACCGGAAACGATGACGGTCGTTCTCGGGCATGTGTTGCGCGGCTTGTTGACGATCGGCGTCAGCGCGGCGGCGGCAGCGCTCGCGACGAGCGCGGCCAGCGCGGCGATCGTTGCGCTCACGGTGACGCTCGGAACCTGGGCGCTCGATTACGTCGCGGCGGCGCGCGGCGGAGTGATCGCGTCCGTTGCCGCGTACACGCCGTCGGCGGCACTGCGGGTCTTCGAGCACGGCGAGCTTCGCGTCGCGACGTTGCTCATTCTCGTGACACTGGGCGTCGGCGGCCTCGTTGTCGCGACGGTATGGCTGCGCGAAGGGGAACAGGTCTCGCGGCGCGTTCGCGACGTCGTGTTCGCACTCGTGGCGATCGTCGCGCTGTGCATCGCGTTCGCGCGAGTACGCGACAGCCGCGACGTCAGCGAGGATCGTCGGAACTCGTTTCCAGGCGCCGACGAAGCGGCGTTGCGCACGATCGACGCGCCGCTCCACGTCACGGTGTACCTCGCGGCGGAGGACCCGCGCCTGGTCGACCTCGAGCGTGGAGTGCTCGCCAAGCTGCGGCGCACGATGAACGAGGTCGACGTCACCTACGCGGCGCGCGGACGCAGTGGTCTGTTCGAGCGGCCGGATCAGCATTATGGCGAGATCTGGTATCAACTCGGCGACCGACGCGAGATGACGCGGTCGACGACGGACGAGATCGTGCTCGAGACGATCTACCGCCTGGCGGGCCGGGCGGCTCCGTCGGCCGCAAACGAGAAGCCGTATCCGGGGTACCCGGTCACCGCGCGCATGACCGCCGTGCCGTGGATATTCTTCCTCGCGTGGCCGCTCGTCGTGATGGTCACTTGGTGGCTCGGTCGGCGGCGCGGCGTTTCGCGGCGACGAATCGACTGATTGGAGATCGCCAGCATGCGCGTTCTGATTGTCGAAGACGATCGCCATCTCCGCACGTCGATGACGCGTGGACTGCGCGAAGCGTCGCATGTCGTCGAGCAGGCTCCGACCGGAGAACAGGCGATCGCGCTCGCCAAGTCGAGCGTGTTCGACGTGATGATTCTCGATGTGCGGCTTCCCGGCGTGGACGGCCTTGCCGTGTGCCGCGCCGTTCGCGCGGCGGGGAACCGCGTGCCGATTCTCATGCTCACGGCGCTCGACGACGTCGACGACCGGATCGCGGGGCTCGATGCCGGTGCCGACGACTACCTGACCAAGCCGTTCGACTTCGGCGAGCTGCTGGCGCGTCTGCGCGCCCTCGGCAGGCGTCGTTTGGACGGTGTTCCGGAAACACTCACCGTCGGTGATCTCACCGTCGACACGGCGCGGCGCAATGCGCGACGCGGCGACCGTACTATCGACCTCACCGCCAAGGAATTCGCGCTGCTCGTCTATCTCGCGCGAAACGCCGGACGTGTCGTGAGCCGCGCCGAACTGCTCCAGCATGTATGGGACGACCCACAGAACTCGTACTCCAACATCATCGACGTGTACGCGGGTCGTTTGCGACGCAAGATCGACGAGGACGAGCGCGAGCCAGCGCTGTTCAAGACGGTCCGCGGGATGGGCTTCATGCTCGAGGCGCCGCCGCGCGCCGCGCGGTTGCGCCCGCGTACTCGCAACTAGGTTCGCGGCATGCTGCGCTGGCCTTCGACGCTCCGTTGGCGGCTGACGCTTTGGTACACGGTTTTGCTTGCTGTCCCGCTCGTTGGCCTGGCGTTCGGGTTCTACGCGCTCTTTGCTCGAACGCTCTCCCAGCGGACGGATCGGTTCATCGACGACGCGCTGACGGCGTTTTCTCGCGAGCTGATCGCCGAGCGTCGCGCGGCGTTGAGCGCGGAAGTCGCGATTCGCAGCACTGTGGAAGAGGTTCGGTTTCGCGATCTGCAGATTGCCGTGCGGGACGCGCGCGGGCGACTCATCGCGACGACGCCGCCGTTGGCCAACGGTGCGGGCTCGGTTCGCATTGTCTCTCGGCCCGTCGCGCTTTCCGCCGAGACGTTCGAGGTCGCGGGCACGTATTCGACCATGGATATCGATGACATCCTCAAGCGGATCCGTGATGTTCTTGCCGTCGTCATTCCGCTGCTCGTCGTTGGCGCGGCGGCGGGCGGCTACTTCCTGGCCACGAGAAGCCTGGCTCCCGTGTTCGCGATGGCCGATCGCGCGGCGGAGATCACGGCGACGAACCTTCGCGAGCGCCTGCCGGTGTCGGGCGGTGAGGAGCTGGCCAGGTTGGCGCGCGTCGTCAACGAATTGCTGGCGCGTCTCGAGGACTCATTCGCGCGACAGCGCCAGTTCATGGCCGACGCCTCGCACGAGCTGCGCACGCCGACGGCTGTTCTGCGCACGGAGGCGGATGTCATCCTCGCGCAGCAACATCGCTCGGAGGACGAGTACCGTGCGTCGCTGACGGTGATTCGTGACGCGGCGAGTCGGCTGGCTCGGATAGTCGATGATCTCTTTGCCCTCGCCCGCGTCGACTCCGAGAACATCGCGTCGAGGCGCGAGCGCGTGTACGTCGAAGAACTGGTCGACGACGCCATGCGAATGGTTCGGCCGCTCGGCGCCACGCGCGGGGTTCATGTGAAGCTGAACGAAGCGGTCGAGGCGCCGGTGCATGCCGATGCGGACCTCCTGGGACGACTCTTGATCAACCTGCTGGACAACGCGATCAAACACTCGCCGGACGGCGGCGTGGTCGAAGTGCGTATGCAACGGCGCAACGGTCTCGTCGACGTCGGCGTCGTCGACCAGGGGCGAGGAATTCCCGCGGAAGATCGCGAGCGCATTTTCCAACGGTTCGTGCGCCTCCCGGACGGCGATGGGGCAACGGATCAAGGCGGCGTCGGTCTAGGACTCGCGATCGCACGTCGCATTGCCGACGCGCACGGCGGTTCTCTGGTCGTTGTGGATTCGGCGCCCGGCCATACGGAATTTCGACTCACGCTGCCGATCGCGTAGCGGTAACCGGCCTAACGAACGCTCACCGCCGTTCGTATTGTCTGCAGCCAGTCCTGTTCAATCTCAGTGAAGGGAATAGGCATGCTGCAGGCTTTTCTTGCGACGTACGCCGCGGTTTTTGTGGCCGAGATCGTCGGGGACAAGTTGCTCTACACCTCCGGCGTCCTCGCAACGCGCTTCCGATGGGGCGCGGTCATCTCGGGCATGAGCGTCGCGTTCATGGCGAAGATGGCCGTTGCCGTGGCGGTGGGCGCGGCGATCGGAAAGCTGTTGCCCCCGTGGCTCGTCGCAGTCCTCACGGCCGTGAGCTTCATCGGAGTCGCGATCGCGATGTGGCGCAAACCCGACGTGCGAACGCCAAAGGAAAAGGACACGCGGATCTTGCGCGGGGCGGCGATCGCCTTCGCGACGATCTTTTTCTCGGAGTGGGGCGACAAAGGCATGACCACGGCCGGGGTGTGGGCGGCCGCGTACGTGAGCAGCGCCGCGTCGCGCGGCATGAGCCGCACGTCGGTTGCGCTGCTCGTTTGGGTCGCGGCCTTTCTCGCCATGGTCACCAAAGGCGGGCTCGCCGTCACCCTCGGCGCGAGCGTTCGGTCATGGATCGCGAATCACATCCAGCCGCGTTACGTCCGATACGGCGCGGTCGCGGCGCTGATTCTTCTCGGAACGCTATCGGTACTCGAGGTCATGGGGATTCTCGTTGACTGATTCATCACTTTCGGTGACGGCGGACACCCGCCGCGCCGCGTTCCGCTTCATCGTCTGCATCGGGCTGGTGAGCTTGTTCGCGGACATGACGTACGAGGGAGCGTACAGCGGGATTGGTCCGTTTCTCAACGAGCTTGGTGTCGGCGCGGCGATGGTCGGGGTGATATCGGGCTTCGGCGAGATGATCGCCGCGAGTTTGCGCTACTTCTCCGGCAAGTTTGCGGATCGCACGCGCGCCTATTGGCCGATCGTCATCACCGGCTACGTAATGAACCTGATCGCGATCCCCGGCCTCGCCTTCGTGCACTCGTGGCAGGCCGCGGCGGTGCTGATCGTGATCGAACGAACGGGGAAGGCGATTCGCGGTCCGGCACGCGATGTCCTGTTGTCAGAGGCAACGGGAGTGGTCGGGCACGGGAAGGGCTTCGGGATTCACGCGGCAATGGATCAAACCGGCGCGATCATCGGGCCGCTGTACGTGGCGTGGGCGGTCGCTCGCACGCACACGTTCGGCCCGGCGTTCCTCAACCTCGCGCTTCCGGCCGCGCTGGCGCTTGGCGCGCTTCTCGTCGCCCGGTACTTCCGACCGAACAAGGGGACGCCGCCAAAGCCAAAGTCCGAAGGGGAGCTCACCCGCCTCTATTGGATGTACGTAGTCGGCGCGGGATTGTTGGCCGTCGGGTTCATCGACTTTCCACTTCTCGGATATCACTTCGAGCACACAGGGTTGTTTTCGCCGGCGACGATTCCGCTGTTGTACGCGGTCGCGATGGGCGTCGTCGGCCTCACGGCGTATGTGTGCGGCAACCTGTTCGATCGCTTTGGCGTCTGGGTGCTCGTCATCGGCGTGCTCGTCACCATGCTCGCGCTTCCCTTGGGCTTTCTCGGTGGACCGACGAGCGCGGCGATCGCGGTCATGTGTTGGGCGGCGGGACTCGGAGTCCAGGACGCCACGCTTCGCGCAGGGATCGCCCAGGTGGTGTCCATGCACAAGCGCGGTCACGCGTTCGGAGCCTTCAACGGCGTGTTCGGCGTCATGTGGTTTTTCGGCAGCGTCGTGATGGGTGCGCTGTACAGCCGCAGCCTCGTCGCACTCGTGGTCTTCGGCCTAGTTTTCCAGATTGGCGCGGCGTCGGTGTTTCTTCTGCTGAACCGTCCGCTGCGCGACACCGCGAAAGCGTAGAAGCCGCTTCGGAAGCGCCAAGGTTGCCGACGCCGCGGCCCCTAGATAGCTTCGCGGTTCATGAAAAATTCATGAGCAAGACTGCTCGCTCAGGTGGAGACCTGTCATGCGCATCACGCTCCTTTTTGTCGCCGCCGCCGGTCTATCGGCGACGAACCCCGGTTCGTCGGCCTCCCAGGAACCCAAGACGGTTCACGTGTCGCTCGCGACCGAAACCGCCGGGCGCGAACCGAAGACCTTCGCCCCCCTCGTCGGTAGCTGGGTGATCACCAAAGACGCGGGCAAAAATGTGCTGTTCATCGACGGCCGCGTGTGGAAACGCGGTCAACCCGCCGGCGGTCTCGCCGACAAGGCGCGCGAGCTCTACGGCGCGCGCAACGAAGAGTTCATCGAGAGCATCAAGGCGTTCGCGTATTTCCCGATCGCCGTCTACAAGGGCCTCGACAACTTCGAGAACGGCGAGATCTCGGTGCGCTTCCAGATGGTCGGTGGAACGCTCGACCGCGCCGCGGGCATTCTCTTCGACGTGAAGCCGAACGGCGATTATCTCACCGTGCGCTACAACGGCACGGAGGACAACGTCGTGCTGTGGACGTTCAACAACGGCGTGCGGAAATTCGTGAACCGCGCGCCGACGCTCACGCCGCTCGAGCTGGGAACGTGGCACACGCTCAAGATCAGCGTGCACGGTACGCAAATGAAATCGTGGCTCGACGACCAGCCGATGCATGACTACACCCTGCCGCGCACGGTGGCGGGAAAGATCGGCGTCTGGGCGAAGACGGACAGCATGATCGAGTTCGCCGACTTCACCGTCACACCGATGAGCAAGTGATCATGCGCTTCCGTCACCTCTCCACGTACGCGCTGCTCGTCGCCGCGATGCCCGCTGTCGTGCACGCGCAGGCGCAGAAAACCACGCGAAGACCGACGCCGGGCGCCAAGCTGGCCGCCGAGTGCACCTGGAAGCCGGCCGATGCGTGGGTCAAACGGCAGGCGGAATTCTTCGACGAATCGAAGCACGACTGGTCGAACGATTCACTGCGCAACGCGCTGCTCGAGGCGGCGGGCCTCAAGGCGCCGCTCAAGGTGCCCGTGCAATTCGGCGTGCACTTGGAAGGAAGCGACTCGACTTCGCCGGCCGGCGCGGCCGGGATGGTCGACGTGCTCAAGAAGCTCGCCGCGACGCGCGGCTCCACTTGGCCAACGAGGAGTGTGGTCGGCGCGGCCGGGACGCATGCGGTTTATCTGCTCGTCGGCCTCGACACGACGCTTGCCAAGACCGCGCTTCATCGCATGATGGAAGCCGGTCCGGTGGAATCCCCCGCGCCGGACGTCGCCACGCTCGAGGATCGCCTCCGCTTGTTGGCGGGACGAAAGCAGATCTACGGTACGCAGTTCCGCCGAGGGACCGACGGCAAAGTCCAGCTGGCGCCGATGGAGGATTCGGCGCACGCCGATCTCCGGCGCGAGGGGGCCGCGCTTCCGCCGTTCAAGCTCGGGTTGTGCATGGCAGGGAAGGGCTGATCAGGCGGGGCGCTTTCGCTCCTCCATGATGCCCAGCATGTTGCCTTCGGTATCGTCGAATGCGGTGAGCCAGAGGTCGTGGTCGGGGAGCTGCGCGATGACATGGGGCGCATCGACGAACTTCACACCCTTGGCCGCGAGCTCGCGATAGACGGCGTCGATGTCGCTGACGAAATAGTAGAGGATCGAGCCCGGGTGGTCGTGCTCGGGCGCCTCGGCGGTGGTCAGCATCAAGCGGACGCCCGCGCAGTCGTAGAACGACAGCTTTGGGCCGGCGTCGAAGAGATGGCGCAGCCCGAGCACGTCGCGATAGAAGGCAGAGGCGCGCGCGACGTCCTTGCAGGTGACGGCGATTTGGCCGATGCGGGACTGGCTCAGATTCGGCATGGGGACTCCGGCTGTGGAGCGGGCTTGCGACGACGCCCCGACAAGGTGATCAGTCAGCTGCGCTAACGAACTATGTATTTAGTTAGCCTAGCTAAGTATATTATTGGCCATGCCTGCAAAATCCGCAAGCCCCCAGCGCAAGCCGCCCGACACCGCCCTCGAGCTGGCCGACCGCCTGCACTCGGCGGCCATCCATCTCTTGCGTCGCCTCCGCCGCCAGGACGACGCGTCCGGGTTACCGGCGCCGCAGCTCTCAGCGCTCTCGGTAATCGTGTTCGGTGGTCCGATCACGCTCGGCGATCTCGCCCAGGCGGAGCAGGTGAGACCGCCGACGATCACTCGCCTCGTGGCCATGTTGGAAGCGGACGGACTCGTCGAGCGGGTGTCGGCGTCCGAGGACCGCCGCGTCGTGCACGTCAGAGCGACGGCGCGCGGCGCCAAGCTGTTGCAGGAGGGGCGGCAGCGCCGCGTCGCCTCACTCGCCGCGGCCCTCCGCGCGCTGCCCGCTGCCGAGCGCGGGGCCATTGCCCGCGCGATTCCGGCCATGGAAAAGGTCGTGCGCGGCGAATAGTCCGTATGGACCAACGCGGCGCTTGCGGTGGGCCCGCGTTCCCAATAATTTAGGTGAGACTAATTTCTGGTTCCTGTGCGACTAATACCGCTTCATGGCAAGTCCTAAGATCTTCCGGAATTCGACTCCCGAGACACACCAGGCCTCCACCGAGCCCGGATGGCGGCACACGCGTGTCGCGCCGAGTCTCCAGGAGGTCTACCGCACGGTTCCCGTGGCGAGCGCCAGCTTCTACCGGAAGCTCCTCGCCTTCGCCGGACCCGGGTACCTGGTCGCCGTCGGCTACATGGACCCCGGCAACTGGGCGACCGACCTTGCCGGCGGATCGCGCTTCGGCTACACGCTGCTCAGCGTCGTCCTGCTGTCGAACATCATGGCGGTGCTGCTCCAGGGTCTCGCCTCGAAGCTCGGCATCGTTACGGGTCGCGACCTGGCGCAGGCCTGTCGCGACCACTTCTCGAAGCCCGTCTCCGTCGTCCTTTGGGTGTTGTGCGAGATCGCGATCGCCGCGTGCGATCTCGCCGAGGTCATCGGCTCCGCTATCGCGCTCAATCTGCTCTTCAACATCCCGATCGCGGTGGGCGTGCTCATCACGGGCTTCGACGTGCTGCTCCTGCTCGCGTTGCAGAACCGCGGCGTACGTGTGCTCGAGGCCCTCGTCATCACGCTGATCGCCACCGTCGGGCTCTGTTTCCTGTTCGAGATCATCCTCGCGCGGCCGGATGTTCCCGCTCTGCTGCGCGGCTTCGTTCCGACTCAGCGCCTCGTCGTCGATGGCGAGATGCTCTACATCGCGATCGGCATTCTTGGCGCCACCGTGATGCCGCACAACCTCTATCTGCACTCTTCACTGGTGCAAACGCGGCGCTACGAGGAGACCGCGGACGGCAGGCGCGAGGCCGTGCGCTTCGCGTTCATCGATTCGACGATCGCGCTCAGCTTCGCCTTCTTCATCAACGCGGCGATCTTGATCATCGCGGCTGCGACCTTCCACACGAGGGGTCATGCCGAAGTCGCCGAGATTCAGGACGCGCACAAGCTCCTGTCTCCGTTGCTCGGCGCCGGCGCGAGCACCGCGTTCGCGCTCGCGCTTCTCGCCTCCGGCCAGAACTCGACGCTCACCGGGACGCTCGCCGGCCAGATCGTGATGGAAGGCTTCCTGAACATCAGACTGCGTCCCTGGATGCGGCGTTTGATCACGCGCATCATCGCCATTGTGCCGGCGGCCATCGTCGCCATGTTTTATGGCGAAAGCGGGACCGCCAAGCTTCTCATTCTGAGCCAGGTGATTCTGAGTCTGCAGCTCTCTTTCGCGGTTATCCCGCTCGTCGCGTTCACATCGAGTCGTGCCAAGATGGGCCGCTTCGTGAATCCGCGCTGGCTGCAGGTCATCGCGTGGACGACCGCGATCGTCATTGCCGCGCTCAACGCGTGGTTGCTGGTGCGAACGTTCCAGGGATGGCTCTCCTGATGTACAAGCGCATCCTCGTTCCGCTGGAGCACTCGGAATACGACGCGGCGATCATCCAGCACGTCCGCGGGCTGGCGACGTTCACCGGAGCATCGGTTGTCCTGATCCACGTCGCGGACGGCTTTGCCGCGCGAAACGTCCATCAGCTCAACCTTCGCGAATCGGAGGAGATGCGGGTCGACCGCGCGTACCTCGACGAGACGTGCGCGTCGCTTAGCTCGGCCGGCATCAAGACAGAGTCGTTGCTGGCCGGCGGTGACCCGGGCAAGGAAATCGCCGAGGCCGCGGCCCGCGAAGGCTGCGACTTGATCGCCATGTCGACGCACGGCCACCGCTTCATCAAGGACATGATCTACGGCAGCGTCGCCAACGAGGTGCGGCATCTGTCGCGCGTGCCGGTGCTCCTCGTGCGCGGCGGGCGGCGTCCAACGCCGCGGGAAAATCCCGAGGCGGTATGACGTCTCCGAAGTCGCAGCCTCGCTCGCCCGCGCTCACGGCGCCGGTCGAGGACTATCTCAAGGTCATCTTCGAGCTGGAGGCTGCTGCCGGCGCGGCGAGCACCAACGACATTGCCGCCGAGCTTGGCATCGCTCCCGCCTCGGTGAGCGGCATGGTGCGTCGGCTCGCCGAGCAGGGGTTGATCGCTCATCAGCGGTATCGCGGCGTTCGCCTGACCAATGCCGGCAGGCGCGCAGCGTTGCGCACAATTCGCCGGCACCGCGTGATCGAGGCCTACCTCACGACCGCGCTGCGTTATCCGTGGGATCGGGTCCACGAGGAAGCCGAACGGCTCGAGCACGCCGCGTCCGACGAACTGATCGATCGAATGGCTGAGGCGATCGGCGAGCCCGCGACCGACCCCCACGGCGCGCCAATTCCCGCGCGCGACGGATCGTTCAGCGAACGCGAGCTCTCCGTGCTGGACGACGTGGAGGTCGGCGCACGCGTGAGCATTCAGCGCGTCGGTGATCGCGACGCCGACCAGCTTCGCTATCTCGCCGAGATCGGGATCATTCCGGGTCGCCGCGTTGAGGTGCTGGCCCGCGCGCCATTTGGCGGACCGATCTCGCTCCGTGTCGGCAAGTCTGTACGCTCGATCGGCCCGGCACTCGCCAAGCAGATCCTCGTCGCCGCCGTGTAAGCCGGAGGCGAGCCGCGGAACACTCCTTGCGCCCGCGTTAGCCGACGCACAGCGGCCCGGAGGAGAACGGATGGCAGTTCAGCGAATGCCGGTCGACCCGGAAGCAGGAATTCCGGACCTCATCTCCCGGCTCGGCGACGATTCGAAGCGTCTGGTGATGGACGAAGTTCAGCTCGCGAAGCTCGAGGTGCGCGAGAGTATTTCGCGCGCCGGCCGCGGGGCGCTCCGCTTAGGCATCGCGTTCGGGGTCGGAGTCGTCGCGCTGGTGGCGCTTACGCTGTTGCTCGCCACGCTGATCGGGCGGATTGCGGCGGGCCATATGTGGATCGGCGCCGTTATCACCGGCCTTCTGGAGCTCGCGACCGCGCTCTGGCTGATCAAGCGCGGTCTCTCGGCGTTCAAAGAGCCCTCGTACTCCCTCGAGCAGACGCGAAAGGTCGTACTACATCGGTAGAGGGCTACCGTCCCCTACGCGCGACGGTCGTCCAGCTCATTGGTCGTGCGCGCGCTCTGTTCGGCGACAGCGCGCCGCGCTGATTCGTCGAGCTTCGAGCGGCCGCGGCGAAACCCTTCGGCGGCGTAGTCGCGAACGCTGATCCACGTTCCATTCTTCTCGCTGTACTCCGCCCAGCCGCGCTCCAGCTCCGGCTCGACCTCGGTGAATTCGCGCTCGAGGAAATTCGGATTGTGGCTGGCGATCTGGCCGAGGTAGTACGCGGGCCGAACGTCGTCGTACGCGCGATCAGCGGCGCGGTTCGGAACGTTGTCGTAATGCTCGCGGAAGTAGGCTTCATCTTCGTGCGAGAGCGAGCTTGCCGCCTCGACGACGGCGCGCCCGGCCCACCATCCGCCGATTGCTCCGGCGATCCCTCCGATCACCGCGCCCACAGGCCCCGCGGCCGAACCGATACCGGCGCCGAGCAGCACACCGGAGATTCCGCCGGCGGTCTCGCCGATTTGGTCGGCGACGCTGGGATTTCGGTGATGGCTTCCGAGCGCCACGTCCTTGGCGCGTTCGAGCTTACCATCAATCGAATCGTCGGAATACTTCGGCCGTCGATGGTCGTGCATGCGTGCTCCGGGTGGGTTGCCACTGAGGGCGGCAAGAAAGAGACCGCCTACTGCCGCTCGAACTCTTGACGTCTCCCAACCTTCCGTGCCGATTCCACTTATGCCGGCGCGAATTCGGATAGGCACGCAGGGGTGGAACTACGATGCCTGGGTCGGGCCCTTCTATCCGGAGGGCACGCGTCAGGCCGATTACCTGACAATCTACGCGCGGGGGTTCGACACCGTCGAAGTCGATTCCACGTTCTACGCCATCCCCGTCGCCAAGACCGTCCGCGGGTGGGCCCAACGGACGCCGGACGACTTCCTGTTCGCCCTCAAGCTGCCCCAGGAGATCACCCACGAGCGCCGGCTCCGCAACGTGGACGACCTCACAACCGAGTTTTTCGACCGGATCCGCGAGCTCGGACCAAAGCTGGGCCCGGTTCTGATCCAGCTCGGGCCGGATTTTGGCCCAACGGAGCTGCCCGCCGTCGCGCAATTCCTGCCCAAGCTCCCGCGCGACATTCGCTTCGCCATCGAGTTTCGGCAGCGCAGCTGGATCCACGACGGCGTTCTGGCGTTACTCGCCGAGCACAATGTGGCGCTGACGTTGAGCGACGGACGCTGGATCCCGCGGAAGCAGATGATGCAGCTCGCGACGCGTCCCACCGCCGACTTCCTGTACGTCCGCTGGATGGGCGCCGACCAGAGCATCGTCGACTATTCGAGAATTCAAATAGACCGGAGCCGCGAGCTCGAGTCGTGGACGAGCGTGTTGTGGCCGTACGCCGAGCAAGGCCGCGAGGTGTTCGGGTACGTGAACAATCACTTTGCCGGCCATTCGCCCGAGTCCGCGCGCGAGCTCCAGCGACTGACGGGGCAACAAGTGGTCGAGCCCGAGAATCTTGGGGAGCAGATAAGTCTCTTTTAAAGCCACTCGCCGTGGGCGGTTGAGATCGCGACCACGCACCATCTTTGGCCGTGGATGCTTGGTACAATTTGGATACGGGACAACGACAGGACTAAACGGACGACCTACAGGAGAAGCTGCCAATCAAGGGGGCGTGGCGAAAAAGTCTTTCCTCCTGAATCCCATTCAAAAGCAGTTTTTTCCCTGTAGCTCTCCCCCGTTCAATCCCGTTGCAGTGTCCCGTATCCAAAGCAGTTTCGCTGTTTCATCACTTGAAAAACGCGCCCATCATGGTCGCGATCCAAAGCTGACGGCATAAATTCCAATCATGGCCATAGCCGTCCATCCGGGAGCCACAGTCGGAACGGCCGAACGGAGGGTAGAGGGTACGTCGACGCTCTGGCACGCGTACACCGTTCTCCTCGGCGCTACGTGTGTGATGGTGGGTG
>Ga0207674_10003497_pt1 | contig 19180 bp, 16 predicted proteins | sample KBSCornC72_FD_184303 | JGI IMG/M metagenome (GOLD analysis project Ga0207674, IMG submission 184303) | Corn rhizosphere microbial communities from Kellogg Biological Station, Michigan, USA - KBS Corn C7-2 (SPAdes) (version 2) | ecosystem: Host-associated > Plants > Roots > Rhizosphere > Soil ... | reverse complement strand
TTCAGGCAGGGCGTTGGCCCCCAACGACTGGATCGCGCTCTCGCCCTGCGGCCAATCGAGGAAGATGGCATAGAGCGTGTCGCCCTTCTTGGTGAACCGAAGATCCTCGCCAGTGAACGGCTTGACTTTGTCCTCGCCGAAGGCGCCCGGGGGTGGTGGCTTGGTCGGACCCTCGCCATATTTGCGCCACGGGCGGGTAGCGAAAATCGCCTCACCGTTGCGCTGCGTCCAGGCGGTGAATTGCTCGACGATCGCCTCTTCCTTCTCATCGATCGTGCCATCGCCGCGCACCGGCACGTTGAACAGTAGGGTGCCGTTTTTCGACACGACATCGGCGAGAATCTGGGTGACCTGCTTGGCGCTCTTGTAGCCGTTCCTCTCGTAAAGACCCCGGTCATAGTGCCAGTTGCCGATGCAGGTGCAGGTCTGCCAGGGCGGGCTGTGAATCTCGTCGAGCACGCCCCGTTCGACATTCCAGGTGATCGCTCGCTGGGCGAAGGCGTCAAGCACGCCCCCCGTCATGATCACGTCGGGCGATCCATGCCATTGGATCGCCTTGTTGTAGTAATGGGCGATCGCATCGAGGCCGTACTGGCCGAAGGGCACGCCGGCGTGATCCATGAACATGAGGTCGGGCTTGTAGTCCTCCACGATCTGCTTTTGGCGCTTCAGCCATGTCTCGACGAAGCGGATGTTACCGGTGGGCAAGCCTTCCAGCCACTGACCGTCTCGCTTGTCGTGCCACTCCATCATTTGCTTGATCGAAGTGATGCCCTCGGGCGCAACGTAATAGGGGCCAGTGTAGAGGTCCTGCGGGTCGAGACCGTCCCAGAACTTGCCTTTTCCGTGATGTTTGCGCAGCCAATAGGCATCGTAGCGCCGGCCGCGCATCGGCCCTTCGGCATCATAGCCATAGGCTGGCTGGTACCAGTGCCAGGCATGGCCGGAATGGTTGGAAACACCAAACTTCAGGCCGGCATCCCGCGCGGCTTTTTCCCACCCGGCGAGAATGTCCTTCTTCGGTCCGACCCGCGTGCTGTTCCACTCGTGATGTTTGCTGGCGTACAGATCCAGATTGTCGTGGTGGCAACCCATGCCGACGAAGTAGCGCGCGCCGGCGGCCGCATATTTGCGGACTAGGTAATCAGGCTCCCATTTCTCCGCTTTCCACTGACCGATGATGTCGAGGAAGCCGGTGCGGCTCGGATGGCCGTAGCGTTTGAGGTGGTCTTCGTAGGAGGTCTCGCCCTTGTCCCAGGGCTGCCGCCCCTGCATGTACAGGAGCCGCGCATACCAGTCGCCATGCTCCGGCTGGCATTGCGGTCCCCAGTGCGCCCAGATGCCGAGCTTGGCGTCGCGGAACCATTCAGGGTGGCGGTACCCGGCCGCCAGGGACTGCCAGTCGGCGGTGAAGGGCCCTGCCGTTGCTGCAGGAGCGGCAATTACGGGGCCCGCAAGCGTTGCCGCCGTCCCCGCCTTCAGCAGGTCGCGCCTCGTCAGCATTGCTGTCTCAATGAGTCACGCATGGAAATCCCCTCCTCCGTTCGATGCTATCGATACGGTTTTTGACCGGTTGTCATTGCTGCTTTGGCGCTCCGCTGACCGCGTCGATTTTGAGCTGGCGGACGGGCACACCTTCTGCTGCGATTTCGACCATAATCGGACCGGCGATCGTTCCCGCGCGCACGACAGCGACTGCCCGACCGTGGAACGTCTTGCGATTGCCCGACTGCAAGCTGGACGCATCGCGCGGGTTGCCGTTTCCAAGACCCGCCAGCACGCCTGCTCCCGATACAGTAACCCGCACATTCCGGTCGCCGTCCTGAGCGTAAACCGGTGTCCCGTTCGTATCCGCAAGCTCGATCGTGACATAGGCGAGATCTTCGCCATTGGCGTTCACTTGTGACCGGTTGACGGATACCCTCGCCTCAGCCGGCGCGCCGGCGGTCTGCAATGACCAGCGGCCCGCCTCGCGTCCGCCACGATAACCGACGGCGACAATCCGGCCCGGTGCGTACGGTACCTTGTAGGCCGCCTTATACTCGGTCTCGACCCCAACCGTTTTGCGCCCGAGGCTCGTCCCGTTGAGGAGCAATTCCACTTCCGGGAATTCCGAATAGACCACCACCTCTAGCGGCTTTCCTTCCTGGCCGCGCCAGGTCCAGCTCGGATGTACATCGCGGAGCGACCAGTCGAGATGCGGCGGCGTGATTGGGAACATGTGGCGGTCCGGCAGGTCCTCGGTCCCGGCAGGCTGGCGCACGAAGGCGGAGATGGGGTCGATGCCCGTCTTCCACAGCACTTCACGGTAGTAAGCGGCGGGCCGCTTGCGTCCGGTGGCATCGATCTCGCCGCAATAAGCGAGATGCCAGGGATAAGGGCCAAGCTTCTGCCAGTCCTGGCTATAGCCCATCCAGCCGATGCCGGACTCGCCGAGATAGTCCACGGCGGTCCAGACGAAATCGCCGACAACCCACGACTTCGTCTCGACTTCGCGCCAATAGGAGAAGGCGTCCTTGGACAGCGATTCCGCCGTGTACATCACTTTGCCCGGCAGCTTTGCGTGATCGCTGGTGAACTGCTCGGCGTGATAATTATAACCTGCGACGTCGAGCACGGCGGCCTGGTTGGTGTTGAGCGGCGGGTCGTTGTTGATCGCCTGTGTCACCGGACGCGTCGGATCGAGCGCATGCACAAGCGCGGCGAGGCGCTTGACGGCTTCCACGCCGAGCGGCGTCCCCGTCTCCGGGATTTCGTTGCCGATGCTCCAGAGCACCACGCTCGGATGGTTCCGGCCGCTGACGATGAGGCTTTCGATGTCCTTTTGCCAGTCAGCCGAGAAGAAGCGGGCGTAATCCTGGTCACGCTTGCTCTTGTTCCAGGCGTCGAACGCCTCGTCGATGACCAGCATGCCGAGCTCGTCGGCGGCGTCGAGCGTCGCTTGGCTGGCGGGATTATGCGCGCTGCGAATGGCGTTGTAGCCGGCAGCCTTCATCAGCGCGACCTTGCGCCGGTCGGCATCCGGCGCGCCCGCTGCGCCGATCATGTAATTATCGTGATGGAAGTTGCCGCCGCGCATCTCGAACGGGTTGCCGTTGATGCGCAGGCCGCTCTGCGCATCGAAGGTGACGGTGCGAAAACCGAAGCGGGTGCGTCGCTCGTCCACGGTCTTGCCGCCGATACGGACCTGTTGGACCAGAGTGTAAAGGTTCGGCAAATCCGGCGACCAAAGCAGCGGCCGTGAAAGCTTCAGCGTTTGCGTCGAGTCCTTCCGGCCTGTCGGTGTAATCGATCGGCTCTGGCGTACCTCTGCGAGAATGGAACCTTCCGCCGACAATAGCCGCGCGAGGAGTTCGACGCTCTGCGCCTTGGCCGACCGGTTCACGATCGCCGCCTTCACGGAGACAACACCGCGCTCCTGCGTCGCTACGGGCGTAGTTACGGCGACGCTGTCGGGGTCCACGTACACGCGATCGAGGATTTGGAGCGTGACCGGCCGGATGATGCCCGAGCCGGCATACCATCTTGAGGAAGGATCGGCGTGTTCGGCGCGAACGATGATGACATTGTCGCCGGCGTGCACCTTGCCAGTGAGGTCGACCGTAAAGGCCGTGTAGCCGTAATGGTGCTTCGTCAGGTGCTCGCCGTTCACCCAAACATCGGCGTCCATGTAGATGGCTTCGAAGTTCAGGCGCACGACGTTGGCCGCCTCGGCAGCCGTCAGCTTGAGATGGCGGCGATACCAGCCGATCCCGCCAGGCAGATAACCGGAGTCCTGACCTGCAATCGCTTTCGGATCGAACGGCGGACTGCCGTCCGGCTTGTCCATGATCGACCAGTCATGCGGGACGACCACGCGGCGCCAGCCGTGGTCGTCGACAGCCGGCGATTCGGCGCCCTTGCTGTCACCTGCGTGGAACTGCCAGTTCTGCGACAGGCTGCGCGTCCCCGCTGCCGTCGGTGCAGCTGTCGTCCCCAGGCACAGCACCAGGACAGCGCAGCAAAGGCCGCGAAGCAACTTCATTTCCCCTCCCCTAAGCGGACGCTGCCGCAGTAATCGGCTTCGATTTAACTGGTTCGGCACGCCCCGCTTCGGCCGAACTCGCGCCTGTTTTGACACGAATCTCTGTTCAGTGGATTAGTCATACTAATAGCGCGGTGCAACGGGGGCTGAGCGAATGCAAAGATTCACGCAAGCCGCGTAGTGCGAGACTTGTCAACGTGGCGATCCGACTTCGCCACAGAGGAAAATTGGCTCAGTGAGAACATTCATCCCACCCTTTTACCGATTTCAATTATCAGACTTTAGATCCCATTTCACAACGTGTAGGTCCAAGTTGGAAGGGCGGAGTCCGCTTCGTAACATTTACAGGCGGCTGGGAAGCGCCGCGCCATTATCATACTGCCGATTACTGGGCGATCGTCGTCAAGGGCGAGTGGTCGCATTGGGTCCCCTCGACTGGCGAGGGGAAGGGCTTCCGCCTCGCTCTTGGCGCGCATTGGACGCAGGTCAAGGACCAGCCGCATAAGGACGAGTGCCTGTCAAAGTCGCCCTGCATCATTTTCCTCTTCAACCGCGACCCTTATGAGACGAAGTTCGCCAGGAGCAGTAGGCGCGTCGAAACGCGGCTTGCGCTCGTCGGAACCCACCTCTATCTAGCCGCGGCCTTGGCTCCCGCCGCGACCCTGTCGCACTTGGGGCGGGTTCCGGTCGGGGAGTAGCTCAGCCTGGTAGAGCACTGTCTTCGGGAGGCAGGGGCCGGAGGTTCGAATCCTCTCTCCCCGACCATCTATTTTGCCGAGTGTCCGGGGGGCACTCGAAGCAAAATCGATCCGTAGCGCTCCGCCAGCAGCGCGAAGGCGATATTAACCTTGATCCCTTAATTCGGCGGCCATGGTTTGTGTCGCTCGACGCCTGCTTCTCAGGGGCGCGATCCCGCTGGGCTGCGCAGCGCTTTGGGCCTCGCCCGCGAGCGCTGGAGATCTCAAGCTCTTTACGTCCGACTCCTTCCAACTCAGCGGCGACGTTCGCCTGGTCGCCGTCGACGGTGAGAAGAGCTGGCTCGACGGCGGCCTCGGCAAGCTGCGCTCGGGCAGCAACGGGGGTCTTCGCGTCCGACCTCAGCTGGGTAACGCCAGTCTCGTCTGGACACCGCAATTCGCCTGGTCGCTGGGCGCGATCGTCGTCGGCTCGCTGCAAGGCGGCGAGCGCACCGAGGTGGGGCTCAGCCAGGCTTACCTTAGCTTCAAGCCGATGCGCGGCACCGAGCTTGCATTCAGCGCCCGCGCGGGTCTGATGTGGCCGCCGGTGAGCCTCGAGCATGAGGGCGCCGACTGGCACGTCAAGGATTCCATCACCCCTTCGGCAATCAACAGCTGGATGGGCGAGGAGGTGCGGCCCGTTGCCGCTGAGGCAACGCTCGCGGCGAACCTCGGCGAGCACAAGCTCCGCGCGACCGCGGCGGTCATGGCCTCCAACGACACCTCGGGCACCTTGCTGACCTTCCGCGGCTGGGCGTTGCATGACCGCACGACGCTTGCCTTCCGTCGCCAGCCGCTGCCTCCGCTGGACGATGAAGTCGCCGGATACCAGGCGCCCTTCACCCATCCGTTGCTCGACATCCACAACGGCTTCGCGCATCGGCCCGGCTATTACGCCAAGCTTGCTTGGCAACCGCCGATCCCGATCCGCCTGGAGCTATTCCGCTACGACAATCGCGCCAATCCCGAAGACATCAATGCGGATCTCGAATGGGGCTGGCGAACACAGTTCAACAATGTCGGCGCGGTCGCTGAACTTGGCCGCGCGACTGAGCTCAAGCTCCAAGCGATGGACGGCCGCACGCGGATGGGATTCATCGAGGAGGGCGAGACCCGGCCATGGGTGGACAACAACTTTCGTTCAGCCTTCGTCATGCTCGTGCATCAGCTTGGCAGCGTGAGTCTGGCAACGCGCATTGAAGCGTTCGACACGCACAATCGTGGCAGCGACGTCGACGGCGAATATGACGACAAAGGCTGGTCGGCGATGCTCGCGGCGAGGCGCGACTGGACCCATTTCACCGGCCTCGTCGAGCTGCTCCACGTGTCCAGCAAGCGCGAGGATCGGGAGGAGATCGGACTTCATCGGCGACAGCGCCAGACGCAGCTTCAGGCCGAAGTGCGAATGCATTGGTAACCATTCTCGCTAGGCGAGCTGTTTACCGTTCAACCTTTAATCCTGCCCGATGGTGCGTAGCTTCCTGTTTGTGCTGGCTGTCGCCAGCGCAGTGTCGCCGCTTGCCGCGGCTCCGCTCAGCGTGCGGGTCGTCGATGCGTCGGGACGGCCGGTTCGCGATGCGGTCGTCACGCTCTATCCCGCCGGTGCAGCCGCGCGGCCTGCCCACGGAAACGGCCGCTCGGTCGTCGCCCAACAGAATCTGCAGTTCCGGCCATTCCTGACGATCGTTCCCGTCGGCGCGGACGTGTCTTTCCCCAATTTCGATCCGACCAAGCACCACGTCTATTCCTTTTCATCGGCGAAGAAGTTCGAGCTGAAGTTATTCGCCCGGGACCAATCGCGGACCGTTCATTTCGACAAGCCGGGCGTGGTCGCTCTCGGCTGCAACATCCACGACCAGATGAGCGCGTTCATCGTCGTGACCGACAGCGCCTGGACCGCGCGCACCAACGCTCAAGGCATGGTGACTTTCGGCGAAGCGCCCAACGCGCCGGCGCGGCTGACCGTTTGGCATCCTTATCTACGCGCGCCCGGAGGCCGGCTCCAGCAGTCCGTGTCTCCGGCCCAGCGCAGCGCCAGTTTCCAAATCAGGCTTCGCCCGCCGCCGGCGATGCCGATCACGGACTACTAAAACGATGCGGCCCTTCCGCTCGCTGAGTGCCCGGCTGACGGTCCAGTTCGCGCTGTTGTTCGCAGCTGCGATGCTCGCCGTCTCAGCGGCGCTTTCGAGCTTCATCGCGGACTCGGCGTCGAGGCAGGTCCAGGGCCAGCTCCAGTCAAGCGGCGCCGTTTACGATCGGCTCTGGGAACAGCGAACGCAGGAGCTGCAGAATACTGCGCAATTGCTCGCCCGCGACTTCGGCTTCCGCGCCGCCGTCGCGAGCGGCGATCAGGCGACGATGCAGTCGGCGCTGGGCAATGCCTCCGCTCGCCTTAAGGTCCGAAGCGCTTTCATCGTCACCGCCGATGGCCGCGTCTCGGCGATCGACGCGTCGGTAAGCGTCAGAGAAGCCGCCGAGCTTTGGGAATCGCTCGATGATGGCCGGCTCGCCGGAGTCTCGGTTCTTTCGGGAAGGCCTCGCCAGCTCGTTGCCGCCCCAATCATGGCGCCAAATCTGATCGGCTGGGTGGTGTTCGCCGCGGACCTCGACGAGCGCCAGATGCGTGGACTGGAGCGCCTTTCGGCAATCCCGCTCCATGCCGCCGTCATAGCCAATGACAAGGGCCGCTGGGCCGAGGCGGCGGGCAGCATGTCGGCGATCGATAGCCGCACCGCCAAGCTTGCACAGGCGCATGTCGGCCAATCCGCTGCCTTTGAGATGAAGGTCGGAGGCGCTCGCTCAATTGCGCTCGCGAAGGCCCTCCCGACCTTTTCGAACCAGGAGCATGCCATCCTTCTGCTCGCCTACCCGAAGGCGCAGGCGATGGCCGATGCGCGCAAGCTTCAGCTGGCACTCGGCCTCATGACGCTGCTCGGGCTTCTGCTCGTCGGCCTTGCGACATGGAAGGCGGCAGGGCGCATCACCCAGCCGTTGGCGCGCCTCGATGAAGCGGCCGGCCGCCTCGCCTCGGGCGAGCATGTCCAGGTGCGAGTCCGCGGAGAGGACGAGCTGGCGCGCCTCGCCAACAGCTTCAACGAAATGGCCGGCAAGATCGCGGAACGTGAACAGCGTATCACCCAGCTCGCGTTCAATGACACGCTGACGGGCCTGCCGAACCGCACCATGTTCCAGCAGGCGCTCGAACATTATTTCCGCGCCGCGGAAGGCAAGGGCACCTTGTTCGCGCTCCATTGCCTCGACCTCGACCAGTTCAAGGTGATCAACGATACACTCGGCCACCCCGCGGGCGACACGCTGCTTGTCGAGGCGGCCAATCGCGTACAGCAAGCCGCGCGCGGCCACTTTGTCGCGCGTTTGGGCGGCGACGAGTTCGTCGTGCTTCAGTCCGTTACAGAGGACCGAGATTCGATCGACAGGCTCGCGCGCGAGATCCTGCTCGCGATGGCGCAACCGCTCAATGTGGACGGCAACGAGTTCGTGCCGTCGACCAGCATCGGCATCGCCATTGCGCCCGAGGACGGCAACGATGGTGAGACCCTGCTACGTAACGCAGATCTCGCGCTTTATCGCGCCAAGGAAGCCGGACGCGGTACTTTCGCCTTCTTCGAGCAGAGCCTCAACGAGCGTGCGCAGCAGCGGCGCCAGCTTGAGAGCGATCTACGCCTCGCCTTGGAACGCGGCGAATTCGAATTGCTTTATCAGCCGCTGTTCGATCTCGAACAGAACCGAATCTGCTCGTTCGAGGCACTACTGCGCTGGCGCCACCCGAAGCGGGGCCTCATCTCCCCGGTCGAGTTCGTGCCGGTGGCCGAGGACACGGGCCTCATCGTGCCCATTGGCGCCTGGGTAATCCGCGAGGCCTGTGGGCGAGCAGCGCGTTGGCCCGAGAAGATCCGCGTTGCAGTCAACGTCTCGGCCGTGCAGTTCCATCGGGGCGCTCTGAGCGAGACGATCTTGCGCGCACTCGCTGACAGCGGTCTTGAACCGAACCGGCTCGAGGTCGAAATCACCGAGTCCATTTTCCTCGACGGAGGCGAGGCTACGCTCCGCCTGCTCCACGCCTTGCGCACTCTGGGCATCCGTATCGCGCTTGACGACTTTGGCACTGGCTATTCGTCGCTAAGCTATTTGCAGAGCTTTCCGTTCGACAAGTTGAAGATCGACCGCAGTTTCATCCAGAACCTGCTGACCCGCGACGGCGCGACCGCCATCGTTCACGCGATTACCGAGCTCGCCAATGCACTCGGCATCGAGACAACTGCCGAAGGCGTTGAGGAAACTGCCCAGCTGATGGAACTCCGGTCCCACGGTTGTTCGTCGGTTCAGGGTTTCCTTTTTGCCGAGCCGATGTCTGCGGCGGACGTCGAGACGCTCTTTCGCGAAGGCAACGACGCCCTTCAGAACGTCGCCTGATTGCCGCTCCGCTCGAGGATCTCTTCATTGATCTGATCGATGCTGGTGCAGCTCGTGAGCGCCATCGCCACACGCATTTCCGCTTCGACCAACTTCAAGACGTGCGCGACGCCCGCCTGACCGCGAGCCGCGAGCGCATAGGCCCAGGCCCGCCCCAGCAGCACGAAATCCGCGCCTAGTGCGAGCATCCTGACGACATCGAGGCCGGATCGCACGCCGCCATCGACCAGCAGCGGCATGCGACCGGCAAGCGCATCGGCGATGCGCGGCAGTGCTCGCGCGCTCGACACGACACCGTCGAGCTGGCGACCGCCATGGTTCGAGACCACGATTGCGCTCGCGCCGCTGTCCGCCGCCGCGCGGGCGTCGTCAGGATCGAGAATGCCCTTGATGATCAGTGGCCCGTCCCATTGCGAGCGAACCCATTCGACGTCCGTCCAGCTCACCGACGGATCGAAGTTCGCATGAATCCATGCCTGGAAGTGATTGAGCGGCGCGCGCTTGCCGACCACGGGCTCGAGATTGCCGAGGCTGATCGGCCGCCCGCGGATGCCCACGTCCCAGAGCCACTCCGGCCGCGCCAGCAACTGGCTCATCCGCCTGAGGCCGCCGCCGGCGGCTCGGGAATCGCGATACCGCGATCCGGGGACGGATAGATCGACGGTTAGGATGAGCGCGGCACTTCCGACAGCCTTTGCCGTCTCGATCATCTCGGCAACGAAGCCGCGGTCCTTGATGAAATAGAGTTGGTACCAAGGGACATGGCCGGACGCGGCGACCTCGCGGAGGGAACAGGCGCTGACGGTCGACAAAGCAAATGGGACGTTTGCGGCGGCGGCGGCGCGTGCGACCTGCACTTCGCCGCGGCGGGCATAGAGACCCGATAGCCCGACCGGGCCAAGCCCTACCGGCATTCCCCAGCGCTTGCCGAACAGCTCGGTCGAAAGATTGATCGAGGAGACGTCGCGCAGCACCCGCTGCTTCAGGGCGACCGACTGCAAGTCCTCCGCGTTCCGTTTGAGGGTCACCTCGTCGTAGGAGCCCCCGTCCAGATATTCGAACAGGAAATGCGGCAGCCGCGCCTTGGCGAGCGCGCGATAGTCGTTGACCGATGCTGCCTGTCTCATGGTGGACAGGCATTGCAGGCACTGCCGATCATCGCAAGATCGTTGCTGCGCGGCGCAGCGGCCTTTTCGCAGGTCGGCGCCGCGCCTATCTCGCGCTCACTCGAAAGGAGGACAGTGATGGTCGAATCGCTTCGGATGGACATCACCAAATTTGCGCCGGACGCGTACAAGCATCTCTTCGGGATCGAGCAGGAGATCGCCGCCAAAGTCGACAAGAGCCTGCTCCACCTGATCAAGGTTCGGGCGTCGCAGATCAATGGCTGCGCATTCTGTATTGGAATGCACACTGACGAAGCCTTGCGCGACGGCGAGAAGCCGGAGCGGCTGCTGCTTCTGGACGCGTGGCAAGAGAGCTCTCAGTTCAGCGACAAGGAACGCGTGGCACTCGAATGGGTCGAGGAGATAACGCTCATCGCTGACGGCCACGCCCACAAGGAAGCCTTCGACGCGCTGAAGCCGCACTTCTCCGAAGAGGAGATCGGCTGGCTGACTCTCGCCGCGGCGATGATCAACACCTGGAACCGAATCGCAATCGCCTCGCGCGCCCAGTACGACCGGGCGCAGCTTCAGCAGAGAATGGCGGGGGCGAAGGTCGCCGAACCGGCTTAGGTCGCGAAGTTCGGGTCGAGACGGTACGCCTTGCGCTTAAGCGCCGGCCAGGCGAGCAGATTGGCGGCGAGCGCAACCCCGACCTGACCCTGCTGCGCAGTGATCTCGGGCGAGCCCTGCGGCGGGTTGTTGATGGCGTCGCCGGCGGTCAGCGCCATGACCTGTGACTGGCACGCGCGCTCGAGGAAATAGAGCCGCACGAAGCATTCGCCGACGTTCTTGCCGACCGTAAGCGTGCCGTGGTTGCGCAGGATCATCCCGTTCTTAGTGCCGAGGTCCTGCACAAGCCGCTCGCGCTCCCCAAGGTCGACTGCAACGCCCTCGTAATCATGGAAGGCGACGTCGCCTCGGACCAGCATCGCCGTCTGCGTCAGCGGCAGCAGCCCTTCGCTATGCGCCGATACCGCCTGACCCGCCGGAGTGTGCAGATGCATCACCGCATGCGCGTCGTCGCGGGCCATATGGAGCGCTGAGTGGATGGTGAAGCCCGCCGGGTTGGTGATGAACGGCGTCGGCTCGACCGGATTGCCGTTGACGTCGACCTTCACCAGCGATGACGCGGTCACCTCTTCGAACATCAGATTGTACGGGTTGAGCAGGAAGTAATGCTCCGGCCCAGGAACCCGCGCCGACAGATGCGTAAAAATCAGGTCGTCCCAGCCATAGTAAGCGACCATGCGGTAGGCGGCGGCGAGGTCGACGCGGATCGCCCATTCCTCCTCGCTGACCTTATCCTTCATCGGCGGGATCTCGACCGATTCCAGCGGCTTCAGGTCAGTCATTCCGCGGTTGATGCTGTCGACTCGGTTCATGCGGGCACCTGTTGCTTGTCCGGATGGGCGGCGGCGAAGGCGTCGAGGCGCGAAGCACTCTCGTCGGCGCGCAGCAGTGTCGGATAGTCGTCGAGCGGACAGTTGAACCGCCGCGCGTTGAACAGCTGCGGCACCAGGCAGACATCGGCAATTGTCGGCTCATCGCCGAACAGGAAGCGACCGGCGCCCGCCTTCGCCATCGCTTCAAGCGCCGTCAGTCCTTCGGTGATCCAGTGCGCGTACCAGCGGTCGACCTGTTCCTGCGAATGGCCGAGCTCGTTTTTCAGATATTTGAGGACGCGCAGATTGTTGAGCGGGTGGATGTCGCAGGCGATTGCCAGCGCCATCGCCCGGACATGCGTGCCGTCGGCCGGGTCGCGCGGCACCAGCGGCGGATCGGGAAAGACCTGGTCGAGATAGACGATGATGGCGAGGCTCTGCGTCAACCGGTGCCCGTCAATCTCGAGCATCGGCACGAAGCCCTGCGGGTTGAGCTCGCGATACTCCACCGATTGCTGCTCCCCTTCGATCAGTTTCAGCTGGCGGCTCTCATAGTCGATGCCCTTGAGATTGAGGGCGATGCGCGCGCGGTAGGCGGCGGAGGAACGCGGCGCTTCATAAAGGACCGGACGGCTCATGCGCGCCTGTTACTCCGCCCCCATGAACGGCGCTACTACCTCCGCAGGGACGCGGATCGGCCGCCCGAGAGCCTTGTCAATGATCGCCCACCAGCTGAGCGCCCGCACGCGCGCTTTTCCGTCCTCGCCGACGAATTCCATGTGACGATCGTATTTGGCGCCTTGCGGCTTCTCACCGGCCCATGTGCGGGCAGTGATCCGCTCTTCCTCGAAGGCGGGTCTGAGATAATCGATCTCATGCCGAACCACGACCCAGAAGTAATCCTCCTGATGCATCGGATCTGCAACGCTGCGCCAGTGCGCGACTGCGACCTGCTCCATCCACTGCACCCACACCGCATTGTTGACATGCCCGAGCTCGTCGATGTGCTCGGGAAGCACGGTGAGCATCATTTCGAACGTGGGGCGTCTCATTCGACCTGCGTCAGCACAAACGCGTAAGTCTCCGCCACTTCGTGGAGACGCTCCCAGCGACCCGACTTGCCGCCGTGCCCGGCTCCCATGTTGATCTTGAGGAACAAGGGATTGCCGTCGGTCTTGGTCGCCCGCAGCTTCGCCGCCCACTTCGCCGGCTCCCAATAGGTCACGCGCGGATCAGTCAGACCGCCGGTGATCAGCATCGGCGGATAAGCTTGCGCCTTCACATTGTCGTAGGGGCTGTAGCTGCGGATCAGGTCGAAGGCGGCCTTGTCGGTGATCGGATTGCCCCATTCGGGCCACTCGCCGGGCGTCAGCGGCAGCGTGTCGTCGAGCATGGTGTTGAGCACGTCGACGAACGGGACGTCGGCAACCACCGCGCCCCACAGCTCCGGATCGGAATTGGCTACCGCGCCCATGAGCTCGCCGCCGGCCGAGCCGCCGTTGATCGCGATCCGCGCGGCGCGCGTGAACTTCGCCGCGGCCAGCCCCTTCGCAACGTCGACGAAGTCGTTGAACGTGTTGGCCCGCTTGTTCAGCTTCCCGTCCAGGAACCACTGGTGACCAAGGTCGTCGCCGCCGCGGATGTGGCCGATGGCACAGGCCCAGCCACGGTCGAGCAGGCTGATCCGGTTGGTGTTGAAGGTCGGCGGAATCGCCATTCCGTAGGCGCCGTAAGCGTAGAGGAAGAGCTTGCCCTCGCCGTTCTTGTCGAAGCCCTTGGGGTACACCACCGAAACCGGCACCTTCGCACCGTCGCGCGCCTCGATCATCAGCCGCTCGGTGACGTAGCGGGACCCGTCATAACCCGATGGAACTTCCTGAATCTTCAGAATCTCCAGTTGGCCGCTCGCCGGATGATAATCGTAGATCGTCGTGGGCGTGACCATTGACGAGTAGGCGAGACGGTAGGCAGCAGGCGCAAATTCGGGATTGCCCATGAAACCCGCGCTGTAACTCGCCTCCTCGAAGGGGATGCGCGTCTCTTGTCCGTCGTAGGTGCGCAGGATCAACTGATCGAGGCCCTCCGTCCGGCTGCTGATAGCCAGATGGTCGCGGTACGCAGTCACGCCGGTCAGATAAACCCGGTCCGATCCAGGGATCACCGTCTCCCACACGTCTGGGTTCGCCGGGTCGGCGACTGCGAGGCGGAAGTTCACATGATCGTCGTTGGTGTGGATCCACAATTTCCCGTGCGCCGCATCGACATGATATTCGCGATTGGGTTTGCGGCGGGAGATGAGCGTCAGCGGTTGCGACGGATCAGCGGCGGAAACGAAGCGCACCTCGCTGGTCGCATTGTCGCCGGTCGAGACGAAGATCGTGCTTCGGTCCTGCGAGCGGCCGATGCCGACACTGAACCCGAGCTCCTTGGTCTCCTCATACAGCGTCACGTCCTCGTCGACCGGGCGCCCGAGCCGGTGATAGCGTGCGCGATAGCTGCGCCAATTGTCGTTCACCTCGGTGAACACGATTCCGGCGCTGTCGCTGGTCCACACCGGTTGCCCGATTCCGACCTTGGTGACGGTCTCGACGTCCTTGCCGGTCGCGAGATCGCGAATACGCAGCTCGAACCGCTCCGACCCGTCGTAATCGGCAAGGGTCGCCAGCAGCTTGCCGTCCGGGCTCACCTCCATTGCTCCGAGTCGGAAATACTCCTTCCCCTCGGCCTCGACCGGCTCGTCAAAGATCGTTCGGTCGTCGCCCCCGCGCACTGGCTTGCGGTACCAGGTGCGGTACTGCGCGCCCGGCCGGAAAGCCCACCAGTAGAGAAAGTCGCCGTCGCGGATCGGGACCGAGCTCTCGTCCTCCTTGATCCGTCCCTTCATCTCCTCGAACAGCCGGTCGATCAGCTCCTGGTGCTGCTTCTTCCAGATTTCGAAATAATCGTTCTCGGCATGGAGATAGGCGAGCACGTCGGGATCGCCGACGTTTGGATAATTCGCGTCCCGCAGCCAATGCCACGGGTCTTCGATGGTCACACCATGGCGTTCGTAGCTGTGGGGGCGTTGCTCAGCGGTGGGCGGGGAGGGGAGGGTCACGGGTTTGTCCATACCCTTGCCTCAACCAAGATGCGGCCGGGGCGTCCAGCCCTATTCGTCATCCCGGACCTCATCCGCGATCAACCCTTCTTTTGCTCCCGTGTCCGCAACCGCTGGAAGCGGAGGGAGAGGGAAGTATCTTCTTGACATCGAAGCAATTCGTTGCGTAAAGGCAATTTATCGCCCTTAATAAGCGATGGAATTGTGACAATCCTGTACAATCGAATTGCCGTTTTCAGGGCCGAGCGCGGCGTTTCCCGGCGGGAGCTGGCGGAGACGGTGGGCGTGAACAACCAGACGATCGGTTATCTCGAGCGCGGCGATTACAAGCCCAGCCTTGAGCTTGCGATGAAGATCGCGGCTTATTTCGGCGTGCCGATCGAGTTGCTCTTTTCCTTTCGCCCCTTCGAATCCGTCGCAGACACGTTGCGCCGCGCTGCGGCGGCGGGAGAACCGCAATGACCCTGCTCCAGAGAATGGATCGTCTCGTCTACGCGACGCGCCTCGACCGCATCATCTTCATGAAGTTTCAACCGCGCACGTTCCGCTGGTCGCCCCTCTTGGTGATGGCGGTATTGGTCGTGGGCTATGTGCTAATGGCTAGAACGTCGAGCTCGCCCAATCGCAGCTTCTTGATCGGGTCGACGCTTTTCTACGGCGCATTTATTGTTGCCGTTTTCCTTCGCCACTTTGGCCCGGCGGCCGCGAGCCGTTCATTGGATGAGCGCGAGCTGGTGGTGAAGTCTCGCGCCTATGCAATCTCCGGAATTGTGTTCGCTAGCTTCGCAATGATGAGCTGTTTCTACATGGCCGTCGCAAGCGCGGGCCTGTGGGGTCTTTGGCAGCCACACACGATATCCGACTGGATCACTCTCGGCTTCGGGTTTCAGGCGGCCGGCAACCTTCTGCCCACCTGGATCGCCAGCTGGCTGGAAGCGCGGCCGAAAGCGGACGACGAGGACTGACACCCCACCCGCGCCGAGATCATTCTGTCCCTGCACGGCGCTCGTCACGCATGACTTCGGTGATGAGCGGGACCTTCGAGGCTTGATTCTAGTCACCCCCGCGTAAAACGGGGGCTGCCACTTCATTCAAGAAAGGCGAGAATCCCGCCTGCGCGGGAATGACGGCTTGGTTGGTGGGCCGAGTGGGTCGCGCACGCGTAGGCTCGCTGCAATTGCTGCGTTTCGCAGCTCCACGCGTATGCGCGCGAGTTGAGAGCGAACTTGGCAAACCTCCGGCCACCCGCCGTCAGCTCGATCGCCCTTTAACAATGACACCGCAGGGATTAGCTGAGAAGCGAGGGAGTTAGTCCATGTCCAGTTACGCCGATCGCCTCGCCGCACTTCGCGAACAGCTCAAGGCCGCGAAGCTCGACGGCTTCGTCGTCCCCCTGACTGACGAGCATATGAGCGAATATGTCGGGAGCTACGCGCAGCGCTTAGCCTGGCTTACGGGGTTCGAGGGGTCTGCCGGCGCAGCCGTGGTGCTGCCTGAGGAAGCGGCGATCTTCGTCGACGGGCGCTACACGCTCCAGGTCCGCCAGCAGGTGTCGGCGACCGAGTGGAGCTACCAGTCGGTGCCCGAGACGAGCACGACGCAATGGCTCGAGGAACATGCGCCCGAGGGTGCGCGCATCGGCTACGATCCCTGGCTGCACACGCGCGACTGGGTGAAGAAGGCGCGGGAGGCGCTCGCGACCCGCGGCGCCGAGCTGGTCCCGGTCGACAAGAACCCGATCGATGAAATCTGGAAGGACCGGCCCGAAGCCTCCAAGGCACATCTCGTCGTCCAGCCCGACCAGTATGCCGGCAAGTCTGCGGCCGAGAAGCGCACTGAGATCGGCGATTGGCTCGGCAAGCACAACGCCGATGCGGCTGTTCTTTCGGCGCTCGATTCGATCGCCTGGGCGTTCAATATCCGTGGGGCAGACGTGACCCATACGCCGGTCGCGCTAGCTTATGCCCTGGTTTACGCCGACGGCACTGCCGATTTGTTCGTCGCCGGCGAAAAGATCGGGCCGGACGTGCGCCAGCACCTCGGCAACGGCGTACGGCTGCACGAGCGTTATGAATTCGAAGGCGCTCTATCCGAGCTGAAGGACAAGACCGTCGTCGTCGATCCTGAGCGCGCGGTCGCCGCAATTTTCGAGGCGCTCGACAAAGCTGGCGCCAAGATCCTGCCGCTGCGCGACCCGACGATCTTGCCCAAGGCAATCAAGAACCCAGCCGAGATCGCCGGCCAGAAGACGGCGCAGGAGCGCGATGGGGCGGCTATCGCCCGCTTCCTCCACTGGATCGACGAGAAAGCACCCAAGGGCGAGGTCGATGAATTGAAGGCATCCGACCACCTGGAAGCGCTCCGCCGCGAGAACCCCGAGCTACGCGACCTGTCCTTCGACAGCATCTCGGGGGCGGGGCCGAACGGCGCCATCGTCCACTATAAATCGAGCGAGAAGACCAACCGTAAGCTCGAGAAGGGCACGCTCTACCTGATCGATTCGGGCGGCCAGTATGTCGACGGCACCACCGACATCACCCGCACCGTGCCCATCGGCGAGCCGACCAACGAGATGCGCGACCGCTTCACCCGCGTGCTCAAGGGCCATATCGCCATCGCAACTGCCGTCTTTCCGAAGGGCACGCGGGGGTCACAGCTCGACAGCTTCGCCCGGCGCCCGTTGTGGGAAGCGGGCCTCGATTACGCCCACGGCACCGGCCACGGCGTGGGCAGCTTCCTCGCAGTCCACGAAGGGCCGCAGCGCATCTCGCCCGTGGGCAGCGCGCAGAGCGGCGGCGACGAGCCGCTCCAGGCCGGCATGATCATCTCCAACGAGCCCGGCTATTACAAGACCGGCGAGTACGGCATCCGCATCGAGAATCTGGTACTGGTCGTCTCGCGCGAGATCGAAGGCGCCGAGAAGGAGATGCTCGGCTTCGAGACCCTGACCTTCGCGCCCATCGATCGCCGCCTGATCGACGTGCAGATGCTCGAACCGGAAGAGCTGATCTGGCTCAACTGCTACCACGCCCATGTTCTTGCGAAGATTGGACCGAAGCTATCGGGTACCGACCTCGCCTGGCTGCAAGCCGCCTGCGCGCCGATTGGCGATTGATCGGAAACAAATGTTCCCTTAATGTTCTCCACCCGACTCAACAGGAGGACATGATGATCGGATACGTGACGCTTGGCACGAACGAACTGCAGCGCGCGGCGAAATTCTACGACGCCATCGCCGCTGAGCTGGAGACGCCGCGGATGATGGAATTCGACACCTTCATCGCCTGGGGCAAGCCGGGCGGCGGCGCTGGGATCGGCCTCACCAAACCCTATGACGGGAATACGGCGACCGTCGGCAACGGGGTGATGGTTGCGCTCGAGGCGAAGGACGAAGCGCAGGTCCAGCGCCTCTACGACATCGCGCTCGCCAACGGCGGCAGCTGCGAAGGTCCTCCGGGGCCTCGGGGCGAGGGTTTCTACGCAGGCTATTTCCGCGATCCGGACGGGAACAAGCTCAACGCGTTTCTGATGAAGGCGTGATTGGAGGGGGCGGCGATGAAGGGCAAATCGCTTTACGATTACCCGATCCACCTCGGCAAAGGCGCGCGCGCCGTCTCCGAGCCGCAGTTCACCGGCTTCGAATGGTACGAAGCCTATGGCGAGCGCCACGCCGACGATCTCGAGGAGGGGCGGCTGGTCAGCCTATTCCGCTTCGAGGAGAGCTGGACCAGCTGGGAAATGCACCCCCAAGGCGAAGAAGTGGTCTGCGTCGTCCAGGGTCATATGACCCTGCACCAGGAGCTCCCGGGCGGCGCGACACAATCGTGGGAGCTTGGCCCCGGCGACTATGCGATCAATCCGCGAGGCGCCTGGCACACGGCGGACGCGGAGGAGCCAGTGGTCGCGTTGTTCATTACTCCGGGCAAGGACACGACGCACCGGCCGCGGTGAGAATCTGTCCCGCTATGTGACAGGACCGTCACCCGACATTAATTGCGAGTTTAATGCATTGGAGATAAATAGAAATCACGGAGACGATTCGTGATCAACGCACTTCAACTGGCGATTGCCATCATCCTGCTCGGAGCCGTCATCTGGATGGGCGACACGATAGCCGGCGGGATCGAAAGTGCGCTCGGTGAGAAGAAGATGCGCGACCGCGACGCCTGAGGGCCGCACAGAAATCAGCCTCACTTCGTGCTGATTTCCGGCTTTGGCAGTCCCCCGAACTGCCTGCAGGCGGAAAATGGTGCTGCCGGTGAGGATTGAACTCACGACCTCAGCCTTACCAAGGATGCGCTCTACCACTGAGCTACGGCAGCATTTTGTCGGAGGCCGCG
>Ga0207674_10003495_pt1 | contig 19185 bp, 17 predicted proteins | sample KBSCornC72_FD_184303 | JGI IMG/M metagenome (GOLD analysis project Ga0207674, IMG submission 184303) | Corn rhizosphere microbial communities from Kellogg Biological Station, Michigan, USA - KBS Corn C7-2 (SPAdes) (version 2) | ecosystem: Host-associated > Plants > Roots > Rhizosphere > Soil ... | reverse complement strand
GTTCTTCAAGACTCGCTTTCCCGAGCACATCATGCGTAGTGTTCGGTCGTTGGCGTTTCGGGCAAACCCGGACGCGCGCGAGATGGAGCTCATGCGCGCGATGGCGATCGAGGTCGTGCGGGCAACGGAGCGTGAGCGGAAGCAGCACGCCGCGGCGCTCGAGCGCGCGCTGGGCACGCGCCCGTCGGATGCCTAACGCTATCGAGATGTCCTGTTCCCCGTTCCCGGTTCCCAGCGAACAGTCATGAGATTCTCTCGTTTATTTGGGAAGTCCGAAGAGCCACAACCGCCCGACGAACCCGAGCAGCCGGACGCCGAGGCCGTCGCTGATGACGGCGCCGGCGATGGCTACGAAGGCATTCCCGAGGGCGATGCCGACGAGAACCTCGATCAGCAGTGGCGAGGCCGAGCTGCCGACGTGATCCCCGGCGGCGCGTCCACCGGCAGCAAGCGCCCCGCGGCATTGTATGGCGAAGGCACCGCGTTCGGTCCAACGCATTACACGCGTGCGTCCGGCTGCCACATCACGACCGCCGGCGGCGTCACGCTCATCGACTGCACCATGGCGCTCGGAAGCGTCGCCATTGGGTATGGCGACGAAACCGTCACGCGCGCCGTGCTCAACGCGGCGGCGCTCGGCAACGTGGCGGGGTTGTCGCACACGAGTGAAGTCGACATTGCCGACCGCCTGTGCGACATCATCCCGTGCGCCGAGCAGGTGCGATTCCTCAAGAGCGGCGCCGAGGCGGTTTCTGCCGCCGTTCGGATCGCGCGGGCGTATACCGGGAAGAGCAAGATCGTCGGGTCGGGATACTTCGGATGGCACGACTGGGCGAACGACAGTCCCGGCATTCCCGCGGGCGCACGGGCAGACGTGCTGCGCGTCCCGTTCGATGACGTCGCCGCGCTCGAGCGCGCGTGTCAGCAGGCCGGATCCGACCTCGCCGCGATTCTGCTGGAGCCGGTCGTCGAAAAGCTGCCGTCGGCGGAATGGCTCGCCGCAGCGCGTCGGCTGTGCGATGCGCAGGGCGCGGTACTCGTGTTCGACGAGATGAAGACCGGCTTTCGTCTGCGGCCGGGCGGCTACCAGGAATACGGCAGCTTCGAGCCGGATCTCGCGGCGTTCGGCAAGGCGATGGCGAACGGGTTCCCGATCGCCGCGGTCGTCGGCCGCGCGGCGGTCATGGAGGCCGCTGCCAAGACGTGGATCTCGTCGACGCTCGCCAGTGAGGCGGCGGCGCTGGCCGCGATCGCCGGTGTGCTCGAGTGGCACGACAAGACCGAGGTGTGTGATACGCTGTGGAAGACCGGCGAGGAAATGATGGGCGCCGTCAACCGCGCGATCGCCGCGAGCGGTGCGGAAGGCGTGAGCGTCGACGGGATTGCACCCATGTGGTTCATCCGCTTCGACACGCCCGAACGGGAGTCGCGATTCCTCGAGTTGGCCCTGGAGCAGGACGTGCTGTTCAAGCGCGGGGCGTACAACTATCCGGCGATCGCGCACGACGAACAGACGCTGATCGACATCGAGCACGCCGCGAGCTCGGCGTTCGTTCAGCTCGTCGAGGAGACGCAGGACTGATGGCGGGGAGCGCGCCGCTCGCCGGTCCGGGTCCGCTCATCGACGTTCACGCACATTTCTTCTTCGAGGGCTGTGGCCGCACGGAATGGGACGCGCTGAATAAGGCTCGCTTCCGGGCGGGCGAACGCATCGGGATCTCGATTCACGTCGCCTCCATTCTTGGCTCGTGGGGGCGGTTCTCACCGACGTACTTCGCGTCGCCCGCCGACACGACGCGCGGCAACGACGCGATGCAGGCTATCGCCGAGCAGCATCCCGATCGCGTTCGTTGGTATGTGGCGGTGAACCCTAACGACACGGCGTTCGCGCTCGAGGAGATCGATCGCCGTGTGGCCGCCGGCGCCATTGGGGTGAAGCTCGCCGCCGCACGCCGCGCCGATGACACGCTGCTCGATCCGATCGCGGAACGCGCAGCCGAGGGCGGCCTTCCGATTCTGCACCACATCTGGCAGCACCGGCGCCGCCACTGGCCCGGCCAGGACGCGAGCGACGGCGCGGACCTCGCGCGCCTCGCCGTCAGACATCCGAAGGCGAGCTTCATTCTCGCCCACATCGGCGGGGGAGGGGATTACCGGCACACGTTCGCGGCCGTGCGCGACATCCCCAACCTCTACCTCGATCTCTCCGGCAGCGGCGTCGACCGCGGGATGCTCGACGACGCCTACGCGGCCGTGGGAGCGAAACGCTTGCTGTGGGGCGCCGACATCACGCTGTGCACGGGCCTGGCGAAGCTGTGGGCCCTGGAGCTCATCGGCCTAACGACGGAAGAGCTGGAAGACGTTAGGTGGGGAAACGCGGCGCGGATCTTTCGTCGAATCCCGACTCCCGACCGATGATCGACACCAACGCCTACATCGGCGGGTACCCCTTTCGGCACATCCCGCACCCGGAACCGGCCATGCTCGCGCGCGTGCTCGAGCGCGAGGGGCTCGACGGTGCGTGGGTCGGCCACTTACCGTCTGCGTTCTATCGCGATCCCGCTCCCGGCAACGACGAGCTCTTTGCCGCGCTCGCGCCGCATCCCACCCTTCGGCCGGCACCGTGCATCCGTCCCGACTGGCCCGACTGGCAACGCACGCTCGCGTCGGCGATCGACCGCGGAGCTCCGGCGATACGCGTGTATCCGCCGCAATGGGGACTCGGCGCCGACGACGCGTCCATGCGCTCGTTATGCAGTGCGTGCGGCGAGGCGGGGGTGACGCTCGTGTTCACCGCCCGGTTCGAGGACCTGCGGCAGCGCCACGGGATGGACCAGGCTGGAGACCTGAGCGCTGCTGCCGTTCGCGCGGTGGCCCGAGGCAATGACCGCACGCGGATCGTCGTGTGCTCAGCGGGGCGCGGCACGATCGAGGAGGTGCACTGGGGGCTGACTCCGGCCGAGCGCGACTTCGTGTTCTGGGACATCTCGTGGATCTGGGGCCCGCCGGAGGATGAGCTGGCGCTGCTCCTTCGCACCATGGGCGCTGATCGGTTCGTGTACGGGACTGCGTGGCCGCTGCGTCTCGCGCAGACACCGCGCGCGAACCTGGCGCTCCTGCCTGACGAGTTGAAGAACGTGAAGCTCGCTGATCCGTCGAGTTGGTAAGGTATGACCAATGGCGTTGCGATAGTGGCCTCAACGTCCACTGAGGATGTTCGCAAAAAGCTTCTACGTCGGAGCTTGCGTCGTGTCCCAGGCCTTGTCATACTTCCGCACTTGGCGGGGCCTTGTGAAAATCTTCACAAGGCCGACAACCGCGCTCGGAATTCCATCCTCGGTCCTCCTCGATGACCAGCAGGCGAAAGTGGGCGCTCGTTCCGGGGTTCGTTGCACTGGCAGGCGCTGTCGCCCTCCTCTCTGCGTATAGCGGTGCCTCCTCGTCTCAGAATTTCACCCCCGAACAACCGATCAACTTTCCGCACCCGACGCATGTCCAGAAGCTCGGGATGAACTGCCTGTACTGTCACTACTCGGCGAACAAGTCCCCGGATCCCGGACTGCCCGCCGTCGGCACGTGCCTCGGATGCCACAACCCAATCGAGGTCGGTCCGAATCGCCCGAAGATCGACAGCATCCCCGCGCGCCAGAGCGTCGAGATCAAGAAGCTGCTCGATAACTACGCCGACGCGAGCGGGAAGCCGAAGAAAGCGATTCCGTGGGTCCGCATTCACAAGCTTCCCGAGTACGTGCATTTCCCGCACATGCGTCACGTGAACGCCGGCGTCGCGTGTCAGAGCTGCCACGGCCAGGTGCAGCGCATGCAGCGCGTCTACCAGTTCTCGTCGCTCAACATGGGCTGGTGCATCAACTGCCACGTCAACGGCTACAAGCCCGCCGACGCGGTGCGCAACACCGAGGGCTATCCGACTGCTGCGGATAACGCCCTGCCGCCGAAGAAAGCTCGCTACGATTGCAGCGCCTGCCATTACTGATTCGAGATCAGCTCACATGACCGAACCCGCGGGGTCCGCAGGCGTCAAACGCCGCGACTTCCTCAAGGTCCTGGGCGCCGCAGGCGCCGTCACGACCACCGTCGGATGCTTCCAGGAAGACGTCGAGAAGCTCATCCCCTATCTGGTCTCGCCCGACGACACGGTGCCGGGCGTTTCCACTTACTTCGCCACGACATGCCGCGAGTGTGCCGCGGGGTGCGGCCTCATCGCGGAGACGCGTGACGGCCGCGCGATCAAGCTCGAAGGCAATCCGGTGCACCCCGTCAACCACGGCGCGTTATGCGCGCGTGGTCAGGCGTCGCTGCAAGGGCTCTACAATCCGGATCGATATCGTCACCCGATGGCGCGGAAGAACGGAAAGCTCGAGCGCATAACGTGGGACGAAGGGATCAAGACCCTGCGTGACCGGATCTCCGGGCTTGGGGCTGGCGCCGCCAACGCGGTGTTCGTGAACCAGCACGAGACCGGAAGCTTTCCGGCGTTCCTCGATCAGTGGCTCGCCGGGTACGGCATGCCGGCGCACATCGCGTACGATGGCGAAGCGCCCCACGCGGTGATGCAGGCGAACCGGCAGTCGTATGGTTCCGCGTGGCCCGGGCTCGACTTTACAGCCGCAAAGCTGATTGTCGCGGTCGGCGCGGACTTCCTCGAGATGTGGGGCAGCTCCGTCGCGCAGCAGCTCTCGTTTGCCGATGCGCGCGCGAAGCTCGCCGATGCGCCGCGGTTCGTGTACATCGGGCCGCGTCGCTCGCTCACGGGCCTCAATGCCGACGAGTGGGTTGCCTGCAAGCCCGGGAGTGAGCTCGCGATCGTGAACGCGCTGGCGGGCAAGGGCGACCTCGCGGCGGCCGCCACGGCCGGCGGTGTGGACCAGGCGGTGCTCCAGCGCCTCGCCGGAGAGATTGCCTCCACCAAGCCGAGCCTCGTGCTGTCGGGCGTGACGACCGCCAACGCGCTCGACGTGGCGCTCGCCGTGAACGCGCTCAACGTGGCAGCCGGGAACGTCGGCGTCACGATCAAGCCGGCGGAAGCGCTCACGTCCTTCGATCGCGTCGGGTCGCCTAACGACCTGCGCGACGCCGTCCAGCGCATGGCGAGCGGCGCCGTCCAGCTCGCGATGTTCCGCGGCGTGAACCCGGTGTACGTGCTGCCGAAATCGCTGCGTGTCGCCGAGGCGCTCGCCAAGGTGCCGTTCAAGGTGAGCTTCTCGCCGTACCCCGACGAAACGACGGAGCTCTGCGACCTCGTACTGCCTGACGACCACTTCCTCGAGTCGTGGGGCGATGCGGAGTCGGTGCGCGGCAGCGTGTCGCTTCAGCAGCCGGCAATGGATCGCGTGTTCGACACCCGCGCGACGGCGGACGTGCTCATCGGCGTCACGAAGGGCGATCCCGCGACGGCGAGCCGCATTCCGGCGGCGGATTATCGGTCGTGGCTGATTGGCCGCTTCCCGGGCGGAGCGCAGGCCTTTGGTGCCGCGCTCGCACGCGGCATGGCGCCGGGCTCGCCGGCTCAGAGCACTGGTGCTTCGCGCACGGTTGCGGCCGCGCCGGCACCAGCGCCGGCACCGCTCGAGGGGCAGCAGGGCGACTTCTACTTCCTCGCGTACCCGTCGCCTGTTTTGGGCGATGGGCGAGCCACCAACAAACCGTGGCTCCAGGAACTGCCTGACCCGGTCACCAAGATCGCGTGGCAGTCGTGGATCGAGATTCACCCGACCACGGCCGCGCGCCTCGGCATCGAGAACGGCGACCACATCACCGTCACCACCGCGGCCGGAGCGGTCACCGCGCCCGCCTACATCTTCATGGGCGTTAGGCAGGACGTCGTGGCGATGGCAACGGGTCGCGGACATACGGGCTACGGCCGGTACGCGCAGAATGTCGGCGTGAACCCGCTCGACGCGCTCCCGGTCGCCCACGATGCGAGCGGCGGTCTTGCGCTGGCGACGGTCAAGGCACGCGTCGCCAAGACGGCGGACTCCTCCCCCCTCGTCACCACCGAAGGCTCGGCGCGACAGCACGCGCGAGGCATCGGCCGGGCGATTACCGTTGCGGAGCTCAACGGCCCGGAGGAAGAAGAGGTCGAGCATTTTGCCGGCGACAACAAGCACGACTTCCTGCCGGGGCTGCGGTCACCCGTCGCCAACGACGCGCAGGGCGTGTTGGGCAACCCGAAGTCGAAAGACAAGGGGATGTACGATCCCGAGCACTGGAGCGGCATGGCAAAGCGTCGATGGGCGATGGCCATCGACCTCGCGCGCTGCACTGGCTGCTCGGCCTGCGTCACCGCATGCTACGCCGAGAACAACATCCCGACGGTCGGCGCGCCGTGGCAGGGTCGCTCGCTGCGCCCGTTCCACTCGGGCGATGGCAACGGATGGGACACGCGCCCCGGCGCGAATATCCTCAAGGGCCGCGAGATGCAGTGGATCCGCATCGAGCGCTACTACGAGGGCGGCGAAGACGGCTCGTCGGATTTCGACACGCGCTTCGTCCCGATGATGTGCCAGCACTGCGGCAACGCGCCGTGCGAGCCGGTGTGCCCGGTGTACGCCACGTATCACTCACCGGACGGGCTCAACGTCCAGGTCTACAATCGCTGCGTCGGAACCCGCTACTGCTCGAACGGCTGCCCGTACAAGGTCCGCTACTTCAACTGGCACGGCTACGGTGAACCCGCACGTCGCCAGTACGCGTTCCCCGAGCCGCTCAACTGGCAGTTGAACCCGGACGTCACGGTGCGCGGCAAGGGCGTGATGGAGAAGTGCTCGTTCTGCGTGCAGCGCATCCGTGAGGCCGAGCATCGCGCAAAGCTCGAAGGGCGGGAGCTCGTGGCGGATGAGTTCACGACGTCGTGCGCGCAGGCCTGTCCGTCTCGGGCCATCACCTTCGGGGACGCGGCCGATGAGAAATGGTCCGTCGCGCGCCTCGCCGAGGACCGACGGGCGTACCATGTGTTCGAGGAGTTGAACACCTTCACGGCGGTGGTCTACTTGAAGAAGGTCAATCACCCCGCGGGAGGCGCTCGCTGATGGCGGCCACCGCTCGCCCCAAGACCATGGCGGAACTGTCGCCGAGGCCTAACGTCGCGTCCGCCAATCAACAGCTGCCCGGCGTCATCGACTACGAGCAGGTCGATCGCGACATAGGCGGCAGTCTCTCGCCGACCGCTGGCTGGTTCGGTGCGCTCGCCGTCGCGATCGTGCTGTTCCTCTGGGGCGCCGGCGCGTGGACCTACCAGATTTATTGGGGTCTCGGAAACGCCGGCTACAACCCGCCGGTGATGTGGGGCGTCTACATCATCAGCTTCGTCTTCTGGGTCGGTATCGGTCACGCGGGCACGCTGATCTCCGCCATTCTGTACCTCTTCCGGGCCGGCTTCCGCACCACGATCTACCGATGCGCGGAAGCGATGACGGTCTTTGCCGTCATGACGGCCGGCTTGTTCCCGATCATTCACATTGGTCGGCCGTGGAAGTTCTTCTGGCTGATCCCGTACCCGAACTGGCGGCTCATCTGGCCGAACTTCAAGAGCCCGCTGGTGTGGGACGTCTTCGCCATCTCCACCTACCTGACCGTCTCGGCCACGTTCCTCTACGTCGGCCTCGTCCCGGACATCGCCGTGCTGCGCGACCGCGCGACGAACCCGGTGCGCAAGCGGATTCTCGCCGTCATGTCGTTAGGCTGGCGAAACTCGGAGAAGGAGTGGCGTCACTTCGCGCGAATGTACTTATTTCTAGCCGCGTTCTCGACGCCCTTAGTGCTGTCGGTGCACTCCGTCGTGTCGTTCGACTTCGCGATGGCCATCAACCCGGGATGGCACACGACGATCTTCCCGCCGTATTTCGTGGCCGGCGCAATCTTCTCCGGCATCGGGATGGTCTTCACGATCATCATCCCGATCCGGAAGTTCTTCCGCCTCCAGCACTACGTCACGATCAACCACCTCGACGCCGCCGCGAAGCTCTGCCTCTTCACGAGCCTCGTGGTCGGCTGCGCGTATCTCGTCGAGTTCTGGGTGGCGTGGTACTCCGCCAACCGGTTCGAGCAGCAGTATTTCTGGAACCGCGTCTTCGGCGAATGGTGGTGGGCTGCGTGGATCATGCTCACCTGCAACATGGTGTTCCCGCTCTCGCTGTTCTCTCAGCGGCTGCGACGGAACCCGACCTGGCTGTTCATCCTCAGCATCTTCATCAACCTCGGGATGTGGTTCGAGCGGTTCGTGATCATCGTGCCGACGCTCTCGCACGAGTTCGAGCCGTGGCAGTGGAACCACTACGCGCCGAGCTGGGTCGACATCTCGATCCTCGTCGGGTCATTCGGCTGGTTCTTCATGTGGTTCCTGCTGTTCATCAAGCAGTTGCCGGTGATCGCCATTGCCGAGGTGAAGGAAATCGTGCCGCCCAAGCTCAGGTCTCCGCACGTGCACGAGGACGCGATCGACGTCACGGGTCGGCACCAGGCCTACGAACCTGACACGCCAGGGGAATTCGACTGATGGGTATCGTAGCCGCGTTTCGAGAGCTCGACGCCACGGTGGACGCGATCGAGGATCTCAAGCGACAGAAGATCACGGACATGACGGTGTATACGCCGACGCCTCGCCATGAGATCGAACAGGTCGTCGATCCGCCAACCAGTCCCGTGCGGCGGTTCACGCTGATCGGCGGTTTCTGCGGCGCGTGCTTCGGCTACTGGATCGCAATATGGACGTCGGATTACTGGCCGCTCGTCGTCGGAGGAAAGGCGATCGCGACCTGGATTCCGTTCACGATCATCGGGTTCGAGCTGATGGTGCTCATCGGCGCGCTGTCTACCGTCGCCGGCATGTTCATCAACTCGCGCGTCCCGAAGATCACGATGACGGTGGGTTGGGACCCACGGTTCACGCACGGCCACTATGGGATCTGGGTGCCTGGGACGCCCGATCGCGCCCGCGTCATCGAGGAAACGCTGCGGCGACACGGGGCGGAGGACGTTCGCCATGAGGACTGACCTGATGCGGCCAACGATCCGTCTCGCGGTCGTCGTCGGATCGCTCGCGTCACTCTCCGCGTGCGAGTGGTTCACCGACTTCAAGCGCCAGCCGTCCTACGTCACCTGGGAGCAGCTCGATTCCGCAGGCGTCCGCGCCAGCCCGCAATACTCGGTACCGATCACCGGGACTGCGATACCTGGCTTCGCGGTGTCGTACTCGAATTCGATGCAGACGATCGATTCGATGTCGACGCTCGTGAATCCCACGCCGCCTGATTCGGCATCGCTCGCGAATGGCCGGAAGTATTTCGTGATCAACTGCTCCGTGTGTCACGGCATGGCCGGGAAGGGCGACGGAACAGCCATCAAGTACGGCGTCTTTCCGTTCCCGCTCACGAGCGGGCCGGCGTTGAGCCGCACCGATGGGTACATCTTCGGCATGATCCGCAACGGGCGCGGCAACATGCCGCCTTACAACCGCATCGAAGAGAAGGATCGCTGGGACGTCGTGAACTACGTGCGTGGCCTGCAGGGTAAGCTGCCCGCCGCAGTTCCCACGGGTCCGCTCGCGGTACCGGGCTTCAACGGTCCGGCGGTGCCTGGCCCGACGACGCTCGGTCCGACGCGTCCCGTACCACACACCGCCGCGGAAATGCAATCGATGAACGGAGGGGTCCAGACACCGGCGCCCGTCACGACTGATACGACGCGTCGATCGGGCACGGACACGACGCGCGCCGGAGCTCGTCGCAGCCCGGGCCAGGGGAAAGGGGAATGAGCGCTCACGACGTCCACATTCCGTCGCGCGACGAAGTCGTCCAGGTCATCACGCGGCCGATCCCGAAGCGGCTGGCCACACTGAGTGTCGTGCTGGCGGTCGTCGGGTTCGCGATCTTCCTGATCGGCGCGTTCACGGGCAATGCGCGCGCGTGGCAGGCCTTCCACGTGAACTGGCTGTTCTTCACGACGTTCTCGTCCGCCGGTGTGGCGATATCCGCATCACAGCGTATATCGACAGCGCGCTGGTCCAGACCGACGATCCGGTTCATCGAAGGCTACGTCGCCTGGTTGCCGATCGCGTTCGTGCTGCTGCTGCTCATCGTATTCGTCGGGAAGCGCTCGATCTTTCCGTGGGCTGTGTCGCCGCCGACGATCCATGAGAAGGCCCTGTGGCTCAACCCGATATTCTTCGACCTTCGAGTCATCATCATTTTCGGACTGATCACGTTCCTCAGCCTCTGGTTCGTGTATCGCGCCGTAAGACTCGATGTCGGCGTCACGCCGGAATGGGGTGCCAACTGGGCGAAGGGAATCCGGGATCGGATGCGGTCCGGCTTCGGTGATGAGCGCCGCGAGCTGCACTCGACACACTCGATCATGGGGCGGCTCGCCGTCTTCCTCTGCCTGGTGTTCGGCTACGGATGGGTCGTGCTGTCGTGGGACCTGTCGATGTCGATGGACGTGCACTTTCAGAGCACGATGTACGGGTGGCAGATCTTCATGGGCGGCTGGGTCGTCGCGCTCATGGTCCACTCGATGATCGTGCGCCTGTGGCGCAACTCGCTGGGCGCGGAGGAGCTGATCCAGGAGCGGCACCTGCACGACATCGGGAAGCTGTGCTTCGCGTTCACGTGCTTCTGGGGCTACATCACGTTCGGCCAGTACCTGGTGATTTGGTACGGCAACATGCCGGAGGAAACGCACTGGTTCTTCCTGCGCATGAGCCGTCCGTGGGCAGGACTCACGGTTGCCGTCGGCGTGCTGATGTTCGTGGTGCCGTTCTTCGGCCTCATGGGGAAGTACCCGAAGGTCTGGGCCCCCACGATGACCCTCTTCGCGCTCGCGTCGACGATCGGTCTGTGGCTGCAGCGCTACGTCGAAGTCTACCCGTCGGCCTATCCGGGTTCGCCCGAGGCCGCCGCCGGCGCCGAGGCGGTGGCGGCGGCGATTCCCCTGCCGTTCGGTCTGTACGAGATCGGCGTGACGTTAGGCTTCCTGGGGCTGTGGGGCGTATCCTACCTGGCGTTCATGAACGCGTTCCCGCGCATGCGGGTGTTCATGCTGACGTCGAAGTACCGTGACGAGATCCAGGTGCCCTGCGACCCGAAGACGATGGAGCCACTTCCCGCACACGAATAGGGAATCTAGAGTAGGAATCGGGAATGGCAGAACCCCCGGGATGTCCACTCGCTCGACGCGAGGCATCCCGGGGGTTCTACCATTCCCGATTCCCTAGAGTCCGGCGAGTTGCTGCAACGCCTTCAACGGCGCCGCGCCCGTCAACCGGTTCTCTTCTTTGCCGCCTCTGAACAGGATCGTCGTCGGGATCCCGCGAATGTTGAATGACTGCGCCGTTCGCGGAGCCCGATCGGTGTCGAGCTTCGCCACCAGCAGCTTGCCCTGATTTTCCGCCGCCAGCTGATCCACCGACGGCGCCATGATCTTGCACGGCCCACACCAGTCGGCGTAGAAATCCACCAGGACGGGGATCTCGCTCTCGGTGACCGTACGCGTGAACGTGTCATCGTTGAGCGCGATGGGGCGGTCGATGAGCATCGGTTTGCCGCACTTGCCGCACTTCGGGCGATCACTCGCGCGCTCGGCGACCACGCGGTTCCACGTCTCGCAGAACTGGCACCGCACGGTGATGTGGTGTGCCGTTTCCGGGGTTGTCGCGTCGGGTCGTGCTGTGCTGGTCATCAACTCCCTCACCGGTGGGTGCCTGCATATATTTAGCCGCTGCTCGCTGGCGGCGGTAACGGGGCGTTAGCTCAGCTGGGAGAGCGCCGCATTTGCAATGCGGAGGTCACCGGTTCGATCCCGGTACGCTCCATCCGTCCCTCGCCAACGTTAGGCTGCACACCACACGCGCTCGCGACACTCTAGTCGCGAGCGCGTTCGTGCGATGGTGCACCAGCGAGCCGCCGCCGCGATCGTTCACTTCTGGCCTTTGGTCGCGTTGCCGGATGCGGCGGTTTCTCCCTCCGCCTCGTTCGCGCTTTGGCGCCCGCGATTCGAGCCCGATTTCGATGGCGTTCCCTGAATTGCCTGCTGATTCCCGGAGTTCCGAATCTCGATCTTCCGCGGCTGTGCCAGCGCTGCTTTCGGAATGCGAACCGTCAGAAGACCGTCGGCAAAGTCGGCCTCGATCCGCTGTTCGTCCACGCCCGTCGGCAACTGGAACGATCGCGTAAAGCTTCCGTAGCTCCGCTCCACGACGTGGTATCGTCCCTCCGATCCGTCCGTGGACCCGCTCTGCTTCTCACCTCGGATGGTCAACACGCCGTTCTCCGCCATCACCTCGACGTCGCTCGGCTTGATTCCCGGCAGCTCTACCTCGAGCGCGATCTCCTGGTTGTCCTCGCGAATGTCGACCGCTGGCGCCCAGCCGCTTCGCCTCGAATCGCCGCCAAACGTGTCCTCGAACAGCCGGTCGATCTCTCGGCGCAGGCCGAAGACGGGGCCGGTGAGCGAGCCGCGATTTACCATGGCAACCTCCTTCCAGTCAACGTGAACATTGTCGATCAACGTGAGGTCAATGTCGCAACCTCCGTTCCCACTGGGGCTTGCCGAGCAGAACAGTCGACAATTCGAGGCGCGGTGTGAGCGCCGTCACGACGCGCGATTCGTGACGTCCGGCCATCATCGCCGGTCATCTTGTCCGAGGGGACGCCACGGTCGAGGCCGGCGGCGCGATCCGTCCAACTTTCGAGGACCTTTGGGCCCACCTGCGATTTCCACCGTCAACGCGGAAGTGGTTGCTGCACCGCGCGCGCTCGCGGGAATCGCCGCCGTCGCGGCTCGACTCGCCGCGCGCGAGCCCGAGCACGACCAGCTCGTTGCCGTGGTCGACGCCGTACGCGCCGCCATCAATGCCGACGAATGTGTGCTCTGGTCCTTCAGCCCGGGCGGCCTCGAGAAGCTCGCCTCCTCGGGCCACCAGGGAACGAAGCCCGACGAGGTGAGCGCGCTGCTCGCTGCCGACGTCGCCGAGGCGAACGGCATCATCGTTAGGCCGCTCCTGGCCGATGAGCCGCAGCCGCTCGGCGCCATCTCGTTCCGCCGATCGAGCGTCCTCAGCGCCGAAGACCAGCTCGTCCTGCGTGTCATCGCCGACATGCTCGTGCCTTGGCTCGCCCACGCCGAACGGGCGCGCCAGCTCGAGGTGGAGGTGGCGCTCCGCACACGGCAGAACGACGAGCAGCGTCGTTTCATCGAGCGGATCATCGACTCGCTGCCGGTCGGGCTGTACGTCGTCGACCGCGAATACCGCGTGCAGGCGTGGAATCGAAAGCGCGAGACCGGTATGCAGGGCGTGTCACGCGAGGAAGCGATCGGGAAGAGCATCTTCGAGATCCTGCACCGCCAGCCGGCGGACAGCCTTCGGAAGGAGTTCGACGAGGTCTTCCGCACCGGGCGAATCCAGACCGTTCACATGGAATCGACGGCGAGCGGCGACGCGCGGACGTTCCGCATCTCCAAGATCCCCATGCGTCTCACCGACGCGGGCATCACCCACGTGATCGCGATCGGCGAAGACGTGACCGAGTGGCGAGAGGCGCAGGAACGGTTCGCGCAGGCCGAAAAGCTTGCCGCCATCGGTCAGCTTGCCGCGGGCGTCATGCACGAGATCAATAACCCGCTCGCCACCATCGCGGCTTGCGCCGAAAGCCTCACGCTGCGTCTCGACGACATGCGGGTCGATGGCGTGCGAACGCCGCGGGACGCCAACGAATACCTCGGCATCATTGACGGCGAAGTACATCGCTGCAAGCGCATCATCGATGGCCTCCTCGACTTCAGTCGGCCGAAGCCCGTCACGAAATCGAGTACGGAGATCAACGAGGTCGTCGAGCACACGCTGTTCCTCGTCAAGCATCACGCGCGGTTCAAGCAGATGCGCGTCGAAACGGCGCTCGCGGACAAGCTCGAGCACGTGACGGCGAACCGCGAACAGCTCGTTCAGGTCTTCATGGCGCTGCTGATCAACGCCGTGGACGCGATGGACGAACGGGGAACCATCACCATCAAGACCCGCCACGGCCGCGGCGCGCGTGAGGCCGTCGTCGCCGAAGTGATCGACGAGGGCGTAGGCATCGCGCGCGCCGACACGTCCAAGATTTTCGAGCCGTTCTTCACCACGAAAGCGCCCGGACGCGGCACTGGTCTCGGGCTCTCGATCTGTTACGGAATCATCGCTGACCACGGTGGCCGCATCGAAGTCGATAGCACCCCGGGAGCGGGCAGCACGTTCAGAATTCTCTTGCCGGCCGAGGAGGCCTCGTTATGACCGCGCCCACGATGGGGCCGCGCATCAAAGTCTTGATCGCCGAGGATGAGGAACACCTCGGCGCGATTCTCGAGCAGTTCCTGCTCGGACGCGGCTATCAGGTTACGGTGACACGCGACGGAACGGCGGCATTGGCGGCGCTTCGCAGCGAAGCCTACGACGTCGCACTGCTGGACATCGTCATGCCGGAGATGGACGGCTTGGAGGTCCTGCGCAACATCCGCGAGGACGCGGCGCACCCGGAAGTCATCATCATCACCGGCAACGGCACGATCGAAACCGCGATCACCGCCATCCGGCTTGGGGCGTACGATTACCTCTCGAAGCCGTACCGCATGGCCGAGATCGACGTGCTCGTTAGGCGTGCGTGGGAGCGGCGCCAGCTCGCGCGCGAGAACGCGCTCCTGCACAACCGCCTGTCCCGCGTCGACGGCGTGCCCGAGGTCATCACCCAGTACGCCCCGATGCAGGCGGTGCTGCACCTCGTGAGTCGCGTTGCCAAGAGCGATTCGCCGATCCTCATCTCGGGCGAGTCGGGGACGGGGAAGGAGCTGATCGCCCGCGCGCTTCACCGGCTCTCCGAGCGCGGCGCCGGCCCACTCGTAGACATCAATTGTGAAGCGATCGCTGACGGGCTGATCGAGACCGAGTTGTTTGGCTACGAGAAAGGCGCGTTCGCCGGCGCCGAGGCGCGAAAGGTTGGCTTGTTCGAGCTGGCTGGCGGCGGCACGCTCTTCATGGACGAAATCGGCGGGCTCGAGCCGAAGGTGCAGGGGAAGCTGCTGCGGGCGCTGGAACAGGGCTCGTTTTTCCGCGTCGGCGGGACGCAGAAAGTCGAGGTGAATGCCCGGATCGTCACCGCGACGAACAAGGACCTCGCGGCCGCGGTGAGCGAAGGCCGCTTCCGCAGCGATCTCTTCTATCGTATCAACACGATCAGCATCGTGCTCCCGCCGCTGCGCGAGCGTGCCGTCGACATCCCGCTGCTCGCGAACGCGTTCCTCGCGCATTTCGGTGGCGCGCATCCGCCGCGGTTGTCGGACGAGGCGCTGCGCGCGCTGCAGGACTACCGGTGGCCGGGGAACGTGCGTGAGCTCCGCAACGTGATGGAGCGCGCGGTGCTCCTCGCCAATGGCGGCGTCATTCAGGCGCGAGACCTTCCGCTGCACGCCACCCAGGCGCCGGCGCGCGGCGGCGCCAACGGCGAGGTCGTGTCGCTGGCGGAAGTCGAGCGCCGCCACATCGAGAGCGTCCTCTCGCGGACGAACTGGCACCAGGGCCAGGCCGCGACCGTTCTCGGCATCTCCTCGAAGACGCTCTACCGGAAGATTCGCGAGTACGGGTTTCACCGTCCGCGCGCGGCCAGCGGATAGGAACGGTTCGCGCGTGCGTGCCTAACGTCTAGGCCGCTGGCGCTTCACCCACATTGCCCTTGGGCGGGGGTGGCCACCACGGAACCGCCCAAGGCAATTTTCTCATCCGGGTGAGACGCCCCCCATTACGGTACCCGAATACGCGTCGTAGACTTCCCGCGCTACGCCACGTCTTGCCTCTGCATCGAATTTCTTTCGCCCCGTTTCGGGCTACTGTCTGGAATGAAAGTATTGGTCATCGAGGACGATCCCACCGTAGGCAATTTCGTTCGGCGAGGATTGGAGGAGCAGCGCTGGGGCGTACAACTGGTCGCGGATGGTGAGGAAGGAGAGCGGCTCGCGACGTCGGACGCGTACGACGTCGTGATCCTCGACATGCGACTGCCCGGCAAGTCGGGAATGGATGTCCTGAACTCCCTGCGCGCTCGCGGCTTCGAGCGCCCTGTCCTCGTGCTCACCGCGCAGGACGCCGTCGATGCGAAGGTCAATGCGTTGCGAGCTGGCGCCGACGATTACGTCACCAAGCCATTTGCGTTCGAGGAGCTGCTCGCACGCGTGGAGGCGCTCGCTCGCCGCCCCCGCGCCATGGCGTCGCCGATGCTCCACGTGGGCGACCTGGAGCTGAATCGCGATACGCGCGAGGTTCGGCGCACTGGAGAGCTGATCGACCTCACCCCGAAAGAGTACGCCGTCCTCGAATACCTGATGCGGCATCAGGGCCGCGTCATGAGCCGGACATTGATCACCGAGTATGCTTGGGGGTATCACTTCGATCCCGGGACGAACATCGTCGACGTCGTGATCAACCACCTGCGCAAGAAGATCGACGCCAAGCACGACCGAAAGCTGATTACGACAGTCCGGGGAGTCGGCTACGTAATCAAAGGGTGACGCATGGCGACAATTCGCGCGAAGCTCACCGTCGCGTACGCGGGTGCGCTGCTCGGAAGCGTCGCGCTCTACTCGGTCGCGCTGTATGGCGAGCGGAGGTCGAACGCGCGCCGCGAGATCGGGCGTGAGGTTGCCGTGCAGGCCGACCTCGCCCTCCGCGTGCTGCGGTTTGCGGCGACCGCGAACGAACCGGTCACGACAAGCACGAGTCAAGTGATCGGGGCCGGCACGCAGCAGTTCGTTCAAACCTCTGCCCAGATCACGCCGCGAATCGCGGCTATCCTCGACGGGCTGCCCGACTACGTGGTGTTGATGGACTCGGTCGGCAAGGCGCTGTATGTGTCGCCGTCGGTCCGTCTTCTTCAGTCTCGAGATCCGTCGAGCGGAGACTACGACCGGCTGATGCGGGAAGCCGTGAGCCTCACACCCGGCAGACAAGTCTTCCCGGTCCCGGTGGGGAATAGCAGCGTCCTGCTCGTCGCGCTCGCGGAAACCGACCCGTTCACGCGCGTCACCCGCGTTGTTGCCGGACGCGAGGTTGATCTCACCGCGGATTGGGTGCGGGAGTTTCTCGCCACCATTCTTGTCGTCGCACCGCTGATCATTGGTGCCTCGGTGGGCGCGGCCTATCTCATCGCCGGCAGCGCCGTCGAGCCGGTGGGTCGGATGATCAACGAGGTGGAGGCAATATCGGACGGCCGCAGCTTGCATCGACGCCTCCCGGTGGAGACGACTGGTGACGAGCTCGCGAGACTGGGTGCAACGCTCAACGCGATGATTGCGCGTCTCGAGACATCGTTCGCCGCGTTGCGCCGATTCACCGCCGACGCGAGCCACGAGCTCAAAACACCGCTCGCCGTGCTTCGTGCTGACGTCGAGCGTGCGATGCATTCGTCGCCGACGTCCACCGAGCATCTCGTCGCGCTCGAGGAGGCGCTGCAGGAGACCACGCGAATGGCGGACCTCGTGGACAGCCTGCTGACGCTCGCTCGCGCGGACGAGGGGCGCTTCGACCTGCATCGCGAGGCATTCCCGCTCGAGCCGCTCGTTCACGATGTGTTCGAGACGGCGGTCATTCTGGGCGAGCACTCGGGCCTCCGCGTGTCGCTGCCGACCGTCGAAGGTGCGGTCATCCTCGGTGACCGGCTAAGGCTGCGGCAGTTGTTCCTCAACCTCGTCACGAACGCCATCAAGTACACCTCGCGCGGCGGCTCCGTGGAGCTGACGCTGCGCCGCCGCGATGGAGAGGTGCAGTTTGCCGTCCGCGATACCGGCATCGGGATCGCGGCCGCCGACCTGCCATACATCTTCGAGCGCTTCTGGCGTGCAGACCGCGCGCGCTCCAGACTTTCCGAGCGGGGCGGCTTCGGGTTGGGTCTCGCTATCAGCCAGTGGATCGCGCAGGCCCATGGCGGCACGCTCACGGTGCAATCCCGATTGCATCGTGGATCGACGTTCACCGTCTCATTGCCGATTGCTGGCGACGTTGCGGTCGAGGTCCCCGGCGATGCCAAAAACCAGCAGCCCGCGTCGACCGAAATAGGGGCGCCGGCGGACGCATGATCATGCACGAGCATGAGCTCGCGCGTGATTCGCTAATGAAGCGCAGCCGGGACGAGCCGTTCGATCTGCGGTTCCAGCGGTTTGGCCACGAAGCGGTCTAACCACGCCGCAGCGTACATCTTAGGGTACGTTGCTCACTTCGTTTCGCGTGTGGCAACCCGAGGCATTATGTGACGACCCGCACTAATGAATCGTAATTCCCGTTTCACCGTTTCTTAATCTGTTTTCCATTCCGCTGATAACTCTCTCGGCTAGAATCCCGCCAGTGACTTCGGGTTTCTCGTCCAGCGTTAGGGAGAGTGCATGTTCAACAACCTGCTCGAGTCCAAGCCGAAGAAGGAAAAGCGCGGCGGCGGTACTGTCACGAGCGTTGTCGTTCACTCGATCCTCGTTGGCCTCGCGGTCTACGCGACGGCGAATGCGGCGATCAGGAACGAAAAGCCGAAACAGGAGAAGATCGACTTCGTCGAGACTCCGAAAGACCAGCCGCCGCCAAAGGAGGAGCCGCCTCCGCCGCCGCCACCCGACGTGGTCGTCGCCCCGCCGCCGCCCAAGGGCTTCCAGGTCCTCACTGCGCCGGTCGAGATCCCGGACGTGATTCCGGACATCGACCTGAGCAAGAAGGTCACCGACGAGAGTGACTTCTCAGGCAAGGGCGTCGCCGGTGGTACGTCGAAGGGCGTCGAAGGCGGCAAGGCCGTCGTGCAGAGCGACCAGCCGTACTTCGAGTTCCAGGTCGAAAAGCCGGTCGTTCCCGCACCAGGATCCATCTCGCCCCGGTACCCTGACATGCTGCGTCAGGCCGGCGTCGAGGGCGAAGTCCTCGCGCAGTTCGTGGTCGACACGACGGGCAAGGCGGAGCCGGGCTCGCTCAAGATCCTGAAGTCGTCGCACGACATGTTCATTCAGTCCGTGAAGAACGCGCTGCCGCAAATGAAGTTCATTCCCGCAGAAGTCGGCGGAAAGAAAGTGAAACAGCTCGTTCAACAGCCGTTCACGTTCAGCATTTCGAAGTAAGCTCACCGGGAGACAACCACTATGAATCTGTCGCTGATCGATCTCTGGCACTCGATG
>Ga0207674_10003494_pt1 | contig 19188 bp, 15 predicted proteins | sample KBSCornC72_FD_184303 | JGI IMG/M metagenome (GOLD analysis project Ga0207674, IMG submission 184303) | Corn rhizosphere microbial communities from Kellogg Biological Station, Michigan, USA - KBS Corn C7-2 (SPAdes) (version 2) | ecosystem: Host-associated > Plants > Roots > Rhizosphere > Soil ... | reverse complement strand
GGTCGTCGGCCAGGATGATCATCTGTTCTCGGCCAGCATCCGGGCAAACGTGTCGCTTGCTCGGCCCGCTGCAGAAGGGGCCGAGATCGAGCTGGCGCTCCAGCGGGCAGGCCTGTGGGAGTGGGTCCAGCACCTGCCGAGCGGCTGGGACACGCTCGTCGGCGAGGCCGGGCGAGAGGTCTCTGGAGGTCAACGACAGCGGATCGGCCTGGCACGCGCACTCCTCAGTCAGGCCCAGATCCTCGTTCTCGACGAGGCCACCGCGCACCTCGACCCGGCCGGCGCGGAGCTGATGATCCAGGACACGCTGGACGCGGCCGGTGAGAGATCCGTCCTGCTGATCACCCACCGGCCCGAAGGGCTGCACCTGATGGACGAGGTGGTGGTATTGGCGGACGGGCGCATCACGGAGGTGGAGCCTCCGAAGGGGGTGGCGCCGCAACTGTCGTACTGACGGCGCTGCCGCGTCTCGTCAGGCGCCCGGGCTGATGCCCCATGTACCGGTGAACGACTCGCCGGGGTCGAGCACGATCAGGTCGGTGCCACTGCGAAAGGCGTTGGGCGGACAGGTCATCGGCTCGACGGCAACGGCGCGCCGAGCCACGTCGGGCAATGGGTCGCCGGTGAAGATCATCAGGTACGGATACGCCTTGTCGACCCACAGTGAAACCGCATGCCCACCGGCCGGATCACGCAGGCTGACCCGGGCGATGCCGCCGGCGTCGCGGTACAGCTCGGTGAAGGCATGGTCGAGCACGGTGGCGCCGATCGGCCGCTCGGATCGAAAGTCGAACGGCGTACCGGCCACCGGCATGGAGCCGGTGGGAACACCCCGGCCGTTCGACCGCAGCACGACCCTGGCCGGAGCACGGAGCAGAACCGTGTCGACCGTCGGCGCACCAGGGGCCAGATACGGGTGCGCTCCTGCACCGAATGGACACCGCTCTTCGCCTGCGTTCGTGGCCGTGGTGCGCACCGACAGGCCGCCGTCGGACACGGCATACTCGATGCGAACGTCGAGCGCGAACGGATAGCCCGGCTGGGGGTAAAGGCGATGCTCCAGGACGGCCCGGTGCGGCTGACGATCGACGATCGCGAAGCGTGACCAGCGGACGAGCCCATGGATCGCGTTCCCCGCCTCCACCTCCGTGAGGGGAAGCTGGTGCGAACGGCCGTCGAGCTCAAAGGCTCCGTCCTCGATGCGGTTCGGCCACGGCAGGAGCAGCTGCCCGCGACCCGCCGTGGCCATCTTCTCCGCCGTGTATCCGTCGATCAGGGGGCGGCCGCCCACACTGTATGAGCGCAGCCCCCCACCCACCTCCACCACCACAGCGCGATGCTCGCCGGCGACCAGCTGGATCTGCTCGCCCGACGGCCGGGTCACCGGCCCGCTGCCACCGAATCGCGAGCGCTCGCCCCGAGCCGATCAAGCAGGTGGTCGCCCACGCGCAACGCATTCGCCATGGTCGTCAGAGCCGGGTTCACGGCTCCGATGCTCGGAAAGATGCTGGTATCGGTGACGTACAGGTTGTCGACCTCGTGTGCCCGGCAGTCCGTGTTCAGCACCGATGAGTCGGGGTCGGTTCCGAACCGGCACGTACCCGCCTGGTGCGCCACACCCGCAACCGGGATGTCGTTCTTCATGTAGGCGAACCGGTGGATCAGGTGTCCCGGCGCCATGTCGAGCATGCCCAGCATCGACTTCAGTTGCGCGTACAGGCGCTGCTTGGGGATGTCGTTGGTCGCCTTGTATGCCAGCGTGATCTTCCCGTCTCGATCGATGGTCACACGGTTCTCGGCGCGCGGCAGGTCCTCGGTGGACAGCCAGAAGTCGACCGCATGCCGAGCGATTCGCTCCAGCGACCAGTGGGGGGCGAGCTTCGTATCGCGTGGCCGCTCGCCGCGGAACATCGGTGCCTGTGACTTCCCCACCATCTGCAGGTTTCCCAGCGGGAATCGGAAGTCGTCGCCGCCCGTGAAGTAGAAGTCGTTCAGCCCGAGCGTTTTCTGGAACACCGTTGGGTTCTCCTCGCGAGACAACGCGAGCACCGCCTGGCTGTTGTGGAACATGTAGTTACGGCCCACCTGGTCGGAGCCGTTGGCGAGCCCGTTCGGATGACGGTCGTTTGCCGATCGAAGGAGCAGCCTGGCCGTGTTGGCCGCGCCGCAGGCCACGACGACCAGGTCGCCCCTGTACCGTTCCGTTTCCCCGTCCCGGCTGACAACGACCTCGGTGATCTGGCGGCCGTCCGCGTCGGTCTCGAGCTTGACCACCTCTGCGTTCGTGATCAGCGTGACGTTGCTGTGCTTCAGCGCCGGCCTCACGCCGCACACCTCAGCGTCGGACTTCCCGTGCACGACGCAGGGGAAGCCGTCGCAGTTGCCGCACCGGACGCACGGGCTATCCGGCATGTTGGCTTCATTCAGCCTGATGCCGCACGGTGCGTGAAATGGGTGGTAGCCGGCCGCTTCGAGCTTGTCGGCGAGCTGCTGGATCCGGGGCTCGTGTGAGACCGCCGGCCGCGGGTAGGGCGCGCTGGACGGCGGTTCGGTTGGATCCTCACCGCGAGCGCCGTGGACCTCGTAGAACCCCTCCGCCAGCGTGTAGTAGGGCTCCAGCTCCTCGTACGAGATCGGCCATGCTGGCGCCACCCCGTCGTAGTGCTGGAGGTCGTCGAAGTCCTCCTTGCGGAGGCGATAGAGCGCGGCGCCGTACAGCTTCGTCGCTCCACCGACGTGGTAGTGGACCTGCGGCTGGAACGGCTTGCCGCCGCCGTCGTACCAGGTGTCGGGAGAGACGTACCGGTTCTCGACGAAGACATCCTGAGCGAGCCAGTTCTGTGGCTCTCGCCGGAGCCAATCGCCCCGCTCGACGATGAGGATGCGCTTGCCGGACGGAGCAAGGTGGCGTGCCAGCGTTCCCCCGCCGGCCCCGCTGCCGATGATGATGACGTCGTAGCTGTCCATCTCAGAACTCGTCCAGCATCTCGGGGACGATGATCCGCGCCGCCGCCTCGATGAGTGCCAGGTGAGAGAACGCCTGGGGGAAGTTGCCCAGATGGCGTCCGGTGGCGACGTCGAACTCCTCCGCGTACAGCCCGAGCGGGGAGGCAACCCGCATCAGCCGCTCCATCATGTCGCGGGCCTGCTGCAGCTCTCCCACGATCGCCAGGGCGGACACAAGCCAGAACGAGCAGATCAGGAACGTCCCCTCCTTACCCGACAGGCCGTCGTCGGTCTCACCGGTGCGGTACCGAAGCACGAACCCGTCCTCGGTGAGGTCCCGCGCGATCGCCTCGACCGTGGCCTTGAGCCGCTCGTCGTCTGCGGCCAGGAAGCCAAAGCCCGCCGCCAGCAGGGTCGATGCATCGAGCGAATCGGTCTCGTAGTGCTGTCGTAGGACACCGGTGTCGGTGACGCCGTTCGCGAGCACGTCGTCGCGGATCTCCGCCGCCGTTTGCGTCCAGATCGCACCCTGTGCCGGGTCTCCGCGGATCTCTGCCAGCTTCGCGGCCCGGTCGAGGGCGACCCAGCACATGAGCTTCGACGAGACGTAGTGCTGCGGCTTGCCGCGCGCCTCCCAGATGCCCTGGTCGGGCTGCTGCCAGACCCGGGTGGCGCACTCCGCCTGGGTCTGGACGATCGGCCACAGCCGCCGGGGGAGTCGCTGGGTCCGACGGGTGTGGAGCAGGATCGAGTCGAGCACGGAACCGAACACGTCGTTCTGCCGCTGGTCGAAGGCCGCGTTCCCGATTCGCACCGGCCTGGCGCCGGCGTAGCCCGACAGGTCGTCGCGCGTCGACTCGGGCAGCTGACGGCGGCCGTCGATGCCGTACATGATCTGGAGCGAGCCGTCCTCGGTGGGCTCGAGGTCAGCGACGAACTGCATGAACTCGTCGGCTTCCCAGTCGAGGTTGAGCCAGTGGAGCGCCAGCAGCGTGAAGGTGGTGTCACGCATCCACGTATACCGGTAGTCCCAGTTGCGCTCCCCGCCAGGCGTCTCCGGCAGCGAGGTGGTCAGAGCGGCAACCGTGGCCCCGGTCGGCATGTATGTGAGCCCCTTGACGGTCAGAGCCGACCGTTGCAGCTGTTCCGCGAACCGGTGATCGGGGATTCGCGCGGAAGCGAGCCAGGCTCGCCAGAACCGTACGGTCGCGTCGAGCATCGCCTCGGCCTCGTCGATGTCCTTCGGCGTTGCAAGCTCTTCGGCCCAGGAGAGCGCGCAGTATGCCCGGTCTCCGGCCTCGAGCACTCGCCGGGCACGCACCCGGGTCCCCTCGATGCCCAATGCAAGGTCGCTCTGCAAACGGATTTGCTGGCCGTCATAGGTCGTGTCAGCGGCGTGTCGTGAAGCGTCGACCAGCGTCCAGCCCGCGGTCTCGCGTCCATAGTCGAAGACCGGCTCGCAGATCAGCTCGATGTCGACGCGCCCGTCGAGACAACGAACGGTTCGCACGAGCATGTGGTCGGCGTCGTCGTCGGCCGGCGGGCGTGTGTGGGGAGTGATCTGATCCTCGTGGTCGCGCGGGCCCATGGTGAGCGCGTTTCGAACCTCGACCCACCCGGTCGGCGTGCGCCACGTCGTGACGATCACGTTGGTGCCCGGCTCGTACGTCCGGGCGGTCGGATGACTGCGGCCGAAGGGTCCGAACCGGAAGCTGCCGGCCTGTCGGTCGAGCAGGCTGCCGAAGATGCTCGGCGAGTCGAAGCTGGGCACGCATAGCCAGTCGATGGCGCCATCCGCGGCGAGCAGCGCCCCGGTGTGGCAGTTCGACAGAAAGGCGTACTCCGCGATCGGCGGGAAAGGCGACGGCGCCGCGGCGCTTTGCGCAGCGGCATCCGGCTTTGTGATGGTTGCGTCAGTCATCCCTCTATCCAGGGTTCGTGCCAACGGCCGTGGCCGGCGACGAGTTTGTCTGCTGAAGCGGGGCCGAACGACCCCGGCGCGTAGGTGTCAACGGGGGGCGGTGCGTCAAGCAGCGGCTGCATGATCCTCCACGTCTCCTCGACGCCGTCCTGACGGGTGAAGCGTGTGCTGTCGCCGGCCATCGCGGCCTGCAGTAGCACCTCGTAGGGCGTCGGGCCTTCGCCGCCCTCTGCCGAGAACTCCATATCGAGATGGATGCCCTGCGGCCCAGGGGCGTCCGCCCGCCGGGCGTCAACCTGGAGCCGGACGCCGGTGCTCGGATCGAGCTTCACGATCAGCTGGTTCGGCTCCGGGCGGCGATCCTCGCGCTTCTTGAACCCGAGGCGGGGCGGGTGCTTGAACACCAGGCGCAGCTCCGTCTGCGTGGCCGGCAGACACTTGCCCGTTCGAATGAAAAAGGGGACGCCCGACCACCGCCAGTTGTCGATATCGAGCCGTAGGGCGGCGTACGTCTCGGTGGCCGAATCCGGTGCGACCCCGTCGATGTCGAGATACCCGTCGTATTGCCCGCGCACGTAGCGGTCCGGATCGGCGGTTTCGATCGCTCGGAAGACCGCCAGCTGGGCGTCCTTGATCGTCGCCGGGTCACCCCCCGACGGGGCCTCCATCGCCGTAGCAGCCACAACCTGCATGATGTGGTTCACGACGACGTCGCGCAGAGCACCCACCGGGTCATAGAAATGGCCGCGATCCTCCACGCCGAAGCTCTCGGCCATCGTGATCTGCACCGATGAGATCGAGTTGCGGTTCCACACCGGCTCGAGCACCGTGTTGGCGAAGCGCAGGTAGAGCAGCTCCTCGATGCCCATCTTGCCGAGAAAGTGGTCGATCCGGTAGATCTGCTCCTCCTCGACGTGCTCGTGCAGCTGCCCGGCGAGCGCCCGTGCGGAGCTCAAATCGTGCCCGAACGGCTTCTCGATCACCAGCCGCGCGGAGGAGGTGAGCCCAGCATTGGCGAGACCGGCGACCACGGTGCCGAAGAGGAACGGCGGGATCTCGAGGTAGAAGACGGGGCTCTGGGCACCGTTCATGGCCGCTCCGACCTTCTCGTACGTCTCAGCGTCGGCGAAGTCGCCCTCGACGTAGGAGAGCCGGTTGGCAAAGCGGTCGAACACGGCATCGTCCACGACTTCGCCGGTGTCCTCGATGCACTGCCTGGCATGCGCGCGCAGGTGCTCGATAGTCCAGTCGTTCACGGCGACGCCGACGATCGGACACGACAGCAGCCCCCGAGCCTCGAGTCGATACAGCGAATGGAACGTCATCACCTTGGCCAGGTCGCCCGTGATTCCGAAGATCACGAGCATGTCTGTCTGCTGGTGAAAGCGGTCGACGTCGCCTCCCGCAGCCTGTGGCCGTGCTCCCACCGTCGATTCGGTTCCTATCGCCATGTCGTGTACCTCCCAAACCTCGGATCAGACCGATCAACTCTCCACCGAAGGCGAACATAGGACCGACCGGTCCCGGGCGCATCGCCCACAAGGGATGAGCCATGTGAACAGGTGGTCAAGCTCCCGTGGGGACGGCCGGCTTCTTCGAGCGCTCCTTCACCCCCAGCGTCATCCTGGTGCTTCGGTCGTGCGTGAAGGCCGCCCATGTCCAGTCGACCACCGCCTTCGCGCGATCTTCGCCGGTGGACAGCAGGGCGAGGTGGACGGCACCCCAGGCGAGCGAGGCTGCCTTGCCCTTGATCGTGCGTCCACCTGGCATCTGGATCACGGCCGCGCCGCGGCCGATCGTTGCCATCGTGCCCTTGTCATGGTAGGCAAACGGCTTCGCCTCCCCGCCCGCCGCTCGACGAGCGATGTTCTGTCCGGCAAGCTCGCCCGCCTGGAGCGCAACCGAGCCGAGCTGCGGCAGCGCGCCTTGCTCGGGGTCGGTGATGAGCGCAATGTCGCCCACCGCGAAAACCTCCGGATGTCCTTCGATGCTGAGGTCCGGTGCGACCGGAACCCGGTTTCCCCTGGTCAACTGCAGCCCCAGCGAACGCACCAGAGCGTTGGCCTGGAGGCCGGCACCCCAGACAAGTGTGTGCGCCCTGAGCACCCTTCCCGACTTGAGGGTCACCCGGGTCGGCGCGATCTCCTGGACGATCTCGCCCAGCAGCACATCGACGCTCCGCTTCTCGAGCGCCTTGCGGGTGTACTTGCGGATGTCCTTCTTGAACATCGAGAAGAGCTCGTCGCCCGCCTCGACCAGGCGGATCTCGGCCTGCTCCTGTGGCAGCCGGGGATAGTCCTTTGCGAAGTCCTGGCGGTACAACTCCGCGAGCGCCCCAGCGGTCTCGATGCCGGTCGCGCCGCCCCCGACGATGACGACGTTGAGCGCGCCGTCGTCGACCAGCTGGGGGTCGCGGTCGGCGGCCTCCCACCGCTCCAGCATGTGCTCCTTCAGTCGCATGGCATCGTTCAGGCCGTACAACGGGAACGCGTGCTCGGCCGCGCCGTTCACGCCGAAGTAGTTCACCTGCGCGCCCAGGGCCAGAACCAGGTGGTCGTAGCCCAGCGGCTCCATCTCGGCGAAGCTGACCTGACGGGCGTCGAGGTCGATGCCGGTGACCGTCGCCTGGTGCACGGCCACGTTGGGGTGCTCGTGGAACAGGTCGCGAAGCGGATGGCCCACCGCGGACGGCTCGAGCAATCCGGTGGCGAGCTGGTACAGGAGCGGCTGGAAGGTGTGGAAGTCGTTGCAGTCGATCAGGTCGACATCGATGTCCGCACCCTTCAGTTTCCTCGCCGCACCGATTCCGGCGAACCCTCCACCCAGAATCACAACACGTTCACGGTCAGCCATGTCGATTCCCGCCTCGGATCGGGCCGGGCCAGGCCCGGCAGGTGCGATGGATGCTCGCCGCGAACTCCGCTCGCGCCGAGAGTCGGAGCGTGGCGCCCTGCGGCCGCGCCACGGTTGCGCTTGTCATGGGTCTCCTTCACAGGAAAGGGACTCGTGGCTCGAAGCAGACCCCGCACAGCCGGTAGGTGCATCGCCCCATTCGGATGACCTGCGGGTGGCGCACCGCCGGATACTCGGCGCCGTGCCTCCGTCCCGTTGCCGTCTCGACCGCAGGTGCCTCTACCTCCGGTGGGCGCTTCGGCGGCTCATCCGGTCCGGGTGATGTGTGGAGGGCGACCGGCGGTGACGCTGACAGGCGGCATGCTCGCGGCGCCGCCGGGAGCTGAGTGAAGGGGTGCGAGATGGCAAAGCAGTTTCACGGAACGATCAACGTGGACATCCGCGACTCGGAGCCCGACTGGGCGCCGTTCGAGCCGCCACGAGCCCCGGACGGCGCACCCAGCGTTGTCTACGTGGTGCTCGACGACGTCGGTTTCGCGGCGATGAGCTGCTACGGCGGGCCGATCGAGACGCCGAACATCGACCGGATCGCCGCAGAAGGGGTGAGGTACACGCAGTGGCACACAACGGCGCTTTGCTCGCCGACCCGCTCGTGTCTGCTGACCGGACGCAATCACACCCGCAACAGCATGGCGTGCATCACCGAAGCGGCGATCGGCTTTCCCAACGCCAGCGGTACGATCCCGCCGGAGAACGGGATGCTCCCCGAGATCCTCGGCGAGCTGGGATGGAACACGTACATGGTGGGCAAGTGGCACCTCTGCCCCGACGGCGAGATGAATCTCGCCTCCCCGCGCCGTAACTGGCCGAGCGGCAGAGGCTTCGAGCGCTGGTACGGGTTCCTGGGCGCGGAGACCAGCCAGTGGTATCCGGATCTCGTGTACGACAACCACCCGGTCGATCAGCCGTCGTCACCGGAGGAGGGCTACCACCTCACTGAGGACCTCACCGACAAGGCGATTGAGTTCATCCGAGACGCGAAGACCATCGCACCGGAGAAGCCGTTCTTCCTCTATTACGCACCGGGCGCGTGTCACGCACCTCACCACGCCCCAAAGGAGTGGATCGCGAGGTTCGAGGGGCGCTTCGACGAGGGCTACGAGGCGATGCGGGAACAGACGCTTGCCCGGCAGAAGCGGCTCGGCCTCGTACCTGACGACACGGAGCTCCCGGAGATCAATCCAATCGGGACGCCCGAGACACGCACCGGCCCGGACGGCAAGCCCTTCCCGGAGCTTGATTTCACCCGCCCCTGGGACTCATTGTCCGATCAGGAGAAGCGGCTTTTCTCGCGCATGGCCGAGGTCTATGCCGGGTTCCTCGCACACGCCGACCATGAGATCGGCCGGCTGCTGGACATCCTCGAGGAGTTCGGCTGGCGCGAGAACACGATGGTCGTTCTCGTCTCCGACAACGGCGCCAGCGGCGAGGGTGGACCGAACGGATCGGTCAACGAGATGAAGTTCGCAAACGGCGTTCCCGACGACATCCAGTCGAACCTGGCGATGCTCGACGAGCTGGGCGGGACGAAGACCTACAACCACTACCCCAACGGCTGGGCGATGGCGTTCAACACACCGTTCAAGATGTGGAAGCGCTACGAGTTCAACGGGGGCACGAGCGACCCGTGCATTGTGTCTTGGCCGGCAGGAACCGCGACCCGGGGCGAGATCAGGCACCAGTACCACCATGCCATCGATCTGGTGCCGACGGTGCTCGATGCCCTGGGCGTCGAGATGCCCGAGAGGATCAAAGGCCATGTCCAGACGCCGTTCGATGGCGTGAGCATGCGCTACAGCTTCGACGACGCGGATGCCCCCACAACCCACACCACACAGTTCTACGCGATGCTGGGCTCGCGGGCGATCTGGCACGACGGCTGGAAGGCCGTTACGACCCATCCCACGCTCAGCGGCTGGAGCAACTTCAACGACGACGAGTGGCAGCTCTACAACACCGAGGTCGACCGCTCGGAGCTTCGCAATCTCGCCGAGGCGCATCCCGAGAAGGTGCGTGAACTGGTCAATCTCTGGTTTGCGGAGGCCGGCGCCAACGGTGCCTTCCCGCTCGACGACCGGTCAGCCCTCGAGATCATGATCACCCCGCGGCCCGTGCTCACGCCGCCCCGGAACCGCTACGTCTACTTCCCGGATATCGCGGAAGTGCCCGAATCACAGGCGGTGAATGTGCGGAACCGTTCGTACGTGATCGGCGCGGTGGTCGACATCCCGCTGAACGGTGGTGCGGAGGGCGTGATCTTCGCCCACGGATCGGCATTCGGCGGTCACGCCCTCTACGCCAAGGAGAACCGCCTGCACTACGTGTACAACTTCATCGGCATGGGGGAGCAGTCCGTTGTATCGACCCGCGACCTCCCGACAGGCGAAAACATCATCCTGTCGGCGTCATTCGATAAGGCGGGGGAGGACCCGCCCGGCGTTGCCACGGGAGTCCTCAGCCTCTGGCACGGCGAGGAGAAGGTCGGCGAGGCGAACATCAAAACACAGCCGGGCAAGTTCATGCTCGCCGGAGAGGGCCTCTGTGTCGGACGCGACAGCGGCTCGCGGGTCACCGAGGACTACGTCGTCGACGACCGAGGCAGCTTCAGGGGCGGCACCATCAAGCGCGTTGCCGTCGATGTCAGCGGCGAACCGTATGTCGACCTCGAGCGTGAGGCGGCGGCGATGATGATGCGCGAGTAGGGGCTTCATCCCATGCGGGTGACGGCGCCTCCAGGTCTCACGTGGTCTGCTGAGACCGTGAGTGACCACCTGGTCAGCTGGAACCCCGGCGCCGCCACCAATTCGGTGGTCGACTTCGTCGAGCGGACGGTGGCCGATCACGTACCGGTCGAGGAACGCGTGGCAGTGTTCGACAACGACGGGACGCTTTGGTGCGAGAAGCCCCTGCCGATTCAGGCGGACTTCATTCTGCGCCGGCTGTTCGAGATGGCGCAGGCCGATCCCACACTACGGAATCGCCAGCCGTGGAAGGCGGCGTACGAGCACGACTACGCCTGGCTGGGCGGAGTGATCGCCGAGCACTACGCGGGCGACGACACGAACGTCCGGACGCTGCTCGGTGGGGTGCTCACCGCCCACGCCGGCATCAGCGTCGAAGAGTTCGAAGGGCTATCGGAGTCGTTCCTGCGCGAAGCGCGGCATCCGACGCTCGGACGCCGCTATGTCGACTGCGCGTATGCGCCGATGGTTGAGCTGCTCGGCTACCTGGAGGCGAACGGCTTCTCGAACTACATCGCTTCCGGCGGCGGCCGCGACTTCATGCGACCGATCAGCCAGGAGCTGTACGGCGTGCCGCGCGACCGCGTGGTCGGGAGCGCCACTGCGCTTCAGTACACCAGCAATGGCAACGGCGGCACCATCACTCGCATCGCCGAGGCCGACTATCTGGACGATGGCGCCGAGAAGCCCGTTCGCATCTGGAGCCGGATCGGCCGCCGGCCGCTGCTGGCGGCGGGAAACTCGAACGGCGACGTACCGATGCTCGAGTTCACGCACCACGAGGACAAGCGCTCGCTTCGGCTACTGATACTCCACGACGACGGCGACCGGGAGTTCGACTACACGAGCGGCGCCGAAGCCGCCATCGAACGGGCGCACAGCCGCGGCTGGACCGTCGTCAGCGTCAAGAACGACTGGGCCGCCGTCTTCTAGGACAGCCACAGCGCCCGAAGGCACCGCGCGTTCGCAGCACGTCTGCACTCATGCACCGGCTATTCGAGGGCGTCCGGCTCCGCGCTCTGGCCATCCTTGGCGGTGTCCTTGTGGACATGGATCATCGCGCGTGTCGCCTGCCATCCGATCTGGCGTGCAAGCAGCACCAGCCCGAAGGCGACGTTCCATGCGGTCGTGATCACCGCCTGGCCGATGCTGTAGGCGCTGATCGCCGCCGGCGAGGCAACCGGAGCGAGCACCACGTTCGCCAGCGCGGTCTGAGCGCCCACCGCTCCCGGGGCGATCGCGACCGTTGAGGAGACCGACGCAGCGGCGACGATGAGGAAGACATTCTGGAGCGACACGGGAATGTCGAACGCGTACATGAAGGTCGCGTTCACGCCCATCCGTGCGGCGTAGGAGATCGCCTCAACACCGACCACCTGCACGAGGAAGACCCTCCGGTGGGCCAGGATCGCGCCGCCTTCCTTGGCATTCTCCCACGTCCGCTTTGCCCGGTGCCACAGCATCCGCAGCGTGATCGCGATCAGGAGGACGCCCCCAGCGATGATGATGATCGTCGCCACCCAGTGGTCGGACACCCAGCTGAGATGGACGTCAAAGGATCCTGCCACGCCGAGGAAGAGCCACAGGTAGACGGCGATCCCCATGACCCCGAAGAAGATGTTCTCGACGACGGTGGCTCCCACCAACCCGGGCACGGTCGCGCCCTTGATGTTGCTTCGGAACAACGCCAGCATCGCCACCGTACCGGCGGACGCCGGCAGGATGGCGTTCAGGCCGTTGCCTCCGGCGTAGTAGGCGAGGGTCTTGTCGTACTGGACGCCACCTTCGGGGTACGCGGCGCGAAGGATGTTGCGCCAGGCCAGGGCAACGAAGCACGTCTGGGCCGCCTGGAAGCCGAGGCCGAGAACCAGGATCGGCAGCGAGACCGCCGTCAGGTTGTCCCACAACTGGTTGAGCCAGGCTTCCACTCGAGCCGAGCCTACCGGCGGCGCCCGCGGGCAAATCATCCCGTCCGGATGAGAGCGTGCGGGAACGCTGGGCGGCGTTCGCCGCGTCGCGTCAACCGCCCGTCGGGGTCCCCTGCTCGTCGCATGGGATCGCGAGCTTCCCACCGACCACGGCCGCCTCCTGATCAAGGATGCGGATCGCGCGCTCCATCGCCACGGGCTGGAGGCCGCCGACGCCGTCGTGGTACGGACTGTCGAGGAACCACAGCAGCAGCAGCGTCGAGGAGATGACGACCGCGACGCTGCCCATCATCGTCGCCTGCACGATCGCGCGCTCGGCGCTGTCGGCGAAGAAGAGCATGAACGCGAAGATGATCACCGCGCTGAGCAAGAGCACGATCCATAGCGGCACCGGGATGACTCCCTCCGCGCCGTGTATCCGGTCCGCACGCGCAGCCTCGCGGTCCGACCGTTGGTCGAGCCACTTCGCGAACGCCGCCTGCTCAGCGGCGGACCGCGGGTCGACGCTCATGAGCGTGCGAAATGTGGCGACGCCCCACGGGTTGGGCGCGTCGCCGATGGTGCCCGACCGCATCTTGGGCCATTCCTGGTGGACCACCGTCCGCGCGTAGCACATCAGGTAACCGGAGAGAGAGGCACGAGCGGCCACGGGGAAGAACTGAGCCGTCTCGAACTGCTGTGTCACGATCTGCGCCTCCGCCTCGCCGCCGCTTCGCGAGGTGTCATAGCTCTCGAACGCAAGGAACACCACGAATCCGAGGAGCACGGCGAACCCCGTCGCGAGAACGCCGAACACCCCTGCGGCACGGTCACCGTCCTCGAAGTAGCTTCCCGCCGGGGCGCGTCGGCGGACAACCAGCATCGTCGTGATCGCAGAGGCCGCGACGGCCATGACTATGAGTCCGGCCCAGACCAGGCTCACGATGTCCGCCGGCCGGTTCTCGAGCACGAACGGCGGCGCCGCCGTGATCGGCCAGCGCGCGCTCTTGGGCACCGGCTCGGGTCGTCCGCGAGCAGCTTGGGCAGCATGCCCAACGCGACATTCAGCCGGTCGGTGTCGATCTTCAAGGCCCGTCCACCTCAGGCATCGTGGAAGGCGGCGATGGCGGCCTCGAGTGTGGCGAACATGCGCGCATCGCCCACCTTCGCCGTGAGCCCGAAGCGGTCGAGTTCCACGCGAACATCGTCCCGAACCTCGGCGAGCGCGAACACGACGTTGCGGGCCTCGAGCTGATCGGCCAGCTCGACCAACGTCTTGCCGCCCGTGAAGTCGACGTCGTCGATCGCGTCGGCCTGCAGCACGAGCCACCGCGGCTTCTCCGGAACGTTGACGAGGCGGAGCACCTCCTCGGTGAGCCGGGCGGCGTTGGCATAGAACAGGCCGACCCCGAACCGGTAGACGACCAGGCCAGGCTCCGTCACCGCACCCGGCTCCGGTGCCACCGTGGCCATCCCACCCGTCTCGTCGCGCGTGACGACCACGTCGTGCGGGTCATAGTGACGCCTCACGTGATCGAGCAGCGACAGCACGATGGCGAGGATGATCCCCTGCTCGACGCCTACGGCGACGACCACGACGGCCGTCACTGCGGCGATCGCGAACTCATCCTTTCGCAGTCGCCAGATCTCCTTCATGTTCGCGATGTCGATGAGCTTCACACCGATCACGAACACGACCGCGGCGAGCACGGCGTTTGGCATGTACTCAAGCGGCTTGGTCAGGAACAGCAGCACGATGGCCACGGTCACCGCCATGGTCAGCATCGCCATCTGCGTCTTGCTCTTCGCCTCGTCGGCCATTTCGGTCTTCGTCGGACTGCCGTTGACCACGAAGGTGCCGCTCACGCCGGCGGCCAGGTTCGCCATACTGAGGCCGACGAGGTCATTGTTCTCGACGAAGTGGTCCCGGTACTTGACCGCGTAGGCCCGCGAGGTGGCTGCGCTCTGGGCAAGGATCACGAGGAACATCGAGACCGACGTCCCCAGCAGCGGCACGACGTCGTCCCACCCGACCCCGCTGGGCAGGCCGAGCGACGGCAGCCCGCTGGGGATGGCGCCGAGCGTCGAAACGCCGTGGGACTCGAGGTCGAACGCCCAGCTGGCCACGATCGCCCCCACGACGGCGACGAGGCCGCCGGGGATCGCCTTGATCCACCTCTCGAACACGACCAGGGTTGCGATCACTCCGAGCGAGACGGCCAGTGTGGCGCCTGAGCTGTCGGGGATCTCCTTCAGGGTGTCCCAGGCCTTGATCAATGTCCCGCTCGCCGCGTCGGGAGAGACGTCCGGGCTGGGGACTCCCAGCATTCCCGCGAACTGGCCGAGCGCCACCTGAATTCCCACGCCGGTGAGGAAGCCGACAAGCACCGTCCGCGAGATGAAGTCCGCCAGGAACCCCAGCCTGGCAACCCTCGCGAAGAGCAGCAGCACGCCGGTGATCAGCGCCGCGAGGCTGGCATAGGCGAGCCACTGGTCTGTGCCCGGCTTCAGCCCGGAGACGGCCAGACCGGCGATGCCCGCATAGAGGATGGCGGCGGTGGCGGAGTCACCGCCCACCACGAGATGGCGCGACGAGCCGAAGATGGCGAAGGCGACGGCGGGCAGCAGGATCGTGTACAGGCCGGTGATCACCGGCGTACCGGCGATCTGCGTGTATCCCATCACCTCCGGGATCGCCAGCGCCGCCAGCGTGACCCCCGCCACAGCGTCCCTGGACAACCACGCCCGGTCATAGGGAAGGATCCCCTGGAACAGGGCGACGAACCGTTCCAACCCCCGCAGGGCGGGCGGCCGATGACGATGACGACTCACGCCCGGCGCGGTCCTACGGCCTGCACGAATCCCCGGCGCGGCCGGTCTTCACGATCGCAGCGATGGCGGACGCACACCGCTCGGTTGGTCCGCCGCGTTTGCCGCCGATCTCGTCGCGACGGCCGGCGGGTCGGATTGGTGCTACCGGATCGCGGCGCGAGCACGGATCCCTGCCTGCGGAGGGCAATCAGACGCCCATCTCAGCTGGAATGCGGCCGGACGTCGCTGCCTCCCGCAGCGCCCGGTAGTCCGCATCGTTCTGGTCGGCGTACGCCTCGGCGAACGACGCCATGGCGCGGTCGAAGGCGCCGCCCTTGCCGAGATAGGCGGCGATCGCGATTCTGTCACCCGAGCGGGCGTGAGCTCGTGCAAGCGTCCAGCCGCAGATTCGGCCGTACGCGTCGAGTGCAGACGGGTTCATCAGCTCGACGTCCGCCGAGCCCTTCGCGTCCCAGAGTTGCCGGATGTAGAAGTCCTTCTTCTGCCCGTCGATCGTTTCGATTCGCTCCCAGCCGAGCATGATGTCGGGCGCCGCCTGCATCATCCGCTGTCCCTCGACGACGCGCTGTCCGTGCTGGACGTACGGGCTCTTTCCGAGGAAGGGCTCGAGCACCGAGGCCTGCGCTTCCTTGAACTGGAGGAACAGCGGGTCGTTGGTATCGCGGCCGACCAAGAGCAGAATCCACGTGCGGGCACCCACGCTGCCGACGCCGACGACCTTGCGTGCGGCATGCACGTACCGGTAGCTCTTGAGCAGGTTTCGCCGGTCGCGGGGCAGCGTCCGTCCGTACGTGCGAATCATGCGCCGCACGACGTCCTCGAGGTGATCCTGCTCGGCACCCGGCAGGACGTCCTCGATCGGCGTCACGAGGGGCGGGTTCCCGACGATCCGCGGCTCGCCATCAACCGTCCGACACAGCTTGGAAAGCGCTCGCATGCTGTCTTTCGTGCGCGCCTTGGCGACGTTGGTCTGCAAGCGCTTCATCCGCTTGCTCGACATTGCTGCTCCGAGCTGCTGCACCATGCCCGAGACGTCGAGTCGTGTGTACCAGACGTCGATGTTGCGCATCTCCGCGAAGCCCGCCATCGCTTTGCGGTACTCACGCACCGCCGCGATCACGACCGAACGCCGGACGTCCTCGTTGAAGCCGCGGTCGCGGCCGGCGACCGCGAAGCTCGCGGCCAGCCGCTTCACGTCCCACTCGAATGGACCGGCCAGCGTTTCGTCGAAGTCGTTGATGCTGAAGACGAGCCTCCGATCCGGGGCGGCAAAGATGCCGAAGTTGGACAGGTGCGCATCGCCGCAGAGTTGAGCGTGCAATCCCGTCCGTGGCCCGTCCGCGAGATCGGCCGCCATCAGGTAGGCACAGCCACGGAAGAAGGTGAACGGCGACACGAGCATGCGCCCGTACCGGATCGACGTGAGCTCAGGCAGACGCGTCTGTGCCTGCTCCTCGAGCAGATCGACCGGGTCTCGGCGTGCCGGCCCCGACTCCCAGGTCGCGTGCGCCGAGCGTGGCAGCTCGCCCCGCGCGGCCCTGCCGCGGGCGGCCCGCTCGGCAGGGGTGAAGTGGGGCGCTGCTGCTTTCGACCGGGAAGAACGTCCGTCCGTGGGTGCGCGCTCCTGGACGATGTGTGTCGGCGCCGCCTCAGAAGCCGTCGCAGGACCGGTGTCCAGATGTCGGACCTTCTCGTCCATGTTCGTCATCGCTCTGCTCCTTCCGCGCCCGCTGCGCGTTTGGGCGCCAGCCACTCTTCGTGGTGCCGAGGGCTTCAGCGTTTCGCAGCTGCTGGCGGCGACGTCCGTCATGGCCTGGACATGGCCCGCCCAGAGGGGATGGTGACCGCGCCAACCACCGACGGCATCGCCCTCAACGGATGAAACGCGTTCCCTGCCTCCGATTCGGCGGCCAACGGCCCAGGTCGGTCTGTGCCGCCCAATCTGCCGTCCGGTTTCACGACGGCGGAGGTGTTGCGGGGCACACCAGCCAGGCGTAGGTTGCGCCGACCGACACGAACGACATGCGAGGAGTCCTCAGGTGAGCAACGAACAGGCGGCACCCGAGACGAGGGGTGTGACGACGGAGGTACTCGAAACTGTTGACCTCGGCCCTGAGATCGAGGGCATGGGAGGACGCCAGCTTCGGATGCGCATGGTGACCATCGAGCCGGGAGGCGTCTTCGGCCCGATTCACGACCACAAGGACAGACCAGGCATCGTCTACATACTGCAAGGAACCATCACTGACCATCGAGATGGAGTCGCTACGAACTACGGCCCGGGAGTCGGCTGGCCCGAGGACAGGAACACCACACACTGGCTCGAGAACAGGGGAACGACGCCTGCGGTGGAGATCTCGGTCGACATCGTCTGGCAGGAGTAAGCTCAGGCCCGTCGGCCGCTGGCCTGCGCGGAGACGAGCCGGTCGAGCTTGTCGAAGGAATCACCCCACCCATCGCGGTGACCGTGCGCGTCGCTCCGCCGTCTTGAACAGTCCCCGGGGTGAAATCGACCTCGGACGGCGTACCGGCGGCCTCTCGCACACTGACTGACTCGCGACGGTGATCAAATAATCGGTTAGGTTCGAGGCCGACCGGGCAGACTGTGAGTGGGGCTCGTGTCGAGAAAGAGGCGATGTGAATGGCTCTTGTGGTTCTCGCCTTCTCGCGGTGTGCGTGGCTCGGGTTGGCGTATGCGGTGACAATCGCGCTGGCCGCCGGGTGTGGCAGCGACGACCAGGCGGTGTCGGTCCGACGGTCGCACTTCACCCTGCGCGAAATTACGCCTTGCCTGGGTGACGTGCCGCGCTTACAGCGCGGCAGCAACCCCCACGCCACCACGGATTACGTGGACAGCAGGACGCGGCGGTGGATCCAGCTGCCGATCCCGCTCCCCGAGGGGATCGGCTACGTCACGGTCACCATCTGGCGCGACCATCAGACGGCGGCCAACGCTGCCGGGGATCTGCCGGTAGTTGCCCCCGACGGCCGGTCGGCGGCCTATGCCAACGTGACGATCACGGTGATCCCGAAAGAGATCAAGCCGCGCTTCGAACGGCGAGTGATGGATTGTCTGGGGTGACGTTGCCGCGGCCCACCCGGCGCCGACCAGACGGATCGAACTCGGCTAACGGACAGCCTGTGCCCGGAGTGCCTCCAGGGCGACTGAAAGCTGTTCGAGTCGCTGCCGGAGCGTGCGTCCCGCCTCTGGCTCGAGCGGCGTCCCCTGTGGTGCCGAGCCGGCGACCGCGGCCGCCGACCGGAAGTCCGCGGTGGCGCTCAGAGTGCTCAGCACCGCCGTCGTCTGAGGGCCGTCGGACGACGCCTGAAGCGTTTGGAGCGACATCGACAGATCCCCCGCGTCGCCATCGAGCGCCGACCATCGCTCCGGCCGGTTCGCGCTGTTGGCTGCGATCAACTCGGCGACGGCACCGTCGTGCAACGCGCCTCCCTGAACGGTTGCCCGGTACGCCTGCTCTTGCCAACTCTTCTTGGCGGCTCCCCGGCGACTGAGCGCCACCGCGGCGATGGCGACCGCGGCGACCAGAAAAGCCACCCCAGCGAGAATCCAGCCCCATGGCGTACTGTCGGACGAGCTCTCCGCTGCTGCGGACACGGGCACAATGACGGTGGTCTTCTCGGTCCCGGCCGTGGTCGTCGTGGACGTTGTGGTGGTGGGCGGCGGTGCAGCGGCCGACGATGCAGGCGGCGGAGGGGTCGTCTCGGGCTGGGACGGCGGAGCCGAATCAGGCCGCGTCGGTAGTGATTCCGGCAAGGAGCTTGGCAGAGAGCCGGGGAGCGTTCCCGCGGACGATCCGACCGAGGTCGACAGGGAACCCCGAACCGACGACGGAAGATTCTGACCCTCAGCGCCGCACCCGGCGAGTGGAGCCAGCAGCACCAGGGCGGCTCCTACAACCGCCGACGT
>Ga0207674_10003493_pt1 | contig 19192 bp, 17 predicted proteins | sample KBSCornC72_FD_184303 | JGI IMG/M metagenome (GOLD analysis project Ga0207674, IMG submission 184303) | Corn rhizosphere microbial communities from Kellogg Biological Station, Michigan, USA - KBS Corn C7-2 (SPAdes) (version 2) | ecosystem: Host-associated > Plants > Roots > Rhizosphere > Soil ... | reverse complement strand
GAGCCTGGGGAGCACGCCAGCGCAGATCGCCGACGGGCGGCGCGGCGAAGGGAATGCCTTTGTAGACGCGTACGTCCGGGCTAGTGCCGGCGGCGCCGGAGATCATTCCGGTATCGAGCTTAATCGGATCGTTAATAGCAGCGAAGACAGTAGTCGCGATGAGGATGAAGAGGTATGGATGCCGCATGAAAACTCCCGGGGACAATGATACTACTGCGGTGTCGCTAAAAGGCGCTAAAAGGGGTCAGACGACATTTCCGCTGGACGACATCGGAGCAAGGAAGGCCTCTTGAAATGTCGTCTGACCCCTTTTAGCGGGGACAATGATACTACCCCTCAGCCACCTCAGGCAGGATGCCCAACTCGCGGTAGATGGGCCGAATCACGGCGCGGATTTCGGGAAGTTTCCAGTAGAACCACAGCGCCCCCGCCAGGCAGATTGCACCGGCGCCGATCATCGTCGCCGGAACGCCGATTCTGGCGGCCACAGCTCCGGCCAGCAGGCTCCCGATCGGATTCATCCCCAGGATCGCCAGCGTGTAGAACGACATCACCCGCCCACGCTTATCGTCAGCAGCGATGGTCTGCAGGATGGTGTTGCTGGCCGCCATCTGCTGCATCATGCCGAACCCGGTGACCGTCATCAGCAGCAGTGAAATTGTTAGCGACTTCGAAATTCCCAGGAACACCAACCCGCTCCCAAAGACGCCTGCAGTGATCGCAATTCGTTTGCCTAGTCCGATCACCGTCTTCCGCAGCGCCAGGCCGATCGCGCTGGCCAGCGCGCCTACGCCCGACATGCCCACCAGAAATCCGAGCGTATGCGCGCCACCATGCAGAATATCGACTGCCACCACCGGCATCAGTACGGTATAGGGCATCCCGACGACGCTCACCAAGGCCAGCAACAAAAGGATCGAGCGGATGGCCTGCGATTCGACCACGTACTTCCAACCTTCCCCCAGTTCCTGCAGAGCGCTCTTCTGCACGACGTACGGGGCGACTGGTGCGACCTTCATCGCCAGCAGCGACCAGATCACGGCGATGTAGCTGAGCCCGTCAATGAGAAAACAGAAGCCCGCCCCGGCACCCGCAATCAATACTCCCGCGATGGCGGGACCCACCAGCTTCGCCCCGTTGACCATGGAGGAGTTGAGGGCGATCGCGTTCCCCAGATCGGCGCGCTCTTCGATCATTTCGATCACGAATGCCTGCCGAGCGGGCATATCGAAGGCGTTGATCAATCCCTGGCACAGCGTGAGGCCGATCACCCACCACAAGTTAATCGACCCGGTGAACGCGAGCGCAGCCAGCGCCAGCGATTGAATCATCGCCAGGACCTGCGTGATCACCAGAACGTGATGACGATTCCAGCGGTCCAGCCACACTCCCGCGATCGGCGCCACGAAGAATGCCGGAATCTGGCCGGCAAAGCTGGTGAGGCCCAGAAGAAAGGCGGAATCAGTGAGCTGGTAGACGATCCAACTGGTGGCCAGACGGGTCATCCACGTGCCGATGAGAGAAACACTCTGGCCCGCGAAAAATAACCGGTAGTTGCGAGATCGCAGGGCGCGCATGCGGCCCCACGCTATGGTGGTCGCCATCCCGACTCTTTGATTCTACCGTTGCGGCTGCAAATGACCTACGCGGGTTTTATCCACTCCATCACTAGAAACCAGGGCGCGCGCCGATAGCTCGCGGCTTTGGACGGTGGCGTATCGGCGATCGGCGGCGGCTCGTCGAAATAAGTGAGGCGCAAACCCGCCTTGAGCAGAACGCGCAGGTAGGTACTCAGCGGCCGGTGATGATTCCTGATGCGGATGCCGCGATACTCCAGCCACATCGACCGTTCCTGAAGATAGTTGTCGATCGGATAGTGAAGCTGGCGGCCGTCGGCGTTCTTAACCCAGCCGGTGTCCGCACACGCCGTATTAAAACTGTTGAGATTGGCGATCAGCAGGCTACCGCCTGGCTTCAGGACCCGTGCCATTTCCGGGATCGCGGCGTCGATATCGGGAATATCGATCAGGGAAAGGTAGCTGACGACCAAGTCGAAGGATGCATTCCCGAACGGCAGACGTTCGGCTACGGCCTTCAGATAGGCGCCTTGCGGATCGCGCGCCCGGGCGACGGCGAGAAGCGGGGGCGTCGGATCGATGCCCGTGACATCGATTCCATGTTGTTTGAGCATGCGGCAGAAACGACCATCGCCGCAACCGACATCGAGGGCTTTCCTGGGCAACCGCGCCAGAGCTCTAGGCAGCATGACTGGATCGAGAACGTAGCGCCGTCCGAAATCCCCATGCTCGCCCTGTTCAGCGATCCAGGCTTTCGCCGAAGCCTGCCAGCCCCCATCGTCGTTGGACACCGCGCTCGGCACCGTTATCCCTGATACGGAAATCGATTGACCGCGCGCACACATTCTTCCAAAGCTTCGAGCAAGGTCCGGCCCCAGCCGCAGGGCGTGTACGGCGCGACCTTCTGATTGGTCTTCTGGTCGGCTTCGGCAAAAAATAAAAGCGCGGGATCTTTAGGTGTGAAGTACTCTTTCACGGTGATGACCATCGGGATCTCTTTGTCTGGCTCGATCTTCGTCATCGAAAAATGATAAAGACGCGCCAACTGCTCGTCCGGATGCGCCTGTGCGTATCCCCAATCTTGCATGCCTGCCTCCATGAATAAAGCGGATTGAGAATCTATTATCGTACGCGCTCACGGCATCTGGGGTCGGGCACTCGCCAGCATCTTCCCGATCCAATCTGCATGCGGGAGACCGCAACTCGACAAAACCATCACCTCTTTGTCCACTTCGTACTCCACGCGCCGGATCGATGGAGTGGATCTGTCCACTAGCAGGTAGGATGCACGGGGGATCGCCGTCGTACGACACTCGCGGCAGCACGCGCAGCCACGCGAGCCTTTCTTCTCCCAGGGCTGATTGCGCCGCGAAATCCTCCAGCGTTTCGGGCGGAAACAGCATCTCGTCCGCATGGCCCACGACGCCTTGCCATCCGAGATCGCGGATATGATCCACAGTCTCCGCGGGACTTGCGCCTCCGTGCGATGAGTCGCCCCCATGCAGGATCAGGTCGGGAGAGGTTTGCCGCAGATCTCTCAGAACGGCCTCGAACGCCGTTCGATTTCCGTGAATGTCGGATACGACAGCGATGCGCATCACCTTGTTCCTCGCACCGTTGTGACACAATATGACCTAAAGACAAAGTTAAACCTATGCTGACCTGGTGGATGTGGATGATCCTCGGGCTGGTCCTGCTGGCGTGTGAAGTGATCACGTCCGGCACGTTCTTTTTCATATTCCTGGGCATTTCCGGCCTGCTCACAGGTATCGCAGCTTACCTGCTTCCCGATATGCCCAGCTGGACGCCCTGGCTGCTCTTCTCGGTATTCTCGGCCATCTCGTTCGCCTTTTTCCGAAAGCCGCTCATGGAGAAGTTCAAGCTCAGCGGGAAGCACGGCGCGAAGGTGGATGCTCTGACGGCAGAGACCGCGGTGGCGCTGGAGGACATCGCACCTGGCGCCATGGGAAAAGTTGAACTGCGCGGGACGTCGTGGAGCGCGCGGAATGTCGGAGACCAATCCGTGAAACGTTCTGAACGCTTGAAAGTCGACCGCGTGGACGGACTGACGTTGTGCATTCGGGGAGAATAAATGGATCCGCTGATTCTTGTCGTTGTGTTCCTGGCGTTGCTGGTCATCATCGTTCTGGTGAAGACCGCCGTGGTGGTTCCGCAGCAGAATGCCTTCGTGGTCGAGCGCCTGGGGACCTACAGCGGCACTCTCGGCGCCGGATTCCACGTACTGACTCCCTTCGTCGACGTGATCCGCTACAGGCACTCTTTGAAAGAGCAGACCATGGACATTCCGGAGCAGATCTGCATCACGCGCGACAACGTCCAGGTGGGCGTGGACGGAGTATTGTACATGAAGGTCCTGGACGCCCAGCGCGCTTCCTACGGCATCTCCGACTATCGTTTCGCCATTGTGCAGTTATGCCAAACAACACTGCGCAGCGAGATCGGCAAAATCGAGCTGGATCGGACGTTCGAAGAGCGCACCAATATTAATTCACAAGTGGTCGCCGAAGTGGACAAGGCATCGGAAGCCTGGGGCGTGAAAGTACTGCGCTACGAGATCAAGAACATCACGCCGCCGCAGGACATCCTTTCGGCGATGGAAAAGCAGATGCGCGCGGAACGTGAAAAGCGCGCCACCGTGCTGACCTCCGAGGGCGTCCGCGACGCCGCCATCAATAAAGCCGAAGGCGAGAAGCAGCAAGTCATCAAGGCATCGGAAGCCCGCAAGCAGCAGCAGATCAACGAGGCCGAAGGCCAGGGGTCTGCGATCCTGACCATCGCCAACGCGACCTCGGAAGGCATCCGCCGCGTGGCCGAAGCGATCGAAGCTCCCGGCGGTTATGAAGCCGTCCAGTTGCGTGTCGCCGAACAGTACATCACGCAGTTCGGCAACCTGGCCAAGGCCGGCAACACGCTCATCGTACCGGCAAACCTGACAGACGTCGCCAGCATGATCGGCGCGGCGATGAATGTAATTCGCGCGGGACAACCGACCCCGCCCCCGACGAGGCCGCCGCAGGCGCCACCGCCCCCGCATCCGCCCCAAATGTCCTAAGGCAATAGCCTTAGCGCCAGTACCAGACAAAAGCAGTACGTAAGCACAAGAACCAATTGTGCGTCACGGTGATCCACCCGATGATGGAGAAAGACGATGGCCACGTCGCTGCACATCTCTATGTATCGCGGGCTGGGGCGCAGGCTGCTGGGGCTCCGGCTGGGCAGTGATGATACCAGTCCCTTTTCCGGTTCAGCCCTTCGCCAATTACCCTACGTCGTCGTAGCCATTCCTCTGCTGATTACTCACCTGGCGCTGTCTCAGCTTGGCTGGACTTTGATTTCGGGCGGACCTCTCACTCCCGTATGGCCCTCTGCTGGACTCGACTTGGTGGTCCTGCTGGTTTTTGGGATCCGATTCTGGCCCATCCTACTCGCCGCTTACTTCATCACTGACTCGGGGAGAGCCTTGACGTGGGCGCCGGCGTTGGGAATGGCTCTTTCCAATCTTCTTCGGGTGCTGGCCAGTGTCTGGCTTTTCAGGGCGATTTCAAACACACGAAAATTCCTGGGGCATTTTGATGAGGTCGCCGCGATTGCGGGAACCGCGCTCCTGTCTCCCCTGGCATCAGCCGGCGTCGGGACCGCGCTATTGATTCTCGCCGGACGTTTTCCGGCGTCGCAGTGGGGGCTGGTCTCCAGCCGCTGGTGGGTCGGAGATGCGCTCGGCATTCTGATCGTGGCTCCGGCGCTGCTGGGTTTGGCCAAGTGCATCACGGGACTCGAGCCGTTTAGTCGCCTGGTGGCCGCGAAGACTCTTATGTTCGTCGGCTTCGTCGCCATCGGATGCTATTTCGTTTTCTTTCGCCCCGAGACTTCGTCGCTGCTATTTTCCGTGTTCGTGCTGATCCTTATCGCGGCGGGCTGGCTGGGACCTCCGGCCGCGCGAGCTACCTCGCTGGTGATCGCAGCATCGGCGGTTTGGGCCACGCACGTCGGCGTAGGCGTATTCGCCGGCGATACCGTGCGGGAAAACCTTCAGAACCTGAACCTGTTTCTCACGGCTGTATCGCTCACCGGCTTAGCGTTTGGTGCCTTCCGGACCTCCGGCAGTCTTCTTCTGCCGGGCAGCGTATTGGTAGCCGGATGGGCGTTAAGCGGCTTGCTGTACTCTTCTCTGGACCGGGATCGCGTCGGCTACGACCAAGCTCGCTTCGACAAGGTGGTCACGGCGGTGGAGAGCCGGATGCAGGGCCGCCTGGCGACCTACGAGGACGCCCTCCGAGGTGCGGGCGGCTTCCTGGCGGCGGCGGATCGAACTAATCCCCAGAATTGGCATACCTACATCCAGGGCCTCGGGCTGTTGGATCGCTACCCGGGCACTACGGCGATCGAGTTCATCCGTTCTGTGCCGCAGGCGCAACTGGACAGCTTCATCGCCGCACAACGGCGCGGGGGCTCTCCTGATTTTCGCGTCCGGGCGCAGCCGGGTACTATTGTCTCCCGGGAGTCCACGGCAGAGCATTTCGCAATCACTTACGCCGAACCGGCACGCGCCAAGGCGATGATTGTCGGTGTCGATATCGCTACCGAGCCACGCCGTCGAAACGCCGCGGAACGCGCCCGCGATACAGGCAGAGCGACCCTGACTCGAGCCATCACTTTCCAGTCGCGGCCGAATCCCCAAAACGGTCTCATGCTATTTGTGCCTGTGTACAGGACAGATGCGCCCGTATCCGTAGCCGAACGCCGTGCCGCGTTTATCGGCTGGGCGGCCGTGGCATTCACGGCCGAAGCGTTTTTCCAATCCGCCGTAATTGGCATGGAAGATCAAGTCTCCCTAAGGGCCTTCGACGACGGCATGGCACCGGGAAACATGATGTTCTCCTCCCAGAAAGCGGCTGCTGAAAAGCAGGCCTACGAAAGGACCACAAAACTGGAATTGGACGGAAGCGCCTGGATGCTGGGGTGGAACCGCGGGACGGGGTTTCCGTACCTGAGCAAAACACCGTCCGCCTGGGTGGCCGGATGCACCGCCCTTCTGTCGCTGCTGCTGGCAGGATTGGTGGTGAATCTCCAATCCACCGGACAACGAGCTTCGGCGCTAGCAGAAGAACGCACGCGCGAGCTGGCTGACGCCTTGCACGCCGCCGATGCCGCCAACCGCGCTAAATCCGAGTTCCTGGCGAACATGTCCCATGAGATCCGTACGCCCATGAACGGCGTGTTGGGGATGATCAGCCTGCTTCTGGAGAGCGGCCTGAGCGACGAACAGAAGGACTTTGCCCAGACGGCCCATAGCTCGGGCGAATCCCTGCTTCGCGTCCTGAACGACGTGCTGGACTTCTCCAAGCTGGAAGCCGGCAGGATGCGGGTGGAGTCCAGAGCTTTCGATATGGGCTCGGTAGCTACCAACGTCGTCGATCTGCTCGCTCCGCAGGCAAAGGAAAAGGGGATCGAGCTAGGGTTGCGCTGGTCGCCAGGGAATCCCCGATCCTTAGTCGGCGACGCAGGCCGGCTCCGGCAGGTGTTGCTTAACCTGGTCGGCAACGCTGTGAAGTTCACGTCGCATGGTAGCGTCACGCTCGCCTTGGAGTGCGTGCAGATTATCGACGGCAAAGCACGCATGCGGGTGGAAGTGGAAGATACCGGTATCGGCATTGCCGAAGATGTTCAGAATCAGCTCTTCCAGAAATTTACGCAGGCGGATGCTTCCATCACCCGGCGCTTCGGCGGCACCGGGCTCGGCCTCGCCATCAGCAAGGAATTGGTGGAGCTCATGGGAGGCGACTTGGGACTAACCAGCGTCCTCGGCCAGGGTTCGAAGTTTTGGTTCGAGCTGTGGCTTCCGATGGTGGAATCGGCGGCCGTCGATTCGGATGCTGAGCAAGGCGTTCTGACGGCTTCTTGATGCAGACTCGCGTAACCCCTCAAAAAGGGGTCAGACGACATTTACGGCCCCGACCGCTTTCGCCGCTCTAGGTCTTCCTCGCGGCAATACTCGAAGGCGACGCTCGGTTTGTATTTCCAGTTCGCACACGAACTCCTCCGAGCCCAGCGGCTCGCCCAGCTTAGTGGATCGCCTCATTCGGTCCAACTCTTCATCGCCTATCTCGGTCCCCAGGCCGATCTTCCAGTCCTCGTAGCTCCACTCGCCAAGCCGCGCCTCTTTCATCCAATCGAACCAAGGCCAGTCGAGAAGCAGGTCCTGTCGCTGCGGCGAAGTATGCGCCCGCGCGCTCGACCACCGCCAGTGACAGGCCTCGGGTGCAATGACGGCGCGAACGGGATTCAGATCCACATAGCGCATCGCGGCAAGGAGGTGTGCTCCGTCCAATGGACAAGAGAAGAAACGATTCTGCCAGAGGTGCCCGACCCGGCCCCGGTTTCGGTTCTGTTCCATGGAATACTGCGAATGCGCCTTACCCAGGGTGCGCGCCAGCGATTCCGCGGTTCCGGGAATCGCTATCAAGTGGACATGATTGGTCATCAGGCACCATCCCAGGATTCGCAGGTCATAACGACGCGAGTGGTCACGAAGCATCTGGATGTAGTGGATTCTGTCTTTTTCCGAAAAGAAAACGGCCTGCCGATTGTTGCCGCGTTGCGTAACGTGATGCGGCACTCCCGGTACCACGATTCGAGGTCGGCGAGCCATACAGAATAGTGAGCCGAACCACCGTTTGATCTCAGTAAATGTCGTCTGACCCCTTTTTGACTCCTTTTTGACTCTGACGTGACGTGGCGGGGAATGATTTCAGGAAAGTGCTAGGCCTCATGTACTTGCAGACACCGAACTGATATAATTCTCGCCGATAAATCAGGAGGCCTCATGCGCCACGTGACGGCTGCGGTCATAGGCTTAACTCTCTCGGCAGGAATTGTCTACACTGCTGAATCCGATATCTTCACCCCCGTGCAGCGCAGCTTCTGGTCCTTGCAGCCGGTGAAAAAATCGCCGATCCCACCCGTGAAGAATCAGCAGTGGGTGAAGACGCCGATTGACTCCTTCGTGCTGGCAAAACTGGAAGAAGCCGCGATCCAGCCTAACCCTCCTGCCGACCGCCTGACCCTCCTGCGCCGCGCCACCATCGACATGACCGGACTGCCGCCCACGCAGGACGAAATCCAGCAATTCTTGAGCGACAAATCCGCGAACGCCTGGGAGAAAGTAGTCGATCGGCTGCTCGCCTCGCCGGCTTATGGCGAACGCTGGGCGCGCCATTGGCTGGATGTCGCGCGCTACGCCGACAGCAATGGATTCAAGGCTGACGAAACCCGACCCAACATCTGGCGCTATCGCGATTACGTCATCGACGCCTTCAACACCGACAAACCCTACGATCGTTTCATCAAGGAGCAGATCGCGGGCGATGAACTATACCCCGGCGATCCCGATGCATTGGTTGCCATGGGATTCAATCGCCACTGGATCGATGAGACCAATGCCGCGGCTCTGTTCACTCGCCGCCAGGAAACGCTCGACGATATGACCAACGCCACCGGCGAGGCTTTCCTCGGCCTGACCGTCGGCTGCGCCCGCTGCCACAACCACAAGTTCGATCCCATCTTGCAGAAGGACTACTATCGGCTGCAGGCGTTCTTCGCCAACACCAGCTTTGGCGACGGTCCGCTGCCTCCCAAGGATCCTGCCGTGCGCGAAAAATACGCCGCCCAGAAAGCCGAGTGGGAAGCGAAGACCAAAGATATCCGCGCTGAGATGAACAAGATCCTGGAACCACTGCGGGCCGCCAAGCTGAAGAGCGGCTCCAACACGTTCGAGGAAGAAGTAAAGTCAGCGATCATGATGGATCCTGCCAAGCGTGATCCGCTCCAGGCGATGATGTTCCACACCGCCGAGCCGCGCGTCACGTTCGACGAAGAGCCGGACGCCCGGACGCTCCGCACTCTCAAGGGCGATTCGGCTACGCGCTACGCCGATCTGAAGAAGCAACTGGCCGCATTCGATTCTCTGAAACCAGCGGCGCTGCCCGAAGGGCAGTTCATGATCGATATTGGCCCCACGGCTCCCCCGACCCACATTCTGCGCGGCGGCAACTTCGCCATAAAGGGTGACGAAGTACAGCCCGGCTTCCTCTCGATTCTGGATCCCACCGACGCCAAAGTCACTCCGCTGCCGAATTCCACCGGCCGCCGCACGGCACTGGCGGCATGGCTGACCGACCCTAAGAATCCCTTGGTTGCGCGCGTCATGGTTAATCGCATCTGGCACTATAATTTCGGCACCGGCATCGTCGCGACCCCCGGCGATTTCGGCCGCATGGGCTCGCGTCCGACACATCCCGAGCTGCTGGATTATCTGAGCGCCAGCTTCGTCGAAAACGGCTGGAGCGTCAAGAAGCTGCAGCGCCAGATTCTGCTCTCGAATACGTATCAGCAGTCCGCCGATCTGCAGGCCAAGGCCGCTGAGACCGATCCCGACAACAAGCTGCTGTGGCGCTGGTCGCGGCGTCGCATGGAAGCCGAGGCGATTCGCGATTCCATGCTGTTCACCAGCGGTCTGCTGAATACCAAGATGGGCGGCCCCGGTGTTTTCCCGCCCGTGCCGGCAGGTACTCTGTCGGATCTGTCGGCCACCGCCGCTGCGGGCGGGTGGAAGACCGAGAAGGATGTCGCGCAGACCAATCGCCGCAGCGTGTATATCTTCGTGCGGCGCAATTTGCGCTATCCAATGCTCCAGGAGTTCGATTCCGCCAACACTTTCGAGAGTTGCGATTTCCGCAAGAACACGGTGACGCCGTCGCAGTCGCTGGATCTGCTGAATAACGATCTGATCCTGCAATGGGCGCAGTCACTGGCCGGCCGCGTGTTGAACGACAGTGGCCTCACGCCGGATGCCCAAATCGATCGAGCCTTTAAACTCACCTACGGACGTGCGCCGTCCGCTGAGGAGCAAAAGCTAGCCACTGACTTCCTGGCCAGGCAGATGCCGATCATGACGCAGCGTCTGGCGGACGCTAAAACCAAGCCGCCGCTACCGAATAACATGCCGCCGGGAATGGATCCGGCACGCGCCGCAGCGCTGGTCGACCTTTCGCAGATGCTGCTCGATTCGAACCAGTTCCTGTACATCAATTAGGAGACACCATGGCCGATCCACTGCTTGATCCGGTGCTCAACAAGCTGAAGCATCACTGGAATGTCTCCAGCCGCCGCGAGTTCTTCACGCAGGCCGGCAGCGGACTCGCCGGTATGGCGCTCGCCGCGATGCTGGCCGAGGAGGGATACGCCGCAACCGACCCTCTGGCTCCCAAGAAGCCGCACGTTACGCCGCGCGCCAAGAACGTCATCTTCTGCTTCATGGAAGGCGGGCCCAGCCAGGTGGATTTGTTCGATCCCAAGCCGATGCTGGAAAAGTACGCTCTTCAGCCCGTCCCGGCGTCGTTTCATCCTGAGCAACTCCTCACGGCGCAGGGCGCCAAGCCGAGCGATGGACTCTTCCCCGCCCGCCGTCCCTTCAAGCAGTATGGACAAAGCGGCATGTGGGTTTCCGATTGGCTGCCGCACATCACCCAGCACGTGGACGATATCGCGTTCATCCGATCCTGCCAGTCCGACGCTGTGAACCACGTCGGCGGCGTTTGCCAGATGAACACGGGGTCGATCCTGGCTGGCCGTCCTTCTCTGGGCGCATGGCTCACCTATGGCCTGGGCACAGCGAACAAGAATCTGCCGACCTTTGTGGTGATGCAGGACGACAAAGAAATTCTGGGCGCGGTTCAGAATTACGGCTCGGGATTCCTGCCGGCGACGTATCAAGGTTCGCTGTTCCGCCAAGGCGATACGCCCATCCTCAACCTGAAGCCGCCCGCGGGAGCCACGGATGAACAGCAGCGCAGCAAGCTCGACCTGCTGCAGAAGCTGAACGAGATGTACGGCCGCGGCAAAGAGGACGATACCGAACTCGACGCCCGCACCCGTTCGTATGAGCTGGCTTACCAGATGCAATCGTCGGCGCCCGATGCTGTGGACCTGAGCAAGGAAAGCGACGCTACCAAAGCGCTCTACGGCTTGGACGAAAAGGAAACCGCAGTCTACGGCGCCAATTGCCTGATGGCCAGAAGACTCGTCGAGCGCGGCGTCCGCTTCGTCGAAGTCTATAGCGGGTCGGGTTCCGGCTGGGACGCACACCAGGACGTCAACAACAATCACACCAAATGGTGCAAGGCTTCCGATAAACCCGTCGCCGGCCTGCTGGCAGACCTGAAAGCTCGCGGCATGCTCAAAGACACTCTGGTCGTCTGGGGCGGCGAATTCGGCCGGACCCCATTCGCACAGATCTCCGCGGGGCAGACTCCTGAGAAATACGGCCGCGATCACAATCCGTGGGGTTTCACCATGTGGATGGCAGGCGGCGGCGTCAAAGGCGGCCAAGCCATCGGGACCACCGACGAAATCGGCCTGCGCGCAGTCGAGGAACCGCATCATGTGTGGGACATCCACGCGTCGATCCTGTATCTGCTGGGTCTCGATCACCTTAAGACTACCTACATGCACAATGGCCGGGCCGAACGGCCTACCGTTACCGGCGGCAATCTGATCACGAAACTGTGGGCGTGAAATCGCTGGGCCTGATTCTGGTAGCCGTGGTCGCGGGAATTACTGCCGCGCAATCGCCTCCTCCTGCGCTGCCCGAGGGACCCGGAAAAGAGTTGGTGGAAGCTGTTTGCACCGCCTGCCATTCGCTGGAACGCGTGGTGGCAAAACGCGCCACTAAGGCCGAGTGGCAGGATAAAGTGCTGGAGATGCTCCAGGAAGATCCCGACATCACGCAGCAGGAGAGGGACCAGATCGTCGAATATCTGGCCAAAACCTTTCCGCCCAAGGGGACTGGGAAATAAGGCCCATTGACACCGTCAAGCTATTGATAGTACTCTAGTTCGCGAAGTCTCTGGAGGTTTTTCATGACACCTAAATTCGCTCTGATTGCAGCCAGCCTCGTGGTTGCCGCTGCGGTACCGATGCTCGCTCACCATTCGATTTCCGCGGAATTCGATCCGACCAAGACAGTGACCGTGACCGGCGTGGTCACCAAGCTGGACTGGATGAATCCGCACATCTGGATATACGTCGATTCCAAAGACGCCAGTGGAAAAGTCGCCAAGTGGCAGTTTGAAGGCGGACCACCCAATTCGCTGCGCCGGAACGGATGGACCAAGAATTCCTTGAAAGAGGGCGATAGCATCGTCATCGAAGGGATTCGCGCCAAGGATCCCGTCAACGGCCAGGGCGTCTACATCGGCAACGCCCGCAACGTCACGCTGCCGGATGGCAAGCGCATCTTCAGCGGATCCGCCGACGATGGCGGCAAACAGCAATAAAATCTCTACGCCTTTAAGTGGGCGGGATTGCTTCGCGGGCGCTGTTTCTGTATGCCTTCAAAGATTTCGTTGAAGTCGCGGAACAGCGCCTTGTAATTTTCCGGGTTGCGATATTCCTTCTTCTGGTAGCCTTCCTGCAGTTCAGCCAGCTCATCCACCTGCGCCCAGCCGTCCGGTAAAGCATACGCGTAGTACGGATACTCCGCCGGAACATTGCGCGCCAGCACCACGTTCAGCTTCCGCCCCCGCTTTCGGGCCGCGTACACGCGATGGATTCCGTCATTGATTAGAAGAATCTTCCTGCCATTGCGCTCGATGGATTCTTCAATCACCGGCGGCAGAAACGGAATCGGCGGACCTTCGGGATCCGAACCCTCAGGCCAGAACATCAGCGCGCCTCGCAACGCGAATACGTCGATCCCGCGAGGCTCGAATGCATCCGCCACATCCAGAATGGCCTGCACGCCTTCCTGCAGCACATAGCGCTGGGCTGGTGTGAGCGATTCCGGATCGGCTTCCACTACTTCGAGCGTCGCGTCGCGATACACCTCGGCTCGATCGAATCCGCGCAGTCGCGTGTGTTTCAGCCGGCTCAGCAGCTCGCCTTCAGCCAGAAGATCGTATTTAGTGATTTGCATGACTTAGTAATTTGGACGGTTTCAGATCGGCGATCGACGATAGCGTCAGGTCGGGCGGAGGCGCAGCTCCGTTGAGCACCGCGATCAAATCGGCTTTCTCTTTCTCCGGACGATGCAGCACCCACACGGTTCGCATCCCCAGCTCGATCGCCGGACGGATATCGTTCCTATAAGTATCGCCGACCATCACGGCGTCTTCCGCGCGCGCTTCGACGGCCCGCAGAGCCAGTTGAAAGAATCCTGGATCGGGCTTCAGCAACCCGGTCTGAAACGATAGAAACTGCGGCTGGTTCGCCGCCTCATCCGGAAACTCCTGCTTGAAGTGTTGGTAAAACGGCGGCCAGATGTTGGAAAGATACGCTCGCGGAATCCCCGCAGACTTGAGACTCTCGATCAGCTCGCGGGCTCCGGGAAGAACGTAGGCTTCCTCAAGCTGGGCGTTCCACAGGTTTGTGCATGCCTCCAGCGCTTGGTCGAAATCGACGCGCAACCGGTTCACGAGCGTGTTCGCCAGCTCCTCAGGATCTCTCGCGGGGGAACGAAACAGGATGTGCTCTAGTTGTCCGACCGCTTCCGACCCGAGCCCCAGGGTATCCGCCAGCCGTCTTGCAGGACCAAACTTCGGCCCGTCGATCAGCGTCGAGCCGATATCGAAGAACACGATCACGCGGACTTCTCTTTAGCTTTCGCCGCTTTCATTTCGAACTCTTTACGCGCAATTTCCCGGCCCAGGTACAGCGCATGCGAGATTTCCGACAAGGCTACATCGCGACCCAGTTGACGCTCGATCTCCTCCGCGCTTTTCCCGCGATACTCATTCAGCTTCATGCCGTCGTAGGAATGCTCCACAACAATCTCCCAAGTCGCACGATCGAACGTGGTGGTGAATGCCCCATTCGGATCCATGCGCGGGCCCAGCTTGCCCGTCGCTGGATCGTGCACCTCGTCAGATTCCTTGCTAGTGGCGATTTTCCGCGCTTTCTCCAGCGATGACACATCGATGCTGATGGAGTGGCTGAAGACGGTCAGCGCCCCCGGCTCGATGCCGGCTTTCTCCGCGACGAATCGTAGAATCGCGATCAGACCGTAGACATTCTCCGGCCAGGCTTCCATCGCGTTGTGCGAGCGGAACGTGGTCGTCAACGTCAGCTTGCCTTCGAACTTCCTGAAGAACGCCGACACGAAGCAGGGCGTATCGGTGCCCTCCGGCAGGTCGCGGGCGTTGTCCCACAAGGCGATGTAGGCGTGGCGCGATTCCGGCTTCTCCTTCAGCCGCCTCCCAACGATCTCAAGCGAGTCCACGTTGGGGAAATAACCGCGTAGTCGATTTCCATACGTGTACGCGAGATCCGCAGGCTTGTTCGGATCCAGGATGCGCTGCTGATAGCCCTGGAACTTCTCCAGACTGAACCCGTACTGCTGCAGGATCTCGTCCGCTTCCTCCACCGGCTTTTCAATGATCGCCTTGATGTTCTGCAGTTCGACGCGGCCTTCCGGACCGCTCTTTTTCGCCACCATATTGCGATGACCGAAGCGGAACAGTCGGAAGATCAGCTCCGTCCACGCCTCCATCGGCGTGTCCCGCACGATTGTGTGGCTGCGCGGCTCCGACGGGAAACGGCTCACCACCGGTTCGGGAATTGGCGGCGGTTCCACGCGAGTCTCCTCGCAAGCTTTCTGCGGCGGCAGCCCATCGAAAAACGTCTTCAATCCAACCTTGGTCGCCGGATCACCGACATCGCCCAGCACGGTGAACTCGGGAAGGTGTAGAAAGTTCTGCGGCTGCACGCAGCCGTCGATAGTCCGAGTCGTGTTGCGAATCCGGAACGCTTTGGCGCCGAGAAATTCGACTTCCTCCAGGCCATGCTCGAAGAAGTTGAGAATCCATTCGCGAGACCCAGATAGGTTCTTGCCGAGGATCAATATATGTGTGATCTGAGGGTTCCACAGCAGGTTTCGCAACATCTGCGGCAACCCGTTCCCATAGAGGTTAGCGATGGGCCCGATCCGCGATGTGGCAGGCGCGAGATCGACACCGGCTTCTTCCAGGATTTGATATGCGGATTCTACCTTCGACCACAGCGTCGTGATGGCGACGTCCCCTTCGGGATTGACGATCTTCAGCCGGTCCTGGTAATAGAGAGCCTCAAACTTCACGAAAAGCTATCGTAGCACTACGCCTTTGCCACGATTTGCGATGGATCCGCGCCCACGCGTCCGGTCATGTCCTTCGCGGTCGCCGCTGCCAGCTGGAAGTCGAATTTGATGCTCGGCAGCGACGGAATCGGCGACGCAGGATCTTTCTCCTTCACCGATGTCACCAGCGACTCAGTCACGCCGAACACCGTATCCGAATCGACGTGCGGATCATTTCCAAGGTACAGCGCCGTCACCACTTCGCGATAACCCGGCGCGCCCACGATAAAGTGAATGTGCGCGGGCCGATACCCATGGCGCTTCTGTGCGCGAATCATATCGCCCACCGGACCATCCATCGGAATCATATACCCCAGCGGAGCTACCGTGCGCAGATGGTAGCGGCCTTCGCTATCGGTATGGAAGTGGCCACGCAGATCCATCTCAGATGGATCGTGCTTTTGCAAATCGTAGTTACCGGTTTCATCCGGCTGCCACACTTCGACCGATGCGTTTGGGACGCCCTTGCCTGTCTTGTCCGTAACGCGTCCGTAGAGGACCACTTCGACACCATTGCTCGGCTTGGTGACGATGGTATCGCCCAGCTTCATCGGAGGAGAATCCGTGCGATAGAACGGTCCCACCAGGCTGCTCTTGGTGCCGGCCTCGGCCGCGCGCTTGTCGTGAAGAGAATTAATCAGCGAGCTCATCCCCAGCGTGTCGGAGAGCAAAATAAACTCCTGCCGGAATGCCGTACATTTCTGGCCCACTGCGGTCAGGAAACTGATTCCCTGCAGCCATTCTTCCGGCGTGAGATCCGCCTCGCGGGCCCAAGCGTGCAGGTGCCTGACCAGCGGCTCCATGATCTGCTTCAGCCGGGGGTTCGGCGTGTCCGCCATCTGTTCAATGGCAGCATCGGTAATGGTGTTTTCGTCAATCGCGCGTAGCATAGGTTTCGAATTCCTTCTCCAACTAGTCTATTCCGGTTTGCTTTTCTGTAGCGGCCACATCTTGAAAAATTCTGCGAAGAAGATCAGGAACGGGAAGGTTATGCCGAGCAGCGCCGTCGCCAGCCAAATCTCGAAATCGTTGGTGGGCGGGCCCGGCTTGAGAACGCCGGTCACCGTGGACGCGAGCGCGCCATACATCTTCGCCAGCAGGACTCCGATGACCAGAGCGGCCACGCAGTTCAAGACACCCTTCAGCGGCTGGCTGAACTTGGCGAATAGCGAATTGTGCAGCATATTCAGCACCACGATGGTTCCAAAGATGAACGGGATCGGCCCGGATATGAGGAAGATCATGGGATCCATCCCCATCGTATTCACGCCGATGTAGTACGACACGGCGCCCAGCGCCAGCGCCTCCAGCGTCCATACGATGCCTAGAACAGGCTGTTTCATCAACGCCGGCGACGATGTAAACGGCCACAAATCGAAGTGCAGCATTACAAACAGGAAGGTGAGCGCAGTTACGTAGAACACCTGCGCGTTTACTCCGTTAAACATCCCGTGGGGATCAAGACTCGCCCGATACCACGGCGCCCCAGCCATGAAACTGAAATCGAAAAACACGCGGAATAGCAGGTAGTTGATGATGTAAACGGCCGCCAGCATCGCCAAACCGGCTCCCACCGGATTCTTAATTAGGCTGGTGAATGGCCATCCTCCAAACATGATGGCCATCCAGAATGTGACGACTACCGAAACGATGCCGAACAAGACCAGAATCGGAATCGGCGGAGCAATGCTGCCGCCCACGATCGCGTGGCAAATGCCGCCCACGACCACACCTACAGCGATATTTACCAACACCAGCAGAATCCCCTTCAAAGGCTGGGAATGAGAGCTGACGAAGCCCGGACTGGCGCCCCAAGTCACGCCGATGACGATTTCCATCGGAATTATGGCCGCCATGACGAAGATAACCCAACTGCCGAATGTCGGGAAATCGAACAGGGAAATGACGCCCAGGGAGACCGCCATAATCAGGACGGTGGCTACAATTCCAAGCGCGGGTTGCTTCATGCAATTCTCCTACGTGGGAAGTCAGAGTCGAGCTACTATATCACGGTCGGATGCCTATCCGGTTACGGGCCGCTGATGCCAGGCCCAAGCCGTTTCGACCGTGCGCCGGATGTCCTGGAACTCCGCAGTCCAACCCAGGACGCGCTTCGCCATGGACGGATCCGCGATCAATTGGGGAGGATCGCCTGCCCTGCGCGGACGAAGCACGTGCGGAACTTCGCGGCCGGTTGCAGCGCGCACGGCGCCAATCACGTCCATCACGGATTGGCCCACGCCCGTGCCTAGATTGACGGCGATCGACTCGCCGCCGTTTCGCAAGTAATCCAGCGCGAGAATGTGCGCCCGGCCCAGATCGAACACGTGTATGTAATCGCGAATCGCGGTTCCGTCGGGAGTAGGATAGTCGGTTCCGTACACTTCCAGTTGCGGACGCTTGCCCAGCACCGCCTCGATGGCGGCCGGGATCAGATGGGGTTCCGGTTCGTGCACCTCGCCGATCTCACCCTCCGGATCGGCGCCCGCCGCGTTGAAGTATCGCGGAGCTACCCACTTCAGCCCATGTGCGATTCCGTACCAGTGCAGCATGCGCTCCACGAATAGCTTGGTTTCGCCGTACGGGTTGACCGGCTTCTTCGATTCGGCTTCCGTGATGGGAAGCGTATCGGGACTTCCGTATACCGCGCACGTCGAAGAGAACACGATGTTCTTGACTCCGCCCGCAATTAGCGCGTCCACGAAGTGAATGGTCTTTCCTACGTTCTCGCGGAAATACTTCCCGGGATCCGTGTACGATTCGCCGACGTAGGCCTTCGCCGCAAAATCAATAACGTCGGTGATGCCGTGCTCGCGGACGACCTTCTGTACCAACTCCCCGTTCTCGATATCGCCGACGTAGAGAGGACCGAATTTGGCGGCCCATCGATGTCCAGTGCTTAGATTGTCCAGCACCACGGGCTCGCGCCCCGCCTTGGCCAGGAGCTTACAAGTGTGGCTTCCGATATAGCCGGCGCCGCCTGCTACCAGTACGTTTCCCAACCTTCTACTATGCCACGGTTATTTGAAACTTACCGTAACCAAGTTGGTGGGCTTGCCATCGAACGTCAGGAGAATATTCACTTCGCCCCTCCCGGCCAGCGCGCGCGGTAGCGGCCCGATGTTCACGATGTCCTCCCCGGTGAACTGCGGAACCGCCGCGAAAGCGAGCACCGGGACGTTCAAGCCGCCCACCGTGGCGATCGCTTGAGTCGCGTTACGGAAGCCTGTCCCATACAGAGAAAGGTAAACCGGATCGGCCGATACGCCTAGGTCCACTGGGACCGCGACGCGGCTGCCTATGGGTTTGGCTGGGTCGAACAGTAAGCCCGTCGTCTGCGAACCATTGGGCGCCACACGAATCCAGAGTCCCGCCGCTGGACCCGAATCGGTCGCGTTTGCAGAATAGAGACCAGGCGAAGGGAAGG
>Ga0207674_10003492_pt1 | contig 19196 bp, 16 predicted proteins | sample KBSCornC72_FD_184303 | JGI IMG/M metagenome (GOLD analysis project Ga0207674, IMG submission 184303) | Corn rhizosphere microbial communities from Kellogg Biological Station, Michigan, USA - KBS Corn C7-2 (SPAdes) (version 2) | ecosystem: Host-associated > Plants > Roots > Rhizosphere > Soil ... | reverse complement strand
CTCAATAGCCGGCCCGCTTGCGGGCCGTGTCCAACAGCCAGCTCTCCCCAAGCGAACACTCTTCACCCTCAACTGATCTTGGGTGCCACAGGTCGCGATACCCCCAGACCTGTGCTCGTCAACCGCGGAAAGGATACAGGTCCGAATGTCGCTCGGTACTCCCAGGCCCGCGGCCCCATCGCCACCGTCCGCCGACGACCGCAACACCATTCACCTTCAAGCCCGCCTCATCATCTGGATCGCCCTCACAATTATCCTCCTTCCCGGCCAACTCCTCTGGCTCTGGTTCCTCAGGGACGAACGACTCCTCGCACAGGAATCCACGCTCATCTGGGGTCAGCTCGCCCTTGCCTGCGCAACAATCGCCCTGCTCGCCCTCCTCAAGACCACGCCCCGCAGCGCCATCCGCCTCGCGCCGCGCACCAGCGCCCTCATCGTCGTCGGCGGCACGCTCCTCCTCCAGGCGGCCGCGGTGCTCCTCCTCGCCCCCGTCCTCTCCGACGATCTCTTCCGCTACCGCCTCGACGGCCGCACCTGGCTGACCGGCCAGTCCCCCTACGCAACGCCCCCCGCCGAGTTCCTCTCGAACCACACCGGCGATCCCGTCGATCGTCTCGTTCCCTACCGAGATTGGCGAACGATCTACCCGCCCGCCTCACAGGTCGTCTTCGCCGCCCTCCGCTGGCTGGACGACCGCCTCGTCCCACCCGCCGCCGCACCCCAGGTCTCGACTGAAAACCTCACGTGGCGTCAGCGCCTCACCGAACCCGCGGTCCGCCGCCACACCGTCGTCTTCCGCGCCGCCTTCGCCCTCTTTGCCGTCGCGGCCGTTGCACTGCTGGCCTCCACGTTGGCCCGCGCCGGTCAGAGCGTCTGGTGGGCCGCCCTCCTCGGCTGGAACCCCCTCCTCACCCTCGAGTGCGGCGGCACGGGACATCAGGACGCGATCGGCCTGTTCCTCCTCGCCGCCACCCTCTGCGCCGCCCGCGCGCGGCGTTTCAAAACCGCCGCCGTCGCCCTCGCCCTCGCCGCGGGCGTTAAACCGGTCGCGATTCTCCTCCTCCCCTTCCTCTGGCGCACCACCCACGAGGAACTCAGCTTTCGCGGCGGCCGACGCATCCTGCTCGTCTTCGTCGCCGCGCTCGCCACCATCTTCGTCCCGCCGCTTCTCTGGCAGCACGGCTGGATCGGCTTGCGCGACACCCTCCACCACTTCGGCCGCGCCTGGGAAGCCAACGGCATGCTGTACCAGAGCGTAAAAACGCTCCTCGGCGCCGGCGACGCCGGCCGCCAGATGGAGCGCGCCAAGGACGCCGCGCGGCTCCTCGCCGCCGTCGCCGGTCTGGCGATCGGCCTCTTCCTCTGGCAGGCCCGCGCCCGCCTCGCCGAGGCCGGCTACTGGCTCTTCATCGTCCTGCTGCTGTGCGCCCCCGTCGCCTACCCCTGGTATCTGATCTGGGTCCTCGCCTTCGTCCCCCTGCTCCGCGGCCCGCAAGGCTACGCCGCCCTCATCTGGTCCGCGACCATGGCCATGAGCTACACCGTCTGGCGCGACGCCCCGCGCACCTGGTCCGTCCCGCCGGCCTGGCTCGCCGCCGAGCAACTCCCCGTCCTCCTCGCCCTGGCGATCGAACTGACGCAATTGGCCCGCGTCCGCCCCATGTCCCGCGTCGCCACCTCACGATAACACAACGAATATTGCAACCCCACCAAGCCGGGACAAAGCGACAGCGCCGCCCCGGAATCTCCACCGCACGGACAAGCGCCCCAACCCCCATTAATTCTCGAGTGGCAATCCCCCCGCCTTCCCCTTGTACTGGATCTCCTTCGCCTTCTGATCCGCCGGCAAAACGTACAACAGCGTCACGCCCGTCGGCGTCGTCCCCTCCACCTTCCCGACCGACGCCACCTCGCCATTAGCCTTGTAATTCGCCAGCAGCCTGGGCGGCGCGCCGCGTCCCTTGGTCACCGTCCCGATCACCCCGCTCGGCTTGACCGACGCACCCGCCCCATCCACTACCGTGTAATCCGCCAGCGCCGCCGCCCACGCCCACGGGTCGCCACCGGCCTTGATGTTCAGCTTCACCGCGACCAGTCGCTTGCCCGCGGGGACGGCCAGTTCCGCGACCGGATTCCCTCCCTTGGGTAGTTCCGTCAGCGCCGCCCCGTCACTCGACGTGTCCACGTCCAGCACGTCGAACTTCTTGCCCGTGATGTGCCCCGACGCCGCCGTCGTCACCACTTCCGCGTCCGCGTCCGCAGTCCCCACGTTGATCCCCACCGGCAACGGACTCCCGGACACGACCGACGGCGATTCCAGTGGCGCATCGGCCCACCCGTTGTCCCCGCCCGCCGGTGGCGTCGGCGTGGCCGGTGTCGCGGTCGCGGCCGGCCCGTCCCCGCGCGACCGCGCGCCGCGGATCCGATCCATCACGTTCGGCTGCTGCTGGCCCGACGTCGCCGACGCCGTCGGCGTGCTCGGCGTCTCCGCAGGCGTCGACGCCTGATCCGCCGACCCGTCCTCCTTCTCCTTGTAGAACTGCGCCTTCCGCAACGGGTAGTACTTGCTCGACGCCGGCGGCAACCCGATCTCCACCTTCACGTCGTCGAGTGAGATCTTCGCCATCCGCTTCACTTCGATAAAACAGTCCGGCGCGAACTTCGCAGTCACCGCCGCCGCAGCCGCCGACCCCTTTCCCCCTTTGGCCGCGGGCGTCGCCGGCGCCGCGCCGCCGCCGCCGGCGTCCACCAACGCGTCGTCCGGGACGCTGAACAGGAAGTGCGCCCCCTTGTCTTCCTTGATGAACAGGAAATCGTCGATCCGGTCCATCCACGCCAGCCCCGCCTGCACCGTCCCGATCGGGTAATTGTTCTTCCAGTCCGACGACTCGGTGCCGTGGGTGACCAGTCGCACCGAGCCCGGACTCAACCGCACCAGGTGATCCTCGTCGCCCGCCTCCGCCTTGAACACCACCGTCACCGTGACCAGTCGCTTGCCCGGCTCGGCGGTCAGCTTGCCCTTGGGCGGGTCCAGCCAGATCGTGTTGTATTCGCCGACCGTCTGCGTGATCGGCGCCGTCAGCACGTTCGCCTGCACCACCTCCACCTGCTGCCCCTTCTCGTTGCTGGCCGTGTGCTTCGCGCCCGCCTCGATCCCCAGCCGCTGCCCGAACAACTCCTGCATCAGGTCGGGGTGGACGTGCTCGAACGGCTTGTCGTTCGCCAGCGTCCCCCCGTCGCTCAGGTGCTTGGCGAAACCCACGACCATGTCGTCCACCGGCAGGATCAGCCCCTGCGAATCCTTATCGATGTTGCCGTTCTTCAACTCGTCGATCACCAGGCGATCCACGTTCCGGCCCCCCTCGGCCTGCGGCACCGAAACCGACCGCTCGCGGTCGCCCGCCAACGGGTACCGCGCGTAACCCGCCACGCTGATCCCGAACGGCATCGACTGCATGGCGATCGCGATCAGCCCCGCGAGCATGATCCCCGCGATCACCCCGCACACCGCCCCGCCGATCGCGTCCACCAGGTGCGGCAGCCGAACGTTCCCCGGCACCAGCTTGTCGAAGATCACGCGCCCCACGATGTAAACCACCGCGAACAGGCCGATCAGGCAGATCCCCTGCGCCTGGTCGTTGTATTTGCCCCCGCTGATCGACGTGGCCATCGGCTCGTAGTTCGCGATCGCGATCGCCGTCGCGATCAGCGCGAGCACCACGGAAATCAGGCCGCTGAGCAGCCCCTGGATGTAGTGAAGGTAGGCCACCAGGCCGACCACGAGGATAAGGATGATGCTGAGGATCATGGGTATTGCCGCTTACAGCGTTGAGTGTGCCAAGGGTGCCAAACGCAACCGACATCGACGGGCCGCAAGTCACGCACGCGCGCCGCGCCGCCTCAGGCGCCCGCCTTGCGCGCCGGCGACTTCGCGCCGGACGACGGACTCTTCGTGGGCGCCACCGGCGCCCGCGGCACGCGGTTCCCCCCCTGCCCGCCGCCACCGCCGCCCGCCGCAGGGGGCGGCGCCGCGCCCCCTTCCTCCGCCCGCAGCACGCGCACCATTTCCTGCACCGACGTCTCACCCTCGGTGATCTGCAACAGCGCCATCTCCTGGAGGAACCGCGCCCGCTGCTTGCGGAACACCGCCTTCAACTGGTTCACCGACCCGCCGCCCGACACGATCTGCTTGACGTCCTTGTCCACGTCCAGGATCTCGAACACGCCGAACCGCCCCTTGTACCGCAACTCCTTGCAGAAGTCGCAGAGGATCGGATTCCCCTTTTGGTCCCGCATCGGCTCCTTGCGCGGCATGAACAGGTTCGTCACCGCCGCCGGGTCCAGGTTCAGCTTGCGAACCGTGTCCGGGTCCGGCGCGTACGCCACCTTGCACGCGTTGCAAAGCCGCCGCATCACCCGGCCCGAGATCACCAACCGCAGGTGCTTCATCGCCACCGCGTCGTCCCCGACGAACTTGCGCCACTGCTCCAACGCCTGAAACGTGCTCCCCGCCCGCAGCCCGACGTACACGCGCTTCCCGTTGCTCGCGAAGTTGATCAGCTCCTGCGCCGACTTCGGACTCTCCAGCAGGCTGAGCATGATGATGTCCGGCTCCTGGCTGACCACCCACGACACCTGCTTGTACTCGTCGTCCGCCGTCGCATTGGCCGGGATCGAGTTCTGCGTGATCCCCTCGATGTCTTCTTCCGGCGCCCGCTCCACCGTATGGATGTGCGTCAGGAACGCGTCGTGCGCCCGCAGGATCGCGTACAGCGTGCTGGTCAAACCCTGCCCCTTCGGCGCCGACACCAGCACGATCCCCCCCGGCTCCTTCACCAGATCCTGCATCTTGCCGAGTTGCTCCTCGGTCATCCCAAGTCCCTCGAGGCGGAACGCGTTCCGCTTCTTCGGGTCGATGATGATTTTCAGGAATTCCCCCGCCGCCGAACCCGCCGTGTGCAGTTCCAACTCGTGCCGCGTCTGCCCCAGCGCCGCCTTCATCTTCCCCTTCTGCGGCTTGCGGCGCTCGTTCAGATCCAACCCCGCCAACTGTTTCAGGTACGTCACCGCCGCCTGCGACGCGTCCAGCGCCAGGCTCGTCCCGTTGTACGGGAACCCGTCCACCTGGTACCGCACCTGCGCCACGCCCTCCGCCGGCGCCATGTCGATCCGCTCCGCCCCGCGCGTCAGCGGATCCGAGAACAGCGACTGCACCGCCACGTACCCCGGCGCCTCCGGCGCGTCCGCCAAAGGCGGCGTCACCACGCTCCCGCTCTTGCCAATCAGCGCCACCTCCCCGGCCACCGCCTGGTGTTCCTTCTTCTTCCCCTTGGGCATGAGCGATGCCCGCAACGAAGTCTTCAGGTCCGCAAGCCCCACCTTGTTATTCCGAATCACCAGGTACGTCCCCACCTCCGCAAGGAACACGACGAACAAGATCCCCAGCCCGATCCAGTAGTTGACCGGCAGTATGAAAAACATCGCGAACGCCAGCACCGCCCCGCCCATGAACCCCCCGTTGATCGGCTCCCGCGGCAGGTACGCGTCCAGCGCGTCCTTGTCCACCCACGTCAACATCCGCGCCCAAAGCAACAGCAGCACCAAAACCGGAATCGTCTTCCACGTACTCAGGTAACCACCGGCTTCGACGGCGGCCGCCAGTGGCGCGAGCGGCATCAGCAACAGGGGCATCATCGATCCTCTTTCGGGGAGTCTTCCGCCAGGAATTCCAACGACTCCCCAGTGTACAAACGCCTCCCCCATTTCGCCAGTTCACGCCAGTTACCGCGCTTACGTTCGCCAACGACAATCGCACGCCACCCGCATCCTCACCTCCGGTGACCACGTTTACTCCAACGGAATACTCCCCGGCGCCTCAACCTTCCGCTCCGCCGCCGGCGCGCCAGGCGTCTCAATCGTATGCACCACCGGCTCCTCCGGCACGCTCGCCTCCGCCGCCCGCTGCCTCGGCTTGGGCATCTCCCCCGTCAGCGGCACGATCACTTCCTTATCGCTCTCCCCGCGCCGGATCACCTCGAACGCATTCCGAAACTCCCCCGTCAGATCCTTCAGCGACAGCCCCCCCGTCGCCAGCACCAGCAATAGCAATGCGCCGATCGTCAGCAGCCCCTGCATCACCCCGAGAAACCGGCTGAACCCGGGACTCCCGAAAATCCCCCCGATCACGTCCAGCAGCAGGATCAACAGCACCAGCCCGAACGCCGTGTAAAACTGCACCTCGTGCTTCACGATCCGCGGGAAAAGAACGCACACAAAGATAAACGCAACGATGATCGTCAGGATGCCTTGCATGGGTTTCAGGATACCAAGATCGCCCGGTTTTCAACGCGGCGAATCTTCCGCCAACGCGCGCCGCGCGTACACGTCAAACGGCTTGTCCGCCCAACTGATCCGCGTCTTCACCCAAGGCCACTCCCCCACATAGCCCCTCCGCGCATAAGGCGTCCCCGGCACCACCCCCCCGCGTTCCAATTCATCCACCGGCCACACCATCACGTCCGGCGCCTCCGCCCCCTGCGGCAACTCACCGTCCGCCGGCAATAAGATCAACGTCCACTTCGTCACGTCCACCGCCGGCAAACAGTACGGCGCCGGCTCCGCCCGCACGCCGATCGTCCGCGCGCCGCGCCCCCACAATTCATCCAGCCGCCGCGCCACCACCCGCCGCGTCGCCTCCGCGCCCCGCGCGTCCTCCACGAACCCCGCCCAATACGCCCCCCCCTGAAAACCCGTCAGCATCACCAGCGACGCCATCACCGGCCCCGGCCAATCCCGCACCGCCTTCAACGACGTCACCAGCACCACCCCGGAAATCATCAACGCCACATCCGGCAATATCGCAAACCGCCCGAACTCTCCCCCCTTGCCCCCCGCCAACATCACAAACTGCACCAATACCAACCCCGCCGGCGCGCCCAGCAACATCACAACCACGCGCCCACGCCCGTTCTCGCGCCACCAATCCTGATTGAATAGCAACACCAACAACCCCGTCACCCCAATCACCCCACCCACGATCGACGCCCCATCGACGATCAATCGCCGCGCGTTCGCCACCGCCCCGATCTCCGATTCCCTGCCGACGATCGCCTTCGCCTGCGATAATGCTCCGAGGTTCGCCATCACCACCGCTCGATCCTTCACGAGATTGATCGGCACATAAGGATTCGTCACGCAATACATGAGAACCGCCACGCCCGTAGCCACTACGGCTCTCCTCACATGGTGGGGCAGACATTCTTGTCTGCCTTTGTCTTTCCGTCCCACCCGCCATTGCACGACGTCCATCACCGGGATCAAAACCAAAATGACAACAGCGCTCAGCACCATCCCAACCGCCGCGCCGCACAACGCGCCAGTCACTACCGCCCATTTCCTTCCCCCCGTCTCCACGTACTTCACCCCCGCCAGCACACTCAAGATCATCAACACCGCCCCCGCCAGATGCGGCTTCGCCTCGTGCGCCGCATTCACCACCACCGGCAGCAGAATGAAACACGCCGCCGCCGTCGCCGGCACGGTCAACCGCTCCGAAAAACGCCGCACCAGCGCAAACACCCCCCACACGCCCACCAACCCCCACAACCCCGAGTAAACCCGCGCAACCACATAAAACCGGCCGAATTCCTCGGGATGATCCAGGTAATAACCAAAGTCCGGCCTCACCGTCACCAGCCCGCACGCCCCCGCCACCTTCAACATCGCCCCCACCGGATAAATCCACAATCCCCCATACTGATACATCCGCGGATCAAACCCATTCGCCTTCATCCCCGCCAGCGCCTTGAACGTCACCATCTCGTCCGGCTGCGCCGAAAACAATCGATACCGTCGAATGATCTCCGCGCGCTGCGCATCCGTCTCGTTCAGCACGATCGGCCGCGACCGATCCGTCACCGGGTTCGCGTCCGCATCCGCCGCAATATGCGGGTCCGGCCGCCACGCGCCCCCCGCCGCCGCGATCTCGGCGCCCGACCACGGACCGCCCGCACCGCGCTTCGGCAATCCCCAATCGTCCCCGACGAAAAAGACGACTACCCCCAGCAACATCAACCCCGCCAGGATCAGGCGCGCACGCCGGCGATCGCTCATCACGCGGCCGATCTTACTCGATCGATTCCAGCCTTAACAAAAACCCGCTTTCCCCCACCTTGACCTCTCTTGTCTCCCCCACTAATCTACCGCGCACGGCTTCGTGCATTTTTGCACGAAGTGTCGTTTGCGGAGTCCTCATGGCCGGCGACAACGCGCCCAAGCGGGGCAATTTCACCGGTACGGGACTCGAAATGGCGGTCGGCGTCGTCCTCGGTTACTTCGCCGGGCATTGGCTCGGCAAAAGGTACAACTGGGAACCCTGGGCGAGCCTGATCGGCGCCATGATCGGTCTGATTGCCGGTGCCTACGTCCTCCTCAAGGAGGTCAACCGGATGGATAAGGATTGAAGTGTCCGCGTGAAGCCGCTGCTCTCCATCTTCGCTGGCGTTCTCGTCATCGCCGCCGCCGCCGCCCTCGTCCTCCGGCAGTTGACCGGCGACGCGCACCTGCGCGACCTCGGCCTGCTCGCCGCCATCACCGCCCTCTCCGCCCAGCTTTCCATGATCCCCCTGCTCCTCATGCGCGGTAAATCGCCCGTCGCCGTCTTCCAGTCCGCCTTCGGGGGAACCGTCCTTCACCTGCTCGTGATGCTCGCCCTGGGGGCGGCGGTTAACGCGATGCACTGGGTGGACCGCCGCTATTTCCTCTTTCTCCTCCTCGCCTTCTACTGGTTCAGCCTCGTCTTCATCGTCACCGCCATGATCCGCATCTTCCGTGGTTACCTCCCCTCGACACCGGCCGACAAGCACACCTGATCACGCACTCACGACCCGCAAGCAAAAGAGAATCGCCTCATGCTCCACCTTCTCCTTGCAGCCGCCGATCCCGCCGAACACGTGCTCCCGCACACGTTCTTCCGCTTCGGGCACTGGTTCCTCTTTAACAACCAGATGCTCATGGCCCTGATCGCCGGCCTCTTGATGATCCTCATCTTCCCGCGCCTCTTCCGCGACGACCGCGGCGACGCACCCAAAGGAGCCCGCAACTTCTTCGAATCGATCCTCGAATTCCTCCGCATCGAAGTCTTCCGCCCCGCCCTCAAGGAGCACACCGACCGCTTCGTCCCCTTCCTCTGGACCCTCTTCTTCTTCATCCTCTTCTGCAATCTGCTCGGCCAGATCCCGGTCAACGAACTGATCATCCTCGCGACCGGCGGCCACGTCGAACCCCACTTCTGGGGCACCGCAACCGGAACCTACGTCACCACCGGCGCACTCGCCGTCGTCGTCTTCATCGTCATCCACGTCAGCGGCGTCCGCCAGGTCGCACGCTCGCTCATGGACGGCACCTACGGCCACCACGCCCCCCACGAGGAACACACGTCCAACGGAACAAAAGGCCACGAGGCCGCACACGACATCGACCACATGCGCGGCGAGGCCCTCCCCGCCGAGGTCACCGCCGACCTCCGCGCCCTGGGCAATCCGACCAGTCACTATCACGACGACGAGTACATCAAGGGATCGCACCACGGCCAAGCCGCGCAAGCGGACGCCGTCCTCGGCCACCGCGTCCCCGCCAACATCGCCTGGATCGCTGCGATTCCGCTGTACATCTGGAACTTCGCCCCGCACCCCTTCCGACCCGAGCCAAATGGCTCGAAGTTCATGTGGTTCCTCGACGTCCCCATGTGGCTGTTCCTCCTCGGCCTCGAATTCATCGGCGCCCTGATCAAGCCCTTCGCGCTCACCATCCGCTTGTTCGCCAACATGATCGCCGGCCACATCGTCCTCGCCTCCCTCATCGCGCTCATCCCGGTCACGATGAGCATCGGAACCCAACTCGCCGTCGGCGCGCCGGTCACCCTCCTCAGCCTTTTGATTCGTTTCCTGGAAATCTTCGTCGCGTTTCTACAAGCGTACATCTTCGTATTCCTATCCACTCTCTTCATCGCGAGTGCGATAGCGCCGGAGCACTAGAATGAAGGGATGAACGATCCCAAGACCGACGTTGGCGATTCGGATCACGACCGCCGGGCCCCCTTCGTGACGGGTGACCGAATCCGCCGACCGACGCCTTGAGTCATTCGTCCCCAGGCCCCCGCGACCAGCCGACGCGGGAACAGGCCTAAAGTTGTGAAGCGGATCGGCAACATAACAACCGCCCCGTCGAACGGGGCACAGACCGGACTAGAACGTTCGGAGGAGTTAACGATGTTGGACATTCTCGCACAAGCGCAGCAAGTGTTGATCGAATCCAAGGGCCTCGCCCTCGCGGGCGCCGCCATCGGCGCCGGCCTGGCGACCCTCGGTTCGGGTATGGGCATCGGCCGCATCGGCGGTCAGGCGTGCGAAGCGATCGCGCGTCAGCCCGAGGCCGGTGGCAAGATCGCTACGAACATGATCATCTCCGCCGCCCTCATCGAAGGCTTTACCTTCTTCGCCCTGGTCATCTGTATGCAGGCCGCCGGTAAGCTCTTCGCCTAAGTGGAACGCACGCGCGTCGTCCCGCGGGGGTGCCGCGGGACGACGCCGCGACGCGGATTATGCCGACCCCCTCGGGAACAATGCCATGTTGAAACGCCTTTACCTCTGCCTCCCGCTGATCGCCCTGTTCGCGATGCCCCTGCTGGCGCCGACCCGCGCCGTCGCCGCCGCCGACGAACACACGACGGCAACGACGACCGCCGCCGGTCACACCGCCGCCGCCCCGCACGAGCAGGAAGAGCTCATGCCCGACGCCATGCGCGTCTCGACGTGGTTCTCCGCGGCGTGGGTCATCGGCATCTTCCTCGTCGTCCTCGCGATCCTCTACCCGACCGCCTGGAAGAACGTCATGGCCGGCCTCAAGGCCCGCGAGCAGAAGATCCGCAACGACATCGCCGACGCCGAGGCCGCCCGCCTCAAGGCCGAGGCCACCCTTAAGGAATACAACACCCAACTCGCCGCCGCCGAGCAGCGCGTCCGCGACATGATCGCCAGCGCCACCGCCGACGGCGAACGCATGGCCGCCCAGATCCGCGCCCGCGGCGAACAGGAAGCCCAGGAGATCAAGGAACGCGCCAATAAGGAGATCGCGGCCGCCAGCAGGCAGGCGATCGCCGAGGTCTACGAGCAGGCCGCCACCCTCGCCACCGCCGTCGCCGAGAAAATCCTCCGCCGCAACCTCAACGCCGACGATCAACGCGACCTCGTCACCCGAAGCCTCGACCAGGTCTCGAACATCAAGAATAACTAGCAGGACCTGTAGAGGACGAATTCATCCTTCATCCTTCACCATTCATCCTTCCCCCATGGCATCGCAAACCCAAACCTCCCCCACCGCCAAAGTCTACGCCCGCTCCCTCCTCGAGCTGGCGCGGCAGCGCAACCTCGCCGAGCCCATCGGCAAGGACCTCGCCGCCATCGGCCAGATCCTGCGCGACACGCCCTCCTTCGCCGCCTTCCTCCGCGATCCCGGCATCCGCGGTGAAGAACGCACCCGCGTCATCGACCAGGTCCTCAAGCCGAGCGTCGACCCACTCCTCGCCAACTTCCTCGGCGTCCTCAACGCCAACGGCCGCCTCAACTACCTCGAACAGATCACCGTCGCCTACGCCAACCTCCTCGACGAATTGCTCGGCAAGATCGAGGTGGACGTCACCACCGCCCAGCGCCTCGCCCCCGCCGACCTCGACAAGGTCCGCCAGAGCGTCAGCGCAACCCTCGGCCGCGACGCCATCGTCCACCAGTACGTCGACGAATCGATCATCGGCGGCCTGGTCCTCCGCGTGCAGGACAAACTGATCGACGCCAGCGTCAAAACCCAGCTCCAAACCATCAAACGCCAACTCCTAGCCGCCCGCCCCCGCTGATCAACTCGCAACTAACAACTCGCAACTCGCAACTTCTCTTACGGAACCAACCATGGCCATCAACGTCGCCGAAATCACCAGCCTCCTCAAAAACGAAATCGCCAACTTCGAGCAGCAGCTCCAGGTCAGCGAGGTCGGCACCGTCATCGAGATCGGTGACGGCATCGCCCGCATCTACGGCCTGCGCAACGCCATGTCCGCCGAACTCCTCGAGTTCGAGAACGGCGCCATGGGACAGGTCTTCAACCTCGAGGAAGACTCGATCGGCGCCGTCGTCTTCGGCGACTACCTCGGCATCAAGGAAGGCGACACCGTCAAGACCACCGGCCGACTCCTCGAAGTCCCCGTCGGCGAAGCCGTCATCGGACGCGTCGTCAACCCGCTCGGTCAGCCCCTCGACGGCGGCCCCGCCATCGCCACCACCGAGACCCGCAAGCTCGACATCATCGCCCCCGGCATCGCCGACCGGAAGCCCGTCGCCGAGCCACTCCAGACCGGCATCAAGGCCGTCGACTCCATGATCCCGATCGGCCGCGGCCAGCGCGAGCTCATCATCGGTGACCGCAAGACCGGCAAGACCGCCATCGCGATCGACACCATCATCAATCAAAAGGGCAAGGGCGTGAAGTGCTTCTACGTCGCGATCGGCTCCAAGGAGTCCACCGTCGCGGCGATCGTCGAGGTCCTCAAGGCCGCCGGCGCCATGGAATACACCACCGTCGTCGTCGCCACCGCCGCCGACCCCGCCCCCCTCCAATACATCGCCCCCTACGCCGGCTGCACCATGGCCGAGTACTTCATGTGGAAGGGCGAGGCCACCCTCTGCGTCTACGACGACCTGTCGAAGCAGGCCGCCGCCTATCGCCAGCTCTCCCTCCTCCTCCGCCGCCCCCCGGGCCGCGAAGCCTATCCCGGCGACGTCTTCTACTTGCACAGCCGCCTCCTCGAACGCGCCGTCAAGCTCTCCGACGCGCACGGCGGTGGCTCCCTCACCGCCCTCCCCATCATCGAAACCCAGGAAGGCGAAGTCTCCGCCTACATCCCCACCAACGTCATCAGCATCACCGACGGACAGATCTACCTCGAGCCCGATCTCTTCTTCGCCGGCGTCCGCCCCGCCATCAACGTCGGCATCAGCGTCAGCCGCGTCGGCGGCAACGCCCAGACCAAGGCCATGAAGAAGATCGCCGGCTCGCTCAAGCTCGACCTCGCCGCCTACCGCGAGCTTGAAGCCTTCGCCCAGCTCGGCACCGAACTCGACGCCGCCACCCAGAAACAGCTCGACCGCGGCGCCCGACTGGTAGAACTACTGAAACAGCCCCAGTACAAACCCATGCCCGTCGAACAGGAAGTCATGGTTATTTTCGCCGGCACACAGGGTTTTATCGACGACGTTCCGATCAACCGTGTCCAGGAATGGCAAAACGACTTCCTCGCCTACGTCGAAAACAGCGCCCCCACCCTGCGCCAAAGCCTCGCCGAAAAGCGCGAGCTCACCAAGGAACTGGATGAGCAACTTCGCCAGATTATTGCAGATTTTAAGGGCAAAGTTTGGAAGAAGTAGCAAAAGCTTCCCAACCTATCAATTAAAACGACCGGCGCTCAAACAAAAGCGCCGGTCGTTCGTTTTATTCTGCGAAAGACTGTCAAAAACGGGCGATAACTGCCCATATTCTCATCGTTATCACATTATTAACCGCCAAAATTACATGCAGTTGTTAAATAGCAGTCCGATTGAACCGTATATTTCTGTAGTCGTATTTTTTTGGACGGAGCGGGAAGTTTTTACAGAAGTGTGCAGTTGAACGGAAGGGCGTAGATGAGTGCGATCGATTTACAAAGTCTCGCCGGGGAATGCCTGCCCAAACGGCTGTTTGGGTACGACGTCATCGATTACCTGGGGCAGGGCGCGGGCAGCTCGATTTACGTGGTCAGCGATCCGGCCACGCACCAGCTTTACGCGCTGAAGCACGTGGTGCGGAAGACGGAGAAGGACGCGCGGTTTATCGATCAGCTTGAGGCGGAGTACGAGGTTTCGAAGCAGTTCGCACATCCGGCGCTGCGGAAGAGCGTCGAGATGAAGGAGACCAAGACGTGGCTCGGCAAGGTGACCGAGGCCGCGCTGGTGATGGAGCTGTTCGACGGGTTGCCGATGGACGTGGCGCCGCCGGCGAACGTGGACCGGGCGGTGGAGACGTTCATCCAGGCGGCGCAGGGGCTGGAGGCGCTGCACGCGGCGGGGTTCGTACACTGCGACCTGAAGCCGAACAATATTCTGACCGGCCCGGACGGGGGCGTGAAGGTGATCGACTTCGGGCAGGCGTGCCGGGTGGGGACGGTGAAGGAGCGCATCCAGGGGACGCCGGACTACATCGCGCCCGAGCAGGTGAAGCGGGACGCGGTGACGGTGCGGACGGACGTGTTCAACCTGGGCGCGACGATGTACTGGGCGCTGACGGGGGCGAAGATCCCGACGCTGTTCACGATCAAGAAGGACGAGAACAGCTTCCTGGTGCACGACAAGATCGCGACGCCGCGGGATCTGAACCCGAAGGTGCCGGAGAACCTGTCGAACCTGGTGATGGAGTGCGTGCATACGAACCCGGCGAAGCGGCCGGCGACGATGACGGACGTGACGCGGCGACTTGAGATCATCCGGCACACGCTGAACCGGCGGACCGGCGGTGCGGGGGCGTCGCAGGTGGCGGCGGCTCACGGGACGCGCGTCGCGGTGGGGTAGGTTCGTCGATTCGAATTAATGGATTCTCGTACGGACGGGCTTTTGGCGCCCGTCCGATTTCCATGTGTGCCAGGCATGTCGTGTGTTTAGGAGGTGAAAGTCCTCTACGGGCCGCAACGAGCGGAACCGTCCGTCTAAGCAAGGGTGTCGGCCGCGAGGCCGGATCTGAAGGAAGCAAAGGAGGCTTGCCTCCACGACGGGAGTTCGGACCCGACGAACAGGAACCGGATACAAGGCCGCCATCGCAGGGGCAATCGAGCATGAGATCGAGAACGCCCGATACTCGTTCGGACTGCGTGGCGGTAAATCCGGCGGGTCCCGAACCAAGGACACACGACTTACCCTGGGAGGTCTGCCCCGTCGTCGTCGCCCAACGTGTGGACTACCGCGTCGGCAACGGCGTGGGAAGGCGAGGCAGAAGTCAGCCGAGGCCGTAGTAGCCGCCGCGACCAAACGCCGAGGGACGCATCCCCCGTCGCGGCGTGCCAAGGGCCGTATCTTTTAACCCAAGGCAGTTCCGCCCCAACTCGATGAGTGAAGACCGGCGACAGACAGGACGGATCGACCGGGAGACGCCCGCGAGGCTAACCCCGGCGCAACCGATTCCCGACGCCCGCGGCAAGGAGGTCGTCCGAGCTGCGGACATCGAGAAGTCGCCATCACTCACGGCGAAAGAGCGACAACGCGCCTTGACCGCGCGTCTCATGGAGCAGGTCTGCGAGCCTGCGAACCTCAACCGCGCCTACGCGCGGGTGACGGTCAACGAGGGATCGCCCGGCGTCGACGGCCTGTCCGTCGGCAAGCTCGGCGGCTGGATCAAACGGCACAAGCAGACGTTCATCGCGTCGCTGCCGGACGGCAGCTATCAACCACGGCCGGTGCGCGGGGTGCAGATCCCCAAGCCCGGCGGGAAGGGAATGCGACAATTGGGCATTCCCACGGCGGTGGACCGTCTGGTGCAGCAGGCGATGCTGCAAGTGCTCGAGCCGATCCTCGACCCCGCCTTCTCGCCTCACAGCTACGGCTTCCGACCCTGACGCGGCGCGCATGACGCGCTGGCGGCGGCAAGGCAACACGTGGCCGAAGGACGCAAACGCGCCGGCCCGATCGCCGAGTTCCTTCAACAACTGGGCGTGCCGCCATGGCGCGCCTGGATTGGGGCACTCAGCGGAAAGGGCTGGTGGCGAATGAGCGGCAGCCCTCCGGCGATGGAGGGCATGAACCTGGCGTGGTTCGACTCGCTCGGGCTCGTCAGCCTGGTTCAGCGATATGGGCAGTTGAACCGTTAGAAGAAACCGCCGGATACGCAAGTACGTCCGGTGGTGTGGGAGGACGGGGGCCGCAAGGCCCCCTCCTACCCGATTTTTGACGAGGCGCTGCGCGGGCGTTACTCGAACAGCCTTAACTGCCGCGCGTCCTGGACGGTTGATTCGATCTGGCCTGTGGCGAGGCGGGTGATGAGGGTTTCGCCGGGCTTCACGTTAGACGGGTCGCGGACGATCTGGCCGGTTTTCTTGTGGGTGGTGAGGCTGTAGCCGCGCTTGAGGACTTCCTGGGGGTTGATGGCGTGGAGGCGGGCGGCGAGGAGGTCGATCGTGCGCGAGCGGATTTGAAGTGTCTGACCGGCGGCGCGCCGCAGGCGTGTGACCAGGGCGGTCAGGCGCTGCGATTCGAGGACCGTGCGGTGGCGCGGGTGGCGCTCGCGGAGGCGGGCTTCGAGGCGGGCGATGCGGTCGCTCTTGTCGCGGAGTCGGGCGGCGATCGCCGTGGTCAGCGTTCGCTCGCGGTCGTCGAGGAGCTGGCGGAGCTGGTTGACGCGGTCGAGTGGGCGGCGGAAGAGCTCGTGGCGCTCGATGTGGGCGAGGCGCTGGCGGGCGTGGGTCAGGAGTGATTGGATTTCGCGCTTGAGGCGGAGCGCGTGGCCGTCGAGCAGATCGGGGGCGGTGCGCCAGTATTGGGTGGCGATCTGGGCGGCTTCGGTGGGGGTGTGGGCGTGATGATCGGCGACGAGGTCGGCGATCGAGACGTCGATCTCGTGGCCGATGCCGGTGACGACGGGGGCGCTCGTGGCGGCGACGGCGCGTGCGAGGATCTCCTCGTTGAATTCCCAGAGATCTTCGAGCGAGCCGCCACCGCGGCCGAGGAGGATGAGGTCGTGCACGTCGAGCCGGCTGAGGTGGTGGAGCGCGGCGGCGATGCGCTCGGCGCTGCCGTCGCCCTGGACGGGGACGTGATAGACCTGGACGTGGAGGAAGGGGAAGCGGCGGAGGACCTTGAGCATGTCCTGCACGGCGGCGGTCTGGGTGCTGGTGACCAGCGCGATGCGGCGGGGGTAGCGCGGGACGGGGCGCTTGCGGTCGGCGTCGAAGAGGCCTTCGGCCTGGAGCTTGGCTTGGATCTGTTGGCGGGCGAGTTCGAGCGCGCCTTGGCCGAGGGGTTGGAGGTGGGTGACGTAGAGCTGGTAGCGGCCGCGCGGGGCGAAGACGCCGACGCGTCCGGTGGCGATCAGTTCGAGTCCGTCGGCCGGGGTGAAGCGGAGCGTTTCGGCGTCGCTGCGGTACATGATGCAGTCGATGCAGGCGGCGGGGTCCTTGAGGGTGAAGTAGGCGTGACCGGAGCCGGCGTGGAGCTTGAAATTGCTGACCTCGCCTTGGACGAGGACTGTCGCGGGGAGCTGACTTTTGAGGGCGCGCTCGATCCGTTGGGTAAGCTGCGTTACGGAGAGGGGCTTGGCGGCGGCGGCGCCGGCGGTATCGGTGGACTGGGAGGGGGCGGGCGATTTTTTTGCCGCAAACTTTTCCTGGAAGTCCCAAAAGCTGTTGCCGGAGGCCATGACCCGGGCAGTGTAGTGGTTACGCCCCGGTAGTCGAGGGGCGCGTTTTCGTTCGTGTCGCGCGGCAGGCGGCATTCTCACGAAGTTCTCAGGAGTAATTCGCCAGAATGCCGCCCCGCGCACCACCCGGAAGGGAATTTCACCCATGAGCAGACACCATCGCAAGGTTGACGGGGATCGTCCGGCCATGATCGAGGCGCTTGAGGATCGGCGGCTGCTGTCGGCGATGTCGGTCGGGGCGCGGGTGGACGCGAGCCGGATCGCGGGGAACCAGCTCGAGGGGGAAATCGCCATTAACCCGACGAACGCGAACAACGTCGTCATTGCGGCGTCGAACCAGAATGCGAACTCGGCGGCGCTGCTGATCAGCCGGAGCTTCGACGGCGGGCGGACGTGGGCGTACACGTCGGTGGGGGCGGCGCAGGATCACTTGAGTGGGTCGACGCCGCGGGTGGATCCGCACGTGACGTTCGATTCGTTCGGCAATTTGTACGTGGTGTACGAGGTGGCGTCGTCGGCGAGCGAGATTCGCGTCATCGTGGCGCGCAGCGGCGACGGCGGGCAGACGTTCACGGCCCAGACGGCGGTGAGCGGCCAGGGGCTGAACGTCGATTACCCGATCATCGCCACCGGCCCGGACGCGACGAACCTGGCGCGGCAGACGGTGTGGGTCGGCTACACCGACACGCGCGGGGATCGCGTGAAGGTGGTCGGGGCGCGGTCGACGGGCCGGGGGAACCTGAGCGCGTTTAGTGGGCCGGCGACGGTGGGGGATTCGAGCGGGAGCTTTGGCACACTGGCGGTCGGGCCGGCGGGGCAGGTGGTGGCGGCGTGGCAGAACAACCTCTACGGGCAGGGCCCGTCGAAGGTGATGCTGGACGTGGATTACGACGGCCTGGGAACCGCCAGCAGGTGGGGCACGGATCGCGCGATCTCGACGACCAACGTCGGCGGGTTCGATTACATCCCCGCGCAGCCGAACCGCAGCATCGACGCGAACGTGCAGGTGGCGTTCGACCGCGCGCCGGGGAGCAAGACGCGCGGGCGGATGTATCTCGTCTACACGGACGAGAACGGCAACGAGAGCAACGACACGAACATCGTCCTGAAGTACTCGGACAACGTCGGCGCGACGTGGAGCGCGGGGATCAAGGTGAACGACGACGGCACGCGGCGGAGCCAGTTCCTGCCGGCGATGGCGGTGGATCAGACGAGCGGCAACGTCGCGATCGTCTGGCGCGACGCGCGGAACAGCGCGGGGAACAACACGTCGGAGGTGTGGGGCACGGTGAGCACGACGCACGGGGCGAGCGTGCTGGCAAACGCGCGGCTTGGCGGGATGTCGAACCAGGCGGGGGGGAATGCGACCAAGAGTGATGATTTGGATTACGGGGACTACATGGGCGTCGCCTTCGCCAAGGGAAAATTCATCCCCGTCTTCGGCGACAACTCCAACTCCGCCGGCGGCAACCCGGATGGCGCGGGGTCGAAGTTCGACTTGTACACGGTGATCGTGACGGTGGTGTAGTCCGGTCGGGCGCGTTCGTTCGATGTTGGATGTTCGATGTTGAATGTTGGACGTTCGTCTTCGATTCGATCCAATTCGAATGCGAACATCGAACATCGAACACTGAACATCGAACATCGAAGTGAAGCGGGAAGAAGGGACGGCGGCCCCTTTGCGAATTCCGGCCGCCCCCCCTTGGGTCGGCCCC
>Ga0207674_10003485_pt1 | contig 19218 bp, 18 predicted proteins | sample KBSCornC72_FD_184303 | JGI IMG/M metagenome (GOLD analysis project Ga0207674, IMG submission 184303) | Corn rhizosphere microbial communities from Kellogg Biological Station, Michigan, USA - KBS Corn C7-2 (SPAdes) (version 2) | ecosystem: Host-associated > Plants > Roots > Rhizosphere > Soil ... | reverse complement strand
CGTCGCGGGAGACACATCCATAGCAGATGACAGCCCGCTGCAGTTTTCCAAAGTGACGCTCTTGGATACAGCGGAGCGCGTCTTGAGCGCCGCCGTTGAACAGAATCGCGATAAGGACGGGATTGTGCTCCCCGCGGCAATTGCCCCCTTTAATTTGATCGTCACCCCGGTGCACCCGGAGCGCCTGGAACGCGCTCGCGAAATCTATCAGCGATTGCTGGCGGCCGGGCACGACGCGCTGCTCGATGATCGCGACGCTCGGCCCGGAGTCAAATTCAAAGACGCCGATCTGATCGGGATTCCGTATCGCATCAATGTCGGGAAAAAACTGGCGGATGGACTGGTCGAGGTGATCGAGCGGCGCTCGCGCAAGTCCACGGATGTTTCCGTGAACGAAATCAGTATTCCACGCTGATCAGAAACAAGCCGCGCGCCGGAACGGAGGGCCCCGGCGGGATGGCGCAAGCAGGGTCGAAGCGCTTCTCGATATCTTTGCGAGTGAGGTTTCCCTTGCCTGCTTCGAGGAGCACACCCACGATGTTGCGGACCATGTGCTTCAGGAAGCCGCTGCCGCGAACGTTGTAAATAAGAATATCGCCCGAGCGGCTCGCGCGGGAATGAAATATGCGCCGGACTTTGGAACGGCCTAGCTCGTCCTTATCGTCGGACGCCGCGAAGGCGGTGAAATCGTGCTCCCCTTCAAGCAGCGGTGCCAGCTCGAAAATGCGCGACTCATCCAGCGGATAGGGATAGTGATATACGTAACGATGCGCGAAGGGCGGACAGATCTCGGTGCGGTGGATGCGGTATTCGTAGGTCTTGGCGAGTGCTTGATAGCGCGGATGAAAATCCGCGGCAGCCTCGGCGACGTCAAACACGCGTATGTCCAGCGGCAATAAACGGTTGATGGCCTTGCGCAGATTATCCACGGGGATGGGATTGACCAGCGTGAACGCAGCCACCTGCGCCAGCGCGTGGACCCCGGCGTCGGTGCGTCCCGAGCCGGCGACTCTAACTGGCGCGCCCTCAATGTCGGCCAGCACCGCTTCGAGAAGGCTTTGCACCGTGGGCAGTCCGGGCTGGACTTGCCACCCATGGAAATCTGTTCCATCGTAGCTGACGGTCATGCGGATGCGGCGCATGCGGGGCTGCTATCGGAGACTACGCCGTCTGGCGCGAGCCGGGCTTTTCCACCGGAATGCCCTCCTGGCAGAGGGGGCAGAAGTCGGGCGGATAGGCCACCACATCCAGCGTCGCCAGTGCGACGCGAGGCACCCCCAGGTCCACCCGCCCGCCGCTGCGGTCAATGATTGAGCCGGCTCCCAGTACGCGCGCGCCCGCCGCCAGTACAACGTCGATTACTTCGCGGGTGGTGCCGCCGGTGGTGACGACGTCTTCAATCACGAGGGCCTTTTCCTCCGGACGCAAGGAAAAACCGCGGCGCAGGATCATTTTGCCGGAGGCATCGCGTTCAGTGAAGATGAAACGGGCTCCCTTGGCTCGGGCGACCTCATGGCCGACGGGCAAGCCGCCAATCGCCGGCGAAACCACCACCTCGCAGTCCGGCAGCCGCGCCGCCAGCTCGCGGCCGAAACGCTCGGCGAGCTGGGGATACTGCAGCACTTGAGCGCACTGCAGATACTCGTTCGAATGGAGACCGCTGGTGAGGCGGAAATGACCCTTGAGATACGCTCCGGTTTCCCGAAAAACCTGCATGACGGCTTCCGACACGAATTCAAATATAGCAAGCCGCCGGGAGTGCCCGCGCCATGGGCTTCCGCCCACATCCCCTTTCCTCAGCGTGGCTTCGCAAGGCATGAGAAACTAAACGAGTGGGGTGGGTGTTCCGCGCGGGCCGGCGCGCTAGTCGCCAAATGGCTAATGCGGAAACAATTTGCTAGTAGTTACCGTATAAAGAAACGAGCCATGAAACAGTTTCAAACCTATGTAGCCGTACTGTGCGCCGTTCTGGTGGCAACGCCTTCCACATTCGGCCAGCAGAATCCGGGGGTCGAAACCCGGGGCCCTCTCGGTACTGACCGCACGCATTGGTATTCAGGGGTCGCCCAGCCATACCAGTCGCGGGTAGTGCCGCCGGTGAACCTATCCAATAGCAGCCGCATCGATGCGCTGCTCCGCGCCGGTAACCTATATTTATCGCTGTCGGACGCCATTGCGCTGGCTCTCGAGAACAATCTGGACGTCGAAATCGAGCGCTACGAGTTTTCGCTGGCCGAGGCCGATTTGCTGCGCGCCAAATCCGGGGCGGGCATTAACGGCATACCGACCGGAGTGCTGCCGGGCATACCCACGGGCGCCGGTTTGGGCCTGCTGGGAAGCACCGGCACCGGGATCGGAGCGGCTGGTGCAGGAAGTCCGCTGGGCGCCGGACTGAGCTACGATCCGTTCATCACCAGCAATCTTAACTTCGGCCACACTACGGTTCCGCAGTCGAATACAGTCATTTCAGGAACGAACGCGTTGGTCACCACCAACAAGACCGCGAACTTCGGCCTAGTACAGGCCTTCTCCACTGGCGGATCTGTGGCACTGGCTTACAACAACATTACTCAGGAGCAGAACTCGTTTCGTTCTACGGTGAATCCCTTTACGAACTCAAGTCTGGACCTCACCGTAACGCAACCACTGCTGCAGGGATTCGGCCTGGCGATTAATAACCGCAACATCCGCGTTGCCAAGAACAATCTAAAGGCCGCGGATTACGTGTTCCGCCAGCAACTGATCAATTCGGTGGCAAATGTTGTGCAACTTTACTGGAGCCTGGTGGCTGCCAATTCGACGGTGAACGTCAACCGTCAGGCCGTGGCCGTCGCACAGAAGCTATACGACGACAATAAGAAGCAGGTCGAGATCGGAACCCTGGCGCCCATCGAAGTCGTGCGCGCGGAAGCACAGCTGGCCACCGCCCAGCAGGCGCTGGTGGCAGCGCAATCCGCGGTATTGCAGCTCGAAGCCGTGCTCAAAAGCGCACTGAGCCGCAACGGCCTGGCGAGGCCCGAGATTCTGGGAGCGCACGTAATACCCACCGACCCGATACGCATCCCGGAAACGGAAGCCATCCAACCGGTTCAGGATTTGGTATCGCGGGCCTTGGAGAATCGCCCCGACATTGCCCAAAGCAGAATTCAGCTGGACAATGCCGGTATTATCCTGACCGGGACGCGCAACGCACTGCTTCCGACGCTGAGTCTGGTAGGCGATATGCGCAGCAACGCGCTAATAGGTTCGCAGAACACGGTGGAAGGGGTGAGCGCCACCACCGGGTTGCTGCAAGTCCCGCCTATCGCAGACCCCTTCTTCGTTGGGGGCTACGGCGGCGCTCTGGCGCAATTGTTTGGCCGTAATTTTCCGACGTACTCCATTGGCCTGAATCTAACGATTCCTCTTAGAAACCGCGCTGCCCAGGCGAATATGGCCACAGCGTCTGTGAATTTGCGGCAGAATCAACTGCTGCTACAGCGCCAGATCAACCAAATCCGAGTGGATGTGCAGAACGCCATTACCGCCGTGAATCAGGCCCGTACCCAATATGAGGCCGCGGTGAAAGGACGCGTGCTGCAGGAACAAACGCTGGACGCCGACCAGAAGAAACTGGCTCTAGGCGCCACTACCGTTTATCAGGTAATCCAAGACCAGCGCGATCTCACTACCGCCGCCGCGGCCGAGGTCACTGCGCAGGCTACCTATGCCGGGGCGCGGGTGCAGTTGGACGTGGCCACCGGCTCAACGCTCGCCAGTAATAACGTCGAGTTCGACGAGGCGAAAGCGGGGCATGTCTCCAAAGCACCTAGCACGCCGCCGGCAGTTGCACCCAACCGGTAAAATCCGGTAAGCGTATCCCCGAGGGCCCAACTCCGGAAACGTGCGCAACATGTTTTTTCATAGGGTTAGCGATTGGCGAGAAGATTGCAATTCCAAAAGCCGTAATGAGAACGATTACGGCTCAAGGAACCCTGTCTCCCCAATTGTTTCCTCCCTTCCCCCCTCTGCGAACCTCACTATTCCTCTAATCCCTGCCCCTCTAGGGTCCTTGAGCCACGGCATGGATTCATAGACTACAAGATCAAACTAATTTGGCCTGACTCCTATTAAGAGGCGCCAGCATGGCCGATAGCATTGTCTATGGACCCGAATCAGTCACCTCAGACGGAATCGCTTGGTAATAGCGGATCGCATCTGCATTTTCAAATAAGTCTGCTGCGTTTGATGGACCAAAAAATGATGGGCCAAAAAATCATGGGCCAAAAAATGTCGGAACCAAAAACGTTGGACCCAAAAATGGCGGACCAAGAAATGGCGACCCAAGAGATGTCCGTCCAAAAGGTGTTGGGCCAGAAGGTTTCGGGCCGGAAGGTGTCTGGTCCAAAAGCCGGGTCGAATTTTGAATCCTCGGTCCAAGTACCCTCGGCTCAAGTAATAGAGCTGGAGCGGCTGCTGCTCTCCCGGCCGGCTAAGGTCCGGCTCAAGACGTCTAGCTAACGAACCACCCCTTTGGTGGTGGTTTGCTCCCGAATCGTGCTTGCGATAGAAATGCAGGGTATCCTGCGCTCCCGCGTAGTTTATAATCGTGGGCAGGATTTCTTTATGTTACTCAGGGTCTCGGTTTGGGCTTTTCTATTGCTAGGGGTCCAGGGTTTCGGGCAACAGAGCGCATCGCAACCCGTTCAGCCGGCCGCTTCGTCCCCCGCTGCGCCTTCCGCCGCAACGCCGCCCCAGCAGCAATCGCAGACCGATCAACCACAGCCGGAAACCGGCGGGGCATCCATCAAAGTAGAAGTAAACGAGGTAATCGTTCCGGTCACCGTCACCGACGATAAGGGGCGCTTCATTTCCAATCTCGAAAAGAAAGACTTCGAGATCCTGGACGAAGGCAAGCCGCAGACCATCAACTTCTTTTCGCGTGAGCGGAGCCAGCCGGTGGTGGCAGGATTCCTCATCGACCTTAGCAATTCCAGCCGGGCGCAGTGGAAAAACTTTCAAACCGCCGCCACCGAGCTGGTCCTCACCCTGCTTCCAGGCAAGGATAAGTTTTCGGGCTATTTGATCGGCTATGGCAACAAGGCCGAGCTGATGGTAAATACCACTACCGATCCCGAGAATATGGTGGCGAAGCTGCGCGATCTGAAGCCCGGCGGCGGAGCGGCTCTCTTTGACGCGATTTATATGGCCTGCACCAATCGTGCGCTTATCCCAGGCGAGCCGTTTGAGCCGCGCCGGGTGCTGATCGTCGTGGGGGATGGCAACGATAATTCCAGCAAGAAGACCTTGCAGGAAGCGCTCGAAGTGGCCCAGCGCAATCTGGTGACCATCTACGGCATCAGCACCGTGTCCTACGGCTTCACTAGCGAGGGCAGCGATAATCTCACTAAGCTGGCCGAGGAAACCGGAGGCCGCGTCGAATATCCGCTGCAGGATATCTACAAGGATGTTGCCGGATACCTATCGACGCCCTCGGACGAAGGAAACCTGGCCCTCCGGGCGGGCACCGGGGGATTTGCATCAGCGCTGGCGACGGCCCTGTTCCGCGCAGTCGCGAATATCACGGGCGAGATTACCACGCAGTATATCCTGCGCTACATTCCCGACGATTCAGGGACCTCCGACAAGGTATTCCGGGGATTGAATATTAAAGTTTCACTGCCGGAGGTCAAGGTGCGAGCCCGCAAAGGCTATTATCCGGTTGGCCACTAGGGTGGTTTCTGCTCTGGAGGCCAAGGACCGCCGGGTGCAGGCCCAGCCGCCCCGGCGTTCAATACAGACGGCCGATATGTGAAACAGCGCATCATGCCCGTTCCCATCAAAACGATTCCGAAGTCCCCCGCAGGGGCCGACGTCAATACAGGGTCAGATGCAGTGGCGACTGCCCGCGCGACGGCTAACGCCGGCCCGGAGGTTTATTCCAGCGCGGTCGTTAATACCCGCGCTGCCCGTTATTCGCTGCTGATGGTAGAGCTCCCGGGACAGGAAATCATAACCGCCGGCGTATTGCTCGAAGATCCGGCCACCGACCGTGTGCACATCCGCCTGCGTCGGGATTGGGAGCGCTTTACGCCAGACGAGGCCGAAGTGCTTGCGGAACTCGAAGACGATTTGCTGGCCCAGGCCGCCGAACAGGGAGCCGCAAGATTCTTCGCACGCCTGGAAGACACGCTCTCGAATACCATCCGTATAGGCGACCGCCGTGAGGCCATGGTGGAGGACTTCCCGCGGGCGCTGGCGCGTCTCTACCGGCAACATGTTCGATCCCAGGCGCAGCCATTCGTCACGCATTTGCCGCGCTACTCGCTGGCGGTGGCGGCGGGACCGTTTCTTGAGAACCAAGTGATCGAAGCGGGGGGGATCGAAGGGGTCGCGAGCCAAGACCAAGCCTGGGAGGAAGCTCCCGCCGGGCTGCGTTTGACGCGCGAGATGTTCGTGGCGGAAATCGTGGGCCATTCCATGGAACCGCTGATTCCGGACGGCTCGCTGTGCGTGTTCCGCCGAGGCGTGACTGGATCCCGGCAGGGGCGGTTGGTGCTGGTGGAGGCGTTGGGCGAAGCCGGCGCCGACCGCTATACGGTGAAACGTTATCGCAGCGAGAAGCGCCAGAACGATGCGGGCGAGTGGGCGCACCAGCGCATACGCCTGGAACCGTTGAACCCCGCCTTTGAAGCCTGGGACCTGGACCCCCAAGAAGACCGTTACCGGATTCTAGCCGAGTTCGTCGCAGTGTTGTAATGAGTATGGTAGTGAGCTTGAAAGGTGATAATAGATTCGCATGCTGCGTTTTGCTGTGCTTTTGACGATCCCTCTGGCGGCGCTGGCCGCCGAAAAATACGATGGCCCGCGGCCTCCCAAGCCCGATTTGGCGTACCTGGTGCATGCCGACAACCTGATTCCTACCGAAGCGCTGGAAGCCAAGAACGAATCGGGCCTTTACACCGTGCCCGGCGCCAGCTCCACCGCGCGCACGCCGCTGGCGGAGCCCATTTTCCTGATCGAGAGCGATAAAGTACTTCCAGAGCGGCTGGAACTCTATCGCTGGGAAGTGAAGGGCGGACGCCGCGAGCTCGCCACCGGAAAGGGCAAGCGAAAAGGATCCGCGCGGCCGCTGCATCTTTCGGTGAACAAAGTGGATGGCAGGCTGTATCGCGTCGAGGCATCCGAGCCGCTCGAAAACGGAGAATACTCGCTCTCGCCGAACGATTCGAATCAGGTGTTCTGCTTCGAAGTGTATTAGGGACGCGCTGGACAAGTCATGCCGGACGAGATCGCGGCATCCAAGCATCAGCCTCGCGGGCGTCTGCTAGAATCGAGTCTTTGGCATCCTTGGGGTTTCTTGCTTAGCCGCGTTTTCAAAAGCTTTCGACATCGTGATTTTCGGCTGATGTGGTTTGGCGCTTGCACCTCCACCATCGGCACCTGGATGCAATCCACCGCGCAGGCGTGGTTGGTCTACGACTTATCCAAAGACTCCTTCTATCTGGGCCTGGACACATTCCTGGCGCAAGTTCCCATCATCCTGTTCTCGCTGGTCGGGGGCGTTATTGCCGACCGCATGAATCGCCGCAATCTGCTGCTGGCTTCGCAGTACGTGCAAATGACCACGGCACTCATCTTGACGCTGCTGGTGTTCTTCAAAGTAGTTCACGTATGGCACATTTTGTGCCTGTCGTTCATCGTCGGTATCGCGCAGTCCTTCGGCGGCCCGGCCTATCAGGCGCTCTTGCCCACGCTGGTGGGCAAGGAAGACATTCCCAACGCTATCGCGATGAATTCGATTCAATTCAACCTGGCGCGCGTTATCGGCCCCACGCTGGGCGGCATTGCCCTCACTACGGTAGGCGCGGCCTGGTGTTTCGGCTTGAACAGTCTGTCCTTCATCGCGGTGATTATCTCGCTGTACATGATCAACGTGAAATACATTCCGGCCAAGTCCAGTGAACCCATCCTCGACAGCATGCGGCAGGGCATCGGGTTCATCCGCCAGAAGCCCGGAATGGACGGGCTGATTGTGCTGGCGTTCGGCATGACGCTGCTCGGCATCCCCCTGCTCACTTTTTTGCCAGTATTCGCCAAGGACGTCCTGCATGGCGGGGCTAAGGGCTTCACGCAATTGCTGGCTTTCTCGGGCGCCGGATCGGTGTGCGGCGGATTGATCGTCGCCGCCTTCGGCAAGATCCAGGGGCAGGGTAAGGCGGCGCTGATGGTGCTGGTGTTGATGGGCTGCATCATTTTGGCGTTTTCCCAGTCCAAGCATTTCCCCCTCTCGCTGCTGCTCATCTTCCTCTCCGGCGGAGCCATGATGATTTCGATGTCGATGGTCAGCTCGCTGGTGCAGGCCGTGGCCTCCGATGAAATGCGCGGGCGCGTGATGAGTGTGTATAACGTGGCCTTCCGCGGAGGCATGCCGGTGGGGAGCCTGCTGCTGGGCAAACTGATTCCGATCTTCAGCGCGCCGGTCATCATGGGCTGGAGCGGGGGATTGCTGGCCCTGCTCGGTTTGTACTTCCTGGTGGTCCAGCGGCGCGTGGCCCAACTGTAGCGCCCAACTGTAGCGCACAACTTTAAGCGCCTTTAGCGACACCCAACTTTAGCGACTCAACTTGAAGCGATCCAGGTTGCTATAATCTAAACGCTCCTTATGGCAGTGGAGTCGTTCTTAACCCGCTGGCGCAAGGCGGTTCGTCCCCTTCCGCGGGAGGCCCCCAGCGCAGCGCTCCTGGCACTGAAACGCAGACAGCGAAAATTGATCCAACGCACCCTCGCTATCCTTGCGCTCGCCGGCGCCGCAGGCGGGTCCTATAGTTATTGGGCGAGCGCCCCCGACCGCGCCCGGGAGGAAGCCGCGCTGGCCGTGAAGCTACTGGGCGTTGGAACGTACGATCAAGCTATGCGCCACTTCGACCGCGCGATCCGGATCTGGCCGGATTACGCCGATGCCTACCTGAACCGCGGGCTTGCCGAGCACTCCGCCAGCCACCGGGCGGAGGCGCTCACCGATCTCGACCAAGCGTTAGCTCTCGACCCGAGCTTGACCCGAGCCTACAACGCGCGCGGCCAGATCTATCTGGAGAACGGCGCTGTGCAAAAGACGATTCAAGATTGCAGCAAATCGATCCAGATAAATCCCACTCTCGACGCTTACTACCAGCGGGGCGAGGCGTATGAGAGGCTCGGCGAACACCAGAAGGCCATTGTCGACTTCGATGCCGCGATAGCAGAGTCTCGCGAGGCGCCCTTCGCCTATCGCGCGCGTTCCCTGGCCAAGCGCAACGCCGGTGACCGGGCGGGCGCCCAGGCCGACGACGACCAGGCGCAGCGAATCGAGACCGGACATTCCGTAGAGGCCGATGTATTACTTGCGCCTTGAGGCAGAGCCCGAGCGCGTTGACACGCTGCTCGCCGAATTATGGGAAGCGGGAACGGCCGGAGTTGTCGAAGGCGACGGATTCGTGGAAGCGTTCTTTGAGGACTTCGCGGCTGCGGCAAGGTTCGGCAGTCCAATCTGTGCTGCTGACCGCGACTGGGTGCGGGATACCGAAGATGCCTGGCCGCCGCTGCTCGTGGGCGAAAAATTCTTCGTAGTGGCGCCGTGGCGCAAGGAGCCCACGCCCCCCGGTCGCTTTCGTCTCGAAATCAATCCCGGCATGCAGTGCGGCACCGGGCAGCATCCGTGCACGCGGCTGTGTCTGGAGGCCATGGAGCGGATCATCCGGCCTGGGGATCGCGTGCTGGATGTGGGCACCGGCTCGGGAATCCTGTCGATCGCCGCAAGGATGCTGGGAGCGGCGACGGTCGTCGCTTGCGATATTGACTCCACGGCGGCGCGCGAGTCCACATTCTTCGTAGGTAGTGTCGATGCAGTGCGCAGCGGCGCGTTCGACGTGGTGGTGGCGAACATCAGCGAGGTGGTGATCGGCGATCTGAAAGCCGAGTTTGAGCGCGTGGCTCCGCGCCGGATTTTATCCGGGTTTCAAGATGAGCGGGGCGAATGGACTTGCGTAGTGGCCTAAGATTCGCTCGAGCGGGATCACTCGGCGATGGCCTGAATGGTAGTGGGGGCGTTGCCTTCAAACCGGTTGTTGACGAAGATCAGAGCGGCGCGGCGCTCCTCGCGCATGCGGCGGATCAGCGCGCGCAACGCTTCGCGTCCCTCGGGATTCTCATCCCGCACCTGATCGTAAGGTGAGAGTTGTTCCACCGCCTGCTCATAGGCGCGGCCCTCGCGCAGCAGCGCTCGCACCACTGTAAAGTCGGCGGTAAACGCTCCCGGAACGGCCAGCTGTTCGGCGAGCGAAAGCATTTTTGTCCACGCATTGAACACGTGGGCAACTTTGCGCTCGGCGAGACAATCGAAATACAACGGAATCAGGAAGCTTCGATTGCGCACTTCGACCGAATACCGGAATGACGGCGGTAGGGCGTCTAGAAATGGTCCGAGTCGGGCGACGAATTCGCGCGGTGTGGTGGACCGCGCCCCAAACTCGAAGATCAGCGCGGCGATCCGGTCGCGATATTGGGCTAGAGGTTCCAGAAAACCCGCGGCCAGCGCATCGGCGTTCAGAAAGGATTGGTTCTTCATGCCGGCCCGTGGACCGTAGCGCGCGTGCCTGGGAAACACCTCGGCCGTGACCTCTTCCGGGACCTTTAACGCGAAGCGCAGTCCGCCCGGGGCAGTCGCAAACAGGCGCTGCCAGAATTCCGGCGTGGGAAATTGATAGAAGGAGAAGTCGCCACAAACGATGGGGAATGTTTCGGCGTACTCCGCCAGACACTCCGCCTCAAAGCGCTTCTGGGAGAACTTGCCGCGCGTGGTATAGCGGTCGCGGGAATAAATCTGATCCAGCCAGCCGGGATACTTCCAGGAACTGGTCCCGATCCAGATATTTTGCGACGCCAGCGCGCGCAGGCGTCCCGCTAGCGCAGCCTTATCGAACCCCGGAGCCGGATCGAAAAGCGGTAACGTCACATCGTCTGATCACCCGTCTCGCTACCAGGCGTGGGCCGAACGGTTGTAGTACGGATCTGCGCCGGCCTCGATCGCCCCGCCGCTAAGCACGCGGATCAAAACCGGCGCGGTCCCGTTCGAATAGCGCGACATCGTGCTCACATGGTGCCCGCGCGCCGCGAGGTCGGCTGCCACCGCGGGCGGAATGCGATCATCGAGCTGCAAGTCTCCCCGCTCCCAGGCGTGGTTGTCGAAACTTGAAACCAGATGTCGCGTTCCAAAGCGCGGCGCCTCGATCGAATTCTCCGCGTTCATCCGGAAGATGAGGGAGTTGAACATCACCTGTAGCAAACCCTGCTCCTGCGTGTCGCCGCCGGGCGTGGAAAGAACCTCCACCGGCTTGCCGTCGGCCGATGTCACCAGCGTAGGGCTCAATGTAACGCGCGGCCTTTTGCCGGGACCCAGCTCATTCGGGCTGCCCGGAATCAGAACGAAACTTTGCGCGCGCACGCTCAACGGAATGCCGGTATCGCCGGCGATTACGCTCGGCAGCCACGCGCCGGAGGGGGTGGCGGAGAACATCATCCCGTCTTTGTCGATGGCATCCACGCAGGTGGTATCGTGCGCCATCAGCACTGGGTCGAGGGACACATGCGCCCTGGTTTCTTCGGAGGGATGATGTCCCGGTTTGCCGTGAATGGCGCCCGGCAGGAACTCCTGCGACGCTTTGTCGGTGATCAGCTTGCGGCGCTCCGCGGCGTACTCTTTCGAAAGCAATACATCGGCCGGGATGTGACTGAATTTGGGATCGCCGTAATACGTGTCACGATCCGCATAGGCCAGTTTCAGCGCTTCCACCACACGGTGAATATAAGCCGCCGAATTGAAAGCGGGCTGATCCTCGTAACCATCCAGGATGTTGAGGGCTTCCAGCATCGCCGGCCCCTGGCTCCAGAAGCCGTTCTTGTAGACGCGATAGCCTTTGAAGGTAGTGGACACGGGTTCCTCTACTTGAAGCTTGAATGCCGCCAGGTCCTCATAGCGCAGCAGGCCGCCGTTGGCCTTGCTGAAGGCGTCGATTTTATGCGCGATTTCGCCGCGATAGAAATGATCGCGCACCTTATCGATGGCAGCCTCGCGCGTCGCGCCAGCGGCCAGTGCCTTCTTCTCCGCCTCCACCATCCCGCGCAGAGTGCGCGCCAGATCCGGCTGGCGGAAGATTTCACCCGTCCGCAGCGGGCGGCCGTTGGGCAGAAAGTGGGCTTTCGAAGTCGGCCACAGGTTGAAAAACGGCTGGCTATAAGCGATGGAGGCCGCGCGCATGTCGTCCAGCGCGAAACCATCGGCCAGATCGATCGCCGGCGCGATCACTTGCTCGAAGCTCATGCTGCCGTATTCGCGCAGCGCAAGCAGCGCGCCATCCACCATGCCGGGGACCAGCGCCGGCATCAGGCCGGCCCCGGGAATGATGCCTTTCAGCCCTCCCGGGTCGCGTTCGGTGACCTCAAAGGGCTGCAGCGGCCGGTTGCGGAACATCTCGGCGGTGGCCATCTTCGGCATGGTTCCGAGGCCCGCGATCGAGTGCACCTTGCCATCTTTCGTACGAATGAGAATGGACGCTTCCCCGCCGAAGCCGTAATGCGAGAGTTCAGTCACGGAGCCCGCGAACATGGTGGCGACGCCCACGTCCACCGCGTTGCCGCCCCTGTAATAGGTGTGCATCCCGGCTTCGGTCGCCCACTCGCTGCCGGCGGCTACCGCGCCATGCACGCCGCGCACGGGCTGCTTCAAAGGACGCTCCGCTTCCCGCCTGGACTGCGCCACGCTCAAGGCCGCCAGCGCAAAAAAAATCAATACTCTGGTTCGCTTCATGAGCCTCCTCGGGGTCAAGCTGGCTTCATTATACCCGGCGCGGCAAAGCCGCTTCTGGTCTGGCTTCGGGTGCGCTCAACACAGATCGCTCTATAATGGTCTAGCGGTGAACGAGAACTCCCGGCAAGATCCTTCGGCGGAATCCCGCGCTCGCGGTGAACACGAACCCATGCTTTTCTGTCCCGTTTGCAGCCGGCGGCTGGCCGAGCGCAAATGCAAACTCTACTGCGAGCAGTGTGGTTATTACATGTCTTGCGCCGACTACTATTGAGGCCAGAGGTAACTTCCTGAAATGAGCGAACGGGCAGATCTGCTGGAGAGATTCCGGCGCGGAGCTGAACTGGTGGCCGTGGCCACCACCGGCGCCGCTGGGCCAGTGCTGGATTTCCGCCCAGCGGAGGGTAAGTGGGGCGTGCGCACCATCGTGTGCCACCTCGCCGACACCGAAGTAGTTCTGTCCATGCGGCTGCGGCAGGTCATTGCCGAGGATAATCCGGTATTGCCGGCCATCCAGCAAGACGCCTGGGCGGAACGTCTGGACTATAGCACCAGGAAACTTTCCCACGCCCTCGATACCTTCCGCCGGACTCGGGCGGAGAACTACGAGCTTTTAAAGGATCTGCCGGAAGAAACCTTCGCGCGCACCGGCCAGCACAGCAAGCGCGGAACCGTCACTCTGCTGGATCTGCTCCGTATATTCGCCGAGCATCCCGAAAAGCACGTGCAGCAGATTCACGCCGCGCGCGCCGCCTTCAAGGAATTCAAAGCGGCGCAAGCCGCGTCTGCCCCGGTCACGCCAGCCACCCCCGCTACGCCAGCCACATCGGCTTAAGGTTTTCGCGCGATGGCGATGATGGAAGTGGGACGCCACGGTAACAGTTTGTCGATCCGGCGCCACAGCCAGACGAACCGGTCGTAGAGACGCATCTGGTTCCACTCCAGGCTGCGGCGCTTCAGAATGCGTCCGCTGACGAACCACGCGGGCCGCGAAACCCGGTTGAAGCGGATGATCTGTTCCACCTGAAATCCGGTCTGCTCCATTTTGTTCTTGAGCTCCGCTTCCGAGTAGCGGCGGAAGTGGCCCAGGGCTTCGTCGATGGTCCCGAAGACGCCTTGCCCTTCCGGCACCAGCACGATCGCCCGGCCGCCCGGACTGAGCGCTGAAAAAATATTGGCCAGCCCCGCGCGATCGTCCTCCACGTGCTCCAATACGTTGAGGCATATCACCGTGTCCATATCGCCGAGGAACGGCTGGAAATCCTGGGCGCGGGTCAGATCGCAAAAGTACGCCTCCAGATTCATGCGGTGAACGAAGCGGGACTTCAGACGCGCCAGATGCTCCGGATTGATGTCGGTGGCGGCGTAGCGTTTCCGTCCGCGCACCAGGGCGCGCGTCAGATTTCCGATTCCGGCGCCGATTTCTAGAACCCGGTCGCGAACGTGCGGACGGATGGTATCCGCCATCCAGCGGTTGAATCGTGGCGCCGCGGAGAGCGCGTGCAGCGTGCGCGCGCCGGGGTCCTTATATAGATCGCCCGTGAAAGAGAAGCGCAGAATGGTTCCTAAAATCACAAACGCATCGCGGGTGCGGATCTTCTTGCCCTCTTCATAAGTGCGGCCGTAGTAGCTCACAGGAACTTCGTAGACGCGCGCGCCGCGGCGTCCCAGCTTGATGGTGATCTCCGGTTCGAACCCGAAGCCCTCCGACCGCAGCGGAGTCTCGGCGAGCAGCGCAGTGCGAAAAGCCTTGTAGCCGGTGCCCATATCAGTGAGATTCAGATCCGCCACCAGGTTGCAGAACTCGGTCATAAAGCGATTGGCCAGCGAGTGCCAGTAATACATGACGCGCCGCTCGGCCACGATCATGAAGCGCGATCCATAGACCGCGTCCGCGTGACCGTCCAGCAGGGGCTTCAGCAGGTGCACATACTCGCGAGGATCGTATTCGAGGTCCGCGTCCTGAATCAGGCAGTACTCGCCGCGCGCCTCGGCGACCGCGGTTCGGATGGCCGCGCCCTTGCCGCGATTCCGGCCGTGACGAACCAGCCGCACCAGCGCCGGATGACGCGCGGCAAATTCTTCCACGATGCGGTCCGAGCCGTCGCTGGAACCGTCGTCCACCACGATGATCTCGCGCTCCAGACCCTCCGGCAGCGGAGCGGCGAGCACGCGGCTCAAGAGAGGCGCGATGTATTCTTCTTCATTGAAGAGTGGAACCAGAATAGATAGGAGAGACGCTGGCACACGCGGAACGGTATCCGTTAGTATAACGGAAGGAGCGGATGTCTGGAGGAAATTTGCCGTGCCCAAAAACGAAGAGGGCGAATTCGAGTTGATCCTGGCCAACCGCCAGCTGCTCAGCGTGTTCTTCATCGTCGTGATTCTGCTCGGCGTTTTTTTCACGATGGGTTACATCGTCGGACGCAATTCAGGCACAGCGACGGCTGAAGTGACTCCCGCTTCGGGCGTCGACACCAGACCGCCGGTAGTGGAAGCGCCGGCGAGAGCTTCGGAGCCCGCGCCGGTCTCCTCGACTCCTACGCAGACTGCGCCCCAGCAGCCGGCGCCCGCAGCCGAGCGCGAGCCTGAACCGCCCAGGCGGGAGACGAGAGGGGAGCCGCGCGCTGCGGCCGGCAGCCACCCAGTCCCCGGACAGACGTATCTGCAACTGGCCGCCACCAGCGAGCACGAGGCCGACATTATGGTGGATGTTCTGCGCAAAAAGAGCTTTCGGGCGATGGCGGCGGAGATCGACGAGAAGCCCGGAACCTTCCGCGTGCTGGTGGGGCCGGTCACCGACACCACCGCGAATAAGATGCGCGCGGACCTGCAGGGCGCCGGGTTCCCGGGTAACGCGGCTATTCGCCGGACGTTTTAGTGAATCTGGTTCTGGCGCTCGTTTCCGCCTTGCTGCTGGTCCTTTTGTTCCCCGGTTTTAATCTCACCTGGCTGGCGCCGGTTGCGCTCGCGCCCCTGCTGGTCGCCTGCGCGCGCGAACCTTCCTGGAAACGCCGGTGGCTTTTGGGATGGGCAGCCGGCGTGGTCTTCTGGTGCGGTGTCTGCCCCTGGATAGAATTCGTCATGGATGTTCACGGAGGCATGGGGCCGTGGGGCGGATGGGGCACATTTATCTTGTTCGGTCTCTATAAGGGATTGCACATGGCGGCGTTCGCCACGCTGGCCGGTCTTCTGATGCAGCGCTGGTGGGCCATACCCGCGGTGGCTGCGCTGTGGACCGGCATCGAGCGCACGCATGGCTTTTTCGGATTTGCATGGCTCGATCTGGGCAACGCCGGAATCGACATGTCATGGCTCATGCGGCTCGCGCCCGTCACCGGCGTCTACGGATTGTCTTTTGTATTTGCGATGCTCAGTTGCGCCGTAGCGCTACTGATTGTCCGCAGAGCACGGCGCGAGTTGCTATGGCTCGTGGGCTTAATATTGCTGATCGCACTCCCCGGCGCGCCGGGTCTAGCGGCAGGGTCCCAGAGGGCCCTGCTGGTGCAGCCCGATATCGACACTGAAATGCAATGGACCGAAGACAATGTGCGCGATACGGAACAGAAACTGGCATCGCTCTCGCGCGCCCCCGGCGCAGACCTCATTCTTTGGCCCGAAGTGCCCGCGCCATTTTACGTGAGCGACGCCCAATTTCGCGACTACACCGCACGAATCGCGCAGACCGCCGGCATTCCGTTTCTGTTCGGCGCGGTAGGATTCACGCCGCAGCGCGAGCCGCTCAATTCCGCGGCAATGATGGACCCTTCGGGCAAGATCGTCGACCGCTACGACAAAATCAACCTGGTTCCGTTTGGAGAATTTATTCCGCCGATGTTCGGTTGGGTGAACCGGATCACAAAGGAAATCGGCGTCTTCGTCCCGGGAGAGCGGGTGGTGGTGTTCCCGCTGGATGGACACAAATTGGGTGCGTTCATCTGTTACGAATCGGCATTTCCGGACTTGGTCCGGCAGTTCGTCCGCGGCGGCGCCGAAGTGCTGGTGAATCTTTCAAACGACGGCTACTTCGGCCATAGCGCCGCACATGAGCAGCACCTGGAAATCGTGCGCATGCGAGCCGCCGAAAACCGGCGCTGGATCTTACGCGCAACCAACGACGGCGTCACCGCGGCCATCGACCCGGCAGGCCGCGTCGTCCAGCGCATGCCTGCGTTTGTGCAGACGGCCGGGCTGCTGCCTTACGATTACGCAAGCAACCAGACTCCCTACACGCGGCACGGGGACTGGTTCGCTTGGGCGTGCTTCGCGTCCGGCTTGCTCATGAGTGCCGTATCACTAGCACATCGCCGTCTTTGACGATGTACTCTTTGCCTTCGAGTCGCAGCAACCCTTTTTCTTTGACGCCGGGATAACCGTCATGATCGATTAGCGCCTGCCAGTTGACCACTTCGGCGCGGATAAACTTCTTCTCGAAATCGCTATGAATGGCGCCTGCTGCGTTCACGGCCCGGCTGTGAACGGGGATCGTCCACGCGCGAACTTCCGTTTCGCCGGCCGTCAGGAACGACATCAGTCCCAGCAAGGAATAGGTGGCCGAGATGAGGCGTTCCATGCCGGATTCTTTGAGTCCGTAACTCGACAGCAGCTCCTTAGCTTCTTCCGGTTTGAGTTCGGCGAGTTCGGCTTCAATCTGTCCGCAGATTGCCGTGACTGCGGTGTTCTTGCGCCCGGCGAACGGCCCCTTACGGTATTCTTCTTCTACCTCATGCAGCCGGCCCGCGTCCTTCTCGCCCAGATTGAGCACGCACAACATCGGCTTCTGCGACAGAAATTGGAAACCGCGTATCCGCTTCTCTTCTTCCGCGCTGTACTCCAGTCCGCGCAACGGGCGGTTGGCTTCGAGTTCGGTCTTGAGCCGTTCCAGCAGCGCGAACTCCTGATCCAGGTCCGGGCTCTTGATCTTCTTGCGGTCTTTGTCCACGCGCTCCATGCGCTTCTCCACCACCACTAGATCGCTCAGCATCAGTTCGACTTCGACGTCCTCGAAGTCGCGTATGGGATCGACCGAGCCTTTTTCGTGCGGCACTGTATCGCTTTCGAATACGCGCAGCACGTGCGCCAGCGCGTCAGCGACTCGCAGACTTGCCAGATAGCTGGGATCGCGCAGAGCTTCCTTCGAAATGGAAGGGAAATCGAAATACTCTACGGTTGCATATGTGATCTTCGGCGGCTGGTACAACTTCGCCAGCGCGTCCACGCGGGCGTCGGGAACCTTGGTGATCCCTACGCGAGCTTCGAGCGAGCCCATGCGGGCGGCGTTCTCATGCACGCCGGTCAGGATCGTAAACAAACTGGTCTTGCCTACCATGGGCAGGCCGATAATGGCTGTCTTCATTTTTGGTTTTTCGCTAAAGTGGAACGTCCACCAGCGTCAGAATCTCTTCCAGCACCTTCTCGGCGGCGCCGGCCCAGCGCTGTCCCGCCGCGGCGCGGGTTGCCAGGAGGACCCGGTGCGCAAACACCGGAACCACCATGCGCTTTACGTCGTCGGGCGTCACATAGTCGCGCCCGTCGACAGCCGCCAGCGCCTGCGAGGCCCGGAACAGCGCCTGCGCGCCCCGCGGACTCACGCCCATGGCCAGTGCGTCATGCTCGCGGGTGTGTCTGACGATCGCCAGCATGTAATCCACCAGCGCCTCGTCCACAGTAACGTGCCCCACGGTTTCCTGCAAGTGCAGCAGGTCTTCGCTCGTAATCACCGGGCGGATTTTTTCCAGTCCCGGCTCCGCGCTGTGCCGCAGAATCTCGCGCTCCGCGACTTCGTCGGGGTAGCCGATGCGAATCCGCATCAGGAACCGGTCGAGCTGCGATTCCGGCAGCGGATAAGTGCCGTGATGCTCCACCGGGTTCTGCGTGGCTATCACCATGAACGGCTGCGCCAGCGGCCAGGAGTGCCCGTCAATCGTCACCTGCCCTTCGTTCATGGCTTCGAGCAGCGCCGACTGCGTCTTGGGTGTCGCGCGATTAATCTCATCGGCCAGCAGAAAGTGCGTGAAGACAGGTCCAGGTTTGAATTCAAAGGCCTCGCTGTGCGCGTTGTAGATAGTGACGCCCAGCACGTCGCTCGGCAGCATGTCCGACGTAAACTGGAGCCGGTGGAAGTTGGAATCGACGCTGCGAGCCAGCGCCTGTGCCAGTGTAGTCTTGCCGACACCCGGCACGTCTTCGATCAGCAGATGTCCCCGCGCCAGGAGGCAGGCTAGCGAAAGCCGCAAGACCTCTGGCTTGCCGCGAATCGCCTCACCGAGGACCGATTCAATTTCGACCAGCTTTGAAAGCGGAACCGGCGGGGTGTATAAGGAGTCCCGCATCTTCATTCATAATATCGAAGTGCAATGTATCCCGGCTGAACTGATCGATCTATTCGCTTCCGCCAA